>Ga0182030_10008372_pt1 | contig 21422 bp, 24 predicted proteins | sample 812S3MmetaG_FD_121299 | JGI IMG/M metagenome (GOLD analysis project Ga0182030, IMG submission 121299) | Permafrost microbial communities from Stordalen Mire, Sweden - 812S3M metaG (Illumina Assembly) | ecosystem: Environmental > Terrestrial > Soil > Wetlands > Permafrost | place: Sweden...
GGGGGGGTCTCTTATATGATTAGCTGACTCATTTATCCGGTGTCAATTCCTACTCTGAGCTGATTTTTGCACAGATCTGCGAAACCAAATTGGAGAAGCAAAAAGAAAAAGGCCCCAAAACTAAGTTCCCAACCCTATCTGAAGTTTCAGAAGCTACACGATAGCACGAATTTTTCTCCCCCAAGGGTGAAATATTTTGGCATGTTTTGAGTCGCATTATTCTTTACGAGGTTAATCGAGATTGCTTTATGCGATTGCACAACTCCTAACGAGTGCAGATGGTACATTTTCCATTCCCCGAAATTGAATTCAGTAAGTCACGTCTCTGGTAAGGACGATTTCCCGCTGATGGTAGCTAGTTTCAGATGTGAGAGTTCAGCCTAGAGAAACGCAGAGAGCCTACAAATGGCCTGTGATCTTTCGGATTTAGCCTGCTCTTAAAAAGATCCGGAATGCTGACAATTACTCTTACTTTGCAATGATGTGTTGGCTGATGGATGAGGGTTATACGCTTAGACAGGGAAACAGTTGGGATCCCTTCGAATCGCGGAAATTGCGGACGGATACCGAGTATGAAGAACTCCTTGCCAAAAAGGCAACCCAGGCTAAACAGCTGCTTGAGCACTTACCTCAAAACGACGCTGCTGTTCCTTAGAATTATGCAATATTAGTGGACTTTTTATAACACTAGATTTCCTTAGATAGAAGGATGGTATACTACAATACTGCAACGAGTATCGAGAAAAGATGACGGAGGTTCGGAGGGCAGGTGAGTCACGAGAAATTGGTGTGATATGCGCGTTTCAAATTACATAATGGGGGTTTTGGAGAAACATACAGATAATGTGCCAGGAACACAAATAAGGTAAGGATGGCCACCCATATTCAGACGGTGAAAAATGCTCTAAGACTTTGGCTCCAAGGTGATCACAAGGTCATTTTGCCATATCTCGATCATTCGGGAACCTTCCTTCCAACCGAGCCGTAGCATCAAATCCAAGCCATCAGCTACCAAGTCAATTGAGTTACCTTCATCATATTTATGAGGTGGCAGAACTCCTGGTACTAGCCGAAGCGCTGGCAAGGATCCATACTGAATAAATATCCCGTCTCTATTGACGAGACTCCAATCACCCGGACCCCAATCCCCACACCAATGTTTAGCCTGGGCATCGACAGCACTTGCACGATCTAGCAAAGGCACCGTAGGGCTGTCCGAAACAGATAGCCAGCCTTTCAAATAAGTTATCGCTTTGAGAACCTTCTCTATAGCCATAAATCCCAAAGCCGAGCTAGTCATGATGCAGATACCACTATCCTTAGGAATTCGGCGCCGGCTCTCCTTCTTACTCCCATCTTCTTCGTCCCCCTTAGCTTCAAGCCGAGCCAGGTCCGCATACCCGACAATAAGGCATGTGTATCCAGGAGGATTACTTCCGTTATGTTGGAAGGAAATGGACCCTTTCTCAGCAACCCATCCCAGAGCCATACCCATATTATTATCCCCAACTTCGGTCAACATGATTTTAGCCCATCTGGGTTTTAAAAAGTCGTCTGATTCGAGTGAACTTTGCACTGCATGAACTGCTCTTAGGAGGTCGGAAGGTGTTGTCCATAGTGCAGCTGCTGCTACTTCCGGGAAGACGTAGTAGTCTGGGTCTGATTTATTCTTCCCGGTCAGATACGCGGGTGCATAGTTCTTCTCGGTATCTGGGAGAGCTTTGTAAGTGCTACGACTCATTTTAAGAGGTCGAAAAACGATCTCATCCATGATTTGGTAAAATGGCTTTTGAAGATGTGTTTCAAGGATTAGTTGTATAACGGTGAAGCCACCGCCTGAATAGGAGAACCCGAGACCTGGAACTGTGAAGAGTGAAATTTGCTCGCTGTTTGCTGGTGGTTCGCCGCGAAGTATTTGAGGAAGGGTCGGGATGTTGGTTTCGGAGTAGCCACCGAAGCCGTGAACACTGAGGCCGGATGTATGGGACAACAGAAGACGGAGTGAGATCTGTGAGGCTAAGGCCTGAGTTGTGGAGGTTGAAATCCATGATATTTGTTCTGAACTAAGGTACTGTGAGATTGGCGCATCGAGATCTAACTGGCCTAGCTGGCAGAGTTTGATCACAGCTAGGGCCGTTATTGGCTTTGATATGCTTGCCGCCTGAAACAAAGTATCATTGTCGAATATTCTCGCAGATTCTAGCATATTCATATCCCGTCGAGTTCTCGGAGAACCAAGTATTGTTGCTGTGATATTTCCAGCATCCATTATACCAACTGAGACAATAGGGGACCCAAATGCTGTCAAGACATCATGAATAGATTTCTCTTCAGTAAACTGGAATCTGATCAGTGTCTCCAGCCTATCATAAACATCGGGAACTATCTCTCCTGTAGCATCCTCTTCTTCAACCTCTCGAAAGGAGTCTCCCATAGCGTTATGTTGTTTTTCGCTCCACTATATTTACTCGTGATTAAGTTGAGGAGTTGAGGATGAATGTTATTTGAGTTGCTACGTGAACTGAGGTTATTCCAGACGTCACTGGTGCATGACCCGGCAGGCTACGGTAACCTATTTACGGCTTACTTTGGTAACGGAGCATTAAAACCCCGAATTTAATACTTGAAAATTGCGGACGTCGAGTCTAATATTTGGTTTGCCTTCTAATCCCCGATTATTTCTAGTCGAAGAAAGCAAGTCTCCCTGGAAAACAAGCGTTCCTAGTCGATGCACCGAAGCAAGATTCTTTTAGCGAGAGCCTTCTAAGCTGTAATAGGGTTTTCTACATCTTATCCAATTTTTGTTGTATCTAAGTCGCAATATCACATGTCAGGAAGGTCCATTCTGATCTTTCTTCTTCAGCTGAAGGTCCGCATCAAGAAGGGCTCAATTACTGCAATGGCAGGGAGGTTCACATTGGCCTGAGAACTGGTTTCGAACTAAGCGTAGGCCAGGAACGACAACAATGGCTTTATAATCGATGTTGTTTCGATAAGAGATTTCGAGTTTCAATTTTGACTCAAGCTCCACGCTCCATGCTCCTCGCTGTATAAGTGTTCCCTCAGTTCTCTTTTGCCTTTTGAGGATGCACTTTGATCTCAAACTCCTGCTTAAGAATACTAGTATCGACTTGAGCCTCGCCCTTACGAACCTTCTCGACGTCCGTGACTGTAGAGTGCTTTTCTCCTTCAAATAATGCATCGATCTCTTCGAGGGTCTTCCCTTTCGTTTCAGCCCAGTAGACAGCCTTTCCAAGTTAACAAGTTGAAGGAGCGAGGAGGGGAAGATACTCACAATGAGAATAGCAATCACTATGTCCCATGATCCATTGACCATGTCCATCTTCCAGCCGATATTGTTCAGGCCGATAGGCATGATAAACACAAAGACCAACCTATGCTTGTCAGTCAAACTAGTGGGAGGTGAGTATAAGCACTTACGCGAAACCATTCAGCATCAAAGCTGACACAGTTAATCCATTTGCACGAATCGAATAGTTCATGACCTCAGGAGGATAGAGGTAGAGTAATGGTGTCCAAGCAATAGAGTAGAAGTCTTGGAACAGCAACATGACCGCTACATCACCATATACCAAACTTTGAGAGACTCCTGTTGGATTATTGGCGTACTTCTTCGATAAGCCACCAATGATGAATAAGCAGATAATGAGGAGAGTTTGGGAAAGAAGAGCAGTGGATTTACGACCCCACCTAGCTGCGAGTTGAGTTCTAGCGAGACAGCATGCAAGACACCAGACATTGAGGACGACATTCTGAGTTTTTAGTAAGCTCTAAAATCTATCATTTCATTGAAGAGGGGGAATACAGCCTTCAATTGCTGCAGCGAGTTTGTGATACCCGCTGTATTGAGCTCAGCCCAAAGATAATACGAGGCAATGATATTTCATAGGAGGGGAGATGACAATGGAAATTACAAAATCAGTTATATGGAGGAACAGCTAGCACAAATCAAGTTAAAAACAGATCCCAAAATTGAGTAGGAGTATTAGAGAGATCATAATCTTATCTGAGTGACAGATACCCAAAAATCCTCCCCCTTTCTTCGCATCAAGCTTTCTTCCAGCTTTCTCTTATCCATTACTATAAGGTTGAGGAGAGCGAGAATCTGGTTTAGAAGTGTTCTTATATGCTATCTGTCGGTACGCTGTACCGTACGAAGACAAAGGTCGTGGTGAAAGGAATAGTGGACGACGCTATGGCGAGCTAGCCCAATTGGGAAAGGGCTGTGTAATGTGAGACTATATATGCCCACAGACGTAGTCCTCTAGACTACAACGAATTACAATACGATTAAGTCTTATACTATTATAGGAAGTGATCACCCCTGTGATACCAACACTATCAAATTGCTAGATGTGATCAACTCGGCTTCATTAGAAGTAAACTTATTTATTTTTGTGTTAACATTCACTCCCACTCCCATTTGGATTTTCTTCCTCTTCTTATCCGCCAAGTTTTCCTAGTATATAAAGCTGCTCTCTTACAATATCACAAGCTGTAGAACTTTCTCTTCCCTCTTCTTCCTCTTCGAGAATCGAACTCTTCGAATTGCGAGTCTTCTATTCAGGATATATGGCTCGATAGACAAGATGTTTAATATTAGCTAAATTATTGAGAATTTTTTTAATACCCCTGCGAACGGAGCTATAGGATTCGGAGAGTTGCAAAAGAGACGGGAATTTGATAGCAAGTGGGGAGATAACAGCAATAGGTAGAGTGCTAGTATATATACAGGGGACACCGAAGTAAATGATATTGTAAGAATGATTAAATTGCACAGTGATTGAGACACAAGATATGCTGATGCGTTATGTAATGGATAAAGTCAAATAATTCAACTTCTTGGCATGGCCCTTCACCATTCTTCTCGTTTGATCCCGAGGAGGGTGGAGGAGAAAAATTGAGGAGTTTGAGTGCTTTTATATTGCATCGAATTATATATGGATTTCATTATCACCGTATTGCAGATAAAATGATAAAATTTGTCATTTTGGTTAATAGCCATTCGCTCTTATTCCTATATTTCCTCCCTCTAGTCTCCCCAAGCTCCTGACATATAAAATCTCTAACACTAATTAAACGAGGTGTATAATCTATCAGCAATTTCATCTTCTCTCTCAAGGGGAAAGATATATTGCTTATTGAGACCTAGAATTCATTATACCCATTATGTAGAAGCATGTAGCAGGCTAGTACTTAGAATAAGAATGGAAAAGGTAAGGTAGAGATTTCGAGATACTTCTTTATGAGATTTGCATATGAAGATGACAGTGATGAGTTGTATGATAAATATTGACGAGGGTTGCAAGGAAAGAGAAGTGAATCGGAATATGATATCGAAGATAAAATAATGGTGGGATGTTCAAGATATTAAAAAAATACCTAACAGCTATAAATTGAGAAGCGCTACCTTATCGTATCGAGGATCCTCTTTCGCCAAGCCTGAAAAGATAGAGAAGACCGAGCACCATGAGTGCATTTATACCCAAGAGCATGTAGGCGACTCACCGCTCCATTGTAGAGGAAGTATTTGAACTACAGTATTTAGGGAAACTACTCATCTCCATCATTCACCTCCACATCCCCCCTACTAAATTCCCTTAAGCTACCAAATAGCAGTATATAAGCAATACTTGAGAACTGAGAATCTCTAAGACTTACAAACCAAAAGCATGCAGAAGAGGCGATTTCAACTGATTTTCTGTGGGGTTCTCAATTTTGATGTATATATATTGGGCCCTAGAGCTGTGGTGTGAAGAGTTATATGGGCTGAGAGATAGGAGCGGGAGGGTGGGGAAATTGGGATTGACAGTGAGTAGAGAGACGACAGCGATAGGTGCAGTGATAGCAAGGGTTGAACGTAGCAAAAGTGAGGTGGGCAATGAATATGAAATACTCTGGAAAATGCTCGTGACGAGACATAGAGTTCAGGGTCCTCTCCTCTAGACCAATAGATGAAACCGTGAATTTGCCGTCAGAACCTCGCAACTCCGGGTACTTCTTCAAAGCATTCTTGCGTAGCTGCCCTTTGGAATTAAAGGTTTCTGGATCGAGGCTGTGTCTCTGGCTCGCGGGAGTTTCCGAGAGCGTGGTCTTAATCTTCTCAGCTGATACAATCTTCTTCCCTTTCTCCTCTCTATGAATTCCAGAAAGAAAGAAAGATAGTAAAGTCTTGCTTTAGAAATGATTATTGAACTCCAAAACGTTCTTTTCCGTGTTAGTTCTTGTCATTGATATGGAAAGATGTAAGAAAGAGAATAATTCTCAATTATACGTTTATAATACAAAATTGAATATATGTATGATTTTAACTGTGGAGAGGTGTGTTTACTGTACCAATCTCACAAGAACCATATTTCAGTTTTCACCCCCACCTCCTCTACCTTCTTCATTAAAATCTTCCAATATCTTGGTATATAAATACCCACTTGGCAAATACACAAACCATAAAAGACGAAACTCCGCCGCTGCGCCTGCAAGAAACATCACCTTGTCAGATCCGATTTTCACATGAGATATAACATTGAATTGCGCCCACAGCAACTATTTCCCGTGTGAACTTGAGGAAGTATTTTGATCTACATAGTTTCCAGATGGGGTCGATCGTGGAATAAGAAACGACAGTGATAGATGTGATGGCGGCGAGGGGTTAGAGAAAAGCGTGATGGGGAATGAATATGAGTTAAAATCTCAATTAAAGAGACAGCGAAGGATTAATTGGTAGATAGCGAATAACCAATTCCCCCAGCCTTTCCTTCCAATGAAATTTGATGCTTAAGAAAAAAGAGGGAAAGACGTTCATTTATGCTTTTATACCCCAGAAAACCGTAGATGTGAATTTTGAACTGGCTAGAAAACTATCATCTACGATATGTGATTTCATACTCCTTCCTTGAGCATTCACTCTCGCCTCACCCCTCCCTTCCTCCTTCAATCTTCAATAACCCCCTACCCTAACCTACAAAGCGATATGTAATATTCGCAGTAATTCCTTCTGAGGGCAAAAGTCTAATCTCTTTTCAATCAATACCCTGTTATACAGATATATGAATGGCACAAAGACTGGGTAAAGTATGCGGGAAGTTTTCGTGTGCGTTTGGGTTTGGGTTGGGAAAAATTTGTGTATCTGAGTGGAAGATAGCAATTAGAACAACAGGGAATTATATAGAATGAAGTAAAATTGATGCATAACGTCAGGTTAGTAAGTTAAAAGACAGGAGAAGACGAGGGGGAAAGTGTTTGCAGATAGATGTTCCAGAGGTATGTACATCCAATATCGTAACCAAAGTGGACCTCAACTACTTGAGGCAAGAGAATGAGCGCTGGGCGTATTTATACCGTCTCACAATTTTGCTGAAGCAAGCGGAATTGGATTGCATTTATTCACCCCCATTTTCCTCTGTGCTGAATTCTCCGCAAGTTACCTGGCTGGTATATAAGCAACTGTTCCTTGATTTAGAATAATCGGAGGTTTAATTCTGTCGTTTCCAAAAGCGTGACGGGGGGTGCTTTCCGGTGGAATTCTTTGAGGACTTAGGATTTATTTTTGAATGTAATGTGATAATGTGGAGGGTGAAGAGAGTGATTATTTGGTAGTAGAATACTTTGGGAGAAGATCGAGAGTGAGAATTTGAGAGCGAGTGGGGAGATAACAACGGTTCTTAAAATAACAGTGAGAAGTATGAGATAAATGGACATGAAAAGAAGGGTTGGTGTTAAGGGGGAGTTGCTACCAATTGTTGTGGACAAGAGGGACGACGAGGGCTTTCAGATAATTCAGAGCCAAGTGTTATTTGCTGGCGTCGCTGCCAATCGTTCTTGCTTCCAGCTTCGGAACGAAACTCTGCCGTCCTGGTCATCTAATTCTTGTTTTCACTGCTTTCGCCCATTTTCAAGCGGCTTTATTGCCTTGGTCGGCGAGAAGGATTAAGTGACGTTGAGGTCAGTCGTCATGATAAGAAATAGTTGATCAATATAGAAAAAAAAATTAGAAAAATATAATTACATTATCCTATCATTGAAGAAGCACTACCACTTCTCATACACCTCTAGCATTCCATTCATTACAGATGAAAAAAATAGAGGGAAGATAATCTATTACCTCATCTATATATCTATACTAATATACCATACATAACCCACACTCACAATTACAAAAAATACTCTTACCCTTATTCTCTAGCTCTTAGACATATCTTATTATTTACCTAGTTCTCTTCTCCCAACTTTCTCCTTCCAATTCTCTCCTTCCAACTCTCTCCCCCCAATTCCAACTCTCTCTCCAATTCCAATTCTTCTTCTAATCCCAACTCTCTCCTCCCAATTCCAACTTTCTCCCCTCAACTTCCTCCTCTCCTCCCAACCCTAAACCACAAACCCAACCCAATCCACACCCATACAAACCCGACAATACCATAAACCTACCTTACCTAAGAAAGAGAACAAGATAACCTTTCCCCAAGAAGAAAGACAAATTGGAATAACAGATCATAAGAAGCCTATTATTACCCCTGCCCCCCGTTCCCGCCCCCCCTTTCCGGCCGGGGGAGAGCGTATAAAGAAGTTTGGATTGGATATAAAGCTAGATTAAAGCTAGGTATAATTAAAGCTTTAAAAATGGAAGTTCTATTCTATTCTGGTCTTGGAAATAAAGATTTTTTTGTGGGGAAGGGGGAGGGGAAGGGGAAAGGGGAAGTGGGAAGTGAGAGTAGAAATATGATAGTAGAAGATGTGGTGTGATGATAGTGATTAAAAACACAATCAACATCCCCAACCTTGGGGGAGGGGGATTGGTTAGAGAAGTTGGTTTAGCTGTATTCTTCCTATACTATACCTCTACTATACTTTGAGTTTCGCGGATAAGTAGGAAATACGACGGAAGTACGACGGAGAGAAAAGAGAGAAAAGAATGGTGGGATGGAATACTGTTTTGTGCTAGGTTTGGAGTTGTATTATAGGTACACAGAGTTAGTCACCGAGCAGCTGAGGGAACTTGCGTTTGATGTCTTGGTTTGTAGTATAGTATAGCATTCATGATATCTATTCGCTTCCTTCTAGCTTTTCTCTTCGTTTCGTTTCGTTCTTTTATCTTCCCTATTCCTTATTCCCTATTTCCGTCGCAAACAACCCCCAGCCTGAGCCTGGCTTCATCCCCACCCCCCCAAAAGATGAAACGAAACATCGCCACCCACTCACCAACGCATGAAGACTCTCCTTCCCCCCGGATCTACATCCAATTCTAGACTGCTCCGAAGTAAAGCCACGCAGCGCTCCAGCCTACGTACGCCAAGGAACGAGATCCGGATCTGAGGTAGGGCTGGGGCGGTAGTGTAACGTTTGGTGTTCCTTAGCGAGAGAGGATTCATGCATGAGGACCGGGACGGGATCCGAGATTTATGCTTATGTTAAGGTGGTAAAGCGTTGGTTTCGGCCGAGAGGTGTGGTGGGCAGATTTGGTAGAGTATGAGCAGAAGAGGTCCGGGGTGAGGATGTGAAAGAGAGGTAGATCAGGTACGCGATGCGGCGAGGCTGGAAGCGACGAGAATGAGAGAGATAGAAAGGGAACGACAAGCGAAAGATGACGGTGAAAAGGAAGAAATCTTTCTCGGGAGATTCATGCATGAAGCGCAAGCCGCCCGATCCGCGATCCGGAATTTTCGACGAATATCAATAATGCATAGAACATTGTCCCGTTGCGGAAGGTTTTCGGAAGAAGGGCCGATGCCGATTGGTTATCGGGATGGCAGTCAGGTAGCGGTGTGGGAATTGGGCGTAAAGGGTGGCGGATGTGCTTTGATGGTGGATGCTCAGGCGGTCTTGGGTGCTGGGTCGTATCTGCGCATGTGATGTGATGAATGCGATTGCAACGTTGTGATAGGAATGGAAAGGAGGATAAATGTTTCGGACACCCGCTCCGCTCTGCTATGATATAATAATGATGGTGATAGAAACTAAAGTTCCTTGGGTAGTAAAGATAATACTGGGCAGTAAGAGAAGAAAAGGTACGAGCCCTATCCCCGCATTATCTTTGCCTGAAGATCAAACGTTTGCCACGTTTTCTCATCTTCTTTGCTCATATCGGCCCCCCAGGATCAGGGTTGAACTCAAAATAGGTGTCTCCATGTATTTATGGCATCACGACAACATGACAGGTACAAAACAGTACGAAAATGAACACGATTGAAGAGGTCAGAGTGCACAGACAACCGTTAGAGTTTGAGGTTGACGACCATGTGTCACCCCAACCCTCGGAAGGCGGTTTGACTCAGTTTGTGAAACGGTGACAGGATCCGATTCGAGACGCATAGAACAATGAAATTTTCGTGATGCTAGGGGTAGATCACAAGTAATCTCGATAAAGAGTCAATACTTCTTGATGCAATATGAGATAATGATGATAATTGACAGTCAAGAGAATGGGATGCATGTTTCATCTCCTCACTTGCAGATGTTTCACATCTACCGGCAGAGGCGTTTCTAATTCTAGAGTCCAACCTGTCCGCCACGGGAATACCATCGGAAGATTCCTTGATCCAAAGACCTGCACAAGTGAGCTGTCACTGCGATTGATTGATTGAGTAACAGAAAGAATATGTATTGTGATGTGTTATGGGCGTGCGCTTGCGTGATATATGCAAGCCTCTATCTCATGCGTTGAAGGCGTGGAAAAAGCAAATATTTTATCGGTATTGTGCTTCAAAACTCGAATTGTGCCGAAAGAAGGAAATTAAAATAACCCCGAAGCTTGGGATCAGCAACTTGCAATTGTTAGTCTGGATTGTGCTAAGTGTAATGAACCCGAGTAGAGGATCTTCCTATTTTCCGAGATAGACGGACCGACATCTTGCCTTCGAGGTGTCAATCGCGATGTAGAGGAGCGTATTTGATGAGGTGGAAATACAGCCTTGTAGTAATTAGCAAGTTAGAAAGCCATCCAGTTTGAGGAGGTAATTGGTCTCAGCCGGATCGTCCTTTAATATCAATAGCCTCATCCCTTAACATTCAAACCTTTTGATTTGTATACCTTCCTAGGCTTAGATCAAGCAGCGGAAGTTGCTTAGCTTTTCTTAGCAGGATTGAGTTTCAGCCGAAAGGACAGCTAAATGGGAAATGAATATTCAGGAGCTTTCGTTGATATTTTCGTGATCTTGGTTCGTGTTTTGAGCCGTTGATGAGATTTGGGATGGCGAAAAGCGGGAGCGCACGACCACTGTATTGGCTAGGAGGCGCCGGTGACTTTGAGAATCTAAGCCCTAAGAAGCGAGAAGGTTCCATCTAAGTAAAAAAGAGGCTTGATATCGGAATCTTCAGATCCCAATGATACGGTACCCGTGGATCAAACATTATGATGAGACAAGAAGGCGTTGATACAGAAGCAAAGAATGACGCTTTTTCAGGAGGCTTTGCTGAAGATCCGACAAGGCGTGCGCAAAAGGAATGGTGGCGTACCTTGCCCATTTGTGCATGGGCATTTGTAAAATCCGTGCAACCTGCATGGCGCCAGGGGAATACGCTGCGGGCTATTGAGCTGGCCCGCCATTCCGCTGCCCCGCGGGAAATGATTGGGGGAGATGCGTGAGAGGCAACTAACTAATGCACCGTTCTAGTTTTGGGGGACGGATTGCACAGGGACTGGTGAACAGTTCCCGTGTCATCTTCGAATAGGATTTCTGCCCGCGAGTTTGATTCATTTATCTCAGATTTGGTGGTTCACTGTTCCCGAGGCAGAGAGATTGAGCGCCTTTACTAGACTCTGTGGAGGAATTGGTGGTGGTAGAAAGGATGAGGAAAGAGAAGATAGTAATAACTAGCGACGTCCCCTAGCTATAGCCTCGGGACAATAATCGCTAAGGACATTTGGCCTAGGTAATAGAGGCTTTAGTTAGTGAATGCTGGCGGGAGCTTGGTCTTTGGAGCTATGAAGCCTTGAAGCGTGCCAAGAGGAGCCGGTCTTCTCTGGGGCTGACTGAGCAAAGGATCCGCATTCCGCGAACGCGGACGATGAAAAAAAAAAGCTTTCTGAATTGACGGGTCGAAAGGATTAATAAAGGATTTTCAGATCTAGAGGGTCGAGACTATGGGGTTGAGTTCGACGGTTCATTTTGCGGAGATAGCTCCTCGCGAGATTTACTTATTAGAGTTGCGCGTTGACGTGAGTTCGTTCGGACGATTTGATGATGGTGAATGAATACTAGTAATAGTCGAGTGGAAGTCACATGCTTTGACGGACCTCCGACTGCCATTGATGTGATGATTGTGCAGTGGTTTGCTGAAGAGATTTCCTAGCTCAGAGAAAGAGGATCAACACATTCTTCTTGTGATGGGATGGGCACATTTGCAAGAGTGGGCTGAACAGGGAACGTCATCCTTTCGCATCAGTGCGCTGCATGCCACTGGTGATAGAGTTTGTCTGACTGCATGGACGCGATAACTTTGAAATAGAAAATTCAGATAGCGAGTGTGGGGTAATGGTCAATCCATGATCGCAGGTTGCATATGTTGAGCCTGGGATTCTCGACCAGAGGTTTCGAGGTCGCAGGGAAGGTCTTCCTGTCAGTGTCAGAGCTTTTGGAGCAACGTGCTTAAATGCTTTTGATGCCCAACATGTCAAGTTCTTCGAGGAGCTCGTCAGAATATCAGAATGTCCTGACCGGTAAATGTGGCTGTGATTTGACATCAAACTGAGAGTGGGGGTAATATATTGTCTTTCACTTCCAGACGGAAGTTCAAGCTGATGATCCTATTATTTTCACAATGTTTGCTCACACTTCACCTGATCTTTGGGAGAGATCGTCACTGACTGGTGGGACTATGCGACTGCCGAGTGGTCTTGCGTGCTAGCATCCAGACCATTCCAGGTACTCTTTGTTAGATCTGAAGATCTTCCCTCATTCTGCTCTCTAACTTCGTATGACAATTTCAACACCACAACAACCTTAAAATCGTTCTCCTGGCTAAAGTGCCGGTCATATTTTGCTGGTTTCGAGGCGGCCATTCGGAGAACCGTGCCTCTTCCGCTGTCAGTCAGTATTGCTCAGGTCAGGTTGCATAAATCCATCTTGGCCTTGAAGAATATGCAGCGTGAGCTGTGCCATGTGATGCAAGCTGCTCGTGTCGAAACTCTCGAGGAGTCGGATGCAATGCAGACATGATTCAATATGATTCAATATGATTGATTCAACATGATTCAACTCTACGAAATCAAATCCCCCTCCTCCTCAACTCTTCCCGCCCTCCTCATTTCCAAGATCGAAAAAGCAAAATTAAACTTATCTCTAGGAAGATTAGATCTGGGAAAGAGGTCGCCATGGTTGTGCTATCGGTGCTCACTACTGGCCTCTTGCCGAGCCGTGCCGTCTGGTGTCGTGATGAAATTTGATTCTGATTTGATTTGATGTAGCTTTGAGAATTGGTATGGTCGTTGATTGGGGAGGGGATGAAGATCCTGGGTTGGGGAGGCTTCTCGAGGCTACCACTTGGCGTGGGAAGCTTAGGGCGCCACAGCTCGAAAAGTTCCGCGAACGTGCGCAGGTCCGACGGGGCTTGCAGCTGCGTGCATAACGGTTTCCCAAGGGAACCAGGGATCCTTGTTGGACTGGCTGGAAATCATCCCTGGTCTACAACCCCACGCTGCAATGCTTCTCTGGCCAGTCCCACGGCGGAGCGTTGGCGGTGGACACTGACTTCGAGAGTACGTGCAGAATATGTGTGCAGAAGGTGTATCGGTCGTGGCAGCGAGTCGGAAAAGGTTAAATACGTGGTGAAGCATCTGAGGATGCCTTAAGAAAGAAAGATTGGAAGAGAGAGAAGGACGCCATCTATCTGCTGCTGTGGAAGCACAAGCTGGGAAGCAATGCCATTCAGCCACAAGAATAGGGGAGGCACAAATTTATTAATCTCCTAAAATGGATGATCGTCACATTTGGTTGGCCGAGGAAACGCTCTCCAGCAACAGCAATGTTGACCTCGACACCACCACATGACAGAGAACCAGCGTATCATGAATTGCTTTCGGACCTTCTTACAGATGATGGAATGAAAAGAGGGTTGAGGAAATTGCGGTCTGTTGGGAATAGGGAGCTGAGTGAGCGGAGTGAGCAATGACGATGATATCGCGAGATGACGGCGGTTGGAAAGATACTGTGCCCCTCCCTCCCCCATCTCGATTATTCCCAGGAGAGGCACATCGAGGCACATCGAGGCACATCGAGGCACATCGAGGCACATTGCGACCCAGGTACCGACCCAGATATCGATAGCCGTCTTCCTATCAATCAATACCCGTGAATTATTCGCAATGGTGAGATTTCAAGTCCAATCAAGATCATCATTACAAGAGTTTAGGGACCACGCTCTGCGGGTTTCATTTCATATTCTCTTGGGCTCTCTCTCTTCGTGCCGGACTCGAAAAGCAGACAGAAGCCCCGATTCGATCCCCCTAACGGGCGACGTCAGAATAGATATATGCACAATTAGAGGGTACACGATTCCGTTTGGGGGGGGGGTCTAGAGAGATGAAAGATGGGAGCATAGGTAAGGTAGCAGAACAAGGTGTGTTGAGTAATGGGAATAGAAATAGGAATAGGAATAGGAATAGGAATAGCAAAATAGGAACAGGAATGGGACTGGGAAAGGCTAAGCCCAGCCCTGGATAATTACTGACTTGGGGGAATAACCGGCAGGGGCCAGCCACAAGAATACCATTCACCCAATGAACAGCCCCCGACGGGACAAAATAGCCCAATTCATCACCACCACAGGGTTCGGCCGAACCAATCACCACGCGATGCTCTCCCCCCCCGGTAAATATGAATAATTTAATAATAATTTGATAGAGAGTTTCCATGGTGGGTTCCTCTTCTCGATGCACGCTTTGCTCGTTCGAGTTCTCGCGGTATGCACGCCGTCAATACTACGGAGAAAATTAAAAATTAGAAAGCAGCTATCAGCCAGACCACCACCAGCGATCATCCTCTCTCTAACTACATCTCGATAAGCCGAAAGCCTCAAAAGCCCCAAATGCTCCAAATGAACCCCAAACACACGACACCCGTGGTGTGTGTGCAAGCCTCATCCCCCCGTTTTATTTTTGTTGTAGAAAAGAAATCCTCCGAGCTTCTGCTGTAACATCCACTACTCTTCCCACCCTGCCACCCACTCCCAACCGTGACCGTGATCGTTCTCTTGTCTCTTGCTTCATTCACAAAGTATCTTCTTCTTCTTCTTCTTCTTCTTCTTCTTCCTCTTTTTATATTTATTTTGGATTTTTTGGTTCTGATTGAGGCGAGAGAGCTTCGAACTGTGCCCTTCGTTAACCAGGAAGAAGCCCCATTTCATCTGTGCCCTTCCCTCCATTGGCCTACGCAACCGTGCCGTCCTTAATTCGGTTGCTGGCCCTTGCATTATTTCACCAGCAACATCCATCCACCCAGCATCCCTCGTCAAAACCCCAAACCCATATCTGCGAGAGAGGTCCAAGCATTTTCAATTGAATCCGCGCTCTATCCTCGATAACGATAGGAAATCCTTGCCTCGATTAAAAAACCTTCACACCGACAGTTAAACAACTACACAACTCCCGACGACCCTGAAAAAATAAAAAAAAAATAAAAAATAAAGACGAAGCGTGGAAGGGACGTTGCTGGTGTGTCGCTCTGGGGGGGGAAAAAAAGCTTCATCCTCCTCCCTCTAGACGAGGTCAACTCTCGCCGTTTCACGCATTGGCATTGCACGAACATCACCCCCAAAAACTCACAGCATATCCGAGACTGAACGCACTGGCAGTTTACCACCAAATTCAGCTGTCTGACACGTCAATTGCCTCCATTGCCTCCATCGACCATTGTCACATTCTGACTGACATCTTGTCAACGTTCGAAAGCATAATCTGTTCTGCTCTCCTGGGATTGTCCGAGTCCTCCAATCCACTACAGTCAAAGTCCCTGGTCGGAAAAATCCAACCAAACGTCTCTTAGGACGGCTCTGCTATTACGAGGGGAGGGTCCCATACGTGAGAGGATCGGCATAAGGAAACTACGGCCGGCATTACTATTCGACTATTCGAGCGTGCATGATCTGGGTTGACTCTCAGAGCTCCCGAAACCTCGAGGGTGAGCCGATTTGGTATGCACCCTTCCGTCGAGATCCCCCTCGTGGCATTCCTCGACCCCCCTCCTTACATTCTTCTTTTCTCATCGTAACAAAAACAACCTGGATTCGATCTCTTGCTAATTGATCGAGTTTGCCAGATCTCATACAATTCTACGACTCCTGGACGAATCCATCAGGAAGGAACAATACGGGAGCTGGGGAGCTGGAATTGGTACGATTGGTCTCCACATCAATACGCGGCTTTTTACCTCGAATCCTTCATCCTACATTCCTCCACAACTGCTATCGTCCTATCGTCCCCGGCCAGACCGAGTTATCAGATAACGACGTCCACGGGACCGTTGTACACAAAGGCAGCAACATCAACAGGCTCGAATTGTCCGACACGTTCCTGACCACCATAACAGAGGAACCCATGGTAGGCTTTCAAGGTTGCCCATCATGGTGATGACCAGCGAGAGTTCCACGCGTTCAAGCGTTCACGTCGCACCTCTTGCGATACATAAAGACCACGCTCGTGTGGGCAGCGGAAGTTCAAAACATTCGAGGAATACCTCGTCTCGAAGCAGTAGTCAAGCCGGCGGGTCACAGAGCGGTCATTCGCAAATGACACCACCCGCAACACCCAATGGGTCACAGGAGGACCTCAATCAACAAATGGAGCCCCCTCAACCCGTCTTCCACAACTTCCTCCGCGCGTTCTACCCATTCCACCCCACATACGCCATCTCCGACACGACGGTGACATTACCATTAAACGAGGGGGATGTGATACTGGTACACTCGATCCATACGAATGGCTGGGCAGATGGCACGCTGCTCGTATCTGGTGCCCGAGGATGGTTACCCACCAACTACTGCGAAGCTTACGAACCAGATTCGATGCGAAATCTCCTCAAGGCGTTGCTGAATTTCTGGGACCTGTTACGAAGTGGGTTGAACACAGATAATGAGGTATTTGGGAACCAAGAGTTCATGCGGGGCATTATCGCAGGCGTGCGATACCTCCTGGTACGTTCATAATGTCACACAGGGATGCAGATACTGACGAGATTAGGAAAAATCTAACTGCCTGACTCGAGAATCACACATCGTCCAATCCAATGAGATGCTACGGCGAAACCGAAAAGCCCTCCTATCTGATCTATCATCACTGGTGAAAGTCGCGAAACGATTACAAGATCATACTTCCGCAATGCCAGGTCAGGCGGAGGTGGACGAAATTAATAACATTATTGACGAGATGATCTTGAAGGCATTCAAGATTGTTACCAGGGGCGTCCGATTTCTCGACACGTTAGAAGAAGATATCAGATCTCGACAACCCATTCACCGGATCATGGCAACAGTTGCTGAGGAAGTTTACAATCCCCCAACCCCACCAGCGGATTCGACGTCATTTGAGGGAACACCGCATGGAGACCCTGCAGAAGATGCGGCATCGCGCAGAAGCTCAAGTCGTAGCTCGGGAAGCCACTTTTCTGGTGCACAGCGATCGGACGAACAAACGAAACGCTTGTCACAATCGTACAAACGAATGTCCAACACGTACTCCACGGCCTCATCTCGTCCACTCTCCACCTCGCGGCCTTTATCTATGAATATCAAACGCCAATCTATATCACATCGTGTGTCTCTGACAGCTTCCATACCTGCAGCACAACGTAAGAACCTAGTCTCCGAGAGATTAAATTCCAGTCATGATACCTTCTTGTCATACCTGGGTTCTTTTATTGGTCGCTTGCACCTCCAATCGCAATCGTCAGCCGATCTCCTCTTGACCATCCGACAGTCTGTCACCGCGGGTCGAGCGCTCTTGGCGGTGGTTGAGGTAGTATGCGGCCATGATAATCAAAGTGCTGAGTCGTTGACCAAAGCACGAAGCGCCATGCACGAGCAGATCAACAAATTGGTCCTAGCTGCTCGAGATATAATTAAACTATCAGGTGCTGAGGACGAGGATGTGGTGATGCCCCATCAAAACGGTCGGTTACTTATGGCCGCCACAGGCTGTGTGAAGGCTGCTGGCGAATGCGTAGCGAAGACTAAGTTCGTCATCGAACGAATTGGCGATTTCGAATTCGAGCCTACGAGCGAAGGCCTTGGCATTGACCTAGCATCCCTTAGCATTGAGGATCCTAAGAAGGAAGAGATTGAGAGGGAGCAACCTGCAGCCGAGGCTGAAGTCTCGCCCCCGGAACCAGCAAGCCGACCTCCTCCCCCACCTCTCATCATCCCCTCTTATGATAAACCACTTCCAGGAGTTCCTCTGGATTCACCTGCGGTAGCTGAAGACAACGTCGCTCGATTGTCTCCGAAAACCCTCGAACCGGTTGCCGAGTATGCAATCGAGAGCGCATCCACAGATGCATCTGCAGACTCGAAACGATCTTCTAGAAGATCACTCTTACCGCCTCTCCCCAAAATGGCAAGTCCATTGATGGGACCTAGCGAGGATTACAGTCCTTCGGAGAATTCTTCAACTGGCAATGACACAGAATTCCAGACATCATTCCGATCTGGAAGCATTGCTGTTTCAAGTTCGGGTACCAGCAGTACGTACCTCAGCAGCATGCGCGATTCCGAGTCCAGTATGATCTCCCAGACCTCGACAAGAGCAACAACCCCAGATCTCAAGGAATATGTCCCACGAGGAAAACCATCGATTTCCGAATTGAGCGGCACGGGCAGCAGTCAATCAACTCTTGCAGATGACACTGACGACGGAGAGTCAAAGATGCTCGAGAAGACATTTGCTCACGAACTCTTACATAACAAGGATGGTCAAATTACTGGAGGCACTCTCCCCGCTCTTGTCGAACGGCTTACTACTCATGACTCTACACCAGATGCAATGTTTGTTTCCACATTCTACCTGACCTTCCGATTATTTGCAACACCAATCGAATTGGCCAAAGCTTTGGTGGATAGATTTGAATACGTTGCGGAGAGTCCTCATATCGCGGGTCCAGTCAGATTACGGGTCTATAATGTCTTCAAGGGTTGGTTGGAGTCACACTGGAGGGACCTCTCGGATCACGACGCTCTCACGATCATCGAGCCTTTCGCCCAGGAACAATTAGGGAAGGCTCTCCCTGCAGCTGGAAGAAGATTGTTGGAGCTGGCGCAGAAGGTCTCGTCAACGGAAGGCCCTCTCGTACCTCGCCTGGTCTCGTCCATGGGCAAGACCTCAACCTCCATCTCGCAATACGTCCCTGCGGATACGCCATTGCCTGCTCCAAGCATGAACAAGAGTCAGACTGCGGCTTTGAAGAACTGGAAAATGGGAGGAAGCAACCCAACCATCCTTGAGTTTGAGCCTCTGGAGTTGGCTCGGCAATTGACAATCAAAGAGATGACCATCTTCTGCTCGATTATGCCTGAGGAACTTCTCGGATCTGAATGGACCAAACGATCAGGATCCAACGCTACCAATGTCAGAGCCATGTCAACCCTGTCGACAGATCTGTCCAACCTTGTCGCGGACACCATTCTCCAATATGATGATGCGAAGAAGCGAGCGGTCATCATCAAGCACTGGATTAAGATTGCCCACAAATGTTTGGAGCTCAACAATTACGATTCGTTAATGGCTATCATCTGTTCACTCAACTCCTCGACCATCATTCGATTGAAGAAGACATGGGATATTGTTTCGCAAAAGCGAAGGGATATGCTTAAGGCTCTCCAATCAATTGTCGAACCAGATAAGAATTACGCAGTTCTTCGAAGACGACTACATGATCACGTTCCACCTTGCCTCCCATTTGTTGGAACCTACTTGACGGATCTTACTTTCGTCGATGCGGGCAATCCAGCAACGAAGCAACTTCCAGGTAGTGGTGATCACGATGCGCTCTCCGTGATCAACTTCGACAAGCACACTCGCACGGCGAAGATTATCGGTGAGCTCCAACGTTTCCAGATCCCATACCGACTAGCAGAAGTTCCCGAACTTCAAGAATGGATCCAAGCACAGATCGTTCGCGTCAAGTCTTCATCCGAGCACGAGAACGTCCAACAATATTACCGCAAGAGTCTGCTACTTGAGCCTCGAGAAACAATGCATTCTCGGGTCAGCCCCAGTCCCATCGACTCAGCGAGTAGTAAGGATAAATTCGATATCTTGTTCTGGACCCACTCTTCGACGAAAGACCGACAAGGTAGCGTCTCCACCCCTATTTAGTTACGGCCACACCTTCCCATCCGACACACCTACATACATCATACCATACGATTAGCACCTCATCCGGTTTTGATACGATACCCCTCTTTGAATAGCGTTTTAGCGAATTCGGCGTTTCGGGTCCAGGTCTGCTTTTTATACTCCCGGCATTGGGGTTTATTTTTCTCATTCATACTCGAAAAATGAGTGTTGTTGATTGAATACATTACTATATCTTTAGCTCGCGTCATGGACGAGCTGTCTTTTGTCATCGATCCCAGGAACATGGAAGGGGCATATGGAAGTTAATTGTATACATTTTTGTTAGTGTTTTGTTTTATTTTTGAGCTTGGGGCTCTGGGTAGCTCGGCTCGGGCTTTTCTTATCACGGCTGTTGATAAGCTGACGGCCTTGCATGTTTGCGCGCCATGCGATGGGTTGCAGGGCATTGGGTTGAAAAGGAATGGATACAAAAGTGTTAGTCAGTTGGGAAAGTACGTACACAAAAAGCTCACGCTTGGACTATTGTATCATTTTGAGATGGAATGCGGCAACGCTGAAAAGAAGGGGGTGGGGTGAGGGAGGGAGATAGGTGGAGGAGAAGTGAAGGGGAAACTGTAGGTAGTTTATACGATGGGAGGTGGAATGATATTTTTGTATTCATGGTGGTTCTCCTGCATGATTCTGTGAATATGATTTGTGATGTGATTCCCTACTCTTGTTCATCAGAATCACTTCCCCATCTCATCCACACTGCCCTTCACCCCACCTCTCACTTACTCTGTAGCGCCCCTCTCGCCCACAAACCACCGTCCAATCCCCTCCCTTATCTTCCCCTCCTCATCTTTCTCCCTCTTATCTCCCCCTCCTCATCTTCCCCTTCTCATCTCCCCCTCCTTATCCCTCCCTAATCTCTATCACTCCTGTCCCTTCCCTTTCCTCTAATACACAGTCCTCTCCTCTCGTTACATTACATCGACCAAATCTCGCTCCCTCTCCCTCTCACCTACCTATCCAATGGAACACTAACCAACACTAATCATAAATTATACTTATCCTTACCTACCTATCCCTACCTATCCCACCTGCACAATAATCAATACTAACCATAAATCATACTCACCTA
>Ga0182030_10008374_pt1 | contig 21420 bp, 16 predicted proteins | sample 812S3MmetaG_FD_121299 | JGI IMG/M metagenome (GOLD analysis project Ga0182030, IMG submission 121299) | Permafrost microbial communities from Stordalen Mire, Sweden - 812S3M metaG (Illumina Assembly) | ecosystem: Environmental > Terrestrial > Soil > Wetlands > Permafrost | place: Sweden...
GCCAATTGGGATACAGCGTCGAACTGACACCGCTAACCCCTGCACCGGCACCGACTTCACCCTAAAGGGCTCGGTGATCAGGACGATGATTTTCGACGGAGCCCGTTCGCTGTCATTCTGAGCGCAGCGAAGAATCGCGCTCTGCCCGCTCAGGGTAAACTACGCGAAGGGTCTTGCTCTGAGTGTTTTCAAGGCAATGCGAGATTCTTCGTCGCCGCAACTCCTCAGAATGACAGCGCTGGCGAGTTTTTCCGCCGCCTGTTCAGCCCCGCCCCTCCTGACCCGTAGTGAGAAACTCAATCTCGGGAACGTGATTTTTCCGGGGCCGCGCCGCGGAGAAAGTATTGCCATTTGTCCACGGTCGCGGGGACAGCCACATCGAAAAAGCCCACCATCATTTCGTCGTAGGTCTGATCGCCCCAGGTCACCGTCTGTGTTGGGTCAGGATTGTGCGCATTGTTCTTGGAGTTGTCATACCAAGCGACTGCCTGGAGTTCCGTGCCCGCCGTAAGGAATCGTGGCGAGGCCAGCCGGTAGCTCAATTGCCAGTGGAAATCGTAATGGACGCGCAGCAGCGTTTCAATAGTCCCACCCCCCGGGCGAATCAGGTTGTACTCAAATTCCTTTCCGCGCAAATGCATGTGCGGCAGAAAGCTGAGCAGCGTAGCGTCATTCGGTAGCGTGCCGTGAACTTCCACCCGGTAATCGTCAACCCCCGGCGGGATGATGAAGCGGTCGTTGGTCAGTTGCAAAGTCAGGACGCGCTGCGATGGCGTCTGCTTGGCGAATACCAAGCCGACGCTGGCCTGGTCGCGCGTGGATCCACCCATCGCCATGTAGTGCATCTGGAAAACCAGGTCAGAGCCTGCGGGAATGAACTTGGCCATGCCGTCAGGCCAGCGGTCGGGTGAGCTCCCCGGCGCGTAGACCAGCAGAATATCACTGTCTGTCCAGTGGGTGTTTTGGCGGTCTTGCGCGTCGGTCAAGGTAGAGGCCGTGAAGGGCGTTGCCACCGGGGCATTCCGCAGCCAATTCGAGCCGGGCGGGCGAATGTAGACAACGGCGTGATGGACATTGGCGCGGCTCTCTGGCCGAACCTCCGACATCTGAACCCACTTCCCTTCCGTGAAGCCCGTAGGCACAATTTCATAGGTGTATTCAACATCGCCATGCGCGGGCAGTCTTACTGGCCTCGGCATCCGCACCACCAGGTCGGGTTGTGGGATCACCCAACCCTGTGCCCAGAGACGAGGTGCCGGTGCATCGTGTGCGTCGCCGGGCGGCGCTCCGGCATCTGCCCAAGCGGATAGCGTTGCGATTTCCTGGGGCGCAAGGGAAGGGTCATTCGCAAAGTGCCCGAAGCGGGGGTCAGCAAACCAGGGAGGCATTTTGCGCAGGCGCGTGACTTCCTGAATCGCGTGCGCGTAAGGGTGCGTTTGGGGGTAGGTCACAAGCGGCATGGGAGCAATTTCGCCGCGGCGATGGCAAACCTGGCAATGCTGTTGGAGGATCGGCAGCACATCCCGATAAAAGGTCACCGGTGTCCCACCTCGCGGCGCCGGTGTGCCCATTGCCAGCCAGACCCCCAGAACCCCGACCAGCAAAAGGTAAGTCCTGGTTAGCAAGCAGGGCCAAGTGTGAGGTAAACTTTGCATGTCGCCAAGGTCTCTTCCTATGTCTATCCCCATCGATCATGACATCACTTCGGTCATCGGCAAAATCCCTTATCGGATGGCTCTTGCGGGCGGGTGGATTGACCAGCCGTTCGTTTCCACGCACAACCCAGCTCCCCCAGGGTCGATGGTGGTGGTGGGACTTGACCCCGCGTTCCGTTTCATGGATCGCAGCGGCATGGCCACCAGCACGCGCGAGGTCGCACGTAAGTTATGGAAGGATGCATTGCCGGGTCAAGACCCGCGGGAGTTGGTGCGCATCCTATATGATGCCGAGAATCAAGGGAGAGCCGCGCCCTCGGGATCGCAGGATATGGCGGGGCTGATTATTCCGGGCATCAGCCGGCTGGATTACGATTTCACCTTCGAGGGGGGCTATTTCCCTGCGCACATCGAAACGAACAACAATCCCACTGTCGCCCGCTGGCTGGAGAGTGTAGTGCATGTGCTACCCATTGCACCTCGGCCCGATCATTACAGCCCCCTCGAAGAAAAGAATTTGGACAAGGAGTGGATACGGCGGTTGGGCCAATCGGGGAAGGACTGTTACGCGGCGATTCTGGCGAGGGACGCGCGGGCGCTCGGCGCCTCCATGAATGAATGCATGTGCTGCTGGGAGGCAATTCTCCCGGGCACCGTCAGGCACCCGGCCATCAGCGTCGACCTGGTGGGTATTTTGAATCATTATCAGTCCAGGTATGCAGGAGCCATGTTTTCCGGCTGTGGCGGTGGTTATCTCTACGTCGTGTCAGAAGAGCTCGTGCCGGGTTCGCTTCATGCGCAGGTCAGGTGCGGGGAAGTGGTTAGTGGATAGTGGCGAGTGGATAGAAACAAGCAACCAACCGCAAGTTACAGTAAACTGTTCACTCTCCACTAACCACTGTGCACTATCCACTATTCACTGCTTTTACTAACCACTGCTCTTATGAATTCCATCGCGGTCACGGGAGGTTTTGACGATTTGCGCTCAAAGCACGTGCGCCTTCTCGAGGAAGCCGCCAAGTGCGGGAAGGTGCACGTCTGGTTATGGTCGGATGTAACCCTACAGGCGCTCGCAGGGAAGCCCCCCCGGTTCACGGAACGGGAACGCTTTTATCTGCTCCAATCCTTGCGCTACGTTCATCAGGTGACCCTCGTTAGGGGGACAATCGAGCCCGATAGCTTGCCTGATCTTGAAGGCGTTCAATCGCCCACCTGGATTGTCGACGAGGAAAGTGACACTCCGACCAAACGCGCGTACGCGGAGGCGCGGGGCATCCCGTACGCCGTAATGAGCAATCGGGATTTAAGCGGATTTCCTGTGCCTTCGTTCGTGCCGCCTGCCTTCGACTCAGCGCGGAAGAGGGTGATCGTGACGGGCTGCTACGACTGGTTCCACTCCGGGCATGTCAGGTTTTTCGAGGAAGCTTCCGCACTCGGAGATCTGTACGTAGTGGTGGGACATGACGCGAACATTAAGCTGTTGAAGGGCGAGGGGCACCCGCTGCTCTCTCAGGCCGAACGTCTCTACATGGTTCATTCGGTTCGGTATGTGCACCAAGCCCTGGTTTCAACGGGGCACGGCTGGATGGATGCTGAACCGGAGGTTGCCCTCCTCAAGCCCCACCTCTACGTGGTCAATGAGGACGGGGACAAACCCGAGAAGCGGGCCTTCTGCGCCGGACATGGCATCGAATACGTGGTGCTGAAACGAATTCCCAAAGCAGGCCTGCCGAAACGGGAAAGCACGCTGCTTCGAGGTTTTTGATGGGCGTGCTGAGAGCGCCGCCTGAGGCGGCCTAACGGGGATTTCCCACCACGGGTCCGGAAGGGCAGGGCTTTACAGGCCGCGGAAAAACGATCCAGGATTGTTGTTCTGAGGAGGTCGCTGCGGCGACCAGCGAAGAATCTCGCATGGCAATGAAAATGATCGGGGCGAGGTCCTTCGCGCAGTTTATCTTGAGCGAGCAGAGCGAGGTCCTTCTGCACGCTCCGGATGACAGCTTTGGAAGGGTTATCCGTAGCCTGTTTTGGCGCCGCCACAAGGCCTTTCCGATTGTTCCTGTGTCCCACGCCCCGCAGTTGCCACGGGGACCCAGCCGGTTGCGCCAAGTTCTGATCAACCTGCGCAGGCAGGCGCTGGCCACCCTCTCTTCTCAAAGTCATTGACACGTCCTGCCGAGCCCGCCAGAATACCGCAAACAGGAGGACCGGATGGAAACTACTAACAATCATTTCGGACTGCGAATAATGATTCTGGTTATAGCGATAATCGCCGGGCAGCGGGGCGCACTCTTCTCCGCGGAGACAGGTGCTGCAAAGGAAACGATGGGAATGTATTTTGCCAAAAAGTCCTACGAAGCCAAACCCCTGGCGAAGTTCGCAAAGTTGCGATCCCAGTTGCCTTCTCCGATCTATGATGACAACCCTGTGCTCGTACGGTTGTACTGGAAAGCCTGGGAACTAGCGTTCCGCAACTTCCATGAACCTGCCCTGCAGAGCGGGTTTGTGTCCCAGTTCATCGACGCCGCCTTTAACAAGAACATCTTCCTTTGGGATAGCTGCTTCATGACGATGTTCTGCAATTATGCGTATCCTCTCGTCCCCGGAATCTCGACCCTCGACAACTTCTACGCGAAGCAGCATGAGGATGGCGAAATTTGCCGTGAGATCGTGCGGGATACCGGGATCGATTTTGGCGAGTGGGTGGACCATGAGGACAAACCGCTTTTCAGCCGGTGGGGCTGGCCCGCTTCCGATAAAGAGCTGGGGATTGATGCTAACGCGCCAGTTATGTATAGGGGCCGGAGCATTCCTTCTCCCAATCCGAAGGTGACGCTTGATGGACTGAATCACCCGATCATGGCATGGGCGGAGCTTGAACACTACAGGGTGACGGGGGATAAGGACCGTTTGGGGGAGGTGTGGCAGCCCATGGTCCACTATTATGCGGCGCTCCAGCTCTATCTGCGGCAAGGGAACGGGCTCTACGTTACGGACTGGGCGAGCATGGACAACTCCCCACGTAATGCTTATCTGAAGAATGGGGGCACGGGGATTGATATCTCATCGGAAATGGTGCTCTTCGCGCGGCAACTGAGTGAGATCGCAGTGATCCTGGGCAAGGATACTGAGGGGCGCGCGTACTCGGCCGAAGCTGATCAACTGGCTTCGACCATCAACCAGGCGATGTGGGACGAGAAACAGAAGTTTTACTTCGACTTGATGCAGGACGGCCAACGTGTCCCCGTGATGACGATCGCCGCGTATTGGACGCTGATCGCCGGGGTTGCTTCCCCTGAGCAAGCGGCGGGTTTGGTGGCGGAGTTGAAGAACCCTGAGACTTTTGGACGACTCAACCTGGTGCCCACCTTGGCTGCTAACCAAGCCGGGTACACGCCTCTGGGCGGATATTGGCGGGGATCCGTTTGGGTGCCGACGGATTCCATGATCATCCGGGGCTTGGAGAAGTATGGTTATTCCGACCTCGCTCGCAGCGTTGCCTTGAATCACTTGGACCTTGTCGCGCATGTTTTTGAGAAAACGGGAACGATCTGGGAGAACTACGCACCGGATCAGGCGCGGCAGGGTGACCCGGCAAAGTCCGATTTCGTGGGCTGGAGCGGAATTGGACCGATCATGTATCTTCTGGAGTATGCCATCGGACTGCGGCCCGATGCTGCTCACAACCGGCTGGTCTGGCAAATCGAACCCGGGGGCCGGCGTGGGTGCAAGCGCTACCGCTTTAACGGCCACGTTGTATCATTGATCGCCAGACCCACGACCGATGGATCGAAGGCAGAGATCATACAGGTTCAGTCGGACTCGCCATTTGAACTCCAGGCGTACTTTCAGGGTGCGCAAAAAACGTTTATGGTTGTGGCGGGAAAGCAGAAATTCGACATCGCTGGAATTTCGAAGTGATAAGGGCGTCAACTCTATGTCGTACTTACAACGAATCCGTGTTGAGCGTGCGGGAAGTGCTAAGGGAGAGATGTCGATCGGGCGCCGGGTTTCGGGTGGCTTCTGCCTGGTGACGGTCCTTGCGACGGTGATCCTTACAGCCCCCACGAACCTGACTGGCCAATCGCCACCCAAGTTTGACAGCGTCGCCATTGGAGCCTTTGATCCTGAGGCGTGGAATGGCCTCGTTTTCCTGGCTCGCGCCCGTCAGCAACCGTTCAATTTCGCGCTGCGCACCGGGTCGCGGAGCGGCTCGTTTCTGGACGGCAACGAAATCTCTAACGCCGTGTCGGAAGTGGGCCCACACGCCCCCGACGGTTCTTACTGCCGCATGTCGTGGAAGAATCTTCCGCGCGAGGCTCCGGTTACGTTGGAATGGTCGCGGATTGACGAGAGCACGGTGGTCGGGCGATTCACCGCTGCCCAGGACCTTCAGTTGGTGCTCGAAACCTACTTCCCGGGCGGGTCTCAAGGGGGGAGTCAAGGCTTCTACACTATTGATCCTACGAAGCAGGCGGTGGTGGGAGAGCGCTTCTTCGATGATGTGTTCGACGCTTCCGCACAGTTTGTCGTCATGGTCGACCGGCCAACCATCGGCAGCGGACTCTACCCTTCCCTTCGGCAATTGCGTGACAGCATGAACGCCTCTGCCCGGTTGGTATCGGGGACTGAAAAGGAGTCTGGGTCTGCCGCAGCCGGGCTCGAATTTGTCGCTGGACCTACTGAGTCAGCTCATTTCGTCGCCACGCTGGGTTGGAGCCGGGACAATCTGGTGAAGCGGGCTCAGAGCCTGCTCGAAGCTGACAAGATTGATGCGATCCTCAGGCAGAAGTCGGAGGAATACGCCCGCCGCAGGCCCAAAGTGACGGGCCTGTTCGAGGGAGCGGCAGAGGCCATCGGAAATTCCATGTTCTGGAATACGCTTTATGCTCCTTCGAACGGCCTCATTTTCCCCAGTATCAGTCGCCACTGGGCGAACGATTTTGACGGCTGGGTGGTGGGGGAGTGGGACTGTTTCTTCGGGTCTTTGTTGACGGGCCTGGAAGACCAAGCCCAGACCGTTGCCGGAATCAAGGCGATCCTGCTCGCCCAGAGCGAGACCGGGGTTGTGCCCAACATTGCCGGCGGTTCAGGCACGACCCCGGACAGGGCGCAGCCGCCCGTCGGATCGTTTGCCGTGTGGAAGGAATATGAGAAATTTCAGGACCGCGACACCCTGGCCTGGGCTTACCCGAGGCTTGTAAAGTGGCACGATTGGTGGTTTCACGACCGTGGAGACGGCCAGGCCTGGCGTGACGGCAATCGCGACGGGCTACTCGAGTGGGGAAGCGACCGGGGCTCCACCCCCGCTGTGGGCGGACGTGGCTTCTTTCAAGCCGCCAAGTGGGAAAGCGGCATGGACGACAGCCCCATGTATGACGATGCGGCTTACGATCCGAAGACGTACACAATGAATCTTGACGACGTGGGGCTGAATTCGCTTTATGCGCTTGATGCGGAATGCCTGGCCAAGATCGCAGCGGTGCTCGGTTATCGAGAGGATAGCGAGCGCTTCTCCAAGGAATACGATCGCACGAAGCAATTGGTCCGGGAAAAACTATGGAACGACTCGGACGGTATCTTCGAGAACCGCTTCTGGGATGGGCGGTTTTCGAAGCGCCTGTCGCCCACCAACTTCTATCCCCTGTTTGCAGGTATCGCCAAACCCGACCAGGCGGAGCGGATGGTGAAGGAGCACTTGCTGAATCCCCAAGAATTCTGGGGCACGTACGTCGTGCCCACGATTGCACGGAATGATCCGGCGTTCAAAGACCAGTTCTATTGGCGTGGGGATATCTGGGGACCCACCAACTATATGCTCTACGAAGGCCTCGAGCGCTATGAATTCGATCAAGTGGCGCTCGATTATGCCGGAAAAAACTACGCGCTCTTCATGGACGACTGGAAGTCAAATCAGCACGATAACGAGCAGTACCATGCCTGGGGCGGCAACGGCGGCGGCGACACGCATTACACGTGGGGAGCGTTGCTCTGCCTCGTGGCCCTGGAACAGTATATCGACGAGAACCCCTGGGAGGGGCTGCGTTTTGGAGCGCTCAGCCCGTCGTCAGAGGGAACATTTGGGGGAGCTGTCTGGGAAAAGCACGACTACGAAATCACGATCGGTCCTCGCCTCACCAAGCTTGCCCGGGATGGCAAGAATCGGTTCGAGGCGGACGCAGGCGTCGTGGTAAGGAACTACGAAGTGGCCCCCTCCCGTCTCTCCTTCCGGATCGACACAAGCCAGAGCGCCAAGGTGACCACGGCTGAATTCGAGTCCGGTATCCTGCAAGTCCGCGTTGACGGGGCTCCTCAGGGTCAAATCAGCGTCAGGGATGGCCGCGCCACGTTTGCAGTGGCCGCAGGAAAACACGCTGTCGAGTTCACGCACTGAAGCCGCGCCGGGCCTCGCAGCGCTAGCCCGGATTTCTCCCCACGGCGAACGGTTTTCATCGAGCGGTCGGAAGGGCGGGGCTAAACAGGCCGCGGGAAAAAGCCCCCACCGCGGACAACCACCCCGGCGCCGAGCGCCGGGGTGGTGCTGATTAACAGGTCGTCTTGATAATGACATGGCGGGCGAGTTTTTCCGCAGCCTGTGAACCCGTGCCCTTCCAGCAGGCCCCAAAAGCGCCCAAGCGTGGAAAGAAATACGTCACTAGAGGAGTTTCATGCCATCGGGGTCCCAACGCACCGGCTTGCCGCTGTCCATGCTCAGATTGTTGAGCAGGGCGGCCCCGGCGGCGCGGAATCCAAACACCGCGTCCTCGACAACGGGCCGGCGAGAGCGTACGGACGCGAAGAAATTCTTCAGGTGATCATAGCTGTCGCTATAGCCTTCCGGAGCAGCGTATTTCTCCTCTGCCGCATAAGGAGGTTCATCCGGATGAGTGCGGGGATATTTCTTGAGGTATTCCGCAAGGAATTTCTCCTGCATGTCCTGAGTGAAAGTATCGATGGTGTATCCGGGCTCGCGCTCCCGGGGAACGTGGTTCAAGGTGACCTCATTCTCACCAATAACCATCGACCCTTCGGAACCGTTAAACACAAAACCTTCGCTTTCGCTTCCGCCGCAGGCGAAGTTGACGCGCAAGCTGAGGTTAAATCCTTGCGGGTAATCAAACAGCCCCAGCAGAACGTCGGCGGCGTCACGGCCATCCTTCCAGAATCGGATGCCGCCGGTGGCGAAAGCGCGCTGGGGCCCGTTCACCTGCGTCACGAAGTGAATGCCGCTGAAGAGGTGAACAAACAAGTCGCCGGCCACACCCGTGCCATAGGCGCGCCATTTGCGCCACTGGAAGAAATGCTCGGGGTTAAACGGAATCTTCGGCGCGTTCCCGAGAAAGCGGGGCCAGTCGATAGTCTGTTCGGAAGCGTCGGGCGCAATAGAGTAATTCCAAGCGCCAAGGGAGGAGTTGCGGTCCCACCAGGCGCTGATGGCGGTTATCTGCCCGAGTTTTCCCGATTGCACGATCTCTCGCGCCTTTTTGTAAGTGATGGAGCTTACACGTTGGCTGCCGATCTGAATAATGCGCTGCGTCTTCTTCGCCGTGTTGACGAAGTCCATGCCCTCGGAGTGCGCGTGGATCATGGGCTTTTCGCAATAGACGTCTTTGCCGGCATTCATGGCATCAACGGCAACCTGCCGGTGCCAGTGGTCCGGAGTACCGATGATCACGGCGTCGATGTCCTTTCGAGCCAGCACTTCATGATACTCGCGGGTGGTGAAGACATCGTCGCCCCAAAGTTCTTTGCTGTGGGCAAGACGGCCGTCGTAGCAATCCGCAACGGCCACGAGTTTGACTCCCGGGACCTGGATGGCGGTTTTCGTGTCACCCATCCCCTGTCCCCCGGCACCAATGAGCGCGATTTGAATCTGATCATTTGCCGAACGCGCGGGCGCGGCGGGTTCCTGTGCTTCCGCCAGCAGATGAGTTTTCAAGCCTCCGGAAATAAAGGTCCCCGCGGTGGCAACGCTGCCCGTCTTGAGAAAGCTTCTGCGATTCATTCCGTCCTTCATGCTTCACCTCTTAAAGTTTACGAACCTTGTCAGTTTTGATTTATTCTCTACTGGCTATCTTCCCGCACCACAGTTCAGGCCCCTGGAATCACCACGACGCTACCGAAACCGAATCGAGAGCGATACCGGTGTCGCATGGAGACGAGAAGGTGAGCGAGTTGTCCCCGGACGCCATAAGAGATGCTTCGACCGTGACGGTTCCTACGGTGTCCTCACCGCCAGTGGAGGGAAAGGCGACCATGGTCGGGCTCTGACCGTTCACTCGCAGCTCAGCGATGATGGGCGCGTTCCCGCCATTGATGTAGGCAATGTGAAGGTAGGCCATTTTCCCTGTTGAGGCCACGTTCTTAAAGGTTAACGACCTATTGCCACCGATAAGCACGCTCGCCCCGCCAAGGCAGTTTTTGCAAGGGGCGGGGGCAGATCCTCCCACGAACCCGTTTGTGGGAGAAGCAGCTTCGTACCGGGTCGCCTTGCCCGCGACACCACTTATCGTTAACATCACGACATCATCGGCGGGTACATTTCCGGTGTAAGACCCGGTATCGGACCCCAAGCTCTTTTGTGCCCAAAGATCTCGCACCGCCGCGCCCGAAGATGGCTGCAAGCCGAGGTCGCTCCAACGTACCGAAATTGGAGCGGAATGGCTTGTCCTGTTGAGCAGCACCGCAGCTCGCACCCCGGATCCGGCCAGGGGTTTCGCCCACACTTGGAGCCCGGAGCCTCCCTCGGCAATTTTGACACATTGCAGACCAAGACTGTCTTGTTCTACGGCGATGACCTCTGGATTGGTTAGGATTGCCAGTTCTTTGCTGGAAAGCTTCGTGATGTCAGCCCCTACGATTAAGGGAGCCCCAGAGATTGCCCAAAGGCTCATGTGCAGGCGATTTGAGGCCTCTGACATTCCCGGCATTCCTAATACCATCATGTCAAGATCGTTGTAAAAGCCGGTGTGTTGCGCCTCGGGATGTATGCCATGGTCAAAATTGACGAGCACGTTGCGCGAACTAACCGTCCGGTGAGCATTGATTGAGCCGGCGACAATCGGAGCACTAATATCGCCGCTGGTTCTCCATATATCCTCGGTTACTCCGCCGATGCCCGGCGCCCAAGTCCACGGGCTTTGGTTGCCCCAGTTACAGATCGAGAAGAAAAGGCGATGGCCTGTCGCTGCTTCCGCTTTGGCTATTGCTCGCGCTATCTCCGCGTATTGAATTGCGGGATCAAGGTGTTCGTGATCGCCACCGCACCAGTCAACCTTAACATAGTCGAACCCCCACTGGGCGAACTGAAGAAAGTCTTGATCGTAATGCCCCTCACTCCCTGTATTGGGTCTCCGAGGCCCAAGGTCAGGCCCCGCGTAACTACAACCGAATTTTCCAGCATCCGTGTAGATGCCGGCTTTGAGATCCAAGCCGTGAATATATCTAACGATATTCGCCATATCACCGGTTCTTTCGCCGGGCGCCAGGGCAGGCCACTGCTTCGGGTCGACCAGAATGTTACCCCTCTGATCCCGATCTCCCAGCCACCATCCCTCGTCGATAAGCACGTACTGATATCCGGCTGCTCGCATGCCGGATGCGACAATTGCCCTGGCCTGCTGCATGACGACATTCGAATCTACGGTATTGGAGAAGCTATTCCAGGAGTTCCATCCCATGGGTGGGCGCGGCACGGGAATCTGCTTGGCGGCGGATAGCTTCTCGTCCTGGGTATCAGGGTCCGAAGCCATGGATGCTTCAGATGTCCCTGAGCTGGCAATAGCCCAGGCTTCAACTGCTGCTGCACGAACCGGCCTCCACCCACAAAGTGCAAGCGGTGAAAGGGCAATGGCCGCAGGCACCACAAGCCGCGACATCCAACTCTTTCTTCGTTTCATCATTTGCTTCCCTCGGCAACCGATGGGGCCAACCCTGCTACCCCGCTGTTTGGCGAGGTAAACTCGCCGCTACAGTATCAAATTGACCCTCATGCCCAGGATTTCCATTTTGGCATCCCGGCCGAAGGTAATATACACTCCACCGGCTTGTTCGCAACCGCAATTTTGCAATCTATACGGAGCGGCATCAATGTTTGCGCATTTCCCTCCAGCAGGCCCGGCTCTAAAAACTCATTTTGGAGAAGAATGATAGAATTGGCTGTTATAACCTGAATGTGTAGGCGCCACTTCGCAAAGGGGTTCAATAATGAGCGGGCCCAGCAAGCGGTTCCACGCACGCTGCCCGTGCGTGTTTGTGGCCTTCATCCTGATCGCAATGGGGGCTCGCATTCTCGTCCAGTCTGCGGACCAGGCACCAGGTGGCGCTGCCGTCTCCTTGCCCATTTTCACGGATATCACCCAGCAGGCCGGCCTTAACATGAAGATTATCGACGGTGATGAAATGACCGAGTATCTGACAGACGTAAACGGCGAAGGCGCATGTTTTCTGGATTACAACAACGACGGTTACCAAGATATTTTCCTGGTTAACGGTTCTTCGCGCAAGTCTGAGGCCACAGGCCAACTTCCCCACGATTACCTCTTGCGGAACAATGGTGACGGGACTTTTACTGACGTCACCGCGCAGGCCCATTTGGGAGACACGGGCTGGCACAGTGGCTGCGCTGTCGGCGACTATAACAACGACGGCTTTCCTGACCTTTACGTAACCAGCTTCGGCCCCAATGAGCTTTATCGAAATAATGGTGACGGGACATTCAGTGAAGTCGCGGAGGCGGCGGGCGTGGCTGATCCTCATTGGGGCTTCCCAAAATGGAGCATGGGTGCGGCGTTTGGGGACTACGACAATGATGGCCGTCTCGACCTCTATGTGGCGAATTTTGCCAAATTCGATCCGCAGCATCTTCCGCCTCGACCGGGCGACCCTAATGCGTGCAAGTTGAAGGGAGTGCCCATCGCCTGCCCACCGGACTTCTTCCAAGGGGAGCAGGGTATTCTTTATCACAACAACGGAGACGGGACCTTTACGGACGTGACGAAATCAGCGGGCTTAATCCGCTCAGACCTCGGCCGGGGCTTTGGCGTCGTCTTCGGCGACTTCAGCAACAATGGGCTCCAGGACATCTACCAAGTCAACGACTCCGGGCCCAACTTCTTTTACATCAACAATGGCAACGGTACCTTCAAAGACGCGAGCTTCGAATCGGGACTTACCGTCGATGGAAACGGCAATCCGATGGGTACGATGGGTGTCGCGGTAGGGGACATCAACAATGATGGTCTCATGGACATATACGTTGCCACCTGGATCAACCAAAGCCACGCCCTCTTTGAGAATGAAGGCTCCTACACCTTCAACGACGTAACCCAGCCCTGGGGTCTGTCTCAAATAGGATATGATTACTGCGCTTGGGGGACCAAGTTTTTCGATTTTGACAACGACGGATGGGCGGACCTCTGGGTAACCTTCGGCCACACGGACCCGCAGGTGGAGAAGGCGAACCCCCAGGATCCCTGGGCTGAACCGAGCTATATGTTACGGAATATGCAGGGCAAAAGATTTCTCGATGTATCCGAAGCCGCCGGCCTCAGAAAATTGAAGAAACGGTCGGGTCGAGGTGCGGCCTTTGCAGATATTGACAATGACGGGGATACCGACGTCCTGGTTATCAACAAGAATGATGTTCCCACGCTATTGCGCAACGACGGCGGGAACCGTAATAACTGGCTGACGATACGGGCAGAAGGCGTGAAGAGCAATCGGAGCGGCATCGGAGCTCGGGTCACCGTCACCACCCGCGGGGCGCGCCGCATCTTCGATGTACGAAGCAGTGAGAGCTACTTGTCAGGCAACGACCTGAGGGTCCAAATCGGGATGGCTGACCGGAGGCAAGCGGACCTGATTGAAATCCACTGGCCCAGCGGTCAGGTTGATCGATATCCCAATGTGCCGGTTAATACTTTCTATCTCGCCCGGGAAGGAAATTGGCTCAAGCCGGACCCCCTGATTGCGGGGCGAAAAGACCGCGCCCATTAAACGGTCAGCCGCCATTCCCTTCCCGTCTTCGTGCAATCTGATTTACGCAATTCGCAGCATCATGTGCTCGATGTCAAAGTAACGGTCGCCGACTTTCAGGCCGCGAGGCTCCATTCCGTACGGTTCGAAACCGAGGGAGCGATAAAGAGCCCGGGCAGGCTCTTGTTCGCTCACCACGGTCAGGGACACTTGCTCCACGCCCGGGCAGGCTCTGATTCTCGCGAGCAGCGCTACCATCAACGCCCGCCCAATGCCTTGTCCGCGGCAACTCGCGCGCACATAAACGCCCCAGATCCTTCCCTTGTGCCGCGCCTTGGCGTTTGGGTAGCAGAAGAACCCCGCCATGCCCACCAGTTGTCCTTCGTGAAAAGCGCCGAAGACAAAGTTATCGTCAGGATTCGCCCCCAAGCGTTCCGCGGCCGACTCTACGGAGGTCACACGATGTTCCTCGGCGGACTCGCCAAAGGACTGCGGTTCAAACTCCAGGGCCTCCAGTCGAAGGTGCCAATAGGCTTCCGCATCTCGACCAGTCAACAGACGGATTTCAGCATTGGTCATGAAAAGCACTTGACCGGTGGGCAGTGGACACGGGCAGGTGCCGGCCGCTGCTTCTTCGGCGGCATTACTTCGGGCTTGGCACTGACCACTTTTCGACTATCCCCCAACCACTATCCACAAGCCACTCTTATTTCAGATCGCCCTCGATGGCGGCCTCCGCCACGGGCGCCAGCACTTCATATCCCCGCGCGTTGGGATGCAGGCCGTCATTGGAGTAACCCTCATGCAGCATGCCTTTGTCATCTACCAGTGCCGTGTAGTAGTCCGCAACCTGGGCGTGGACATCCGGCGCATAACTCTCAATCCAGTGATTGAGTTTCACAATATCCGCGGGCGGCCGGTGCACGGTCTGTTTCGCCTTGGTATAGTCGCTGATGGGAGTGAGCAAACAGAGGATAATCTTGATTTTGTGGCTTGCAGCGAGTTCGCACATGGCGCGAATGTTGTCTTCCACCATCTCCAGCGTCTCCGGACCGGTGTTGCCGGCAATGTCGTTGGTGCCTGCCAACAGGATAAATGCCGCGGGGTTGAGGTGGATTACATCAGGGTGCATGCGAACCACCATCTGCATGGTCGTTTGTCCACTGATGCCGCGGTTCACGTAAGGCTTTCCTGGAAAGTATTTTGCCAAATCCCATCCGTCGGTTATCGAGTCGCCAAGGAATACGACGCGGCCCTCAACGGCCGGCGCCTTTTCCAGCCGCAAGTTATCCTGGCGGTAGCGGCCCAATTGGTTCCAGTCCTGTAGTTGGTCCGTGAGTTGGGCCGCAACCCGCGGCAAGCAACACGACGACGGTGGGGGATTGAAATCCGGCGCGAATTGCGCCCGCGCTGAAAAAGGCAGGCATAGGCTCAGGCACAGGCCGACGAAGATCTTCTTCACATTTTCCATGGCTCTCTCCCTTGCCCGTGTTATATCCGAGTTCAGGCAGGGCGTCAAAGAGATACACCGCCGGGTAGTGGTGTCATTTGCGGTGGCACGGCCATCTTGGCCGTGACCGCTCACGGGCGGGACGCCCGTGCCGCGGCAAATGACACCACTCCCCGCCGGCGGCGCAGTTGCCCCCTTGCCCGGCCGGGCTAATCCTCTTAAGATACGGTTACCTAGGCGTCCCTCCCCAGCGAGAGTGGATTTCAGTTGATAGCGCCCGGCGCCCGGCGCAGCGAAACGTCACGAAGAGGTGTAGCTTGGAACGAGTGTTTGGAGCGCGCAATCTTATAGGACTGGTTCTCGGAGTCATCCTGTTGGGAGGGGTGTCCATGTCAAACGCATACGATAAATCATCTGCAAATCAGCCTCCGACGATTGCGGAGGCGGAAGCCTTCATCAAGAACGCCGAGGCCAAACTGCTGGCACTCAGCGTGAACGCCAGCCGTGCCGACTGGGTGAAGGCCACGTACATTACCGACGACACGGAAATCCTGGCGGCCCAGGCAGACGAGCGCGCTATTGCGGCGCAGGTTGAGCTCGCGAAGCAGGCCACCCGCTTCGACGGCCTGCCATTGCCCGCCGGCCTGGCTCGCAAGATGCTGCTTCTGAAAGTTTCCTTGGTGCTCCCCACTCCCGCCGATTCCCACGAGAGTACGGAGCTTACCGAGATTGCCTCCCGCATGGAAGGCGTTTACGGCAAGGCGAAGTGGTGCCCGGACGGCAAGGACAAGTGCCTGGATATCGAAGATCTGGCACGTCTGATGGCCACCAGCCGCGACCCCAACGAACTGCGTGAGGCCTGGGTGGGCTGGCACCAAATCTCGAAGACCATGCGCAAGGATTTTGTGCGCTTCGTTGAGCTCTCGAATCAGGGGGCGCGGGAATTAGGATTTAAAGACACCGGCGCGCTATGGCGCTCGAAGTACGACATGCCTCCGGATGATTTTGCGCGGGAACTGGACCGGCTGTGGGAGCAGGTTCGCCCTCTTTACCTCCAGCTCCACGCCTACGTGCGTTGGAAGTTGCGCGAGAAGTACGGCGACACGATAGTTCCCGCCGGCGGCCCCATACCCGCCGACTTGCTGGGCAATATGTGGGCGCAAACCTGGGACAACGTCTATTCCCTGGTCGCGCCGCCCAATGCCGACCCGGGCTACGACTTGACCCAAATATTGAAGAGCCGCAACACCGACGCTCTTGGGATGGTCCGTTACGGCGAGCACTTCTTCACCTCGCTCGGCTTCGCACCCCTCCCGCAGACTTTTTGGGATCGCTCGATGTTCGTCAAACCGCGTGACCGCGACGTGGTCTGCCACGCCAGCGCCTGGGACGTGGACTCCGATCAAGACCTGCGTGTGAAAATGTGCATTGACGTCACCGCCGAGTATTTCTCCACCATTCATCACGAACTGGGGCACAACTTTTATCAGCGAGCCTATCGTCACCAGCCTTACCTGTTTCGCGATAGCGCCAACGACGGCTTCCATGAAGCCATCGGCGACACCATCGCGCTCTCCATCACGCCGCAATACCTGGTGAAACTCGGTCTGCTCAACGAGGCTCCAGATCCCTCCAAGGACCTGGGGCTGCTCATGCAAAAAGCACTGGAGAAAATCGCCTTTCTGCCTTTTGGACTTCTCATCGATCAATGGCGATGGAAGGTGTTTTCCGGCGAGATCACACCCGAGCAATACAACCAAGCGTGGTGGGCCTTGCGCTTGAAGTACCAGGGGGTTGCCCCGCCCACGCCGCGCAGCGAGGAGGACTTCGACCCCGGAGCAAAATATCACGTGCCGGCCAATGTTCCCTACACGCGCTACTTTCTGGCGGACATCCTGCAATTCCAATTTCATCGCGCCCTGGCGAAAACCGCCGGTTGCACCGAGCCGCTCAACCGCTGCTCGATTTTCGAGAATAAGGAAGCGGGCGCGCGCCTGGCCAAAATGCTCGAAATGGGCGAAAGCCGCCCGTGGCCCGACGCCCTCGAAGCCCTAACCGGGCAGAGGCAAATGGACGCCACGGCCATTCGCGACTACTTCGCCCCGCTGGAAAAGTGGCTGGAGGAACAGAATCGGGGTAAGCCGGTGGGGTGGTAGAGAGCAGTAGGCGGAAGGCAGTAGCCAGATTTCGCGCCCCCCTGAGTGTGGGACTTCCAGAAATCAGGGGACAGGGAGCAATGCTTGGTTACTCCTTCGGTGGTTTGAAAAGGGAGGGCGTTTCTGCAAACAACTCATCCAAAAAGCTCTCCCGGTGGTTCAAGAATCGGCGGACAATCTGAAATGCAGCGACATCGTCGTATTCAACTTCGTGGATGCACCCATCATCGAACGAGAAAATCTGGGCCTCTGGATAACCAAGAAGGATAGGCGAATGGCTGGAGATGATGAACTGGGCATCTTTATGCTTGCGCAGGACGTCGTGAATGAGTACCAGAAAGGCTAACTGCCGCTGAGGTGAGAGCGCCGCCTCGGGCTCGTCCAGCAAGAACAAGCCATTGCGCTGGAACTTGAGATCAAGCACGGTAAGGAAGGTCTCCCCATGAGAACGGGTATGAAGACTTCGACCGCCGTAAGAGTCGCTGATTCGTGGACCAAAAGCCGGTTCCTTATGGAGCGCGTCCATGTATGAAATCGCGCTGAAAAGGCTTTCCGCTCTTAAGAAGAACCCGGCGCCTGTCCGTTTATCGAATGACAATCGAAGTGCTTTCACGAGAGGATCGATCGAATGATTGGACTCCGTGGTGTCGCTCTGGAAGTTCCGGTTGCCACCCTCGCGTCCAAGTCCATAGTGCGCAGCTAAGGCTTCCAGCAAGGTGGATTTCCCCGTGGCGTTTTCACCGGCGAAAAAACAGATTCGTGATTTGAATTCCAACTCCGTTAGTTCGCGGATGGGAGGCACGGTAAAAGGATAGAGGTCCCAGTTTTCAATCCGATCACGCAAGAGAGTGATTTTCTTCAACACAGGTTGCGTAAAGCCGTTTGCCGGGGCTCACTCCTTATCAAACGCTTAATCGAACTCAAACTTCGGCTTTGCCTGTTCAGGGCCTACCCGGCCTGCGGCGATTTCCGCCCTAAGATAATTCTCTCCCCGCACCGGGCAGCCGGCCAGGCGGCGCAGCATGGCAATCTGGCCGACATGCGTCAGGGAATCGGCGATAGGACCCTGAAACAGTCCCTCGACGGAACAGGCGAGGGGTACATCGGAGGAAAGCCGCTTATCGAAAGCCTCCAGCGCCGCAAAGAAGCGGCCCGTTCCCTGCTCCCAGTTGAGCGAAGGGGAATTGTGCCAGGCTTCCTTGCCCTCGGCCAGGGAAAGCGCCCAGTCGAGCAGATCGCCGATGTGAGCCAGGATTTGAGCGGGCGTGCGAGTGGTCTCGCCAGCGCGAAACTCGGCAAATCCCGCCGGCGCGCCACGCAACGCTTTGCCCCCGCGGTAAGCGAGCGTGGCCAGGGTATGCCGCAGAAGAACGGTTTTGCCGTCGGTCATGAGGCCCTCCCGAACCCGCAGAGACTAACCTTTCTCCAGGCTACGCGCGCTTTCATCTTTGGCGGGGTCCATCCAGGCAACGTCCGTATGGGGATCGCTGAAGCGCCGCAGGGCCGCCTCTTTGATGGCAGCGTCCGGGACCTTGTTGAGCGGGGTATAGCGCGGATGGTGGGATTCTTTGTAGGGATCATTGCGTGCCGCGTTGTAACAGCAAATCATCGACCAGCGCGGGTTGTCAGAATGGTTTTGGTCAGACCGATGCAGAAGGTTGCAATGGAAGAACAAAGTATCCCCCGGCTCCATTTCAACATAGACCAGTTCCAATCGTTTCCGAATTTCACCCACGCGCTCCATATCCGCGCCGGCCTGCTGGCCTGTCAGGACGTGATCAATGCGCCCGAGTTCATGCGAGCCGCGCAGCACCTGCATGCATCCGTTCTCCCGGGTGGCCGGATCGACGGCAATAAAGGCGCTGCATAGCAACGGAAATAAAACCCCGTTTTGGTACCAATACCCATAGTCCTGGTGCCACGTCCAGGCACCGCCCACCTTGGGATCCTTCATAATCATCTTGGAGTGGTAGTGGTACACTTCGCCGCCCAAGAGTTTCTCCGCAGAATTAACCATGGACTCGCAGCGTGCGAACATTCCGTACAGCGTGTCGCCGGGATGGTTCCACAAGGAGAGGCGCGTAATCCCACCTTCTCCATCCTTTCTGCCGAACGAATGCTGATCGAGTTCCCGGTCCTCCTTGGCGGCGCGCTGGAGCAACCCCACCTCCTCTGTGTCGAACAACCCTTTGGCCAACACATAGCCGTTGGCGTTGTAATCGCGCACCTGCTGATCGTTCAGGGGACCTTTAGCCATGAAGAAGCTCCTGCGGTTAGAGTTGAGGAATTTCCCAGAGTTGGGAGTATAGAGTCATGCTTTAATGCCTGTCCACCAATTCCTGTCTTGCCCTCCGCCCGCTTTCCGCCGACTTCATTACCCTGCAAAGTGGGACAGCCGTGCCAGAAGGGAAAGCTTGGTACAGAAAGGACCGGATGACTCGATCCCCGTCCTTCTGACGGCGCTGGCTCAGGAGATATGGCTTTTGCCAGGGCAAGCGGCTTTTGGACCTCAGCAGCAATCGGGGCAGCCTTTTAGGCTTCCTCTTGCCTGACTCATTTCTTCGGAATCCAGGTAAATTCTGCCCATTTCGTCTCCTGCACGCGGCAGGCGTTGACGTCGATAGACCGTAACGATTCGGAATGGCCCGTGATCTTTTCCGCCGAAATGGAGTCCACTTCAAAGCGCACGGTGAGAGAGCACAGCTTGGTGTCTTTTCCCGTTGGCGCCCCGGGTATGGCAAAGAGCATGTTGACGGTCGAACTGCCTACCCACTTGGGCCCTGCCCGGCGGCATTCTGTGTGGATGTAAGCGCCTTGCTTAGCGGCGGCGGGAGGTAGATTCACCCACTCAGCGTGAAACAGGTCATTCGTTACCTCCACGCGGAAGTCGTGTTTTGTGGCCTCGGAGTGCCAGATCTTGGGGAGTTTACCGCTTGCGGGGTTCGAAGTCGCGGTGACAGGCTGTGCTGAAGTTTCCGGCTTTTGGGCGGCCACCGTTAGTGGGGAAATTGCCAGAAGGGCCATCCCAACCATCAAAGCAAGTTTCCGTGGAATGCCTGTGGGTTTCAATGTGCCCCCCCTTAGTGCCCGCTTCGACCGCTTAATTCCCTCCGCCGCGTCGCAGCCGGAGTCTTTTTCGTTGAAGCATCAGTCTCATTCTAACCGGCCCTCACCAGTCAAGCCACCAAAAACCGCGACCGGAAATCCCCTTGCGGTTTCAAGCAGTGACCCTGGGCGGCGGGCTTCAAAGTCCTCTGCCTGAATCGCAACTCGCAATGGTGTAGAAATTCGCAAGTGTTTGATGTGTTCTCAGCAAGGTGGGCCAGAGCGCGGCAAACGGGCGATCCGGTAACGGTGACGGAACGAGAGCGTTACAATCAATCTGGTTGGCTGCTCGATTTTTAGCGCGCGACCACTGCGGAATCTCGCGTGGGGGATGCGTCGCTCGACTTGTTCTCGGGTCGCGCTCGCAGCACCAACACCGGAAATGGGGAAAGCCGCACCACCTTTTCGGCCACCGACCCAAAAGCCAGTTGGTGCCAGCCGGACATCCCGTGCGTCGCGATCACAATCAGGTCCGCGTGATTGTGCTCAGCCGTCCGAAGGACTTCCATGGCCGTATCGTTCGCAGTCCCCACTGCATACTTGGCCGCGATGCCGCGCCGGGCGATCTCCTCAACCATTTGCGCAAGCTGCTTCTCAGCATCCGAGTGCAACGCTTGCTCGTACTCTGCCTCATTAAATAATGACCGCACGGAAGGCAGCTTCGGCAAGGCAGGCACTACATGGACAAGGCAAAGCTCCGAACCGAAGAGCAATGACAAATCCGCTGCCGTTTTCAATGCATCATCCGAGTGCGTGCTGAAATCAACCGGTGAAACAATTACCTTTGGCGGAAGCATCGGTGTCTTCTCCCCTGCACAACCTTAAGTACGGATTTCTCACCATGGCACTGGAAGGGCGGGGCTAAACAGGCTGCGGAAAAGCCCCTCAAACTGTCATCCTGAGCGCAGCGAAGGATCTCGCTCTGTGCATTTTCAAGGCAGTGCGAGATTATTCGCCGCCTGCGGCTCCTCTGCAGAAACTCGACGCGTAAGTCCTTGGAATTCAGCAGGCGTAGCGCGGACCTGTTTTTTAGGTCCGCGGCACGTCCCCGATGGACAAGGAAAAGCCGCGGACCTAA
>Ga0182030_10008375_pt1 | contig 21420 bp, 18 predicted proteins | sample 812S3MmetaG_FD_121299 | JGI IMG/M metagenome (GOLD analysis project Ga0182030, IMG submission 121299) | Permafrost microbial communities from Stordalen Mire, Sweden - 812S3M metaG (Illumina Assembly) | ecosystem: Environmental > Terrestrial > Soil > Wetlands > Permafrost | place: Sweden...
GCACGCGCACGAACTGGCTTGCGCTCGACCCGAGCATTCCAGCAAACGACGAGGTTCGGGCCCGGCATTGTGCCGCGTCCTTCGCTCCCCAGGTCAAGGCGCTCGATCCCGAGAAGGGGTTCGAGACGGTCGCCAAGTACGCTGAACGCTGGTGCAAGTGGCGTGCATCAAGGGGCATCCGATGCGTAGGAGAGGATCGGACGCTGCTTGTCTTCCACGTCCTGCCAGTCGTTGGCGCTCTCGATGTCCGCGCATTCAATCGAGATGACGCTCGCCGACTTGTGAGCGCGCTGGACGAGGCTGCACGCCGTGGCTGGACGATCCAGTGTGCCAGACGACACCCATTCGGATGGAAGACTGCGATGAACGCGTGGTCGGTCGTGCGCGCCATGTTCCGCGATGCGTGCGGTGGCAAGGACGAAGCGATTCGGATCCGTGATGATAGCCCTGTCGATGGTGTCGCCGGGCCCGACACTGGAGCAAAGAAGGCGAAGCAGTACCTTTGGCCGTCCGAGTTCCTACAGCTCGTCTCGTGCGAACGTGTCCCGCTGCGATGGCGTCGAGCCGTCGTGCTGGCAATCTACACCTACGCGCGAGCCGGCGAGCTCGCGGCCCTCGAATGGGGCGACGTGGATCTCGAGCACGGCACCATTCACATCCATCGCTCCCTCGACAGCAAGCGAGGGCAGGGGCTTAAGTCGACCAAGAGTGCAGTCGCTCGACGCGCTCCGATAGAGCCAGCATTATCGCCCTTGCTTCGTTTGATGAAGGGGTCTGCAAAAGGGAAACGTGTTATCGACTTTCCGACAGGGCACTTGGCGCGGCCGCTGCGCACCTATCTTCACCGGGCTGGCGTCCAGCGACGCGAGCTTTTCTTGACCGATGCGACCCGCAAGGCCATCACGTTCCACGACCTTCGAGCGACGGGGGTCACGTGGTGCGCAGTCCGAGGGGATGATCCGCTGCGCATCAAGCAGCGCGCCGGTCACGCCTCGTTCAGTACGACTGAGATCTACATCCGGGAAGCGGAGAACCTTCGCCAGGGTTTCGGCGCCGTGTTCCCGCCACTGCCTGCCGGGCTCGTGGGCACTGCCTCGGGAGGGGGTGGAAGCTCGCCGGATATCGTCACCGAAGCGTCAGTGACGATATCCGGCGCACGAAACGCCAAAAAAATAGCTGGATCAAGTGGAGGCGCCGGGAATCGAACCCGGGTCCGAAAATAGCTCGCTCCGACCTCTACGTACGTATCCGGCATACTTAATCGCTCCCGAGCTCGCCTACCGGCGGGCTTGCCCGTGAGCTAGTCGCCTGTTTGATCTCGCCTCCCGCCCGGTGACCCGACGCTCGGCTATCCAGCTCGGTTACGCCCTCCGGAGGGTGCTGGAGGACCCTTCCTTCGGACGGCGCTCAGTGCTTAATTAGGCAGCGAGCGCGATTGCGTTATCGTTCGCAATTATGGGTTCCGCGGGTTTTTTCGCGGGCCTGCGGGCCGCGGTACGCAGTCTAGAGTTCACCATCTCCGTCGAAACCGATCGCCCCCTTTCGTTGGGCACCGAAACGTAAACGCACATAAGGTACGCTCCTAGCCACAGTAAGGGCCCGCGCGGGAGCGTCAACCTTTCCGCGTGAGGGCAGCCGCCCTGCTACGCTGTCGGCATTGCTCATGGGTAGTCGCAAGGTTCTCATCACGGGAGCGTCGAGCGGTTTTGGCCGTGCGCTGGCCCTCGAATATGCTTCTCGTGGCTGTCACGTGGCACTTTGCGCTCGCCGAGTCGATGTTCTATCGGCCGTCGCTGAATGCGTGCAAGTGCTGGGTGGTAAGGCCATTTGTGTCCCGCTTGACGTCACCGATACGTCGGCGGTGGCCCGCGCGGTGACGACCGTGGCCCGTGACCTGGGCGGCTTAGATGTAGTCATCGCCAATGCAGGCCGTGGCGGAGTGCAAGACGCCACAACGATGACTTTGGATGATGTCGATTCGGTCGTGGGCGTGAACGTTCGGGGGGCTTTTGCGACGCTGGTTGCCGCAATCCCGGTCATGTGTTCTCAGGGCAGCGGACAGCTCGTCGGCGTTTCCAGTCTCGCGGGCGCACGCGGAATGCCTGGCTCGGCCGCGTATTGTGCGAGCAAGGCAGCCCTAAGCACGTTTCTCGAATCGCTTCGTGTCGACCTCGCACCGAGGGGTATCGGCGTGACCGATGTTCAGCCCGGGTTCATGGACACCCCGATGCTGGAATATGCGACTCATCGAACGCCGTGGCGTTGGTCGGCGGAACGTGCTGCTCGCTACGCGGTGTGCGCGCTCGAACAGTCTCCCGCTACGATTGCGTTCCCATGGCCTCTCGTGGTGGCGACGCAGTTCGCTCGGCTCCTTCCTTCATTCTTTTACGACCGCGTCATGCGGGCGGCCGGTCCATCTGCCGCGTCGATCCGTTGCCCGGACGCCCACTCGGTTACCTCGAACGATCGTTCCAACTCGTAGTAGACTGTCTTCTATCTCGCTGACGCACTTTGCGTCCTTGAGCGCGTCGCGCTAAAGGCTGACCCACGAAAGATCAGGGATGTCTCCGACGCAACCGTTGCCTCCAAAGAAGGAAGTCGCGCTCGCGCTGCTCGAGCGGTCGAGCGTGTATGTTCATCTCGACCCGCGCCACGTGACTGCGATAGTGCCCAAGTGGTTCAAGAAGCAGCCCCAGTTGGTGCTTCAAGTGGGCATGAATATGCCCGTTCCCATCCCCGATCTGCGTGTCGACGACGACGGGATGTCCTGTACGTTGAGCTTCAACCACTCCCCATTCTCGTGCGTCGTGCCTTGGGCAAGCGTGTTCGCGATGGTCGGTGATGACGGACGTGGCATGGTGTGGCCGGACGATGTCCCTGTAGAGATCGCTCGCCAAGCCCAGGTCTATGGCATTGAGGGTGGCGCCAAAAAGGAGCCTGCGAGCAAACGGTCGGTTCCCGAGCGGCAAGAAGCGAGTCCCCCCAAACCCAAGAAAGCTCGCAAGCGATCTCCCGTGGCCGCGGCGGCCGACGAGGGAGCCGAGGCGCAGCCAAAGGTGATGAAGCCACCGCGTGTCGAGCGTCCCGAGCGCCTCCGCGCACCGGAAGCCGTGCCGTCGCCACTCGTGCGACCGGCAGCCACAGCGCAAGCTCGCAAACGTCGGCCCCTGCCTCCCTATCTTCGCGTCGTCAAGTGACTTTCCAGTCGGTAACGATTCGAATTCGATGGCAAGTCGACAGTGGAAGTCTACGCGCGCTCCCCTCAGGGATGGAACGGTAGAAGGCAGCGTATTTCGACCGAAACCGAGCGAGGCCGGCGGCGGTGGCGAGGAGCCGTACTCACGTACGGCGACGAACCCCGACGCCGGGATCGCGAAGGGATCGGCCGAAAGACGCCGCCTTCTAGGCGAGGCGCTCTTCCGTCATACTTGGTCCGAGAAGTCTCGGGCCCTCTTTGAGCGTGAGCCTCACCGGAAGCACGATCATCGGCACGCCAGCATGCTGAAGCCGTCGCTGAATCATGAACGCGGTTTCGTTGTGCAAGACCCGCGTGACAAATGAGTCTTCGTCGAAGATGAGCTGTCCAGCGACGAACAAGGAACGCGGATACTTTTCGATGATGCTGGTCCCAAGATGTTCGGCCACGACCGCCACTTCGATGCCCGTCCCATACATGCTGTCCGCGGGGAGCCCGAGCCACGCTGCGTAACGCACGTATTGGTCGAGTGCGTGCTGCACTCGACCTTCGAGAGCATGGACTTCGTCGAGCCCCTTGAAGCTTCCAGAGTCCACGACCGCCACCGAGCAGAACACGATGCCCTTGAAGTGTCCGGGAAACATCCGGAGCATCGTGAGAAGCGCGTGACGCCCAAGTCCGCCGTACGGCCCGACAAACAACACGGCGACGGGCTGCTTGCGATCGATAAGTGAGCTGACCGGCGATGTCTCGTTGACCTGTGCCACGCTCGGCTTGCTCGCGGGCGCCGACGTGAGCGGATCCACGAGCTCATCGTCGAGGCGTCGAATGGCAGTGACGACCTTATTGTAATGCTGCTTGATACCTAAACACACGGCAACCAAGATCCCGGTGACGACCAAGGTTAGCCATCCCCCGGCGGCAAACTTCTCGAATACCGTGACGATGAGAATCGTGAGGCACAGGCCGAGTCCAAGAAGGTGGACGGGTAAGTGTGTCAACCAGTCCGTGTGCTCCCGCCGATGCTTTATCCAAAATCGCGCCATCCCGAGATTCGAGAGCGAGAATGTGAGAAAGACGTTGATCGAATACATGACAACGAGTTTCTCAACGTTTCCATGGGTATACAGAAGGGCAAGGACGGATGTGGCGCCCATCAGCACGACGCCGTTTTGCATACTCAGCCTCTCGGACAGAGCGGCAAAGCGATGAGGCATCCAGGAGTCGATTGCCATATTGGCCATGACCCGCGGACCGTCGACGAAGCCCGCTTGTGCTGCGACGAGCAATAGCCCAGCCTCGGACGCGAGAGCGATGGTCACGAACCACCAACCGAAATGCCAGCCGCCGATGTGCCAGTGGCCGCAAACCCTGTCGAGCAACACAGCGTTCATCGTCTTGTCATCGACTGGCTGCGCGTGCACGAGCAGATAGGCGAGAATGATGCCACCGGCGGTCAGGGCGAGCGAAGTCGCCATCAGCCCCATCGTCCGCTTTGCCGTTCGTACTTTGGGCTCACGCATGATTTGAACGCCGTTCGATACGGCTTCGATTCCCGTGTACGTACCGCCGCCCAAGGAGTACGCCCGCACGAACAGCATGACGGCCCCAAAACTTCCGAGGGCCCCAACTGTGTGTCGGAAGTTGATTGAAGTCTCGTGAGCCACCCCGCCGATCTCTCTCACATTGCCGAAGATCGCGACGACGAGCAGCACGATATGCGTAACAATGAAGGCCGCAAACACCGGCACGATGGCCTGGACCGATTCCTTCACTCCACGGATATTGAGAATGATGAGGATGCCGGCAGCGAAGATCTCGACGATGATCTTCGTGCGCTGAACGGGGTCGGACCACGTTCCGATGTCGCTGGCCAATGTCGCGACCGCCGCTGATCCAAGCCAATCTCGAGGAATCATGCTGAAGATGGCGTCGCCTCCAGATGCGATCGAAGTCGTGATCGTCAGCACGTAGTCGACGAGCAATGCGGACCCGCTGATCACACCGAAGCGTGCGCCGAGCAGCTTGGTCGCGACGACGTAGCCGCCGCCTCCGGAGGGAAAGTGCTCGATGATTCGAGAGTACGCGTAGGAGATGATGAAAACCGTGAGCGCCGTGCCAATGGCTAGTCCGACGGCCAGGGACGAGTAATCGTGGCCGTTGGCCACGAGCTCGCGAAAGGCAGCCTCTGGGCCGTAGGCCGACGATGAAAGCCCGTCGGCGCCGAGACCAACCCACGCCAGCATCGCAACGAGCGAAATGCTGTGAAACGTTTTCTCGGATCGGATGTCTTTCGGCGCGCCAAACACGAGCGCATGGAGTCTCTTCCACATGGCAGGGGGCCTCTAGAACGATATTCGAGCGCACGCGCGCCCGAGGTCCGCGACGAAGATTCTGGTTGCAGCCTTCGAGACGAACGTCTCTCCCAAGCGGTCGCAATGGAACGATCGACGAGGGCTTGCCGTGGCCAGTTTGCGAAATGCGTGACACGGAAACAAGTCGACGTATCTCTGACGAATCGTCATCGCTGCTGCGTCCGTCGCGAGATCCTACCGTACATTCCGAATGTTTCAGGATAGATCATCGTAAGAGGCGTCGTCCTCGGCAGCGGCCGATGGTCGCCTGGCGCGCCTTCGTAGCCTGTCAGACCGCTGGATGCGACAGGGTTTTCTTGGATGTCGCGGCTCGCATTCGTCCCGGCGCTACTACGGTCGGTTGTCAGGTCCACGTTCATGCACGTGGCAGGCCGCTTCGAGCCCGATGAGAATGTCGTGCCCGCCTCAAGAGACTGAGCACACTTTCCACCAAGCCGATGACGACGTAGCAGCTAAGCAGCCAAACGAGGACTAGCGCCGGCCGAGTCTGAAGGCTGACGATAGCGCTCGATCCGACTGCGCTGGCTACCAAAAGAAACGTCCGAGCGTTGAGGTGCAAATCCTTAAAACTTCGAAACTTGATGGTCGAAACCATGAGCACGCTGAGAAGGACGGTCAGCGCCAGCATCGCCCAGACGTAACGGGGGCCCGTCATGAGCGACTCATCTTTCATCGCATGATTGGCTAGGACGAGCGAGATGAGGATGCCCGCGGCTCCGGGCACCGGGAGTCCGACGATGTACTTGCCCGGCTTGGTCGGAGCGCCATGTTCACCCATCGACAGCACGTTGAATCGAGCGAGTCGCACAACCCCGGCGGCCGCAAAAGAAAACGCTGCGATAAGCCCCGCCGTCGACAGTTGCCAGAGCGACCACCGAAAGACCAGTATCGCTGGAGCCACTCCAAATGAGATCGCGTCCGCGAGAGAATCGATCTGGAGGCCGAAAGCGCTCTGGGTGCGCGTCAGTCTCGCCACTCGGCCGTCAAGCATGTCGAAAAACAGCGCAAATACGAGCAGAAGCGACGCCCTGTAGTAGTCGTCGTCGCTCTGCGCCGACGCGCTGATTCGGATTGAGTCGAACCCACAAAAAATGCTTGAAAGCGTGATTAGGTTCGGCAGCAGAAAAAGTGTGCGTCTCAGATCGAGTTTTCGTGCAGACGGCAACGGCGGACCCCTTGGGCGGGCGGAAAGCACAATCCTGCCCACAAAATGTCCCTGGGGTAAAGGTCATCGAGCGAGGGGGTGACTCCGCGATCGTTTTGAGGTCACTCGCTCAGCGTGTGGTTATCGGGCACACCTTGCAGAAACTGGCCTCGGCCGATTCCTCGCCATACGCTGGACGAGCAATGATCAGCAAGGCGCTGCAGTCCAGCTTTAGGAGGCGAGACCTCTCGGGTCTTGCACTGGTCATCGGCGTGTGGACTTCCGCGGTCGGCTGCGCGCGAAGCGCCGAGGAGCGGCAGCTCGACTCGATGCGCCAGGAAATCCACGAAATCGAGCAGACCCAAGATCGCGAAAGCGCCTCCGAAACCGAAGATCTCAAGCCCGTGGCGGCTCCTGCTACCCTCGGTGCCCGCGCCGCACCGCCTGAGCCTTCCGTGGCAGCCGTCACGATTCGAACGCGGGAAGAACCGGATGTTGCAACGGATGAAGGCGCTGACACGGAGGACACTGCGCCGCGTCCGGCGATCCATGTCGTGGGCGCCGCGCGAGGTTCCGGAAGGAGTGCAACCCGGAGCGAAGACATAGTCGAATCCTCGGATCTCGGACCGGATGCGCACGGCGGCGACACGGGCCGAACATCGGCTATCGCTCCCGAAGCCGCGCGCGCCTTCGACGCCGCGATGGCTTTGGTTCGTGGCAAACAGATCGACAAAGCTCTCGACGCCTTCGCAGCATTTCTCGTTCGGTGGCCGGACCATCCCTATGCCGACAGCGCAATGTACTGGCGTGGAGAGTGCTACTTCTCTCGGGGCGACTTCGCGCGAGCCGTCGAGCAGCTCGAGGGTGTGATTTCGCGCTTTCCTGAGGGTAATAAAGTGCCTGATGCTATGTGGAAACTCGGTATGTCCGAGCAAAAGCTCGGGCACGCGGACAAGGCGAAGGATTGGTTTGCAAAGCTTGCGCAACGCTTTCCGGAAAGCCCCGCAGCGCACCGCCTGCCGCAGGTCCGTGGTCCAACATCCCAATCTCCGGACACGACCCGTTAGGAGCTACCGATGACTCGCCGACTTGATCTCGAATCGACGCCCCGAAAGACGCTTCTAAACCTGAGTCGCGTCCTCGTGGGGTCCTCGGTCGTTCTCTTTTCCGGCTCGGGATGGAGTCAGACGACGCCAGCGGCCGGGCCGGCCCCCGCCACGGCGGTGGTGGCTCCAGCGGCGCAACCGGGGTCGGCGGTCGTGCCGGCGGGTGCCTTCGGATTTCCGCAGGCTGGCAACGGAACCATAGGCGGTGGAAACGCGACGGAGTCGAGCGCTCACCCGGTTACCGGCGACCAGGAGGACACGTTCGATTTTGGTGTCAAAGCGCCCGGTGGGGCGTCGATGCACGGGTCGGAAGGTGGCCCGATATACTTGTCGTCTCGTCGTCCGCCACTGATCGGCGAAGCCCCTGAATCCTATGTCGTGCGTCGTGGAGACACGCTTTGGGGGATTTGCGACCAATACTTGCGCAATCCATACGAGTGGCCTCGCGTGTGGTCGTTCAATCCGGACATGAAGAATCCCAATTGGATTTATCCGGGTGACGAACTTCGCCTGCGGGAGGCCTCCGCCACGGGAGACGCGAGTCACGGTGCGACGAGCGCCTCCAACGGACCGCAGCGGCCCGAGACCCAAACTCTTGGTGGGCTTGTGGACCGCCATCACGGGACCGCCAAGGACACCGTGTTCTTGCGCGATCAGGGATGGATTGGTGACGGATCGGACGAGGTGTGGGGCGAGATCACCGGTGCTGCGCAGGACAAGATGTTTTTGTCGGTGCTCGATGAAATCTACGTTCGAATCGACAAGGGGCACACCGTGCGCCTGGGTCAGGAGCTCACAATTTTTAGTCCTATCCGGGCGTCCACCTCCGGGACCATTGTGAAGATTGAAGGGACTGCGCGCGTCAATCAGTATTCCGAAACCGACCGGATGGCTCGGGCACAGATCGTGGAATCCCTCAACGTGATCGAGCGGGGCGCGAAGATAGGTCCACTTGCTCGCAGTTTCGAAGTAGTGCCGGTCGTGCGCGACAGCGTCAATGTTCAAGCTCGTGTTCTCGCGAGCGTATATCCGAACGAATTCTTTGGGCAAAACCAGGTCATATTTATCGATATCGGCGCCGCGTCTGGAATCGTGCCGGGCAATCGATTGGCTATCATTCGGCGCGGGGATGCGTGGCGTTCGACTCTCATTGCTCCGATCGCCGGGTATCGCGTCTCACCGGATGACGACAAGCCAATGCCGCCGATGGAAAATACGCCTGGACTTCGCAAGGATGACGCTCAGTTCCCCGAGGAAAGAATTGCCGACCTCAGGGTTGTCTCGACGCACAAGGACACGTCGACGTGTATCGTCACGCAGGCGAGGGCCGAGATCGAGATCGGCGACCGCGTCGTAGGTCGGAAGGGATACTGAAAAGGCACTTCGACAAATTGCTGCGCGGATTGCTGCGCGATGCAAAGTGTCAATCGTACCGCTCACCGTGAACTGAAGAGCGTGGCAGCGCTAGCTGTTCACGGAGTAGGGTTCTGACGTCTCGGACCATCCTGTCGAGGCCGCAGACGTATGCGTGTGGGGAATCTTCCGCGCTATTGGCCAGCATTTCGAATAGTTCTGGGACGTGTTTCTGCACGTGGCCTCGGCGTCCTACCCAGTCGCCCAGCGGCTGCGAGAGCGTGACCTCGAACCGACCGTGTGCCGAGGTGCGTGCCCACTCGGAAAGCTCTTCTTTGTAGAGTATGTCAGCTTCGTGCCGCACGCCGAGTAGCAGCCAAATTGGAGTCGTCGACCCGCTCGCCACCGCCGCTCGGATGAAGCTGCGCATCGGCGCAACGCCAGTCCCCGTCGCAATGAGAAGCGAAGGCGGACTTGCGGTCGCAGCGCGTGTGAAGACACCCTGCGGTCCAGTGAATCGAATGACGGTTTCAATCGGCATCTCGTGGAGCCATGTCGAAGCCGGTCCTCCTTCGACGCGCGTCACGGCGAGCTCAAATCGGGGGGAGCCATCAGGACACGACGCGATCGAATAGGAACGCTTGACGCGGGCCCCGTCTGCGCCAGGCAAAACAGCGCTGACGAATTGGCCGGGCTCAAAAACCATGGGTTGCTGGTCGAGGCGCTCGAAGGTGAGCTCTCGCACGGCGGGCGAGAGGCTGCGAGCGACAATCAATCTGGCATCGAAAGGCGGAGGGTGAGACATCGGCGGCTATGGAATCATTCTCTGCGCGCGACGAGCGGACGTCGCGGTGGTAGGTGCTGCGAGGGCTTCGGGCCGATACGCGAATGACGCTTTTGCGTACGGCAGCGCGTGGCGCGCACGCCCCATGCGTAGCAGAGCGTCGAGGGTGTCGTCTGCCTTCATTCCGCGCTCGTCTGCCGCGAGGAGAACGCGTTCGATAGCGGTAGTGACATCGCACGAGTGGAACACTGAGCCGGGAAGAAGTTCGATGACAGCCGGCGAGGCTGCCCCCGCGACCACCCGCCCATCGAACAGTTGTGGCGACGCAGCCGAAAGCTCTTCGCGCGTTTCATCATCGACGCGTGTAAGTTGGAACTCTGCCCCGCTCACGACATCGACGAGCAGCCGCCCGTCCGCACGAAAAAGTCCGCGGTGCGCTCGTTCGAGCGAAGCTACGTCATTCTCATCGGCGAGGTCGAGCTCGGTTGCGACTTCGGTACCGAGCCGTCCGCGCGTCACTGCGTCGCACCAGAACGCGCGGATACGTTCCTCAAACCATGCGTCTTCCGCGGTAAACGCCCCCGTCAGGGCTTCGAACCGAGTGCGAAGGACACGTATATGGGGCGCATGGTGGGGCTCACCGCCCAACCGCACGATGCGTTCCATGGTTTCCAGCGCTCCCATCTCAGTTCGCTGCTCGTCTCGTGTATCCTAGGGATATTGGAATGGCTGTGGTAGCGCGATTTTTCGTCCCTCAGGTCACGCTTGATACATGGATTTTGCGCGCCACGGTTGACGTGCGGCAGGATCACATGATCGTCGCGGTGGAGGGGAGGGACTTTGAGCTTGTCGAAGCGGTTCGGGTATTGCGGGAGGTAGGCGGCGCTGGTGACCCTGCTCAATTGGTTGGTCGGGTCAAGTCGAGGGTGTTTCTCGAGGGTAGCGGGGCGGAGATCGTAGAGTCGTCTATGCTTCTGGGCGACTCCGCCTATGACGTGGTACCGGGGTGGCTTGCGACCCCTGCGGGTGATTTTCAAGAGCACATGAGGTCGGGGGTACGCCAACAAGCTCGAGCAGCACATCCTGGAGCGGATCCTAGCTCCGACGCGGACCTGCTTTCGCGATTGGCTGACGAAACTCTCTAGAACCTGTCCCCGCGGCATCCCCCTAAGAATTCCTCCGTTAGAGGCCGTTCTACGTTCCTAGAAGGTCGGCGTATTTCGGTCGAAACGAGCGAGCCCGGCGGCGAATGCAAAGTGTGCGAGTCACGCTCGACGCCGGGACCGCGAACGGATCGGCCGAAATACAGCGACCTTCGAGTGGGCGTTTCTCGCGAGCGGCGGACGGTCCACGGAAACGGGATGAGGCAGGAATCCTTTGGCACAGGCGGTAGCAGTAGCGGACAGTACTGGCGCCACCCATTTCGGCGATGAACCTCGCTCGGTTACGATTGGTCTGATCGACGGGAGCACATGTTCGGGCACGATTGGGCGGTTCTCACCCTCGCAGACGGACATCACCTTTACGTTGGAACATGGCGCGCGCCAGCTGTTGGCAGCCGAACGCGTCGCCTATATCGCGCACGAGAAAGGTCGCTCCCCCAGTCACGAAAAAAAAGCTGGTGCCGAGCGCTACAAAATCCATCTGGTTGGCCATGCCCAAATGGCAGTCTTTGCGGTTCTGTCGACCAAAGCCGAAGGCCTCGGATTTGTAGCCAGCGCGGCGGATGAAGACTCGCCTTATGGCGAGATTTTCTTTTATCACCATGGCGTTCTCGCCCGCGAGAAGGACAGGCCGATCGGCGAGATGTTGGTCAGCCGCGGTGCGGTGGTGCCGAGCGACATGGTGCGCGGTGTGGGCACGCTGAATGGAGAGCGATCCATCCCCATTGGGGAGATCCTCGTCCAACAGAGGAAGATATCGCAGGACGATGTCTCGCGTGCGGCCAAGGAGCAGAAGCGGCGCCAGCTACGTATCGGCGAGGTTCTCGTCGAAGCGGGCCTTATCAAACCTGCAGATGTCGAAGCAGCCCTCGCGGAGCAGAAACGTCGCAAGGGTCGGCGTCTCGGGGAAACCTTGGTCGCCCTCGGGTTGCTCGACGAGAGGACCTTGGCCTCGGCTCTAGCAGACAAGTTCCAGCTTCCCTTTGTCGACCTCGACAAGGTGGTCATCAACCCGCTTGCTCTCCCGGAGCTTCCGATCGAACTCATCGAAAAGTATTGCGTCTTGCCCATCGACGTCGATAGCAAGATGCTGAGCGTCGCGATATCAGACCCACTGGCTCTCGATACACTCGACGTACTGAGGTTTCACAGCAAACGACCCGTCGAGGACGTGCTTGTCACGCCGAGCCAGCTGAAGCGCTACGTCGACGAGCACGTGGCGCGCACCAAACGCGCGGAGGAGGGAAACTCAGAGTTCGGTACGATTCTCAAAGGGCTCGCCGAGACCGACGGGGCTTACGTCGAGCAAGAAGTCGATGATCGCGCGGACGTACAGCAAGCGGACCGAGGCATCATCAGCCTAGTCAACAAGATGATCTTCGACGCCTATCGGCGGGGCGCTTCGGATATCCACGTCGAACCGAACGGTCGTGAAGGTGCGCTCCGGATGCGATTTCGGATTGACGGAGAGTGCATTCCGTACGAGCAAGTGCCGGCCATTCACCGTCATTCGATCGTTGCTCGCATAAAGATCATGGCAAATCTCGACATTTCGGAGCGCCGCAAGCCCCAAGACGGAAAGATCCGATTCCGGTTGGGAGATTCGAACATCGAGCTACGAGTCGCTACGATCCCGACCGTCAATGGCAACGAAGACGTTGTCCTCCGGATCCTTGCTGCGTCCAAGCCAAGGCCGCTCGAAAAAATGGGTTTGAGCAAACGGAATCTGGAGGTTCTCTCTCGACTCATTCGTCAACCGTATGGACTGGTACTCTGCGTGGGGCCGACCGGATCGGGCAAGACGACGACCCTGCACTCGGCACTTGGGACCATCAATACGCCTGACATGAAGATATGGACCGCGGAAGACCCGGTCGAAATCACTCAGGACGGGCTGCGTCAGGTGCAGGTACTACCGAAGATTGGCTTCACGTTTGCGAATGCGATGCGAGCGTTCTTGCGAGCGGATCCGGACGTCATCATGGTGGGTGAGATGAGGGACCAGGAGACGGCCGAAATCGCCGTTGAGGCGTCGCTCACCGGGCACCTGGTGCTCTCCACTCTTCATACGAACAGCGCTCCTGAGACCATCACTCGCCTGCTCGATATGGGGCTCGATCCATTCACATTCGGGGACGCACTGCTCGGCATCGTGGCTCAACGTCTTGCCCGTTCTCTCTGCACGCGCTGCCGAACGATGACCGAGGGGACCGCGGAAGAGTACGCCGTGATGGATCGTGCGTACGGAGAGGGGCGACTCGTCAAGGAGATGGGGCTCGAGCTCGGACCGGCCTTCAACATGTGGCGCGCGACCGGATGTAATGCGTGCGACAACACGGGTTACAAAGGCCGGGTTCCTCTCCACGAAATATTGGAAAATGATGAATCGATGCGCAAGATGATCGCGGACAAGGCGCCAGTGCATGAAATTCGTGCATATGCGATCGCACATGGAATGCATACCCTGCTGCAGGACGGTATCGAGAAATGTCTGACCGGTGCAACGGACCTGACACAGGTATTGGCGGTTTGCAGTCGCTGACACCTTTCGTGCGCTGGACCGAGATAGGGGCTCGTGCGGAATCCGCACCGCTTTCCCCCGGCTGGGCCATGTAGCCGGCGGTACCCCTCGATGTGACGACCTTCGACGGATGTTGGTCGGTGAGGTCATCAGAGAAGAGTTGGGTCATGGGCTCATAGGAACCTCTTGAGGTTGTGAGATGGGCGATTGCGACAAATACGATCGAGATCGCGGTGGCGCCGATAATCCGTCCAAGAGGTTTGAACGTGGTCGATACGGTGGAAACCGAGTAGAATTGACTTAGTCGCGCTCAGCATGCTCAGACCATTTCGAGATATAGCGAGGAGAATTGTGCCATGGGTGTAGCCGGTTTTTGGGTCGTCCTGGCTGACTGTGCCGCGACGGGCACTTTGATTTGTTGCGTAGGATGTGGCGGCAGTACCAACTCTTCTCCGCACGGCAGTTCGTCGGCCTCGTCGGCCAGCGGATCAGGAGGGGCCATCATATCTAATAGCAGCGGATCTGGTGGGGCTGGAACCGGCAGTGGTGGCGTATCGCAAAGTTCTGTCGCGAACGGTTGTGCGTATACGGGGGCGTGTGCCAGTTCGTGCCGTTCTGCGAATGGTACGACGGTGAGCGGAAAGGTCTACGATCCGGCCTTGAGAAATCCTCTCTACGACGTGGCGGTCTATATTCCTGGCACGAAGCCGAGTGCCTTCTCTCAGGGGGCATCTTGTTATCAGTGTTCGGATCTGTATACGGGTAATCCCATTTCGTCGGCGCTCACAGCTGCAGACGGCACGTTTCAGCTCACCAATGTACCGGACGGCACGAACATTCCGATCGTAGTTCAGGTTGGTAAGTGGCGCATGCAGACGACGTTGCCGAACGTTTCGAAGTGCCTGGATAACCCTGTTCCTGACAAGACACTTCACCTTCCGACGACCCACGATGAAGGCGATATTCCGAATATCGCCGTGTCGACCGGAGGGGCGGACTCCCTCGAATGTCTCTTCCAGCGCATTGGAGTGGACCCCACGGAGTATGTGGGAGGACCCGGCGGGTCGGGACGTATCCACGTCTATTATGGAGACGGTGGTGCCAACACGACCCCTCCCGCCCCCAATGCCTGGTCGAGCCCAGGTCTATGGGATTCGGATGCCGATCTCATGGCGTTCGACATGATTCTTCTTTCGTGCGAAGGACACGAGACTACGAACATGCAACAGCAGAATTTGCTCGACTATGCGAATGCTGGCGGGCGGGTATTTGCTTCCCACTATCACTACGCCTGGTTCAATACGGGTCCCTTTGCGCAGTACAACCTGGCCCATTGGACGACGGGTTCGCAATCCACGAACACGATAAGCGCACTGATTGAGACAACCTACCTCGGGGGAGCATTTCCCAAGGGGGTTGCCATGCACGACTGGCTGAAAAATGTCGGTGCGTTGACAAACGACATGCTGACCATTGAAGAGTCTCGCCACAATGCTGACGTGCGCACAGCCAACGAGCCGCCCTCGGTACCGTGGATTGTCGCTGACCAGACCAATGCGACGCAGTATTTTTCCTTCGACACTCCGGTAACGTCTGCAGCATCTAGTGACGCGGGTGGTGGCGCCTGCGGACGAGTCGTGTACAGCGACCTTCACGTTGGTGGAGCCTCGGGGGACTACGGACAGAAGCCCGGTGGATCCGGGCAGATTCCGTCAGGACAGGTGACTCCAGCGGGATGCGCGAACAATCCTCTGTCGCCCCAGGAAAAGGCTCTCGAGTTTATGATATTCGACCTCTCATCGTGTTTGACGAGTGTGAGCTCGCAACCGGTTCCTCCTCCAACTGGCACCGGGCCACGATAAATTCGTCTCCGCGGCAGGGCACCCTTGTCGCCGAGACCGCTGGTCATCCGTCGCGGCGGTTCGTCAGGTGGACGAGCCGGGCTCGAGACGGGGAGCTCGGCCCGGCGTGAGGTTCACCAGCAAAGAATTGTCGCGCATGACGACGAAGACCCGATGTGGGGGCTCTCCTCTGTTCGAGCGGGCGAGCCAGTGCTCGGTGATCGGGTCCGCGCACGAAAGGCGGCGGCTCATGCCAAGAGGCATCGCGGATACCAGCTCACCGCCATACCCCGACACCCGCAGTGCGTCCTTCCAATCGTCGTCGGGCTCCAACACGACCAACGCGACATGTCCCAACCGAGCGATCTCTGCGATCGCATCGGCGCAGTCGGCGAGAGTCCGCACGAGCGTCGCATCCAGTTCTTCGTGGCCTATCGCCCCTGACTCTCCCGATTGTTGGTCTGACGAGTCCGTGCAGGTCGGCGTGGAATCGTGACCTGGGTTCGCATTCTCACGCGTCATCGGTTTGCTTGGCGGTGAGCTTCGCAGAGCGCGGTCGCCATCCCGCGCTCACGAGCGACGCTCGGCAGATCAGTCCGACTCGGATGTCGCCATCGGAAAGAGATTGACCTTCGATCGAGAATCCTTTGGCATGCATCGAGCGTTGTAGGATGCCTCACCGATATCCTCGACTCGCGAAATCTCCTCTCGCAACGCTCGTACGTAGGTGCGAGCTTGTTTCGCATAGTTCCAGTTGAAGACGGCTTGTCCAAGCACTACCTCGGCACCAGCTGGATTGGTGGCGAGAGACCAAGCGAGCGCTCTCCAAAAGTGGGGTCCTGTCTCCCTATCCATCCCAATCGTCATAGAAATCTTGAGGAAACTCCGTAGGAGTCTCATCGCCATTCGAGGCGGGGGGCGAAACTTGTTCCTGCGCCGGAGCTGACTCACCGTCAGCGCGACCCGCGCGTAGTGGTTTTTAGGCGTATAGAGCGATTCGAGAACGTGGGCGAGGTCTTTGAGGATCTCGACCCGAGGGCGCGACGTGATGAAGTTGAGACCTGTAGTTGCCGTGTCCGTGCGGTCGTCTCGACGAATGTCGATCCCATCGGCGAACAGGCGCCCTTCGCTCTTGAGCCGCTTCGCGAGCCCCGTATTGGGTAGCGCGTGCAGCGCGAGCACGAGGGTCGGAAACGCGCCGGTACGTTGCACCATTTCGAGCATCCGCTCCGCCGTCGTCGGACCCTCTCCATCGAATCCCAGGATGAGGCCCGTATTGGCGACGAGGCCATACGAGTTGAGCGTCTGAATGACTTCCTCCACTGGAAGCTGCGTATTCTGTCCCTTCTGCGTCTTGCGAAGAACGTCCTCTTCTGCGCTTTCGATCCCGAGGAACACGTAGCGGAAGTCGTTCTCCCTCATCAGCTCGAGAATGCGAGGCTGGCGGGCCAGATTCATGCTCGCCTCAGTCGTGAAACAGAAGGGATAACCGTGGGCTTTGGTCCACTCAGCCGTGGCGGTGAGAACTTCCTCGGTCTTCCGTGGGTTCCCAATCAGGTTATCGTAACCAAAATCAATCATGCCTCGATATCCGAGGTCGAATAAGCATTGCAGCTCGCGCACCACCTGGGCTGCCGACTTCGTCCGAGGTTTCCGCCCGAAAATCTCGATTTGGGCGCAAAACTCGCAGGCAAATGGGCAGCCGCGATTGTAACCGAGACCCACAAACATGTAGCGATCGAGTTTGGCAAGATCGTATCGGGGGATAGGACCGTCCGTGATGTCGGCAGGTTCAGTCGAATGGTAGAACCCGGACTTAGCGCCTCGACCCAAATCCGCGAGGAGCATGGGAATTGCGTTTTCGGCTTCTCCTTGCACCAGGAAATCCACTTGATCGACGAACTTATCGGGTTGAAGCGTCGGAGCGGCGCCTCCGACGACCACGGGTTTTCCGTGCGCCTTGGCTCTCGCTACCGCCTTCAAAATAGTCTTTAGCTGCGGCCCGATACCTGAGATCATAACGATGTCCGCCCAGGCGAAGTCGTCATCCGTGAGCGGCTCGACGTCTGCGTCAATGAACCGCAACGTCCAGTGGGCAGGCAGATATGCCGCCGCGACGAGGGCGCCTAGGGGAGGTGCCGGAGATGCGCCTCCGAGCGTCCGGAAGACATCCGTGAGATTGTAGAACGTGTTTTCGAGGAACTCGGGGCGAAGGATTAGACACTTCGTCGGACCGTCCAGGAGATTGGTCGCCATGATCGCTTCCTACTGTAAGGTCCGAATTGTTCTTCGAGGCTAAGAGCCGCTCAGTGGGTCGTCGCGCTCCCCGCGACACGCCTGATGTTTGCGCCCAAGAAATGACGCAGTAATTGCGTCGATGACTTTGCGGTGCGTAAAGCGTGTTGCGGGTTGACCGAACAATGCCCGTGAAAGGCGTCGCCGTCGAATCAAATCGTCTCGCGCCAGTGGCTGTGGCTGTCGATGCCTATGAAGGTCGAGAGCTTTTTTTTGGTGTATAGTAGGCATCCGGCGTTGCGCCGCTTTGATACGTGCAACCTCTTCGCGAAGATCCCTGTCCGGCCAAGACACGCGCCGATCTCGAGTGGGACCGGGTGCTGTCCGCGCTCGCAGCGCGATGTGCGGGGCCGCTCGGTCGCGAATTGGCATTGTCGCTGCCGTTTCAGGCGACGCGGGAAGCCGTCCGCGCTGCCATGGCGGAAGCCGTGGAAGCGACTCGATTGGCGGCCGGTGGACGAGCGCTACCCGTTGGCGACGTCGACGATGTGGGCGAGGCCGTCGAGCGGGCTCGCATTGGCGGGGTGCTCGCTCCCGGGGAGCTATTGCGCGTCGGGCGCATGCTCGCTGCTGCGCGCGGACTGAGGCGGTTTCTGGGAGCCCGCCGCGCGGAGGTTCCGGCCCTCTACGCTGCGTGCGCTACCGATCCCACCCTCGACGATATCGCCGATGAAATCTTAGAGAGTTTCGACGTGGACAGCGCATTGAAGGACAATGCCAGCCCTAGGCTCCGCGAGCTTCGGAGCGAATGGCATGGGGCCCGCCAGCGCATGCTCGCTCGGATGGAGGATCTGATGGCTCGCTACGAGCCGGTCCTTCGCGACCGGTTTGTGACGGAGCGAGAAGGCCGCTGGGTGCTGCCCGTTCGAAGCGACTCGCACGAGCGATTTCCGGGGATCGTCCATGCAACGAGTACAAGTGGCGGAACTCTGTTCATCGAGCCTCGGGCAGTCATTCCCATGGGCAATCGTCTCAAGGTGCTCGAGGCGGAGGTCGGGCGAGAGGAAGCTTCCGTCTACTCTCGGCTCACGTCGCTGGTGACGGACCATATTGAAAGCGTGGATGCTGCCGTAAGGGCTCTTGCGCTTGCCGACGTTCGCGCGGCTACGGCTCGACTGGCCCAGGACGCATCGCTCGTGTTTCCCGTTGTGGTCGATACTCCCGAGCTCAGCCTCGTGCGCGCCAAGCACCTGCTTCTGGCGCTCGATCTCCCAACGGTGGTGCCAAGCGATCTGCGCATCGAGGCGCGTCGGGTGATGGTTGTGAGTGGGCCGAACGCGGGCGGAAAGACCGTGGCCCTAAAAACCATGGGCCTTGTGGCGCTCTTGGTCCGTGCGGGACTTCCCGTACCGTGTTCCGAGGGAAGCGCGGTCGGCATTTTCGACGTCGTACTTACCGACGTTGGCGACGATCAGAGCCTCACGAGAAATCTATCGACTTTCAGCGCTCACGTGTCGAATATCAAGGCGATTCTCGACGAGACGAGCGAAGGCGCGCTCGTCTTGCTCGACGAGGTAGCGGGAGGGACAGACCCGCGAGAGGGTGAGGCGCTCGCGGCGGGTCTGCTGGATAGCCTGTGCGCTCGGGGAGGGGCTGTTGCAGCGACAACCCACTACGAGGGGCTCAAGGCGCTCGCATTGGTGGACTCTCGATTTGTCAACGCGAGTGTCGGTTTCGATATCGCGACGATGACTCCCACGTTCCTACTTGCGATGGGCATTCCAGGCAGTTCGAGTGCGCTGGCAGTCGCGCGACGTTTCGGAATGCCGATGACGGTCATCGAGCGCGCCGAGCGATTTCTCACACGCGAGGACCTGAGCTTCGAAACGGTCGTGAAGAAGCTTCACGATGAGAGAGCCGCGCTCGAGCTGGCGAGGATGGCGGCGGACGACCGGGAACGGCAGGCGGAGATCGCTCGGGTGCGTCTCGAGGCAGAGCTCGCGGCGGCGCGGAGCCGTGAGAGTCGATTGCTGTCGGAAGAGGGGCGCGAACTCCTGGACAGAATTCGCCGAGCGAGGCAGGACCTTCGAACGGCGCAGGCGAAATTGCGCTCGAAGAAAGCGGATCCCGAAGCGTTTCGGGAGGCGGCGCGCGCGATCGACAAGGTCGCGGGAGATGTGGCCATAGGTGGCGCTTTTGAACCGCAGATGACTGGCCGCGAGTTCGATGACCCACGTGGACCGGTTCAATTGAAGTCGCTACGCCGTGGGAGCCGGGTGTGGGTTCAAAGGTTGCGTGCCGAAGCCGAAGTGGTCGAAATCGTCAGCGAACATCAGATTCGAGTCGCTGCAGGAGCGTTGAAAATGACCGTCGCCGCGAGCGATCTGCGCGACGTAGCCCACCCCGCGGCTGCGGCGATTGCGGCGCCGTCCGGGGCTCGACCGACGGCGAATTCTCCACTCGATGAGTCGCCAATACAAACACGGGACAACACGTGCGATCTGCGAGGCTTGCGAGTCGACGATGCCGTTGCGATGGCGGTGACGTTTCTCGATAGAGCGCTTGGGGAGGGAACTCCCGCGGTATTTTTCGTGCACGGTCACGGAACCGGAGCGCTGCGGGAGGCAGTACGCGAGGAACTGGCGCGCTCCAAGTACGTGGCAAAATATCGTTCTGCACCTGCCGACGAGGGGGGCGATGGCGTGACGGTGGCGTGGCTCGCGTGATTCGAATGGAAGACTCGGGCTTATTTTCAGTCAGGATTTCGCAATAGGCGAGATTTGAACGGGGCTCCTTTGCGAGTCCTCGGGTCCGAGACGACCGAGACAGTCGCACCCTTGGGGAACCTTGGCACGCCGTGGTGACGGGGATTGGCACGGCCGATTGGTCACGCTGTTACAGAAACTTTACAGTTCGTTCTCGGATCCGAGTATATCCTGCCCGCGTCGAATTGGCTGGTCACTCTTCGGGGGCCCGTTGCGGGAGAAGAGGGGGATAGGGAGGGAAGGGGGAAATGGTGTGCGAGGCGAAGGATCATCAAGATGTTTTCTGAGTCTAGGTCCATCGTTTCGGGTGTGAGTCACCGGGCGCATTTCCGCCTGAGTGCCGCGGCGTTGGTGGGCGTTTCGGTTCTGACGGGAGGCCGGGTTGCAGGGCGAAAGGCCTCCAGCTCCCAGTGCCTCCTATTCGGGTCAAAGCCGAGGCTGTCGATCGCCGATGGCACATTGCACGCGAGGAACTTCATTCATTAGAAAGGGAATCTCTCATGTCCATTCATCGAAGCCGAGCGCACAGCGCGCTCATCTATTGGTGGTGATCGCGGCGTGACTGATGGAGCGCCCCGTTGGCTACTTGCCGATGGAGGCGCTCCACCTGAATAGAAGGCCAGCAGCGAGCCGCGTCGAGCGTACGACCGTCTAAGGATTGGTCACTTGTTGCGCCGAGTCGCGCATCAACCGGCGGCGCTTGCCGCCGGTTCAGTACCGCGACCGTCAGGGAGCGGTCAGGTGTTATTCGTCCTATGGCGTAGGGCGCCACGGCCTCGGACACGCAGGCCGAAACGACGACCAAGTGGACGTGATTGGTTCGCTCGTGGGCCGCGATCGGTTGCCAGTCGCGATAGTCGCAAACGTCGCCCGCGACGCGCTCGACGAGGGTCCTCGACCGCGCGTCAAGGAGCTGGTCGTCCTCCGCGACACCCCC
>Ga0182030_10008376_pt1 | contig 21415 bp, 23 predicted proteins | sample 812S3MmetaG_FD_121299 | JGI IMG/M metagenome (GOLD analysis project Ga0182030, IMG submission 121299) | Permafrost microbial communities from Stordalen Mire, Sweden - 812S3M metaG (Illumina Assembly) | ecosystem: Environmental > Terrestrial > Soil > Wetlands > Permafrost | place: Sweden...
GCCCTAAATTCACCGTGTTTCGACGGGCCATTCACCGTGTTTCGACGGGCCATTCACCGTGTTTCGACGGGCCATTCACCGTGTTTCGACGGGCCATTCACCGTGTTTCGACGGGCTTAGCGTTTGTTAAGGTGCTTGTGGCACAAGGGTTTTCGACCCCATGTCAAGCGCCTAAGAGATCTAAGAGAGTATTAAGAGAATTAAGAGAGCAGAAGATCACTTGACGAGCTGCCCGCAGGCTAGCTGCAAAGAGGTACGCGCTAACGCGCGGATTTTTAGAACCTATGGGCTTGACTCCTTCCGTTACGACAGCTTCGGGCAGACGGCGAACAACTCAAGGCAAGTGACCTCCCACTGTCTCTCGCCGTCTACCCAAATCAGTCTAACTACAGGGTCAAGCCGGGCTGCGCCCCCGCTTACGCGGCTCCCCCCTTTCCGGTACCTGCGGCATATCCTCAGTCGCTCCGCTCCCTCCGGTATTCCTCGGAATTTTTTTTATAAGGGCTCCAGCTCCCAATCTAAGGCAAGTGGATTAAAACAAAATACAAAGAACAGTAGCGCCTATAACATAATGTTTGCTATACTATACGAGATTCAGTAGTGCCCAAAACTGTTTGCTAAAAAATTAGTAGTGGCTAAACGCTAGTGATAGTCAGCTTTCTCGGCGAACAGTAGTTCGCCTTTATCCTGCTACGTCGTAGCGCATGCTTTGCGCCGACGGAATGCAGCTTGGCTGCTAACGGTCCTATTGGCTTTGGGTTGTCAAGCATTTTCGTGGTAATTCGCCGGAAAACCTTGCGGGGCTGCTTCTTTCGGGCTGAATTCGCTTGACTTGTCTTGCTCCGAGCAGTACAATGTAACTCTCTAGAGGGCGATAATGGACTACCTGATCAGCGAAGAAACCGCCAATAAACTCAGAGAGAAGCATCACGTCTTTCTAGACGAAGTTATTGAATGCTTCGATAACCGCAGAACACGCACTATTGACGACACTAGAGATGAGCACCGCACTTTCCCTCCAACAAAATGGTTCATTGGGGAAACCAACGCCGGCAGAAGACTAAAAGTAGTTTTTATCAAGATCTCAGAAACGGAAACGGTGATCCGAACTGCTTATCCACCCGATGACATCGAGGAAGAAATCTATGAGCGAAAAGCCAAAAATTAAAATATCTAGCAAGGCCGATCAGTTCGACGCTACTAATGAACTCTGGGAAACCAAGCAACTAGGCGCCGATCTTGAACATGCTAGAGCCTCATCTGATGAAGAGGAAAAAGCGCTCGATGACGCTATGGGCTTGCAGCTACTAACTTTCAGGATGCCCAAACTTATAATTGAGCAGCTTAAGCAACTTGCAAAATTAGAAGGACTTGGCTATCAGCCTCTCATGAGACGGGTTTTGGTTGGCTATGTTCAAGAAAACACACACAAGCTAGAGCGGCTCCTGACGCCGGCTGAAGCTACCGAAAAGGGGGATAAGCTATTCGCCCAGGCGCTCACACTAAAGACGCAAATTCCCACGCTAGAACGGCTTTCCAATGAGCGCATATTTGCCGAGGGCGATTACAACAAGGCGCTTACTGAAGCTAACGCGCTTTTTTGTAATGCCTATGAGCAAGCCGACCCGGTTCTGAAGCGACACGTAAAGCTTAGAATGTCTCAAATAGCTGAAATACTCGATCAGGAGATTCAAGACTTTCAAGACAACAAATACGGCAAGAGGCAAGCGGGTTAGAATGTCCGAACTCAAAATAACCGATGACAAAGAACAGGCGCTGATTCTAAGCGCTCTAATTAGCCATGCGTTCAAGTGCCAGGACACAATCAAGCTGCACAACGAATCCAAAGATGCACTTGGAGATAAAGCTATAGTGCGGATTGCAGAAAAGGCGAAAACCGAGATGGAGGCTGCTTTGACGCTAATCGCTAAGTATTATGGCGTGCATTTGGGCAATTCAAAATTTTACTGTCTGGACTGTGCGCCTGGCAATGGGGAAGAGCATGAACGCATGTCAGAAGCTGATTTCGCTTGGGCAAATGAGTGCAGTAAATGCGGTCATGGAGCTTACTATTTTGTAGCACCGACAGTCAAAGCTTAGTATTCATCAGGGATTATGCAGTACGAATGGGACGAAACAAAGCGGCAGAGTAACTTAGAGAAGCACGGCAAGAATTTTGATTTCGCCAAAGCTCACAAACTGTGGGAATCTGGAGCCCCGTATTTTGATCAATATGCCGAAAGAAAAGGCGAGGAACGATGGAAAACAACAGGAAAAATTGACAAAGAACTGTGTGTGGTTGTTTATGAGAGAAAGGCAGAGGATTGTTACCGGTTAATTTCATTTCGTCAGGCCAACGACGATGAGCGAAGGGGCTATGAACATGAACTGGTAAGGGACACAGGACGCGAACACCCAATCTTTAAAACGCTGGAGTATACTAAAGAAGAGCGCGAAAACAGGCAGCAGCGCGAGCCTGAGAGAGAAATCGGACCACAAAAACGTGATGATTACGAACGCTAAAAGCTGAGCAGATCAGCCTAAACCATGGCAATAAATAAGAGCGAATCACAGGTAGGAAAGTCACCATTGGACGATGATGATGACTTTTTCTCAAAAGAGAATATTGTGCATACACAAATCTCGTATGCGGGTTGGGTTGTGCTGAAAACAAACATTGACCGAGACGTTCTTGATTTCATCAAAGACCGATGGCCAGTGCATTATGTCAATACTCTAAATCAGATTTTGATGGCTTACAAAAATGGAAAGCTGAATGTCGTTATTCCTGTTCAGGAATACAGCTCTGATCGCGTCAAGGTTGTTGGCAAGTTTGATCCCGAGCTAGCTGCCTGGGTCAAGCAAAAGCCTAATGCCGATGGTTTTGTTAGTTTGATACTACGTGATTTCGTCGAAAGCTGTAAGGCGCGTGAAGCTCGCGGCGAGAAGATAACAGACTGATGGAAGCCGCAAAAGCGGTTTAGCTAGTAGGCACGGCTTGCCGCGCCTACTTCCCAGTTCTAGGTTCGAAGGGGGGGGGGATAAAAAAGAACCGCGCGAAGCGCTCCGCTTAGCCTTCACCAGGACCGGTCAGTCCCTTTTTCGACTGCATCTGTGCCCTCTATCGAGCAGTTGTACAGGTCAGCAAAGTGCTGACATTCCCGCAAGAGGTCATAGACTTGCTTGTCCAGATCGGCATCGTCCTCGTAGTGAAATGTGATCTCATACTTGCAATCGGCAAGGTCCTTTATCTCGTAGTTCGAAAAGACAATCGTATCGATTGCCTCTAAGGAGCGCTTGCGGCCTCGTCCGTGTCGATTGTTATTCTCCACTCGCAGCCACAATGTAACCGTAGTCGACTTAAGAGCAGGGCTGACGGGCTCGGTAGAATTCTTTTCGTGGAAGTGCTTTCTAAGCTTTATTGGGGCCGGTACAGTCTCTGTCACTGCCAGCACGTATGGTTTGCCGAATTTCAAGTGATGCAAAGCCAGATATTTAGCGGCGTATTGGTAAAAGTCTTGAGGGGTGGTTTCCTGAACGATAATCCAGATGTGATCGTCAGCTTTGCCGTCGCCCTGTCCACCTAGTTCTTTGAGCAATTGATTCTTTGTGTTCTCCGGTAAATTCCAGAACCGTGCTGGCTGCTTGCCGTCGTCCAGGTCGATCAGTGCCTCACGTTGCATGAAGTCGCGTAGAGCACGGTTGATTACTTTGGTCTTGATGCCAGATTCGATGAGAGACAAGTACAGGTCTGTGTCCGTATCGGTGTAAAACGATATTTGCCGTCTTTTTGTAACCATGAAATCTCCGCCGGTTAGAACAAAAGTAGTATAAGGTAGTACTACCTAAGCAAGACTAGCACAAAAATTCGCCCTCAGTTCTGGGGGGAATACAAGAGGACCGCGCGAAGCGCACAGCCAGATCGGTCTGAGTGTTTTTGCTTTGTAATTCGTTTTGAGGTGTTAGGAGCCCCGTAGAGGTCAGTCAAGAGGCTGGGGTGGTGTGATTGTACCTTCCGGTAAATTTTGCGCGCCCTAAAAGCCGTAGAACTGAAAACCGAGCAGCCAAGCTGCATTCCGTCGGCGCAAAGCATGCGCTACGACGTAGCAGGATAAAGGCGAACTACTGTTCGCCGAGAAAGCTGACTATCACTAGCGTTTAGCCACTACTAATTTTTTAGCGAACAGTTTTAGGCACTACTGTAATAGCAAACACTATACTAGTATTAGGTTATAGCTGCTACTAAGAGGTTCGTATGCCCAAACGCCCGCCACAGACTGCCCCGATTGTTTATCGCCTGTTGTCAGAAGACCAAGGTCGGCTAGATGCAATTTGCCTGGTGGAGAAACGGAACCGGGCGGATGTCACCAGGGAGGCCGTTTTGTGGTGGTTGGACCATCGCGAGAAATTGGCCGAGGACATGAGGCAGAGCAAGTTAGAAAAGCGTGTCAGGCACATGGAAGATCGGCTAGCTGGTCTTTTGTCGAAGGCTAATCTGGATTTAGGGACGTTGGTTCAAATCATGTTTATCAAAATGGGTGGTACTGAAGCGGAGAAGACCGAGACGTTCAAGAAAGCTCGGCGGCAGTCGGTGAAGAGGTTGAAAGCGAAGCTGCAAGATGAAACGGAGATGGCAGAGCTGTACAAGCAGGACATGGACCCGCCGGAGAAGGGTGAAGTACTGGCGCCATGACAGCGACTAAGACTGTAGTTTGGGGGCGTTATCTCAAGGGTGAGCAAGCTCAGAGGGGTGCTGCCGACTACACGCGCTATGTCGAATATCGAGGCGGTGACGACCGGGGAGAAGAGGGCAAGCGCAAATTTTTCGACCGGGAAGAGCAGGGCGTAGACGGCGAAAAAGTACGAGAGCTGTGGCAGGAGCAAGGCAAGCGCGGGCCGGTGCTGCATGAGCTAATTTTGTCGCCGGGCTTAAACACGGTCGATCAGCAGGAATACACCCGCGAAATCATGGACAAGCTCAGTCGGGCTAAGGGGCAAGAGCTGCAATGGTACGCGGCCGAGCACAAAAACACCGATCATCATCACATTCATGTCTTGCTTGCCGGCAAGGATGCAGAAGGGCGCGGGGTACGGATTGACAAGAATGACCACAAGCACATTAAAGAGTGGGGCGATAGGTACATTGACCGTGAACACAAGCTAGATCGCATGTTAGACCGTGAGTCTGAGCGGCTGGTGGAAACGCGCACTCATGATCGGGCATATGAACGTGATCGCGGCGATGCCTTATTTGACAGTCTTTTCAGTGCCGTCCATGACGACAAGGCGCACGAGAAAACGCAGGTAAAAACAGAGAAGCGTGAGAAAGAGCAAAAGCCAGAAAAGCCAGCGTATAAGGTCAAAGAGTGGGACAAGGATCGAGCTATAGCCGAGCTACCGGACGAGAACAAGATCTACCGAAAAGATGAAGCTTACTCAAAATACAGCAGTCTCGATGAGCTAAAGGCTCTAGATAAGGCGCTGCAAAGCAAAGAAGTAGAAAGAGCCAGCAAGCCGGAATATGCGCAGCTCAGGCAATGGATCAAGGACAAGGAGCGCTATGGCGAGGACTATTACGAGAACAAAGATCGCAAAGACTTTGACAAAAAAGAGCTAGGCAAGTTCAACAAGCGCGAGAAAGAGCGGGAAAAGGAGCGCGGGCGAGAGCGCGAGGACAAGAAGCAAAGCCGCGAAGCTGGCCGCGAGATTCGTGAGTTTGATAAGAAGTTTCGAGAAAGTTATGAGCCTCGGCAGCAAGGCAACTTTCATCGAGGCGTCGGACGGCAGCAACGTGTTCATGAGCTGCGAGGGCGGACTAGTGAGGTTCATGCAAATTACCAAATGAACCTGAGCCGGCAGCGCTTACAGCTAGCAATGGAGCGTGAACCAGAGAACAGAGACAACTATCAAAAAGAGCTTGACTGGCTGAATGCCTCATATCACGACTCGATCAAGGACTTCGAAAAGCTGGACTTAGATAGCTTGTTTGGAGGCAAAGACCGGGATCGGGAAGACAAGAAAAGCGGCAAGGAAAGAGAGCCAGGCGAAGAAGACAAAGAGAGAGACAAGAAGCAGAACCGCGCTGCAAATCGAGATGTTCAGCGCGAAATTCAGGAGTTTGATAAGGCGTTTCGGCAGAGCTATGAGCCGAAGGACGGCTTTAATCGAGGCGTCGGAAAGCAGCAACGTGTTCACGAGCTATATGGCCGGACAAGCGAGGTTCATGCAAACTACCAAATGAACTTGAGCCGTCAGCGCTTAGGGCTAGCAATGGAGCGAGACCCGGAGAACAAAGACAATTATGAAAAGGAGCTTGAGCAGCTGAATGAGTCATATCGAGAGTCTCTAAGAGACTTCGACCGGCTTGATTTAGATAGTCTGTTTGGAGACAAAGGCCGGCAGCGGGATGACGAGCGCAATGACGAGAAAACCGGCAAGGAAAGAGAGCCTGGAGACGACCGGGCTGAAAAGAAAGAAGGCAAAGAGAGAGGTGAGGGTAAAGAACAAGATAGAGCGGCTGACCCTTCCCGAGAGCGGCCACTGAAAACCGAAGAGCGGCAGCAAGAAGACGAGCGGCAGTTAGAGCAAGCGACCGAAGAGCCTCACAAGGAGACAGAGACGAAGGACATCACGACCGACAAGACTCAGGAGCAGCGAGAGAAAGAAGAACGAGAAGACCAAGAATGCCGGGACAGGGAAGAGCGCGGTGGAAGAGACGACCGAGGCGGCAGGTAAATGAGCATCAAAGGCAAATTACACGGCGATTTTGCGATCCCGATCAAGTACGTGGGCGAGCTGGTTGCAGCAAGTCTCAGGGATGGCTGGAAAAACTTGGCTTACAACGACTTGCTTCTTGAGATACTGGCAGAACAAACAAAGAGCAAGAATCTTGGCGGTATTTCGCAGAAATTTGAGTATCAAGCAACTGTCAGATGGAAGCAGCAAACGGGCGAGCGTGTTCGTGTAATGGTCGAAGTTTCAGACCGTGAAAATGAAGCGACAGAAAAGGACTGCATGCAGATGGCGCACGGCGTTCTAAAAGGCATTGCTGATCGAACGCCTGCAATGGTCAAAAGTTTGGCAGAACAAAAGCCGCGAACTACCTACGGAAAAGCCAGGTGGGCAGAGGAAAAAGACTTGGTAGAGGCTGGCTATGCAAAAGACTGGGCTGAATGGCAAGGACAAAATCAGCTAGTACTTGGACCATGGACCGATGGCAAAAAAATCGCAGTACCTGAAGCTGATACGGCGCGTCATGCAATGGTTTGCGGTCCTACTGGTTGCGGTAAATCAAGCTCGATTTTTAAGCCAAACATGTTTGAGCGAACGCAAGTAAGCGCGATGGTTACGGAAGCGACACCCGGAAACAACCCGCCTGACTTATATACAACGACATCTGGATACAGGCAGCAGCAGGGGCACCAGATCTTTTATTTCAACCCTGACGATATGTCCTCGGTCAGAATCAACCCCCTGGACGCGGTGACGACCATCTCAAAAGCCCAAGAGGTGGCGGATCTCATTATCAAGAATACGATCATGACCAAGAACACCGGCGGCGATCCTATTTGGGAAACGAGCGAAAGGCACTTACTAACGTCGCTGCTGATGCACTTCGCGCCGATTGGTGGCGACTTGCACGCGGCAAGATCGCTTATCCGGGAAGGCGCAGAAGGTATGGGGAAAGTCTTGGCGCAGAGCCGCACAGAAGAGGCTAGGCAAGAGTACAGAGGCTTTATGAATGTTTCTACTGAGAACTTTCGTAACGGTGTTCTGTGTGGTCTTTTGCAACGCTTAAGGCTCTGGGTCAACCCACGAATAGTAGCTCTGACCAACAAAACCGAGATTGACATTAAGTCTTTGCCGCAGCAACTTTATACTTTCTATCTGGCAGTGCCGGCAGAGAAAGAAGGCATCAAGGCAGTAGCAGCGCTGGTTTTCAACTTCATCATGAACGAAGTTGTCTTAGCGACAGATCCAAAAAATATGAAATACCCAATGGCGCTGTACTTGGACGAGTTTACTAACTTCGGCATGATACCTGGCATTGCCAGAAGTTTGACGCTGTTAAGGCACAGAAAAACACCGATCATGTTTGGGTGTCAAGACTATGCGCAGTTGAAAAATGTCTATGGAGATGACGACGCTAAGCTGTTTTTCGGACAGCCGGCAACGCGCGTTATTTTTCGGACACCGGATCTTGACACTGCCAAAAGAGTTTCAGAGATGCTTGGAAAGGAAACAGGAGTAGACCGGAAGCTCACAAGCTCTTGTCAGATACAGGAAAGGGAATTTGCTAAAGATCTCATGAGTGCCGCCGATATCATGGCGCTAGACAAAGACAGTGCAATATTTTTCACGCCTGGTACGAGCCCTGTGATGATTAAGCGCTTTAGCTGGAAGGACTACGAAGCACAGCTGAATGTGCCGCCGCCGCGTAGAGAGCCGATTGAAGTCGATGACGACCTGATAAAAAAGTGCCAAAAAGAAGGACCAAAACCGGACTGGGAAAAGCAATGGGAGGCAGAACAGAAAGCCTCTGGCGTAGTCTTGCCGCCTGAGCCAGAACCAGAACCAAAGCCAGAACCAAAGCCAGAACCGACACCGCCACCCCCACCCCTGCCAGAAGAAGAAACGACCGTAGTAATAGCAGCGGACGACACGCTTAAAACTGAAGTCTCACCAGAGCCTTTTACAGAGCCCTTTGACCCGGATGACGATGACGCCGACATGGTTCCAATTTGAGGTGAATTATGGATCTCGATGAGCTTACAGATTGTTTTGCAACGCTTGGACTTAAGCCAGGGGCAACGCTTCAGCAGGCTAAGGACGCTTACAGAAATTCGGTTCAAGCCTTTCATCCTGACAAATTTCCGGCGGAAAGCTCAAGCCAGAAGTGGGCAAACGAGCGGCTGATCGTGGTGAAAGACGCCTACGAAAAATTGCAGAAGTTCTTTGAGGAAAATCCGTCCGGATCTCCTTCCGGAGGCTGGAAAACGAAAGACAAAACCGGCGCAGAATCAGCCTCGGCAGAAACCGAAGATGGTTCAATGGACTGGCAAGCGTGGGGAAACCAGCAGCAAAACAGCTTTTCGGAAGAGGTGAAAGCCTGGGAAAAGAGGCAACAGGAGCGCGACGAAGCTAAAACTAGCCAGCACGGGAAAACGCAAAGACAAAAAATGCTGCTTGTTGGAAAGGTCGTGGTTGTTGCCGTTCTCTTCTTGCTTGCTTGCGGGAAGCATACCAGTAATGCAGATACAGCCAGGCGCCGGCAAGAGGCTGTACAGATTTGGGAGATGAGAAACAATCTGCACGTTGGCGACACGATGACCGCGCAGCAACGCGAAGAAAGAGACCAAATGGAGAGGGATTGGACTGGCGAAGACATCGGCGCAAACATTCAGCTTTACACTCTTTGGGCACTGACAGGCGCGGCCGTCTGGTTGTGTTTTGCCAAGCGTCCGAAAGCTGTTTTAGATAATTGGGCGCAAACAGGGGAAACCGATTGGAAAGAACTTAAATCAGCCGCCAAAGATGCGGCTATTAACGCCAAGACTACCGCCACTATTGCCGCTCGGAAGACCGTAGCAATTGCGGAAAAGCTGAAGGCAGAATCAGAAAGCTACTTGGAAAAAAGAGCTAGGGAAAAGTTGCACGAGGCGCCACTCTCAAATGCAAAGCCGCCGGACAAACCTAGCGGCGCGGACATCATAGCCGCAGCCGCTAAAGAGCGAGCGGCAATGGAGGCAGAAGCGGAAGCAAAACGCCAGAAGGCAGCAAAGCCAAAGCCGAAACCGGAAGCTAAATCAGCCGGTACTAGCACTGAGAAGCCGTCAACCGAAAAGATGTTAGCCGAGTTGCTAGCTGCCGAAGAAGCCGAAGCCGCAAAGAAAACGCAAGAGAAGCCAGCCCGAAAGCCCCGAAAGAAGCCAGGCGAATAGAAAATGATTCCAACTGAAACTGATATTTCAAATGCCGGAAAACGAATGAAAGCCATTGGCTCAGGAGTCGCCGTAACATTTTTAGGCGGTGCTGTCCTTGGGACGATCTGCGGAAATGGTTTCTATGGCGGTTTGGCTGGCATAGGTTTAGGCTTGATCACGTACATGGTCGTTCTCGGCAGTTATTTGACAACACCTGAAGTGATGCAGCCGCCGGGGAGGCTCTATAACCTGACACCCATAGACGTGCTTGCGGAGCTGAAAGGACTGTTCAACACTCAATATTTTGGTGATCGTAAATGGCACCTGGATAATACGAATCAAGAAAAGCTGATAATGTCCTTTGCTTTCAAGCACACTCGGGAAGTAGCGACCGCCGGCGGCGAGCAAGGGCCAGGGAGACCGGAAAAGCAAGAAGCGCTTGTGACAATGACAATACAGCTAGAACGTGTTGCCGATGGAACTGGCGTAGATACTACCTTTCGGCTCGTTCATGGCGCAATTGATTTTGACCTGCACGACATAGTTAAACAAACATCGGCAGTAATGGACGCAGCCTTAAAGGCTCAGGAAACCTTAAAACACCAGTAGCCTTACGCAAAGGAGCTTGACCAATGAAAACGCTAGACCTTCCAAAAGCCGCTATGTATCTTGCTATTGCAGCGTTTTTGACGTTGCCGGCAGTCGCACAAAACGCCGGCGGCGATCCACATGCCCATGACTGGTACAAAGAGCAAGTAGCGCCAAAGCTCAAGCAGCAGCAAGCAGAGACGCCAGCAACAACAGCAGCAAAGAGCCCGGCTGATCAAGTGCTCGAGCAGAGTCTAGGCAGCGTCAAACCAGGCTATCATGGCGCTCTTCAATGGTTCGCAGACGATCAAATCGGGCTTATCGTTGTCGGTGTTATTGGTGCCCTGGTCATAGGCGGCGTAGTTTTCGCGGCCCGAAAAAAGAAAAGCTAGTAAACGCGCTGCAATAAACCTGCAACAAATGCCCACTTAAATTAAATCACCAGGGCATTGCTTATCGTTCCTTGGTCATTATTTGAGAGGGAATGAATTCCGTGTTGTATCCTGTTCTGAAAACCGAGAGTGAGTATAAGCGGGCCGTCGAAATTGCGGAGAAAGAATTTGGCCCTAATCACATCATGGTCGGTGACGCATTGGTGAAATTAGCGGAATTTTACGACAGGCAAGGGTTGCGGGCTGAGGCGAGCTACTGCGATGAGCGCATACGAATCGTACTTGAAACGTATTTGTCAACTTAAGGAAGGTGTGGTAAATGACCGCTAGAACAAGTCCTGTCTTGGGAATGCTGATTGTTACTTTGTTTCTTGCCGGCAATTTGGCATTAGCACAAGGCGATCTAAATTCGCTGAACAAGCGTGCAACGTATTACTGTGCGCGGGGTCGATATTTGGAGGCTGAACCTCTCGTAAAGCAGACATTGTCGCCAGCCATGGCTAACGACTTGGCTACTGACCCGTTATACAAAGCAATACAACTTTTTTCCTATGGTGGTGTCGAGTTTGGCTTACGTCACTATGTAAACAGTCAAGCGGCCTATGCACAAGGTCTTAAGGAGACCTTGCGATCACCTGGTCGGGAGAGTGAAAAACTAATTGGAGATATTTATCGTCAATTAGGCTCAGTGGCACTAGAGCGAGCTGATTTGTCTGCGGCTAGCACTTACTATCAGAAGGCTTTGCAGATACATACCAAGCTATTCGGGCAAAGTAATCCTGAATCGGCATTTGACTGGCTTGGAGTAGGTGCGACTTACGCACGGCAACGAGCTTTCAGCCAGGCAGAAGCGGCGCTCAAGCAAAATATTGCGATGACGGAGCAAGCGTTTGGCAAGGAAGGAACGGCATTAGTGGCGTCGTGTGAAACGATGGCCAGTGTTTTGAAGCAAACAAACCGTGCTGCCGAGGCCAAACAATGGGAAATGCGAGCGCAAGCAATCCGGGCAAGGCACAGCCCCTGGGATCAAGAAAGCCGCAAAGCAGTTATTGACCGGCAGTATTGGATATTTCCCGAAAATCCATTCTTCCCCACTTTTAACTAAATGCAAGCGCCGACTCCTTCAAGTTTATTGATAGCTCTGGCCGGGTTGCTACTAGTCGGCTGTTGTATCGGCAGTGCCAGCTTTTTGCACAATGCCAATGCTGAACGGACCAAGTTGGAGCGTGGGCTAAGCCTAACGATATCTGGACGAAATCTGCTTGTGAGCCGTGCGGAGCAGCCGCCAAGAATCATTACAGTTCCCCCGGTCCCGGCAGTTCACCTCGAAATCAACCTGGCTAGTTCAGGCTGGCCAGCAGCCATGCGTAAGATGACGACTGTGTGTAATCCGAGTTTGTTCTTAAGAAAAACGTTGGTGCCAGGGTCATTGAGGACCACCGTAATGACTGCCGTTGCTCCCTTGAATGCCAGAGAAGATCGGTACGGACCAGACAACTTAACAGGCAGTGAATTTCAGTCAGCCTTGAATGAGCAATATCTCAAAGTGTTGGGGCTGCACAAAGAAACAGGTAAATCTCAAGCCATCCAATACACGGCAAAAGCGCGTAGATTGGACACTTTGACCCTCAATAAAGAAGGAGAAATCAAGCTTGAGTTAGGCATTCCGACTGATCTGGCCCCCATAGCTCCAAAGATTCCCGAACAGGAATTCGCTTTGGCAAATATCCTTGCTGAGCCAGATGACATGCGGCTTACTGAGGCTGATGTGTTTCCAATTACAGTAGCAGGCTCATCAAAACATGAGCACCAAGGGAGAGGCTGTTTGCATGAAGTTTGTCAAAAGCTAAGAACCGGAAAGCCTTTGCGGATAGTGTTTTATGGGGACAGTATAACTTGTGGTGGCTCGGTTGAAAATCCTGAATTGTCCTTCTGCAACTTGTTCACTCGTGAACTAAAGAAGAGATATCCAAGCAGCGAAATTACAGCGATAAACATAGGGCTGGGTGGAACTTCGACAAATACGAGACTTCCGCGATTTCGCGAGGAAGTATTGTCAGAGCGGCCTGACTTGCTTGTTGTCGAATTCGTGAACAACTTTGCTCTATCGAAAGAAGAAATTAAACGAGATTTCGACACGATGTTGACCCAAGCCAAGGCGCATGGAATTGACGTGATCCTTTGCACTCCGCACTTGTTCGCGCCAAACTATTTTCCTAAATCGTATGGAATGAAAACGTGGGAGATGGTGGCCAAACACCCTTATGTCGAGCAGATCCGTAGCCTCGCCAAGCAGTACCACACGGGCTTAGCTGACGTTGCCGCCAGGTGGGAGAACCTGCAGTCTGACGGGTTAGCGCCTGAGCTGCTATTGACAGACAAGCTGTTGCACATTAACGAGCGGGGGCATGAGATTTACGCTGAAGAGCTGCTGAAATGTGTAAAAACTGAACTTGATGCTTCCTTTCCGTTGTTGCTCTCTAGGCTTGTCCCTTTGAGCTGGTAGGCAAAAAAAACAGAGGTTCTCGTACTCCCTGCAATAAATCTGCAACAAATGACTTTGATAATACTAGACAAAGAGAACGGCTTGCTCTTCGCAAGGCGGTCAGAGTCAGACCTGAAGGCTATTAGTAGAAAGATGACACAAGCGACAATTAACATAATCAGCTCTGTTGCAGCAGAGAAGCACACTGCTAGTTTGGGTGCAATTTTGGAGAAAGCTAACAACGCTATACAGCAGCGTCTCATCAGAATTTCAGGCGAAGGCCGAAATTCTTTCGCTAATTATTTGGGCTCAGAAATCAATCGGTCACAACTTGAGAGCCCCGCAAAATCGGGACTGGAAATTAAGAAAAAACTGGAGCCTGGGTTTAAAGAGGCAAACAGGGAAAAGCTCGCTCTAATTGAAAGTTTTCGTCAAGATTTTCAAACACATGCTTCGGATTTTATTATCGCCTGTCTGGTTGAGAGACCTCTAAACACAAAGGAGTTCATTGATTGAATTGTTGCAACGGTATTGCAGCCCTAGAATCAGCGCTTTTCAGGATTTATCGAATTCTAGCCTGATTTTGAATTCGTCGTTTAGAACCAGCCGCGCGTCGTAAGTACCTGATCCGTCTTTCTTCTTAAAGCCTTTAATTACCTTGGTTCTGCGTTTCTCAACCAGCTCTTTTATTTGAGTGGCGGTGAGTCTTTTGCCGAATTGTTCGCGCCAAATCATGAACTTGCATCCCTCTTTCCAGCGGTCACAGCCGGCGCCCTTGGGTGTCTCTTTGATAGTGCCTTCACCACATTGAGGGCAAGGACCGAGACCCGGTTCAGCGATTGCCGGCATGACGGCGCCTTGTTTTGTTACTTCTGGAAGGAGCCAGCGCAAGAAACCAGCGATGTCGTCTTCGAACTTTGTCAGCGACACTTTGCCATCGACCATATCGGCTAATTGCTGCTCCCAGCGGGCAGTAAGAGCAACGTTTTTCAAGTTTGGATGTATTGTGGCTATAAGCGCCTTACCCTTTTCGGTGGGCAGCAAGGTTTTTTTGCTTCGTTCGATATAGCCGGAATGCAATAGCCGCTCGATTATTTGTGCTCGTGTGGCGGCAGTGCCTAAGCCGCTTTGCTTCATGTATGCGGCTAGGTCTTCGTCGTCCAATTCCTTGCCGGCGTTTTTCATGGACGTAAGTAAACTGGCGTCGTCATAGGGTTTGGGCGGTGTCGTCTTGCCCTCTTTAATTTCTGCTTTGCGCTTAGTGACTTTCTGATTTGCTTGCAGTGGCGGCAACTGTTGGGCGTCTTCGCTGCCTTTGTCTGGCTTGTCGTCCTTATCTTTTTCTTTTGGCTCAAGAATTGTCCAACCTGGATCTTTGATGACTACGCCTTTGGCGCGAAACAAGTGATCGGCAAGTTTGACCAGGGCCTCAGTCTCGTCTCGGATTTCAGGTGGTAGGAAAATGCTCAAGAAGCGTGTGGTAACAAGCATATAGACATTGCGCTGCTTCTCGGGCAGTTCAGCCGGCGGCGTCTTGTGCGTCGGGATAATTGCATGGTGATCGGTTAGTTTCGTGTCATCGACGTAGCTTTTCGAGAGCCTGGGGCGCAGTTGATCGGCGGTTATGCTGCCGGCACTTAAGCCCTCTTTGGCAAAGACATTGACCGCCTCTTGGTTTGTTGTTGCTGCCTTTAGCACGGTGCTGAGCACTGCCGGCAGCTCGTTAACCATGTCGGTTGATAAGTGTCTGGACTCAGTACGGGGATAGGAAAGTATCTTGAATTCTTCGTATAGACTTTGGGCAAGATCGAGCGTTTCTTGGGCCGTGTAGCCGAATCTTTTGTTAGCGTCCTTCTGGAGTGTGAGCAGGTCATAGAGCCCAGGCGCTCTAGTTTTTTGCTCTTTCGTTTCGATTTTTTCGACCGTGCCGGCAGCAAGCGGCGTGATGTCTGCCAGTATCTGTTCGGCTGTGACCTTGGCTGGTATGCGCGTCTGTGGGTCTGTTCCGGGCGTTATGTATCTGGCAAGAAAACCGGGCTCAAAAGTAGCCAGGATCTCAAAAAACGTAACTGGCTTAAAGTTATCGATCGCGCTTTGCCGATCGACAATCAGGGCGAGTGTCGGAGTCTGGACACGCCCGACAGTACAGAGCTGCCGGTTAAGGACCGTATAAGCCCGAGTGAAGTTAAGCCCGACAATCCAGTCAGCACGAGATCGCCCGGCGGCTGCATCAGCCAGGTTATCGAACGCCCTGGACGACTTCAAATTACTGAACCCGTCTTTGATAGCTTCTTGCGTAAGTGAGCTAATCCAGAGCCTTTCGACTGGTTTCTTGCAGCCAGTCATCTGGTAAATCAGCCTGAAAATGTGCTCACCCTCGCGACCGGCGTCAGTTGCACAGACAATCAAATTAGTGGCCGGATCTGAGAAGAGTTTCTTGATCACGTTGAATTGTGCGTCAGCTTTGTCAGCAATGCGGTACTTCCACTGGCTGGGAATCATTGGTAACTGTTCAATCCGCCACGGCTTGCCCCACGAAAGGTTCATGTTTTCGGGTTCGGCAATTTGGACCAGATGCCCGAAAGCATAAGTGACCGCCCAGCCGTTGCCCTCGAAATAGCCGTCACGTTTGGTATTAGCTCCAAGGACTGAAGCTATATCCCTGGCTACGCTCGGCTTTTCAGCCAGTACTACTTTCATGCGGCCACCTCTCTTAGACGAGTCTAGCAAGTCAAACGGACCAGGCGAGATCCAATTCGGCAACTCTCAGAAAGTTTGTGTCATGACGTGAGCTTCTGACAACGGCGCATGCTTGCGGCATGACTCTTTTGAGTGTCTGCACGGTAAATCATTTCTTTATAAAAGCTAGCGGAGTAACTCATCAGGCGGTTGCTAGTGGTCTCATGCGGTGCTCAGAACCGTGTTAAGCAGGACATTACAGCGTAAAGATTTGCTTTTGAGTTGCCTTTGCCCTTGTCGTTCAACTAGGTTCGGGATGCAACTTGTCATTCATTTCTTTTCCTGGGGAAACCTCTCAACCAAGCAAAAACCAGCTAACAACAACCCTGTAACCCTCGCCAAAGCGAAGAGATTGACTGTTGCATTCAACCAACCTTAACCAAGGACTATCAAATGAAACGATTCAAAACCTTAATAGGGCTCGCGTTTGCGGCTCTCATCGGAAGCTTCGCCATGTCGGCGCCAGCTCACGCAGCGCCCACCTGTACTAAATACACTGACAGCTCCGGCACTTATCCAGCCGACAGTACCGGACATGAACAAATTTGTTTTGCGGCCACGTCGCAGGACGAGATTGCCATCGCGACAGCAGTTCGACAGCTGCCCCGTGGCACAAACCAGGCTTATAGCGTCGTGTCCAAAAATGGGGCCTCAAACGCCGGAACCATCTTCTACTTCCAAACCCGTGCCGACGCGGTTGCCTATTTCCAACAAGCACCGTACGGTTCGTACGCTTATGCGACCGAGGCCGGCAAAGGTCACTGCGGTTTCACGTATGCTGGTCCTATTCAGCTGGTGACTGGAATCTTCCAGACGTGCAGCTATGATGGCATTACGCCCAACACTGGAACGAATCCTGACCTTAACCACACGGTTAAGCACGAAATGGGCCATGCGTATGACGATGATGAAATCTTGCTTCAAGGACATACCGCTTCCGGCACGGTGGGGTATTCTACCAGCACAACTCCTCCGAACTACATCCAGGACGGGCTGAACAAACTGACGCCCTCAAACTGGTCCAGCCTGACTTCCACGCAGAAGGCTTCTGTTGTTTGTGGAATTTGGTCGAACATTGTGATCAGCCCGCTAGAGCGCTCTCTCATCATAGCGGCTGGCGGAACTGATCCAGGTGCTGGGGCCTCGGTGTGCGTCACTTCTGGACCGACTATGGTGATCACGACACCATTTCTCGGGATGACTCCTACGCAGATCGCTAATGCAATCGAACCCTACTTCGTCAAAACCGCGACGGAGGCATGGGCCGAGCAGTTTGCCGTAGTCGTTGGTGTCACGACGCCTCCGGCGCCCGGCTTTCTGCAATTGTCCGACCGCATCTTCATCAATAACAACTTCAACTGTGCGGTAATGGACGTGACGCAATACATCAACACGGGTCTGCCTCCGACTCAGGCCGTAATCAATGCTCACAGCTGTTCGTTTACGCCTTCACAGCTGTAAGAACTTGGGTCAACTAACTAAATAAGACGCGCGGGAGCAGCACCTTCAGTGGTGCTCCCCCGCTAGTGCGTTTTGAGTGACTATGTTAGCTTTACAGACCCACACTTGGTAAATTACATTGCTGAAGCCGACATTTATTCGTATTTTTTGCATTTTCGGAGTCTTACTATCCACTGTAGCAGGGGTTCGTGCTGATGAACTATTTGTTCTAAATTTGCTTCAGCACGGTAAACGAGTTCCTGAGTCTGAGCATACTTTGGTAGACGCAATTAAAAGTCTAGATAGTCAAATTGAAAAAGAGCCCGCCAGAAAGTGGCAATTTCTCTTTAAGATTGCCTCCCTGAAGGCCCGGCAAGGAAAGCTCTCAGAGGCCTTAAACGATCTCAGTTGCATCATAAACGATTATCCAGAAGTGGCTCTTGATAATGTTTTTGCTGAGCGAGCGGAAGTAAAGTCCCTTTTGGGTTTCACAACAGCTGCTCTCGAAGATTGTGATAGAACATCAGGTTCAAGCTTACATTTCTGGCATAGATGGCTGATTCTAAATAGGGCAGGTCGATACGTTGAAGCAAATAGAGCGCTTCAAGCAGCTATAAGAGCTGCTCAGCATGAAGTCCTGCCAAATGTTTATAGCGTTCCCCTTCATCGAGATGCAGAACAATACAACGTTGCAGCTATTCCGGCAGATCCAGCAATTGGTGCCAAGGTCATAGCCATGATTGAAGAGCTGGCGAGTCGAAGCACTCCACCTTCAATTGAAGAACTCAAAAAACGATTTGGCGTCGAACTTCAGGGTAGCGGAAAGTATGACAGTAAGACATCTTATTCCTGTTATTCATGTACTGGCGATACGTTTTGGGATTATGCAAGAGCAGCCTCTGATTTGAACCAAATTCTGTTTCGCATCAACACTGATGTGTGTTCTGTTAGCAAGGCAGAGTTGACGGAACATTATGAACTGGAGCCAGATACCGGAATGAACGGTAATCGTTACTTTGCAAAAAAGAAAGGTAACTTACAGGCCCTTTCATTTGGTTTCGAAGGCGACAAAGAGCCAAAACTGCGCCATATTGCTCTCTATTGGAAAGAGGCACAAGAGAAAGGACAAACCGGTAAACAGGATGAAATTGCGCAATAATTTTCTGCTTGCCTGACGGCCGCAAGGCGGGTGCAACAAAGACAACACGCCTTTTTAGGTCTAATTGTCAATACTTAACTTTGCTCAAGTGAGCGCGCCGGCTGCAATGCCCTTACAATTGCATTTGTTTTTAGCCAACCGGTGAGAAGTCTAAGAGTAATAGCTAGACATGATAAGGACTATGATGCAATCTGCCTCCGAATTAATCGACGCAAGAATCATGGAGTTAGGCGACTGGCGCGGCCAGATGCTCAGCCGCATTCGCACATTAATCAAGGAAGTCGTTCCAGAAGTGGTTGAGGAGTGGAAGTGGCGAGGGGTTCCTGTGTGGTGTTACGAGGGAATGATTTGCACAGGCGAGACCTACAAAAGCGTCGTGAAGATGACGTTTGCCAAAGGGGCGGCTCTGGACGATCCGATCCGCCTCTTCAACTCCAGTCTAGAAGGCAACACCAGGCGCGCCATTGATTTCCATGAGGGCGACAAGATTAATGAAAAGGCGTTGAAGGAACTCATTCTTGCTGCCGGCGCGCTCAATGTGAAGGGGAAAAGTAAGCTCAAGGCAGATAGCCGGGGTGTGGAAAGAGACGGCGTCCAGCTCGAAGGACAGCCGCGCAAAGCGAAACGAAATCCTGGCACTGCCCCAGGCACGCAAGCTCGACATTGTCCTGGGAGCAGTGTATGAAAAAGAAAAAGCAGCGCCAGGATAAGCCGGCACAGGAAATTACCTGGCATCCACTCAGCAGCTTGCCGCTTATCGCCCGATTGATCGATGACGGTGTCAGGGATGCTGAGAGCCAGGAAAAGCTATTGCTAGAGGGCAAAGACAAGCCATATGTTTTTGACGACGATATGGTCAGGCGTATCAAGCGCGTTCATAGTGAAAAGCTAGACTTCATCAATATCTACCTTGAACAGATCGAGCGCTGGAAGAAAGAAACGCTGACGATGGATCAGAATTTCGAACTCATGCGCTTGATAAAGCAATGTGAGCGGCTGAAAGTGTTGACTACTTCAATCCTGGACCTGGCTGAGGAAATCGGCAAAGCAACGATTGATAAAATAATGGACATGGACGATGCAGAAGTCGGGCTGAGATTTCTTTTGGGAGAACTTTCTTAGTCGTGATTACATACAAAAAAGCCCGCAAATTGGACGATCTGCTGGTTGATTGTCGGGAAGACCAGGCAATGCTTGTTCATCGGGAAAACCAGTCAGACGGCATCTTGTGCCTGAAACGTGATGAGTTTGACTCACTGAACGGCAGGCAGATTCTGAAGAGGTTCAATGCCCGTATTGACGAACTGCTCCTTGATATTGAGACTGATCGCCCGATAGAAATTAAGCCTGGGCATCCGCAGTTAAAGTGGTGCAAAGAAACTAGATCATGGTCGCCGGCGGGCGATGTCTTGAGGTGTGAGGTCAGCTGGAATCCGCCTGGGCCGCATGGGGCCATAGCGATCAAAATCGATGACCAGCTCTTGACCGGCGAAGAATTTTTGAGTTTACTCATAGTAAACGAGGGCTGGGGTATGCGCATCGAATTCATGCACCCGAACCGGCTGGCTAATCCGCCAGAGCCTATCATCCAGACTAAAGGCAGGAAGTGAGCATGAGTCAATTCCCCGGCAACAAGCTTGATCGGTTTTCGCGGCGCTTGATTGAGCGTGCCGGTATTTCTAGCGACTATGAGCGCTGCCAGCTAGGACCAGAGGAAGTCTTTGTGCGGGTTTTGAAGAGCCAGGGATCTTGCAGCCTGGCTTTTTACTACAATATTTTCGGTTACATGATCGACGTGGACCCTAAAGAATTGGCGCAAGACAAAGAGATAAAACGGCGCTTGCAAGCGCGTCTAAAACAGGAAGGGCTGACTGGAAAACTCGTCTGATAAAGCTTGAAATTAGTGAAATGGGCGGGGTGTTGCGTACCCCATTAATCAAATCAAGAAAAATCGAGTCTGGAAAGCCTTGCCTGACAAGCGTTTCGAAAACCATGAAACATAATAAACCTTATGAGTCACTCAAAACCACCTCCCGCGCCCTTACTCTCTGTCACCTTCTTAACAGCAGATGATAAGCTTCCCTCATTTCGCTCAGAGGACCGCCCCATGCCTAAGAAAGTTGTAAATCTGCCCCAAATTGCAAACCCCACCATCGAGGCTGTTCTTAAACAGTTCATTAAGGACACCGCTGCCGCAAAGGGCATCAGCAAAGCGGATAAAAAAGGCGCCACCGAGCTGTTCATGAACTGCATGAATGGTTATGCACACCAATCGCTTTCCCGCGACGAAGAGAAATTTTTCGACCATTACTACAATCTCGAAGACAAAGACCATAAGGAGTTCTGCCAGCTCTTCGGACCAGACAAGATCACTGAGAATATCGCTGAATTCGTTGGCTACTTTCTGATTCGAAAGGTGATGATGCCGGGCGACCAAATGGCTGAAGCTGCAACAGTTGTCGCCGAGCTGTGTAAATGGCTTGTTGAGAAAAATATTGTCCCCGCAGACGCCGCGCGGAATGCTATAGAGAAGGCTGAGCGAGCTGCACAGCAGCTGCCTCGCGCTGAGGACGCAAACAGAATTATTTGGGAACTTGCTCAAAAGTGTCCGCAAGATGCACAGGAATACGTCGATCTCGAATACATGACTGTGAAGCGAATTGAGGAAGATTCTATCTGGTTGGAAGGA
>Ga0182030_10008377_pt1 | contig 21412 bp, 18 predicted proteins | sample 812S3MmetaG_FD_121299 | JGI IMG/M metagenome (GOLD analysis project Ga0182030, IMG submission 121299) | Permafrost microbial communities from Stordalen Mire, Sweden - 812S3M metaG (Illumina Assembly) | ecosystem: Environmental > Terrestrial > Soil > Wetlands > Permafrost | place: Sweden...
CCTCTTCGGAAGACTCGGCCGCCGGGATCTGCTGCCCAGACACTTTCTGCGTGGGATGCGCAGCGTTCCACGAGGCGACCACCTGTTCGCCCCAAGCGATCTCCTGGGCGTTGTTGGAATACCAGATGCTGATCGGTCCACTGGCACCGGTCGCCGTTTTCGCATTGACCCCCTGAGTCCCACATGCAACCAGGCCTGTCGCCATCATGGCAATCCCGGCCACCATCCACCCGATTCTGCGAGCACCGGCCACGGTCAGGCCGCCTCGCCTGACCCGTTGATTGCTGGCGATCGCTCCGGGATCGGGCTGGCGGAGGACGTGGGAGCGGCGACCGCAGGACCCGAGTGCCTGTCGGCCGCGGCCGACTCGCGAGCGAGGAAGGCGCCGAGCTCGGCGATGGTGCTCATCAAGGGGGCGGGGAATACCACGGTGGTGTTCTTGTCGACGCCGATCTCGACGAGGCTCTGCAGGTTCCGGAGTTGTAGGGCCAACGGGTGTGCCATCATGGTGTCAGAGGCTTCCCCGAGAGCGGCGGCGGCGAGCGACTCGCCCTCCGCGTTGATGATCTTGGCCCGCTTTTCTCGTTCCGCTTCGGCTTGGCGGGCCATCGCCCGTTTCATGCTGTCAGGCAATTGGATATCTTTCAGCTCGACGAGGGTTACCTGTACCCCCCATTCCACGGTGGTGACGTCGAGGATGGCGCGGATGTCGAGGTTGATTTTGTCGGTCTCCGACAATGTCTGGTCGAGAGTGTGCTGCCCGACCACTTTACGTAGCGTCGTTTGAGCGATCTGGTCGATCGCCGAGTAGACGTTCTCGATCGCGACGACGGATTTGACGGCGTCGACAACCCGGAAATAGGCGACCGCCGAGACGTCGACGCTGACGTTGTCCTTGGTGATGATGCCCTGCGACTGGATCGGCAACGTAACGATACGCAGCGAGACCCGTCGCAGCGAGTCAACGACCGGGATGATCACCCGGAACCCGGGCTTCCGGGTACCGATAACCCGGCCGAGGCGGAACAGGACGCCTTGCTCGTACTGTTGGACGATCCTTGCCGCTAAGGCCATGCCCAGGAGCACGACGACCACAGCTGCGACAACGACACCGATGGCAACGTTCATCGACGCCCCCGATGTGCAGGGAACGCGTCGGCGGACACAGACGGACCAGATTGATGCCTAGCAAGAAAGACTTCGAGCAAACTGCCATTGCGGCTCGATCTGCTCTTTTGGCGGACTAGCCACCCACCCCAGACCGACTGGCGAAACAACGTTCGCTGCAGACACATCTCAGTCCCGTCTCACGAACCCTCGCTGTAGAAGGCGCCAGTGATACTACCACCATCCGGCGACCGCCGGGAACGTCACCCGGTTTGCGGAACATCGCGGTCGGCGCCGAGTGCCCATGTCGCTTGTCTACCCGTCCTCCGAGCGGGTGTACGGTGGTTTTGCCTTCTAAAGCGAGGGTTCCTAGGACGGGGTCTCGCCCATGTTGTCCGCAGCGAACCGGCCGGCACTGGTAGTTCGTCGCCCACGTTCCCGCCCTCGTTCGGGGCACCTGGTGGAGCGAGCCGAGGCGGTTTGTACGCCCGGGACGCCGGCGGAGCGGGTGAGGGGCCTGGCGCAGCGTGCGGTCGTAGACGCTGCCGGCGGTCCCGGCGCGACGAATCTCTCACCGGCGCCCTTGCCGGTGATGCCCCACCAACATTCTGGAGCCTGACACCATGACAACGACCCCGCTTTCACCTCCTGTGCTGGCCAAGATCCACGCCTATTGGCGGGCCGCGAACTATTTGTCGGTCGGCCAGATCTACCTCTACGACAATCCATTGCTGCGCAAGCCATTGGAGCTCGCTCACGTGAAGCCGTTGGTCGTCGGGCACTGGGGCACGACACCGGGCCAGAACTTCATTTACGCCCATTTGAACCGGGTCATCAAAGAGTACGACCTCGACATGTTCTATGTAGCCGGTCCCGGTCACGGCGGCCCGGCCCTGGTGGCCAACACCTACCTGGAGGGCTCCTACAGCGAGGTGTATCCCGATATCAGCGCGGACGAGGAGGGGATGCGGCGACTGTTCAAGCAGTTCTCGTTCCCTGGGGGGATCTCCAGCCACGTGGCGCCGACGACCCCGGGATCGATCCACGAGGGAGGCGAACTCGGCTACTCGCTCAGCCACGCCTTCGGGGCCGCGTTCGACAACCCCGGGCTGATCGTGGCGTGTGTTATCGGCGACGGTGAGGCGGAAACCGGCCCGCTGGCCACCGCGTGGCAGTCCAACAAGTTCCTCAACCCGGCAAGCGACGGGGCGGTCCTACCGATCCTGCATCTCAACGGCTACAAAATCTCCAACCCGACCGTCCTGGCCCGCATCGAACCGGAGGAGCTCGAGCAGTACCTGCGGGGGTGCGGCTGGACACCGCACTTCGTGGAAGGCGACGACCCCGAACAGATGCACCAGCTGATGGCCGCCACCCTCGACGAGGTTATCGGCGACATCACACAGATACAGGGCGCCGCCCGATCCGGCACCGCCACCGCCAGGCCCCGCTGGCCGATGATCGTGCTGCGCTCACCCAAGGGGTGGACCGGCCCGAAGATCGTCGACGGCCTGCAAATCGAGGGCACGTTCCGCTCCCATCAGGTGCCGCTCCTGGTGGACTCCGAGCATCCCGAGCACGTCGAGCTGCTCGAAGCGTGGATGCACAGCTACAAACCTGAAGAGCTCTTCGACGACGACGGGCGGCTCATCGCCGAGCTGGCCGAGCTGGCCCCGAAAGGTGATCGGCGGATGGGCGCCAACCCCCACACCAACGGGGGCCTGCTGCTGAGCGACCTGCGCATGCCCGACTTCCACGACCACGCCCTCACCATCACCGCCCCCGGTGCGGTCGATGGCCAAGACACCATGGTCCTCGGCGAGTTCCTGCGCGACGTGGCCAAGCTGAACGAGGACGCTCGCAACTTCCGGATCTTCGGTCCCGACGAAACCCTCTCCAACCTGCTCGGCGCGGTGTTCGAGGTCACCGACCGCCAGTGGGAAGCCCGCACGGTCGACGGCGACGAGTTCCTAGCCCCCGATGGCCGAGTGTTGGACTCCATGCTCAGCGAGCACCAATCCGAAGGATGGCTGGAGGGCTACCTCCTCACCGGCCGCCACGGCCTGTTCAACTGCTACGAAGCGTTCATTCACATCGTCGACTCCATGTTCAACCAGCACGCCAAATGGTTGAAAGTCACCGCCCAATTGCCGTGGCGGCGCAAGATCGCCTCCCTCAACTATTTGCTCGCCTCGCACGTCTGGCAGCAGGACCACAACGGGTTCACCCACCAAGACCCCGGCTTCTTGGACCACGTGGTCAACAAGAAAGCCGACATCGTCCGCGTTTACCTGCCACCCGACGCCAACTGCCTGCTGTCGGTCTTCGACCATTGCCTGCGTAGCCGGCACTACGTCAACGTCGTCGTCGCCGGCAAGCACCCCATGCCGCAATGGCTAAACATGGACGCCGCCGTCGTACACTGCACCGAGGGGATCGGCATCTGGGAATGGGCCAGCAACGACCACAACGGCGAACCCGACGTGGTCATGGCGTGTTGTGGCGACACCCCCACCCTCGAGATCCTGGCTGCTACCTCGATCCTGCGCGAGCACCTGCCGGAGTTGAAGATCCGGGTCGTCAACGTCGTCGACCTCATGAAACTGCAATCCGCTTCCGAGCATCCCCACGGCCTATCCGATACCGACTACGACTCGCTGTTCACCACCGACAAGCACATCATCTTCGCCTTCCACGGCTACCCGTGGCTCATCCACCGGCTCACCTACCGGCGCAACAACCGCAACCTGCACGTCCGGGGCTACAAAGAAGAAGGCACCATCACCACCGCGTTCGACATGCGCGTCCAGAACGACCTTGACCGGTTCCACCTGGTCGGAGATGTCATCGACCGCCTTCCCCAGCTCGGCGCCAGGGGCGCGAATCTCAAACAGTTGATGACCGACAAGCTTGTCGAGCACAACATCTACATCGACGCCCACGGCCAAGACCTGCCCGAGATCCGCGACTGGAAGTGGGGCGGTGATCGCGATGAGTGAGCAGGCCAAGCCGGGGACGGCCCGGCACCCGAAGAGCGACAAACAGCACCAGGCCGAACGGGGACCGGTTGCCGAGCAAGGCGGCGCGCCCGACGAGTTGAAGTCACTGCCGATGGCGGAGCTAAAGAAACGGTTGGGGTCGTCGGCCGACGGGCTCACCCAGGCCGAGGCGACGAAACGGCTGGCCCAGTTCGGGCCGAACGAGATCGCGGAGAAGACTACCAACCCACTCCGTAAGCTCCTCACCTATTTTTGGGGGCCGATCGCCTGGATGATCGAGGTGGCAGTCGTGCTCTCCGGGGTGCTCCGCCACTGGTCGGACTTCTTGGTCATCTTGGTGCTGCTGATCGCTAACGCGGCCGTCGGGTTCAGCGAGGAACGCTCCGCCGGCAAAGCCATCGACGCCCTGAAGGCACAGCTGGCGGTGAATGCCCGGGTTCGACGCGACGGAAAGTGGATCAACCCGCCAGCTCGCGAACTGGTGCCCGGCGACGTGATCCGGATGCGTCTCGGCGACGTCGTGCCGGCGGATGCCCGCCTCCTCGACGGTGACCCCGTCGAGATCGACGAGTCGGCACTCACCGGCGAGTCGCTGCCGGCCACCCGGGCAACGGGCGACGCCGTGTTCTCCGGGTCGATTATCCGCCAAGGCGAGATCGGCGCCCTTGTCTATGGCACTGGCGTCGACACCTATTTCGGTAAGACCGCCGAGCTGGTACAAGACACCGGTGCGACCAGCCACTTCCAACAAGCGGTGTTGAAGATCGGCAAGTTCCTGATTCTCCTCGCTCTGGTGATGGTGGCGGTCATCGCGGTCGTTTCGACGCTTCGCGGTGAGCCGATTCTCACCACCCTGCAATTCGTGCTGGTGCTCACCGTCGCCGCGATCCCCGTCGCCATGCCAACGGTGCTGTCGGTGACGATGGCCGTCGGCGCCCGTCTGCTGGCCAAAAAACAGGCCATCGTCAGCCGGCTGGTGGCCATCGAGGAGCTGGCCGGCGTGGACGTGTTGTGCTCGGACAAAACCGGCACTCTCACCCAGAACAAACTGACCCTGGGCGACGCCTACGCGGCGGACCAGGTACCCGTCGACCAGGTGCTGCTCTGTGGGGCGTTGGCGTCGCGGGCCGACGATAACGACACCATCGACCTCGCCGTGCTCGCCGGTCTGAGCGACGACAACGCCCTCAACGGTTACACGGTGACCCACTTCCAACCCTTCGACCCGGTCCACAAACGCACCGAGGCAACCGTCACGGCCGCCGACGGCCCCTCGTTCAAGGTGACCAAAGGCGCCCCGCAGGTCATCCTGGCTCTGGCCGGCAACGCCGGCGCGGTCACCGCGGGCGTCGACCAGGCGGTCGCCGACTTCGCCAAACGCGGCTATCGCTCGTTGGGCGTGGCCCGGGCCGAAGGTGACGGCCCCTGGGCGTTCCAAGGCGTCCTGCCGCTGTTCGACCCGCCCCGCGATGACGCCAAAGCCACCATTGCCACCGCCGAGGCGATGGGCGTCCAAGTCAAAATGGTCACCGGGGACTCCATCGCCATCGCCCAAGAGACGGCCAAGACCCTCGGCATGGGCACCGGGATCCTCGACGCCGCGGGGCTGGGCGACGTAAAAAAGGAGGCGACCGACGCCGAAGCAAAATCCATCGAGGACGCCGACGGCTTTGCCCAAGTGTTCCCCGAGCACAAATACCACATCGTCGACGTCTTACAGAAACGGGGTCACATCGTCGGCATGACCGGCGACGGCGTCAACGACGCGCCCGCCCTGAAACACGCCGACTGTGGGATCGCTGTCTCCGGGGCCACCGACGCCGCCAACGCGGCGGCGTCGATCGTGCTGATGACCCCCGGCCTGTCGGTCATCATCGACGCCATCAAGGAGAGCCGCCGGATCGTCCAGCGGATGAACAGCTACGCCATCTACCGCATCTCCGAGACCCTCCGAGTCCTGGTGTTCGTGACCGCCGCCATCCTCGTGTTCAACTTCTTCCCCGTCACCGCCATCATGATCGTGATGTTGGCGTTGCTCAACGACGGCGCCATTTTGACCATCGCCTACGACAACGTCCACTACAAAGACCGGCCCGAAACGTGGAACATGCGTCTCGTGCTGGGCATGGCCAGCATCCTCGGCCTCGTCGGACCCATCGCCTCCTTCGGACTGTTCCTGCTCGCCGACAAGGCCTTCACCCTCAACCACGACCACCTGCAAACCCTCATGTACCTGATGCTGTCGGTGGCCGGGTCAATGACCATCTTTCTCACCCGCACCCGCGGGCCGTTCTGGTCCATCCGCCCCAAACGCATCCTGCTGTTCGCCGTCGCCGGCGCTGAGACGGTGGCCACCCTCCTGGCCGGCTTCGGGATCCTCATGACCGCTCTCGGCTGGAACTGGGTGGCGTTCGTGTGGGGCTACGCCATCGTGTGGTTCGTGGTGACCGACCGGATCAAGCTCCTCGGCTACCGGATCCTCGATCCAACCAAGCCTCCAACGGCAACCAACCACGACAACGCGGTGACCAACCACGACCGCGGTGCGGACACGCCCCACACCCTCCATAGAAACGGCACAGGCGCCGTCGCCTCGGCCCCCCATGCCGACCAGGTAACGACCGTGGCCCCGTTCCACACCGACACCGACCCCGACGGGGTCTACCACGACAACGACGACTGCCCCTACGGCAGCGAGGTCAAACGTCACGGCAACGACCGGCCCGGCCGACAAGACCGCCGGCACTGCGGCTGGTGCAGCCAGCACCCCGTCCCGGTATAGCCCCCGGCGCGCAGGGGAACTCGACAACGAGAGGTTGTGGCATGAAGCTGCACAAGAAAGTCATTGAGGAGCTCATGGTCCGCCCCGGCGAGCCCGCCGGCCTGCCAGACCGCAGCACCCACAAAATGGTCGCCCCGTGGCGGGACCACGCGGGCAACTCCAGTCTTCGACACATCGCCGACAGCGATCTCGAGTCGTTCAAACAGGAGTTGGCCTCCGCCCAGGAGTTGCTGTACGCCTCAGACACCTATTCGGTGCTCGTGGTCCTCCAGGCGCCCGACGCCGCCGGCAAGGACGGAACCATCAAGCACGTCATGTCCGGCGTGAACCCTCAAGGCTGCGACGTCGTCGCCTTCAAGACACCCTCGGCCGAAGAACTCAACCACGACTTCTTGTGGCGCTGCGCCAACGCGCTCCCCCAGCGGGGGCGGATCGGGATCTTCAACCGGTCCTACTACGAGGAAGTCCTCGTCACCCGGGTCCACCCCGACATCCTCGCCCACCAACAGCTCCCCCCGACAACCGCGCACGGCGACGACCTGTGGGCGCAGCGCTACGAGGACATCAACGGCTTCGAACGCCACCTGCAGCGCAACGGCACGGCGCTGGTCAAGGTGTATCTCCACCTATCCAAAGGCGAACAGAAGAAGCGACTCCTGGCTCGGCTCGACAACCCTGCCAAACACTGGAAGTTCTCCGCTGCCGACCTGGCCGAACGGGCCTACTTCGACGACTACCAGCGGGCCTATGAGAGCGCCATTACCGCCACCTCGACCCCATGGGCTCCGTGGTACATCGTTCCCGCCGACCACAAACACGCAGCGCGGGCACTGGTCGGAGGAATCCTGACCCACACCATCGACCAACTCGACCTCCACCTGCCCAAACTCAGCGCCGAGGAAGACGACGCCCTCGACGCCGCCCGACACACCCTCGACGCCGACTGAACGTGGACCACGCGCCGCTGTCGATGTTGTGGTGACCGACCTCGCCCAGCTGTTGGGCCGGACATGATCAACCATCGCCCGGCCCGGTAACGCTCGCCCCTTGTCGGGCGATGAAAGGAAAAGGCTGATGATCGTCAATAGCGATAAGAGCGAGGCTGCGGCCGACGCGTTGGTGTTCTTCGGTGCGACCGGTGACCTGGCGCACAAGATGATCTTTCCTGCCCTGTACCAGATGGTGAAACGAGGCGCACTTGGCGTCCCGGTGATCGGAGTGGCGTCCTCAGGGTGGGATCTGGGGCAGCTTCGCGACCGGGCCCGCGACAGCATCACCCACACCGACGCCGGCATCGACGACCGTGACGCCCTCGAACGGTTGTTGGCGCTCCTGAACTACGTCGATGGTGACTACGGCGATCCCACAACGTTCGACGCGCTCCGGCGGGCACTCGGTGGTGCACGCCGCCCAGCGCACTATCTCGCCGTTCCCCCGTCGCTGTTCGCAACAGTGATCGAAGGGCTCGCCGGCGCCGGGCTGAACCGCGACGCTCGTGTCATCGTCGAGAAGCCGTTCGGCCGCGATCTCGCATCGGCGCGCGAACTCAACGGGGTGATGCGCTCAGCGTTCCCTGAATCGGCGATCTTCCGCATCGATCATTTCCTCGCCAAAGAGGAGATCATGAACCTCCTGTACTTCCGTTTCGCCAACTCGTTCCTCGAACCGATCTGGAATCGGAACTACATCGCCAGCGTCCAGATCACCCTGGCCGAGCAGTTCGGTGTGCAGGGACGGGGCGCCTTCTACGAGACCGCCGGCTGCCTTCGCGACGTGGTCGAGAACCACCTCTTCCAGGTGGTGGCCCTGCTGGCGATGCAACCGCCGTCATACCAGGGTACGGGCGCGGTGCAGACCGAGAAGTTCAACGTGTTCAAGGCGATGCGACCACTCGGCGCGGACGACGTGGTCCGGGGACAATTCACCGGCTATCGCGACGAGGCGGGAGTCGCGACCGATTCTGACGTGGAGACCTTCTGCGCGCTTCGACTATTCATCGACTCGTGGCGCTGGGAGGGCGTTCCTTGGTACCTGCGATCGGGGAAATGCTTGGCCGAGACCGTCACCGAAGTGCTCGTTGAGCTGCAACCGCCGCCGCAGCCGCTCTTCGCTGACTCCGCTCCCCCCGACGGTCGGGCCAACTATCTCCGATTCCGACTGGCGCCCAACCCGGAAATAGCGCTCGCGGCCCGCGTCAAGCGCGCCGGTGAGGAGTTCGTTGGGGATCAGCGCGAACTCTCGTTGCTCAACGGTCAGCCAAACGAGGAACAACCCTACGAGCGTCTCCTCGGCGATGCTATGGCCGGCGACGGGACGCTGTTCAGTAGCGAGGACACCGTCGAAGCCGCTTGGGCCGTCGTCGACCCCGTTCTCGAAAACCACCACCGCGCTCACCCCTACCGGCCCGGCACCTGGGGCCCAAAGCAAGCCGACACGCTCATCACAGCCCACCGGCACTGGCACGACCCCAGCCCCGACCCGACACCGCAGCACTGAGCCTTCGGAAGGGGACGCAACAACAGGACTCAAGCAAGCCCACACGTGGTGCAAGTGGGGAACGTCTTCGTTGGGCGTAGACGGTTGCTTGAGGACGTCTACCGCCGTTGTCCCCGAGCCGCGTCGGAGGCACTCGAGGCTGTCGGACACTCTTGGGGGTTGGGCTGCGACGCGGACGATGGGTCGGCTCGTGACCGTTGTTTGTGGCGCCCAGACTGCTGCCGTCGTGCGCTACTCCGCAGGCGGGAATCTCCTCCCGGACTCGGCTCTGCACCGGTTCGTGCAACCAGGAGTGGCTGTGCGTAGTACGGTAACTGGTGCCTTCTACAGCGAGGGTTCGTGAGACGGAGTTGCGATGTATCCGCTGCGGACCGACGGCCGGAGCCGGGACGTTGTCGCCTCCCTGCCAGTGCAAAAGGCCGATTCTTCTGTCGAGCCGTATAGCGGCTTCCTGTCTGCGCTGTTCCTTTTGGCACTGCTGTACTCCGGTGACTGCCGGCTGGCTCGGGCGCAAGTGGTCGAAGCCACCATTCAGGCGGTCTGCGATGAGCGCGTGCCGATCAGGAGCGATCCGCGCTCCGCGTGGCGTCGCCTCGCTGCATACTTCGACCTGCCAAACGACCGAGCGGTGTTGCGGGACTCGATCCCCGCGGCGGTGCGAACCGCATGCCTGTCTGGACCGCAACGAGAGACCATGGCGCTCCTCGGCGCCGGACGAAACGTTGCCGAAGTGGCGTCGCTCATGGGGATGACGGTGGCCGACGTCGATGAGAACCGACGTCGAGGCAACCAGGCGCTTGGCGACGCCGTACAGCGGTCGGGACTGCCCCGCGTTTCGACACCGCTTCTGAGTTTGTCGTCGACGCCATGACGGCGAGACCTACGGCGCCTTCGCCAGGGCTGCAGAACATGGCGCCTCCACCCTCCTCCTGACGCCGCCCTGACTGCCCCCTGTCGGGCCTCAGGCACCCCCTCCAGCCGGACCCCCCGACGGCTGAGGCAGCCGGCCACGCCGTCCGGCGCCCGCCCAACAGATGGGTAAGCGCCGGACGGGGCCGGGGACGGCGCCCACACCGTCGTCGGCCGCGAATGAAGAACCTGCTCGCCACGAGTGGCGGAGCTGCTTCCGTCGATGAACACAATGAGGTATTGGCCCGCCGGTACGCGCCAAGATGGGGCATGGATGCCTGGTGGGTGCCGCCCACGTTGCGGGGCTATCGGGCGGCGTGGCTGGGTGCTGACGCGTTGGGTGGGTTGACGTTGGTTGCGGTGGCTCTGCCGTCGCAGATGGCCACGGCCCGGCTGGCAGATCTGCCTGCGGTCGCCGGGTTGTATGCCTTCATCGCCGGTTCGCTTCTCTACGCGGTGCTCGGCTCGAATCGTCACCTGTCGGTGGGCGCGGATTCCTCGATCGCACCGGTGCTTGCCACGGGCGTCGCGGCGGTCGCGGTGGTGGGTACAACCCGGTACGCCACCACTATGGCCCTCGCTGCTGTCGTGGTGGGTGCACTGCTCGTCGTGATCGGACTTCTTCGTCTGGGGTGGATCGCCGAGTTCCTTTCGACCCCGGTCATTACCGGGGTCCTAGCGGGGATCGCGGTCGAGATCGTGGTCCGCCAAGTCCCGATCGTCTTGGGCTTGCCCGGTGGAGGGACCACCACCATCGGCCGCATCCGCCTGGTGAGCGACCAGATCGGGCACACCAACGGCTGGACGGTCGCCATCGCGATCGGCGTACTGGTGCTGATTGTGGCCGCCCAGCTGGTCGACAGGCGAATCCCGGGAGCGTTGCTCGGTCTGATCGGATCGACTATCGCCGTGGACGCTTTCGGTCTCGGATCGCATCACGGAGTGGCGACACTGGGTGCCATCCATGGCGGGCTACCGAACCTCCGCCTGCCCTCGGCGTCGTGGTCACAGTTTCGCTCATTGTTCGCGACGGTCCTCATCGTCACCTTCGTTTGTGTCGCCCAGACTGCTGCCACTGTGCGGGAATCAGCGAACCGGACGCTGCCCGACGACGACTTCAACCAGGATTTGATTGCGATCGGGGCCGGTAGCCTGGCAGCCGGTCTAATCGGGACGTTCGCGGTCGACGCCAGCCCTCCCAACACTGCCATCGTCAGCGCGTCGGGCTCCCGCTCGCAACTTACGAATATCGTGGCGGCGGCAGTTGTACTCGTCGTGGTGCTAGTGGCGACCGCGCCGCTAGCACATCTGCCCCAAGCGACCTTGGGGGCCACCCTGGTATTCATCGCCACCAAGTTGTTCCGGGTCGGCCAGCTGCGATCCGTACTGCGCTTCGACCGTCTCGAGTTCGCCTTGGCCGCCGCCACGCTGCTGGTCGTGGCTCTGGTGGGCATCGAGCAAGGCATCGCCTTGGCGATCATCCTGTCCTTGGCTGACCGCACCCGGCGAGCCGCCCGTCCCCGAGACGCCGTCCTCGGGCGCGAACCCGGAACCGATCACTGGATCCCCGTGGACATCGGCTATCCGACCGAGCAGGTCCAGGGTGTCTTGGTGTACCTGGTCTACGCCCCCCTGTGGTACGGGAACGCCGACTACCTCCGCTCACGGGTTCGCGCCCTTGTCGCCGCCGCATCAACTCCAACCCAAGCGGTGATATTGGATGCCAACGCCATGTCCGACATCGACTTCACCGGACTCGCCACCCTGGGGGCACTCGCCGCCGAACTCCGAAATGAAGGTGTCACCCTCGGGATCGCCCGAGCGTCGCACTTGGTCCACCACGACCTCAAACATGGTGCTCTCCTAAAGCAGCTCCACCCTGACCGTCTCTTCATCTCCGTCGAAGCCGCGGTCACGGCGCTCCAGCCCCACATCTGAACGAACCGCTCAAATGATACGCCCCCGCCGAACAAGCAGGCAACACCCGACGGCCCGGTTTGACCTGGTCGACGCCCTCGAGGTTATTGCACCCAATAGCCGGTCATAGGACCGGCCCAGCGCCGCGTCCTGATCGGTAAAGAACTCGACCGGTTGGATGCGGACCCGAAACGCAGCGAGATGATCCTAACGCGAGGTCGCGTAGCGACGACGGTCCTCTCCACGAGGCCTTTGCCCACGAGGGCCGTGATGGCAGGCCTGTCGATTCGGCGGCGTCCATCGTCGAGCACGAGCTCCGGGTGATTGACCCGGGGATGGTCGCCGCTCATGTCAGTCTGGCTGTTACGCCCGGGATTACGGGTTGGTGCTCGCACGGGCGGCGAGCCGCGCGAGACCACCGAGGCGATTGACGTCCACACGGTGCCAGATGCCGCGGGTACGTTGAGGCATCGCTGGGCGAGAGGCTTCAGCACCGGTGGGCATCCGTATTCTCCGAGTTCGAAAGTCTCTGTCTCTGTTCCAAGGGTGACGGAGATAGTTAGTTAAGGTTAGGCAAGAGGGGAGAGGTGACAGGGAAGTTAGTAAAACATCGGCGTGTGCCGCTTTGGCCAGACCGAGGAGATCACTGCCACTACGGGCGCGACGATGGGGCTGCCGGCTGGGTCCCTATTTCGTCGCGCTCGCCTTGACGGAGCTGCATCGTCGTCACCCGGCTTGACCGAATCCGAACTGGAGAGCAACCGGCGGCGAATCGCGAGACCACCTGCTCCGACCTGATTTAGGGTTCGCTCTGGGGTGATTCAGTTCCCCTCGGCGACCGCATTGGGTCGAGAGAGCCCGGTTTTACGGTGCGGGTGGCGATGTCAGAAGCCAGTTTGGTGAGTCGGAGATTGTGGTTGCGTGCGTGGTTTCGGAGTAGCTGGAACGCCTCGTCCATGTCGACGCCCGCGGCTTGGCTGATGCTGCCCTTGGCTTGTTCGATGATCACGCGGCTGTTGAGGGCCAGGTTGAGTTGGTTGTTGAGCGCTTGGGCGTCGAGCGTGGAGCGGTGTTGCACGATGGCGATCGTGGCGACGTCAGCGAAGGCTTGGGCGGCGACCACGTCGGGTTCGCTGAGGGAGCCTTGACCGGTTCGGAACATGTTCATCGCTCCGATGGTGTGGCCGTGGAGTCGCATGGGCAGGGAGTGCACCGAGCGGAAGCCGGCGGCCAGGGCGCGTGGAGTGAAACGGGGCCAGCGTCCGTCGAGCTCGGAGAGGTCGAGGTTCACGATTGGGGTCCCGGTCCGGTAGGCCTCGACGCAGGGACCTTCATCGGTTTGGAGTTGAAACAGCTCTAGGATGCGCATTGCGTCGCTTGAGGATGCGACGACCTGAAGCGTGCCTGCTGGGGTGGCGAGCATGACGCCTGCCGAAGCGACGTCGAGGGCTGCCACGCAGCGGTCCGAGAGCAAGGTCAAAAGGTCAACGACGTCGAAATCGTCGACGAGGTTATCTGCCAGTTCGACCAAGGTGCGAATAAGGAGGGCGTCGTTGGGCATCAGGCACCAGATCAGTTCGTTGAGGCTCCCTCGCGGAGCCTCAACTGAGCGGACCGCGAGCGATAAGGTCCGAACATTTGAGCACAACCATCGCTTTTCGACAACTTGGCCTGGCATCGGTCGATCAAAGCGAGTCGAAACGTATTGTTCGGTTGACAACGTCGGTGGCAATGTCGGCCACAAGTCGGCCGCTCCCGAAGGCCCGGGCTCGGAGTTGGACGAGTGCGTCGGCCACGCTGATGTCGAGTTGGACCGACACCATCCCTGCGGCTTGGTGGACTGCCAGGTGGAAGTCCGCTTCCGTCTCGAGCTCGGCAGCGATGGTTCCGGGTGGGGCGTCGGCCTGGATAGCGAGGATCGCTCGGGCGGTGACATCCGCGATCACCAAGGCGTCAGCGTGCTGGTCGTCGCTGAGTGGACCGGGCCGGTCGCGGTAGATGTTGAGGGCTCCGAGGCGAGCGGCCCCGATCCGCACCGGGAACCCGAACACGGCTCGAGCGCCAGCGTCGAGGGCGAGCGGCGTGAACGCTGGCCAGCGTGGAGCGGGCGACTGGGCCAGGTCCGGCACCATGACGGGTCGGCCTTCGGTGTGGGCATCGACGCACGGTCCTTCGCCCAGGGTGTATTGCAGGTCCTCGAGCCGTGCCGACACGGTATTGCTCGCCGCCAGCGAGGCCCGTGGTCCGTCGGTGTCCACGAGCATGATTCCGGCCCCATTCGTCCCGGTGACAGCAGCGGCCACGACGCACAACCGCTGAGGCTCCGACCCTTGATCACTGCTTGCCACCAGACAGGCCAGGAGTCGCAGGAGTCGTCGGCCGCCGGCACTGTTTACCGACTCGGGCGGCAAGACCGCACCACGATGGGGTGTTGAGGGTTCATCAGCCAGTCTCCAAGGTCGGAAGGCGAGACGCTCAACGAGGTCCTGATTCAGCGCATCCGGCACCAAGACCGGCCCCGATAGGTTACCCCATCGCTCGAGGTCATCGATCTCCAAGCCCGACCGATGACGGTGCTCGCGCTCTTCTGTAGGGCTCGTGTCACGGCCGCGCCGTTGATCGCCGACTGCGTCCAGGCCCTCGTGCCGGATTGGGAGAGGGCGCTCAGCGTCCAGGAGAAGGTTGTGGGGTTGCTCCTTGGGCGGCTTCGTCGGCTGCTTTGCTGGGTGGTCCGCGGAGCACCCAGGCAAAGGCGACGGCCAGAATTGCTCCTGCGATCGGGCCGATGAGGTATGCCCACCAGTCGTGCCAGTGGTCTCCGACCAGCGCTGGGCCGAGCGCCCGGGCCGGGTTCATGGATGCCCCGGAGATCGGTGCCGCCCACAGTCCGGCCAGGATGATGTAGCCGGCCACGGCGAAGGCGGCGTTGGCGCCGATGTTACGGGCCCCCGACGCGGTGCCAAGGATAACGCTGACCAAGCCGGCGGTGAGCACCACTTCGATCAGTGTTGCTGTGGCGGCGCTGATTCCTACGCCGGGCTCGCTGACGCCGAGGTGAGCGATATTCCCGAAGGCGGCCCGTAGGAACACCGAGGCGAAGAGGCTGCCGGCGAACTGGGCGGCTACGTAGCCGGGGACCCGTTTCCAGGGAAAGTTTCTGCGTAAGGCAAAGGCTATGGTGACGGCCGGGTTGAGGTGGGCGCCGCTGACGGTGCCCATGAAGTAGACGATGGCCATGACCATCAAGCCGGGGGCGACCACGCGGGCGTCAAGAGGAACCTGGCCGCGGCTTCGTGCGTTGACGACCGCTCCTCCGGCGGCGACGAGCACCAGAAAGAAGGTGCCCATTATCTCGGAAAAGAGCCGGCGCCACTCGTAGGTAAGGTTCTGGAAATCCCGGGTCCACGCAGTTTGCAGCTCAGTTGGCTCCTGAAGGTGCAGAGGGGTGGGTTGGTATCGAGGTGACGTCGGCTCCATGGGGTGCCCCGTTCGGATTGATCCTGCGATCATCAATGACCCGTCGGCGACGGCTGAATGTGAGAGTACCGCCCGTTGTGAGGTGACCAGATGTAACGTCGGGACGAAGCAGTTCCCGACGATGAAGCGAGGATTTGCACCTGTGGCGAGTGAACATTGGAAAGACCAGCCCGAGTCGGAAGATTTCCCTGCGGCCGAGTCCTATCTGTCGTTGCTCGTTGGCGCCGAAGCGGCGGCCAAGCTCGCCAAGCGGTTGCGCAAGAAGCAGCCGCTTCGCCGTTACGCCGCCAAAGACATTCTGCGGGCCGCCAATCTGCCGCTTCTCGCGTCGGATGACTCCGAAGTCGCCGCCGATCTGGCCAAGGTGAAGGCGGGAAGCAAGCTGTCCCCGGTCCTGCTCGTCCAAGGGGTGCCCCTGTGGGTCGCTGACGGTTACCACCGTATCTGCGCGAGCTATCACCTCGACGAAAAGACCGAGGTCCCCTGCCGCGTCGTCGCCAATCGCCGATAGTTCCCTGGCATGGTCATTAGTTGGTGAATCGTCTCGGGCGGCGCCAACTCATTGAGCTCAAACGCACCGTCTGAGCGCACCCGAACCGAAAACCCAAAAGTCACGAACGCAATCCCTGGCAGGGACCTTCATTCTAAACCGCCGCGGCCTGATACTCCTTCGATGGCTTCACTACTACAGCTGGCGTCCGATTGAACCTGCATTGCGTCGAGCAACTGCACGGTCCATCGGTACCCCCAGGCTGCAAATATTCGAGCTAAATTCGACGCAAATCTATTCCACGCGAACGAGTTTGTTACTCTGCTCGGCAGTTTCGACGTTGCTCCGGTCCCTGGTGACGCACCGACATTAGGCAGGGTGCTAGCAGGTCTAGCCTCAGCGATCGGAGCAGCATGACGTCAGCACGACAGCCTCAATCGACTACTCCGCCGGCGACATCTGGGCGAACGAGCGCCACCGCCGACTGGGCGACCTGTTCCGATACAGGGCTGATCGTTGGCGTCGTCGCGCAAAATGGTGACGCCTACGCTGAGCTGTTCCACCGTCACTCTACGTCCGTGACTGCGACCGTGCGGATGCTCCTCGGGAACGTTACGGTGGCCGACGATATCGTGGCGGACGTATTCGTCAACTTTTGGGTGTCGCCGACCTTGTTTGATCCTGACCGAGGATCGATTCTTAACTTCCTACGCTTGCAGGCGCGGACTCGCGGCATCGACGTCTTACGTTCTGAACAAGCCGACGTCGACGGGAGAACAGTACTCTGAGCCCTGGGATTTCCCCAGGCGAGGACAGTACGGACTCCTCGGTGATGTTGGCGGTAACTGCCGATCGCTATACGACGCCGTCGAACTCCTTCCGTCCAGCGGACGCGAGGCCATCAATCTCGCGTTCTACTCCGGGATGAGCTACCGCCGCCGTCGGCCGTCGGCTCGACGTGCCCGAAGGAACCACAAAGTCACTATCCGCAGCGGGCTTCGCCGTCTTCGTCAAAGCAGCGATCAGTGGAGTCCAAAAGACACCTACCAGAACGAAACTTCGGGACCGCTCGGCGCTTGGCCAATAGCGGTGATCCAGCACGGAGATGACCATCGATTTCGAAGCACCGATCAGCGATTCAGACCGCCTCGTCGCGGTCGAACCAGCCTGGCGTCTCCTTGGTACGGCTCGGAGGACACGTTCGATTCTGACCGAACTAGGCGTTGCGCTCACCGGTGTCCCCCGAGCCATCATCACGCTGGCAGCCGTTTCGCCAAACGATACCGAGGGTCTCGGCCATTTAGAAGATCACATCATCAAACCATCGGACAAGACTCCGGACCGCATTTCGGGATTGTCCCATTTATCGGGTACCGGACAGACCAGAGATGGAACTCCCCCATTTTAGTTAGCCACACCAGTCCTTCAGAACTAGGCGGCGGGTGCCGCGAGTGCGGAGTCGTCGAGCCATGAGCGAAGTTTGGCCATGGCACGAACCAAACTTCGTTGAGACCTGCATCTGACTCAATCCGATTTCCGTGCCTACCCGTGCCTGCGACCATCCCTCGAAAAATACGCGCGTTACGATCATCTGCTCCCGCGGCTCGAGCCGGGTCAGAACCACCCTGAGCTCCTCACGGTCAAGTGATCGATCGAACCCTTCTTCGACAACCGGCACCTCCAACGACACTTCGCCCGCATCACGCCGGGTATCGAGCAATTCGGCCCGGTACCCGTTGCCGGCTTCGACAGCTTCGAACACCTTTGCCTCGGATACCTCCAGAAACCGAGCTATCTCCCCGATGGTCGGCGACACATGCGACCGGAGTCCGAGCTCTTCTGTCCGCTGTTTGCCACCCAGGTGGAGGTTCGTCGCAGATACACAGACATCGGATTTCGCGAACCCCTCGCTGTCAAAGGCAACATTGCGGATACCCGTTCGCCGGCGAACCAGAAAGTCCTGAGCGTGAACTGCGCTAGCTGTCTGCGCCAGCCGCACACCAAAGCGGCATTTCGTTCTCGACTTGGATAACAGGTCCCGATGCGACATTCCCGTCGCCTCTTTCGCCGACCAAAATCTGTGGGAGAATCCTGCACGTGACACTCGCATCACCTGACGACGATGGATTTCCCTCGGCGTTGATGGTCAACTTCGCGAGTATTGGCCGGGCACTTTCCGCTGCTGGAACCGTCGAAGACACCCTCGCGTTGATCTTGAGCCTGGCTGAGATAGTCATCGAGGGTTGCGACTACGCCGGAATCTTCGTTTTCGACGAGGGCATCGTGACCACCCCGCTGCATACCGATCCGATCGTCATCCAAATCGACGCACTTCAGCGCAGCCACGGGGAAGGACCGTGCCTGGACGCACTCACCCAAAACGAGACCTTCTACGCAGAAGACCTGGCCGACGATTCCCGCTGGCCCTACTTCGGGCCGCCAGCCACCCAGGCCGGGATCCGCAGCATCCTGGCCTTACCCCTCGTCGCCGCCGGCCCGCCGGCGGCCTTGAACCTTTATGCCAAACTGCCCCGGGCCTTTGGCGCTATCGATCGGGCCCGAGGCGACCTGCTCGCAGCATTCGCCGGCGTCGCCCTCCATGCAGCCCGCCTACACCAACACGACGAACGCATCGTCGCCAACCTGCACGACGCACTGGCCAGCCGCGAGATTATCGGCCAAGCCCAGGGAATCCTTATGGAACGCGAGCGCATCACCGCAGAGCAAGCCTTCGAAGTACTCAGAAGAGCTTCGCAGCACCTCAACGTCAAACTTCGCGAGGTGGCCCAGGCCCTCGTCGACACCGGCGAAGACCCCGAAACTGAAACAAAGGCGGCCGAAGCCGCCTCATACGGAGAATCCGCAGCGCGAACCGCAGACACCACAACGGCGCTCGCTCAGCCCGGGACGGCATGACCCGGAGAGCCTCGATAGTCCTGTCTCGTGTCGATCCGAAACTAACGGTATCTATGATGTCAACAATGCGCCCCTCCATCGTTGCGCAGTGAGGTCCTGCCAGCGCGAAGCGGTAGGGGCCCACTTCGCATTCTGCGGAGGGGCTGCTCCACCCGCTGCAAGGGCTCCGGTGCTACCGGTTCAAGGAGGTGCCACTGTTGTTTGTTGATTCGGCGCGAGATATCACCCCGATGAAACGACCCAAGTGCCGTGCCATAGCGTCGGCGTGCCGGCCCTCAGCGGCGGGCCAGACGCCTCCCACTCGGGGTAGTTGGTGCGGTGTAGTTCAGTTCGAAGTGGTGGTAAAGGTTTGACTCGTCTTGTTGGGAAAGCTCTTCTCCGTGCATCTCGATGTCGGGCGCGGACCGAACCTGGTCCTTGGTCAACGCGACCTGCAGGTCTTCGGGACCGATTCGGACGCCGCCAAGGGGCACGAAGGTCAGGTGGCGGTCAAAGAAGCCTTCCTTGACGGTGGCGAACTGCGGCTCGTCGGTCTCGACGTCGACATAGACGTCCTCAAGTTTGCCGATCTTGTCGCCGTCACGATCGATGAGCACTCGGCCGTGCCATTCGGCGACCGCCCACCTGGCCTGTTGTTGATCTTCGGTCATTCGGCTCTCCTTTATGTCTGGGCTCGCGTTTATGTCTGGGCTCGCGTCACAGGAAGCCCGATACCCGACCGGTAGCCGCCCGCTGACTCACCACCGGTAGAAGTGATGCCGACCAGCGTGCTCGCCGCGTCCCAGAGCAAAACCCACGATCCAGAACACGAACAAGACCACGGCGACGAACCACAACAGATGCGACACGATCCCGAGTCCGGCAAACAGCAGGATCAACACGACCAACAACAGGATGATCATCTCTTGTACTCCATTTCTAAGCGCGTCCACGGCGGGAGTTCCCGTCCCGACCTGGGGAGTCTTTTGTCGGCGGTCACCGGCCACAGGGTGGACGCCGACGGTCCTCCGCTTGCGAGGGCGCTGGCCCAGGCTACTTCCGACGTGACGATTCCTTGACCTCGTCGATCACATCTCCGACCTTGTGCTCCATCTTCTCGAGGATCCCTTCGGCTTCATCTTTGACTTGGCCGACCTTCTCTTTGGTCTCGCCCGCACGACGGTCGGCCTTGCCTTCGGACTCCAGATCCTTATTGCCGGTAAGGCTTCCGACTGCCTGTTTGGCTTGGCCCTTTGCCTGCTCAACCGTTCCAGCCATTGGTACCACTCTCCTCGTTGATCAGTCCAAGCGCCGAACCGAGGACACTTGACAATCCACTTTTCACTATGGTGCCGCGGTCGCGGAGCGACCAGAGGACAAGGTCCTTATTCCCCCAGTCACTGGCCACATATGACCGTAAGCGAGGAATAAGTCTGCTGATCCTCGAGACCCCCGAACATCGCATGATCAGGGTCGTCCTGCGTCACACTCAAAGCGTCGGCTAGCTCCGGTGGACCTCTGAGAGACTGCTCCACATGGTTTCTTGATAGGTGGCGCGTATTGGAACGTGAGAAAGCCCCTGAAACCGGCCTCTGTCGGCCTGGTCCGTCGAACAGGATGAAACGACTCCGCGACCTCCAGGCCAAGCAGATCGGAGGCCGTCTCAGGACCCGAGCTGGAGCCCACTGCCTTCGGGCGTCTCACCTGCTCCCCGTGGTCGCTACGGTAAGGACCGATAGCGCCGCGACTCGAACCGGGGGTGTACGAAGAGCTGGTGACTGCTGGCCTGGCGGCACTGATTGACCTTGGCGACGCCGAAGCGCACCTTAACCAGGTGGATTCCACAGACGCACCGGAGCTACTCGCCGGCCATCTGGCCAAAGGTGTGGCTCGGGTCCTTGCCAGCCTGCCGCCCGGTCGGCGGCTGGAGGTGGTCAATGAGGTTTTGACCCAGCTCATTGTGGCGACGGCTCGAGCGACCCGAGAGACCTCGTCGACGTCGGACCAGAACTGCTGCTCTCCATCGGCGCCGAACTGCCCGTCTCCAAAACCCCTCCGCCGAGCTGATCTGCGCCCTTTCGCCGCCGATCCGGGTGGGACACCGGTTATGTCGGCAGCTCCAACCTGTCGCGCTCCGCGCTCGTCGACGGCTTGGAGTGGCACGTCCGGCTTTCTCGCGGGGAGACTCCCGTCGTGGTGGACAAGTTCGCCGCCACCTTCGACGCGTATTGGGCCGACGGTCAGTTCGAGCCTTACGATCCCGACTGCAACACCGACCGACTGGATGAGGCCTTGGGCACCGCTCGCGGCGATCAAGCCCCGGCGACCATCCTCTCGGGC
>Ga0182030_10008378_pt1 | contig 21412 bp, 20 predicted proteins | sample 812S3MmetaG_FD_121299 | JGI IMG/M metagenome (GOLD analysis project Ga0182030, IMG submission 121299) | Permafrost microbial communities from Stordalen Mire, Sweden - 812S3M metaG (Illumina Assembly) | ecosystem: Environmental > Terrestrial > Soil > Wetlands > Permafrost | place: Sweden...
AAAAATCAGCGCTGCACAGACCGCCGCCGCCACCCTCCTGTAGTGCCGACCTTTGAGGGTGCGCCCTATGTGCATCAATCACTTAGCGTCGGCGAAGCCTCGAATCCGCGAAGTTCGGCTAGGTCAGCGACGATGCGGCGACTTCAGCGCCAGTTCCTTCGCGATGGCGCGCAGGCCAACCCGGGCCGCGCGCAGCTCGGTGTCTGACAAGGAACGGATGCAGCGATCGAGTGCCCCGGAGGCGCGTCCCACGGTGGAGCGCAGCAGCTCCTTGCCGGACTCAGTGAGGCGCAGCTGCACTGAGCGGCCATCGCCGCGATCCCGACGCCGACTTATCCAGCCACGCTCTTCGAGCGATTTCAGCGTCTGGCTCATGGCGGGTCGATGCATGTCCAGCTGCTGAGCCAAGGCCGATGCACCAATGCCAGGAGCGGCCGCAATGGCCGCCAATACCCGATGGCTGGTGATCGGTGCCCCGGTGGCGCGCTCCAACGCACGATAATGTTCGCGCATACGATCAATGATGGAGCGCATGGCCATCAGCGTCTCGCGACGCCGACGGTCGCGTTGTAGGAGGTTTCCGACAGCCATTTCCGGAATGTCTCGCAACACGGACAATGGTTGCAGCATAGCAAACATTGCGCGAAGTGAAATGATGGGCGGCAGAGCGTCAGTCCACGCTGATGGATGGGATTCACCATGGGCGAGAGCGCGTCAATAGCTGCGGCTCACAGGCATCCGCGCGGAGTCACGCCACCTCTGCATCGGATCGCGGACCACTGTCATGTCCTGGGCGGGCTGTGAACGTCTGGCCCATTCGCGGCACGAATGGCAAGGAGCGGGAATCGGCCCGCTGGCGCGCGCAGGCAGCGAACATGCACGCGCGCATTTTCGCTGAGGCGTGGAACCCGCAACTGTGCTCATTCGTCTCGACCCTCGGCGGCGACATGCTGGATGCCACCGCCTTGCTGCTCGCCGAACTGCGCTTCTTGCCCGCCTCAGATGAGCGTTTCGTCGCAACGGTTAACGCAATCGGCAAGCACCTGCGCAGCGGTGACCTGCTGTTTTGCTATCGCCATGCCGATGACTTCGGTGTGCCGACGACGACCTTTGCGGTATGCGCGTTCTGGTACGTGAATGCGCTCGCGGTCGTGGGTCGGATTGATGAGGCACGTGAGCTGTACGGCAGACTGCTCAGCCACCGCAATGCGGTGGGGTTGCCGTCGGAGGACATCGATCTGCACACGGGTGAGCTGTGGGGCAATTTCCCGCAGTGACCTACAGCATGGTCGGTATCATCGTCAGCGCGTTGCGCCTGAGCCGTCAGTGGGAGGAGGTCGTGTAGAGCGCAGTCCCGAGTGAGGCGGCGACAATGGCGGCAATCCCGACCAGCTGCGCGGTCGTGGGCAGTTCGGCCAGGACGATCAGTCCCATGAGGGTCCCCAGCGCCGGCTCCAGGCTGGTGAAAGTGCCGTAGACGCGGATCGGCATGCCGGTAAGGGCAATCATCTCCAGAGAGAATGGCAGGGCGCTGGAGAACAATGCCATCACCAGTGCGGCTATGGCCAAGTGCGGCGTGATCGAAATGGCGCCGGGTTGCAGTATGGCCGCCGGCAGCACCAGCAGCGCGGCGATGGCCATGGCCAGGGCAATGATGCTCTTACCCTGGCTGATGCCGATGCGGCGCGCCAGCAGGCTGTATGCAGCCCAGCAGCCTGCTGCCATTAGCCCGAACAATACGCCGGTCCCATCGAGCGGCGGTGCGCCCGCCCGCAAGAACTGCGTCACGGGCAGCAGCAGCGACAGCCCGAAGATGGCGAGCGCCACCCACAGCAGATCCATGCGCCGATGCGACATGCCGATGGCCAGTCCCAACGGACCGATGAATTCAAGCGCGACCGCGATTCCGAGGGGAATACGCTGCACTGCCAGGTAAAAACACAGGTTCATCGCACCGAGCACCGCGCTGTACAGCAGCAGCGGGGGCCATTGCCGGCGCGTGACCCGCATGTTCCAGGGCCTGAGTATCGGCGCAAGCAGCACGGCGCCCAGTCCGAGGCGCAAGAACGTCGCGCGTTCCACGCCGAGCACCGGGAACAGCTGCTTGGAGAAAGCCGCGCCAAACTGCACGGACACAATGGTCACGAGCAGCGCGGCGAAGGGCAAAACGCGTCCTTGCCGTCCCTGGGGCACGGCTGTCACAGTGCGCATCGCGGGAAACAATCTCTGGTGCGGTGTTCCATAGCCTGCACGAGCGGGGTGGAATTCGCCACCCGCCTGCCGATTGTCGGGGCGCTACACACGAAACTTGAAGCGTGCGCACTGTGCGCTGGCTTACAATTTGCCAGGGGGCCCAGGGAGGGGTCGCGGCGGGCGATACCCCAAGAAAATCAAGCGCTTTGGTCGAGGCCACCAGTAAACCGGCACTTGGCTTAAACTCACACCCCAATATTGCGGAGGGAATTGCCCATGGTTGGGACGGAAACGGTCGTTTCGCATCAGGATCTGATGCACCTGTACGAGCGGATGCTGCTGATTCGGCGCACCGAAGAGCGCCTGCGCGATGAGAACAAGGCGGGAAATCTGCCGGGAGCCGTGCACCTTTATATCGGTGAAGAGGCGATCGCGACGGGCGTGTGCGCGAATCTGCGCGAGTCGGACATGATCACCAGTACGCATCGTGGCCACGGCCATTATCTGGCCAAGGGCGGCGATCTCAACGCCATGCTGGCGGAGATCTGGGCGAAGAGCACTGGCATCTGCAAGGGCATGGGCGGCTCGATGCATGTGGCGGATTTCTCCAAGGGCATCCTGGGCGCCAACGGCATCGTGGGGGCGGGCTTCGCGATTGCCACCGGTGCCGCGTACTCGGCGATGCTCGCGCAGGAAGGCCGCATCGTGGTGGACTTCTTTGGTGACGGCTCCGCCAACCAGGGCACGCTGATGGAGTGTTTGAATATCGCCGCGCTGTGGCAGCTACCGCTGGTGTTCGTATGCGAGAACAATAACTTCAGTGAATTCAGTCCGGCGAAGACCGTCACGGCTGGCGTCATCGCTGATCGTGCCCGCGCCTTCGCGATCCCCACCGAAGTGATCGATGGGAATGACGTGACGGCGGTGTGGAAGGCCGCGAAGACGGCGGTCGAGCGGGCGCGCAATGGCGGTGGGCCGAGCTTCATCGAGGCGCACACCTACCGCATACAGGGTCACCTGGAGGCCGAGGATCTGTTCCTGGGCGGCCAGCGCTATCGCGAGCCGGAGGAGATCGAGAGCTGGAAGAAGCGTGGGCCGATCGAGGTCACGCGCAAGCAGTTGGAAGCGGGCGGCCCTGCGGCCGTTGCGCAACTGCAGGAAATCGAGAAGCGAGTGATGGCCAAGGTGGATGCGGCCGTGCGTTTCGCCGTGGACAGCCCGCCCGCCGATCCGGAGCTTGCATTCACACTGATGTTCGATGGACAGAGACCGTAAGGGGAGCGACTGACATGGCCAAGAAACGCTATATCCAGGCAATCAATGAAGCGCTGTTCGAGGAAATGGAGCGCGACCCGAGGGTCATCCTGTTCGGCGAGGACGTGGAGCTTGCCATCATGGGTGACTGTCGCGGGCTCACCGAGCGCTTCGGTCGCAACCGCATCCGCAATACTCCGATCAGCGAGCAAAGTCTGACCGGCATGGCGGTCGGTGCCGCGGCTGCGGGACATCGGGTGATCCTGCACCTGATGTTCTCGAACTTCATCTATACCGGCATGGACGCAATCGGCAACCAGATGGCAAAGATGCGTCTGATGTCGGGCGGCCAGGCGCAGCTGCCCATCACGGTGATCGCCAGTTACGGCGGTGGCGGCTCCAACGCCGCACAGCACTCTGACACGGCCTATCCGCCGCTGATGAATCTGGGCGGCATCAATGTGCTCACGCCGGCGACGCCGGGCGATGCCAAGGGACTGCTGAAGTCGGCCATTCGTGGCAATAACCCTTCGTTTTTCATGGAGGCCGGTGGCCGCGGCGGCGAGCAGGGGGAGGTGCCCGAAGGCGAGCACCTCGTGCCGTTCGGCAAGGCGCACATCGCGCGGGCCGGCAAGGATGTAACGATCGTGGCCATCGGCTCGATGCTCAAGCCCGCGCTGCAGGCTGCAAAGGATCTGGCTGCCGCCGGTGTGGATGCCGAGGTTCTTGATCCGCGTACCCTCGTGCCATTCGACGACGCAGCGGTACTGGCCTCGATCAGGAAGACCGGCCACCTGGTGGTCTGCGACGAAGCGCGCGAGCGCTGCAGCGCCGCCAGTGAAATCGCGGCGATGGTGGCCGACCGGGGCTTCGGGTTCCTGAAGGCACCCGTGAAGCGCGTTGCCGTACCCAATGTGTGCATCCCCTATGCGCCCAATGCCGAAGCTCGGGTCATCCCGAACGCCGAGAGCATCGCCCGCACCTGCCGTGAGCTGACCGGTCGCGCCGCGGCCGCTTGAGAGAGCCAGGAACAAGAGTCAAGCATGAAGATCACTTTGAAGCTGAACCGGGTCGGCATGAACATGCAGGAAGCCACCATCGCCAAGTGGCACAAGAAAGTCGGCGACACCTTCACCAAGGATGAGGCGTTGTACGAGATCGAGACCGAAAAGGTCACGCAGGAGGTGCTGGCCCCCGGCGCTGGCAAGATGCTCGAGATTCTTGTGCCGGAGGGTGAGAATTCGCCGGTCAACAGCGGGGTCTGTGTCGTGGACCTCAGCGCGTGAGAGCCACGCTGGTGTCGGCCCCTGTTCACAGCACGGGCCACACCGGCACACTGGCGCTGTTGGGCCTGCTGTCAGGCACGGTTCACGCGGCCACGGTCGTGGACAACGGCAGTCTCCCGAACTGAGTGCCCGGCAACTGGATGATCTGCGCCACTTCATCCGGCGCAAGGCGCGCGCCGATCTGCTGGCTAGGCGGCCGGTTCCTTCTGCGCCAGCAGGTTCCAGGTTGCAATGACCGAGTCAGGATTCAGCGAAATCGACGCAATGCCTTCATCGGCAAGCCATTCGGCGAAGTCCGGATGATCGCTCGGACCTTGGCCGCAAATGCCCACGTATTTATTTGCGGCCGCGCAGGCCTTGATCGCGCGTGAGATCAGGGCCTTGACGGCCGGGTCGCGCTCATCGAAGTCCGCCACCAGCTGCGGCATGCCGGAATCCCGATCCAGTCCCAGGGTCAGCTGGGTGAGATCGTTCGAGCCGATCGACATGCCATCGAAGAACTCCAGGAACTGCTCCGCCAGCACCGCATTGCTGGGCACCTCGCACATCATGATGATCTTCAAGTCATCCTTGCCGCGGGCCAGGCCATGATCGGCCAGCATGTCCGTCACGATCCGCGCCTGGGTGAGCGTGCGCACAAAGGGCACCATGATCTGCACGTTGGTGAGACCCATTTCCATGCGCACGCGCTTTAGCGCCTCGCATTCCATCCCGAAGGCCTCGCCGAAGTCGCTGCTGATATAGCGGCTGACGCCGCGGAACCCAAGCATGGGGTTCTCTTCTTCGGGTTCATAACGGGTGCCCCCGATCAGCTTGCGATACTCGTTGGATTTGAAGTCCGAGAGACGCACGATCACAGGCTTCGGCCAGAAGCTTGCCGCAATGGTCGCGATGCCTTCGGCCAGCTTGTCCTGATAGAACGCGCGTGGACTGGGGTATCCCCGGGACAACGACTCCACCGCAAACTTCAGGTCCGCGTCGATCCTGGGGTAATCCAGGATGGCCCGCGGATGCACGCCGATATTGTTGTTGATGATGAATTCGAGTCGCGCCAGCCCCACGCCGGCGTTGGGCATCTGCGCGAAATCAAACGCCAGCTGCGGATTGCCGACATTCATCATGATCTTGACCCTGCACGGCGGCATCTCACCGCGGCGCACTTCGCTGACCTCGCTCGCGAGCCGGCCTTCGTACACGTGCCCGGTATCGCCTTCGGAGCACACGACGGTGACCATGGTGCCGGCGGCGATGCGACGCGTGGCATCGCCGCAGCCGACCACCGCCGGAATTCCCAGCTCGCGCGCGATGATGGCGGCATGACAGGTGCGCCCACCCCGATTGGTGACGATGGCACTGGCGCGCTTCATGACCGGCTCCCAATTGGGATCCGTCATGTCCGTCACCAGCACGTCGCCGGCTTGGACGCTGTCCATATCGGCGACGCCCGCGACCAGTCGCGCTGGTCCGCTGCCGTTTTTCTGGCCGATCGCCCGACCCTCGGCAAGTATGGATCCGGTCTCCTTGAGCTTGTAGCGCAGCTCGACCTGTCCACCCGACTGACTCTTCACGGTCTCGGGCCGGGCCTGCAGGATGTAGAGACGGTTATCGCTGCCATCCTTGCCCCATTCGATGTCCATGGGTCGGCCATAGTGCTGTTCAATGAGCACGGCGTAGCGGGCCAGTTCCATGACATCAGCGTCGGTGAGGGAGAACCTGTTCCGCTCCAGCAGCGGCGTGTCGCTCGTGGTCACCAGCGCACCGGTCCGGGCGCGCTCCTCAGCCGTCGCGAAGCTCATGCGCTGCAGCTTGGAGCCGAGACTGCGCCGGATGACGCTGAACTTCCCGGCCTTGAGACTGGCCTTGTGCACGTAGAACTCATCCGGGTTGACAGCCCCTTGCACCACCAGTTCACCCAGTCCGTAACTGGCGGTGATGAAGACCACATCGGGAAAACCGGATTCGGTATCGAGCGTGAACATGACCCCGGCGGCGCCGAGGTCGGAGCGCACCATGTACTGCACGCCCGCCGACAAGGCGACGTCGGCATGCGCGAAGCCCTTGTGCACGCGGTAGCTGATGGCACGGTCGTTGTAGAGCGAAGCAAACACTTCCTTGATCTTGTGCAGCACCTGTTCGATGCCCTGGACGTTGAGGAAGGTTTCCTGCTGTCCGGCGAAGGAGGCATCCGGGAGGTCTTCAGCGGTGGCCGAGGAGCGCACCGCGAAGCTGGCCGTGGGGTTCTCAGCCACGAGCACTTCGAAATGGGAACGGATGGCCGCTTCAAGCGCTTCCGGAAATGGCGTTGCGACGATCCACTGCCGAATCTGCTCGCCGGCGCTCGCCAGGGCGCGGACATCCTCGATGTTCAAGGTCGTCAGCCGAGTTTCGATGCGTCCGGCAAGGCCGTTGTGCTGCAGGAACTGGCGGAACGCATGGGCGGTGGTGGCAAAGCCGCCCGGAACCCGTACACCGACCGCCGACAGCTGACTTATCATTTCCCCCAGGGACGAGTTCTTGCCGCCGACTGAGTCAACATCGCTCATCCGAAGTTGACTGAAAGGGACGACGAGCGAGTCCGCAGCGGACGCAGTGGCCATAAAATCAGCTCCAGGATGTTAAAAACCGGGCCGGCGGGCCCCGCAGACATTATTATCGTCCGATGCCGAACAGAACAGTCTTTTTTATTTCCGATGGCACCGGTATTACTGCCGAGACATTCGGCAATTCAATCCTGGCGCAGTTTCCGGGCAACCCGCGGCATATTCGCCGGCCGTTCGTGGATACGGTGGACAAGGCCTGGGGCGTGGTGAAGGAAATCAACCAGGCCGCCGAACGTGAGGGCAAGCGCCCGATAATCTTTGTGACGCTGGTGGATGAGGACGTGCGCGATGTCCTGACATCCGTGTCGTGCAAGGGCATGGTGCTCGACATGTTCCGCACTTTCGTTGAGCCACTGGAAGAGGAGCTGGGGTACAAGAGCAATCATCGCGTGGGCCGCTCTCCCGATGTCAGCACCAGCCAGGCCTACACCAATCGAATTGACGCCATCAATTTTACTTTGGCCCATGACGATGGCCAGTCGGCCGAGAACCTGAAGGCTGCCGATGTGGTGCTGGTGGGTGTCAGTCGCAGTGGCAAGACCCCGACCTCGCTGTACCTTGCTATGCAACACGGCATCAAGGCTGCCAACTATCCGCTGATACCCGAGGACTTCGAGCGCGGGCAGTTTCCGACCTGCCTGGCGCCTTTCAAACGCAAATGCTTCGGTCTGACCATCGATCCGATACGTCTGTCACAGGTGCGCAATGAGCGCATGCCGGGAAGCAAGTACGCGACGCTGGAGAACTGTCGTTACGAGGTCAGCCACGCCGAATCGATGATGCGCCGCATGGGCATCGCTTGGCTGTCGTCCACTCACAAGTCGATCGAGGAGATTTCCGCAACGATATTGCGCGATATCCGCCCCGACCGGCTCATCTACTAGGGCGTGCCCTTCGCCAGATACTGCGCGATGCTTGCCAGCTGCGCGTCCGAAACATCACCGCGCGTGATGGGCGGCATGTTCAGGATGCCGATACGGGCGGCGCGTACGACATAGGCGGCCGACAGGTCAGTGCGCGTTTCCAGCGGCGCGACTTCCGCTTTCATGCGCCGCGCCAGCAGGCCCGTGCCCATGCCGACTGCGCCATGGCACATGGCGCACTTCTGGTGAAACAGCTGCTTGCCATCCAGGTCGGCCGCCTGCGCGCCCATCCCGATCAGGGACGCAACGCCAATCAGCATCACGCGCCTCATGCCTTGACCTCCTTGCGATAGGCAGCCGGCCAGATGCCACTCTTGCCCGGGGCGAGAATGCCGGCCGGATCCAGGGCGTTCTTGACGCGCTCGTTCAGGCGGCGCAGGGCGTGATTGTTGTAGTCGTAGCAGTCCGCCACGGTGTCCATGTAATCAATGTGAGCGCGGTATTCGCCGTAGCCATGCTGACGCGCATCCGCGATCAGGGTGCGCAGGAACGGGTCGACGCGCTTCATGAATTGCGGATCATCAAGATTCAGCAGTATCGCGTTGACATTGAGCATGTGCCGCTCACCGAAGGCGAAGCTGGCCTGGTAGTCCATGCCGAATTCCTTGTAGCGCGCGTACGTGCGATTGAACTGTTCCATGGCGAGCTTCCCGGACTGCGTCAGCACCGGTGAAAACCCGATGTGGCCGCCGCGTCCACCGAACCAGTTGGCGCTTTGCAGCGGGAAGGTCATCGGCACGCCCATCCAGCCGCCCTGGGTCGGGGAGAACGGCTCGCCCGGGCGCCAGCTGAAGGGCTTCATGCTCATGGGCTTGATGGCATTCAGTGCTTTTTCCAGGATGTCCATATTGGCCTGGACGACGGTCTCGCGGCCGTAGATGCGCAGGCTCACGCCCCACCAGCCCAGGCCGAACTGTTTGCGGATGGCGGCGATCACCTCATCCGACAAGGATCCTGGCTTGTCGGTCCACTGTTTGCGCGTGGTGAGGATGTTCGCAGCGCGGAACCAATTGCCGATGGTCGGGGACTGTTGCAGGACCCCTTCACGGCGCAGGGGACCAATGGCATCGATCAGCGGACCTAAATCCTCCATGCGATCCATCTCGACATCAAAGCCACGCACGATCTGCGGCTGCGGCATGAGCCACATGCCGGCCTTGGTCACGATGCCGAAATTCGACTGCACGAACAGCTGGTCCCACGCCGGCCCGTAGCCGTACTTGTGCAGCTGCCAGCTCGGGGCATTGGGCATGGCGCCCATCCCGGTACGCACCATGTCGCCATCGGGCAGCACTACTTCCATGCCGCAGATGTTGCGGGTGTGCTCGCCATAGGGGGTGTACCCGAGACCGCGGTCCAGCGCATTGCCGATGACCGATCCCCAGCTATTGCCAGGGACGGACAGCCACAGCGGAATGTTGCGGGTCTGCAGATACTCATAGAGGTCAAAGAACCCGACTCCGGGCTCGAGCAGCACGGTGGCGTTTTCGACATCGACGGTGATCTTCTGCATGCGCGACAGATCCAGGACAATGGAGCCCGCAACCACCGGCGCCGCGGTGCCATACCCCAGATTCTTTCCCCGGCTCACCGTCCAGATCGGCACCCGGTGGGCGACGGCAATCCTGACCAGGGCCTGAACCTGCTCGGCAGAAGTGGGTGCGACTGCCGCAAACGGGCGATGACGTTGTGGGTCGATGGGAAAGCGATCGCTGTAGGCGTCGCGGTCCTCTTCGGAGGCGAAGGCCGCGGCGGCGCCCACGACGCCGGCCATGGCCTTGAGCGTCTTGTCCAGGGTGGCGGCGGAGGGGGGTGCGTGTGGTGCGTCCAATGGTGTGCCCTTCTCGATGTAGTGGCCCGCGGGTTGATCATACCGCAGCCGCAGCACTTCCCGAGACGCTGTGATCCACTTTGGGGTTCATGAGCCAACGCTTTGCCCGAGCCGACAATGCTAAGCTCGTCCAAAAGCACAGTTGCGGCAACGGCTCATAAGAAGTCGAAATGTCCGAGGGGATCCGAAGGAGAAAACTCATGGCCTTGGCCGAAACAGAACAGCTCACACGAATGATTGCCAGCGCGGCCCTGAGTCGCGCCATTTGTACGATTGGTGAACTTGGCGTTTCCGATCACATCAAGGCGGGATCGCCGCAATCCATCCAGACGCTCGCCCGGCTCACCGGAACACACGAGCGATCGCTCTACCGCCTGCTGCGGTTCACGGCCAGCTATGGAGTGTTTCGGGAGAGCGGCGATCGTGAGTTCGACCACACTGTGCTATCGGCCGCATTGTGCACTGAGGCCGTGGGGTCGTTTCGGCCGGCCACGCGAATGTTTCACCGTATGTTCAAGGGGTGGGACGGACTTGATCACTCAGTACGGACCGGAGAAGCCGGTGCGGTACAGGTGTTTGGCGAGCCGATGTTTGATTATATCGGTCGGAATCCGGAGCTCGGTCCACTCTTCGATGCCGGCATGACCGCGTTCCATGGGCACGAGACTCAGGCAATGCTGGACGCGTACGATTTCAGCGAGATCAGGACACTTGCGGATATCGGCGGTGGCAATGGCTTGCTGCTCGCGGCGGTACTGCAACGCTACCCTCAGTTGCGCGGCGTGCTCTTTGATCTGGGTCATGTTGCCGGCCGTGCGCGCGCCGGACTTGCGGACCTGGGACTTGGGCAACGATGCTCAGTAGTTGAGGGAAGCTTTTTTGCAGCAATTCCGGCCGGGGCTGATGCCTACCTGCTGCGGCACATCATTCATGACTGGACCGACGAGCAATCGATTCAGATTCTGAGTAACTGCCGCAAGGTTATACCGGCGCACGGCAGGATCCTGCTGGTGGAATTCTCCGTGCCTGCCGCCAACCAGGCTTCGCTGGGCAAGGATGTGGACATGATGATGCTCGCATTTCCCGGCGGCATGGAGCGCACCGAGGCCGAATATGCGGCACTGTTCGAGCAATCCGGATTTCGGCTGGCTACCGTGACGCCGACCAAGTCCGCGGTCAGCGTGGTCGAGGGTAGACCTGTCTGAGGCAGGCGGCCCGTGGCGAGCTCTCGGCCCGGTGGCGGGTTGTTCACAACCCGTTGACTAGGCTACAGGTCTTCAACAGAGCTATTCCTGTGCCCGCTATCTTACCCCCTGTACAATGCGAGGCTAAGACGCGCCAAGCGCGCTGGGGGTTCTGTAGATGCGTAGCCCGATCATTGCTTTTCTGTCGGCCGCGGCGCTGGTCGTCGTTGCAGGTTGCCAGTCAGTTTCCGGCCCCACTGCCGACGGCGGCAGTCCCGCCATGCCGAAGTCCGGCGAGTGGCCCTCCTACGGCCGCGATTACAACGAACAGCGTTTCAGCCCGCTCAAGCAGGTGAATGTGGACACGGCCAGCCGGCTGGGCCTGGCCTGGTACGCCGACCTGTCCGAGCGCGGCGGCAGTTACGAGACGACGCCAGTGGTGGTGGATGGCCGCATTTACGCCACCTCTCCGTGGAGCAAGGTCTACGCCTTCGACGCCAAGACCGGCAAGAAACTGTGGAAGTACGATCCGCACGTTCCGGGTGAATACGCCGTCAAGTTGTGCTGCGGCATTGTCAATCGCGGCGTCGCGGTCTGGCAGGGCAAGGTCATCTGGGGCACCCTCGATGGGCGGCTGATTGCGGCCGATGCGAAGACCGGCGACAAGATCTGGGAGATCCAGGCCACCGATCCGAAGAAGTGGCTGTCCATCACCGGCGCGCCGCGTATCGCTCATGGTCTCATTTACATCGGCGAGGCTGGGTCGGAGTTCGAAGAGCGCGGCTATCTCGCCGCCTACAGTGCCGATACCGGCAAGGAAGTGTGGCGCTGGTGGTCCGTGCCCGGCGATCCGTCGAAGGGCTTCGAGCAGCCGGAACTGGCAATGGCGGCGAAGACCTGGACCGGCGAGTGGTGGAAATTCGGTGGTGGCGGCACACCATGGGACGCCATCACCTACGATCCCGTCAACGACTACGTTTATATCGGCACGGGCAACGGTGCGCCCTGGCCGGCGGAGGTCCGTTCCCCAGGCGGCGGTGCGAACCTGTTCACCGCTTCGATCGTCGCGCTGGACGCCAAGACCGGCAAGTACGTCTGGCACTACCAGGAGAGCCCGGCGGAGAATTTCGACTACGACAGCACGGCGCAGATCACCGTCGCGGACCTCGTCCTGAACGGCGTGAAGAAGCACGTCGTGATGCACGCCCCGAAGAACGGCATTTTCTACGTGCTCGACGCCAAGAGCGGCAAGTTCCTCTCCGGTCATCCGTTCGTTCCGGCCGTGAACTGGATGCTTGGTTTCGACAAGGAGGGTCGGCCCATCCCCAATCCCGAGGCGAACTACGGCCTGACCGGCAAGGGTTGGTACCTGCTGGGCTTCCAGTCGCACGTCTGGAACCCGATGTCTTACAACCCGGACACGGGGTTTGTTTACATCCCGACCAGCTACCGCACCTTCGGTTATGTCGCCGAGGCGGGCATGAAGATGGGCAACCAGATGCTCTCCATCAACATTGCCAAGAAGCCTCAGGTGCCGATGCCGAAGATCGACGGCCCGGGGTCGTACCTGCTGGCCTGGGATCCGGTCAATCAGAAGGTGGGCTGGATACAGCCGGAAGGTACCGGCCGCGCCGGTACCATGACAACCGCCGGCAATCTGGTGTTCCAGGGTACCGGTGCCCACGAATTCACGGCCTTCCGGGCCGATACCGGCCAGAAGGTCTGGTCGGCGGATTCGCAGGCGGGAATCACCGGCGGTCCATCGACCTATGAGATTGATGGCGAGCAGTATGTCGCCGTGGTCGCCGCCGGGCAGTCAGGTTTCGGCGGTGGCGGCTACTGGGCGCCGAACTACGCGCGCCTGTTGGTCTACAAGCTCGATGGCAAGGTGACGCTGCCGGCGGCCACGCCCTTCACCCCGCCGCCGCTGAATCCACCCCCGGAGTTCGGCACTGCCGCCCAGTTGGAAAACGGTGAACACCAGTACACCGCGCACTGCGCCGGCTGTCACGGCAACAATGCGGCCGGCGGCCGTGCGGTGAGCAGCCTGTTCCCGGATCTGCGCTACGCCGGGGGGTTGTGGAGCGCCGATGCGTTCAATGCTGTCGTCATCGGCGGAGCGCTGCAGGAAAACGGGATGGTGTCCTTCAAGAAGGACATCACGGCACAGGATGCGAACGACATCCGCGCGTACATGGTGCACCAGGCGACCCTGGCGAAGAATGCGCCACCGGCTCCCCCGGGCCCGGGACGTGGACGTGGCGGCCCACCCGAGGCTGCACCGGCTCCCGCGCCTGCTGCGCCGGCACCGGCGCTGCATCAGTAAAGACGGGCGGCGGTCCAGCGCATGACGCTGAACCGCCGCGTCCGGCCCGCAGGGCCTGGACGATACCGCTGGGTCATCTGCGGGCTGTTGCTTGCGGCAATGGCCATCAACTACATCCAGCGACAGACCATCGGCCTGCTCAAAGGCCCGTTGCAACACGAGTTCGCACTCGATGAGGTCGGCTACGCCAATATCGTCTTCTGGTTCCAGGCCGCCTACGCGCTTGGCTATGTCACCTTCGGCCGTGTGCTCGACCGGGTCGGGGCCAGAACCGGCTATGCCATAGCCTTCATTCTCTGGAATGTGTCGCACCTGGCCGCCGGTCTTGCGGCCACCTCGGTGCAGTTCACCCTCGCACGGGTGGGCTTGGGCCTGGGGGAATCCGGCGCCTTTCCGGCCAGCCTCAAGGCCATCGCGGACTGGTTTCCGCAACGTGAGCGTGCCCTCGCGGTGGGCATCTTCAATGCCGGGACCAATCTCGGCGCCATCGTTGCGCCGGCCCTGGTGCCGGTGGTCACGGCCAGATGGGGCTGGCGGTCGTCGTTTTTCTTCACCGGGGCAATCGGCATGATCTGGCTGGTCGCCTGGCTTACCCTGTACCGGTGTCCGCAGGATCACCCCCGGGTGGGCGCAGCGGAGTTGGCGCTGATCGAGTCGGATCCCGCGGACCCCGTGACTGCCGTGTCCTGGTGGGCGCTGCTGAAATTGAAGGAGACCTGGGCCTATGCCAGTGCCCGCTTCCTGATTGACCCCATCTGGTGGTTCTATCTGTTCTGGCTGCCCGATTTCCTCAACAAAACCTACCATCTCGACCTGAGCAGTTTCGGGCCGCCCCTGATTGCGATCTACCTGATCTCCGATGTGGGTTCTGTGCTTGGCGGGTTTTCCTCTTCGGCGTTGATGAAGCGCGGCGCCAGTGCGAATACGGCCCGCAAGTTGACCCTGCTCGTATGTGCACTGCTGGTGTTGCCGGTGCTGATGGTCGATGGGGCAAGACAGCTCTGGCTGGCGGTTCTCTTGATCGGCTTGGCCGCGGCGGCGCATCAGGCCTTCTCGGCGAATGTCTACACCTTCCCTTCGGATGTATTGCCGCGTTCGGCGGTTGCCTCGGTGATCGGAATCGGCGGCATGATGGGAGCGGTGGGCGGCATGCTGTTCACCGAGTTTGTCGGACAGATTCTGCAGGCGACGGGTTCATATCGGATACTGTTCATCATCGCCGCATCGGTCTACCTCATCGCACTTCTGGTGATACATATCTTGAGCCCCAAACTACTGCGCGTGACGCGGGTGCTGGGATGAAGCCGGCGCTGCTGCAGGTACACGCCGCCGACAGTGTCGCGGTGTGCCTGCGAGACGTGGGCGCGGGTGAGCGATTGGCACTGGGTCAGCAGGTCATCGAAATTGGCACTGCTACGGCGCGCGGCCACAAGGTCGCATTGCGGCCCCATAAGCGCGGTGAAGTGGTCATGAAGTATGGCCACCCGATTGGTCATGCGACCGAGGACATTGCAGCCGGGGCGCAGGTTCACATCCATAATCTGGCCTCCGATCTGCTCGAACACGATCAATACCCATACCACGAGCCCGCGGCGCGCGCGCCGGCCGCGGCCGTGCGCCGTGAATTCATGGGTTACCGGCGCGCGGATGGGCAGGTCGGGATCCGCAATGAGGTTTGGATTCTCTGCACGGTCGGCTGCGTGGCCGAGACCGTGCGCCGCATCGCCGAAGCTGCGCAGCGCAAATTCGCCGGGCGCACGGATGGAATCTTCGCCTTTGGCCATCCCTTCGGCTGTTCACAGTTGGGAGATGATCTCAAAGCCACCCGGGTGCTACTGGCCGCGCGCCGTGCAGAAGGGCGGCGGGGCGCAGGTGACGCAGGTCCTGCGCTACGGCGACCGCGTATCGCGCAAGGGATTGGCGGCGCAATCGCAAACGCTTTTATGCAGAAATTATGGACGATGCCGGTCCCCTCGGCTGGGAGTTTCGCATCCGCCAGCTAGACGACGATGTGCGGTACGAAGCGCGCGCTGTCGCGCGTGATGAGTGAATTGTCCTCGCGCACACCGATGCCTGCGGGCTGATCACCAATGACCCAGCTGCCGATCAGCGCATAGCTGTCGGCGAATTTCGGCAAGGCGTGAAACGCCTGCCGCACATAGGGAAAGTCAGCATACGGTCCGGGCGCTTCGAGGTGCTCGCCTTGAAAAGTCACCAGCTCGACGTTTGCGCCTTCCCGCGAGAACAGCGGCTTGCGAACCCAGCCGGCAGGAAGGGCCAAGGAACCTTCCGTCCGGGTTTCAAAGAAAGTGGGCAGGAGATTCGGGTGTTGCGGATGCAGTTCCCACAGGAGTGCGAGTGCGCCCTTGTTGGAAAGAATCGACTTCCAGGGAGGCTCGAACCAGCTCGCTGCCGCAGTTTGCAGGTACTGCGCGAATTCATCGGCAAACAGAAATTCCCAGGGATAAAGCTTGAAGATTGCCTCGATCACGTTATCGCTGCAGTCGGTGTAGCGCCCATCTGCCGAACGTCCAATGTCTTCCATCGCAATGTAGCTGGTACGGATACCGGCCTGGTGCGCCAGGTCTTCCAGGTATTCGACGGTGGCACGATCCTCGATGGACGCCCGGACGGAGGCAAAATGCATCCGGCCATGGATCTGCGGCACGAGCATCGAAAGGGCGAGCAGCAGCTTCTCCTGCAGCGAGTTGAACTGGTCCGCCGTGGACGGCAGCCGGCCCGCCTCGATGCATTCCTTCAGCCAAATCCATTGGAACACCGCCGCCTCGTACAGCGAAGTCGGCGTGTCGTAGTTCAATTCGTAGAGCTTGGCCGGATTGGTACCGTCGTATGCAAAGTCCATGCGGCCGTACAGATGGGGATCACCACGATTCCATGAGCTGCGGATGAGATCCCAGAATCTTTCGGGCAGGGCGAGTCGGCGCAGATACTCCTCATCGCGCACGGCGCGACTCACCAGGTCCATGCCCAGCTCGTGGACCTCCTGGGTGGGCTGCTCGATCCCCACTTCGATCTGTGGCAGGGTGAATCGGTAGTGCACCGATTCGTCCCAATATGGCTCGCCACCGATGGAATGAAAGCGAAATCCCAGCGACTCGGCCTGCTGGCGCCATCCCGGACGTTCTTCCATCAAAACGCGCTGCACCAACCGTCTCCTGAAGCCAGTGATTGATCAGCCGCCCCAGCTCGCACGGGCGGCAGAGCTCATTCCGAAGCCGCCCCGAGAGAGGGTTTGGGCGATGCTGGGAGCAAACGGACCGCGGGCCGTGCCGCCAAAGCGCTCGCCGGAAGCGGTACGCCACTGCGCGCGGTCCCCGCGTGCCCGGTACAAGGGCTGGCCGAAGCCGCCGACATATCCGTAACCATAGTTGTAACCGTCGTGCTGGCCCGGGGCGCGGCCGATCATGAAGCCGGCCAGCGCGGGCATGAACCAGCCACCGGATGATGTTTGAACGTGGTGGCACTGATCATATCCATACTGCGCCTGGCAGTCGTCGAGCGAATCGAAGCGCGGCCCATCCCGATATTGGGCCTGCACGGCGTCGGCATACGCCTTCTCACAAATATCCGCGCTGACCTTTCCATCACTGATGCATTGCGCCAGGCCTTGGTAAGCAACGGTGGGAGCTGCCGTGGACTGCGGCTGAGGCGGCGACGGAGGATCACAAGCCGACAGCAGCAGCGGGACGGTCCCCATCAGTACCAGCTGGATCGATCGTGAACGTTTCATAAGCACTCCCTTGCGGATGGTCCAGATCGGTGTGCACGACTTACGGCGTCATGCACGCCGCGTTGATCGCACCCACCGATAGCGAGGCCAGCGCTACGAACAGGCCCGCCGACACCTCATCGTTGGTGATTCTTTGCGAGAGATTCGCCACAAAGACCCGGACCGCGAAGAATGTGCCGATCTGAATCACCATGGCGATCACGCCCCAGATCACAAAGTCGACTAGCGAGACTGAGTGAACGATGGCGCTGCACAGCGGCAAGGCAAACGCCAGAAGTGAGCCGCCCAGGGCGATGGCCGCGGCCGACTTTCCGTGCCGGATGAGTTCGAATTCATCATGGGCGGTGAGGCGCGTGTAGATGAAGCCGAACACCAGCAGCAGGAGCATCGCGACGGCGAAGTAGCTGAGGAAGGCGGGCAGGCCGACAAACGAGAGGGCCAGGGGATGAGACATGATTCTTGCTTTCCGCGGATTGGTCGCGTTATGGATGTCAGGTGACGGTCAGATCGGCCGGGTTCAGATCGACGCCGATTGAGGTGACAACCTGCAGGCTGTCCGGCATTTCCTCGACGGAGATCAATACGTATTCCGCCCGGTCGCTTGCCTCGATCAGCCGCCGGTACAACATCGCGTAATGACTGCAGTTGCGGCTCGGGACCGTATCGCTCGTGTCAAATACCTGCTCGATGAAGGGCACCAGCTCGGTCTGCCCCCTGGAGACTCCCCATACACGGTGGTAGAGGAATGCCCCGACTTCATAGGTCGGAAGTCCGATATCGCTGTCCTTTCCGGCAACCGTCGCCAGCTCGGCGTGATTCGCGGGGCTTACCGCATCCCAGTACTGCCACAGGATGCACTCCGACACGTCAGCATCATCCGTACCACCGTCGGTCTTGACCTGCAGCCAGGTCTCATCGTCATCGAGGTAGTATCGATGCAGCCAGCTGCCCTTCAGATCCACGAGGCCACGTGCGGCGATCGGCTGGGCACTCTCGCCGATTTCGAAGTTGGCGCGTCCGTTCAACATCCTGAACGGCACCGAATCGATCTCCACAAAGCCGCCGCGCCGCAGTTTCAGCGGCTCCGGCGGCAGCTGTGCCCGCGGCGGCGCCGGCGCCAGCCGTTCCTTTGCATCGCGCGCCAGCGCGCTGATCATCGTTGCGAAGCTCATGGTCGAATCCTTTCGACATCAAGGGGCAGGGCCCGGTCCGTCACTCGGTGTGCCTTCGCTCTTGAAGCGCGCGAGTACATCGCTGGCGGCGGTGGCGCCCGGAATGACGCCTGCCTTGCGCAGCCGCTCCTCGAGCGCTTCGCCCGTTGATTCGGCGGACAGTGCGTTGGCCGCATCCATCTGCGCGAGCGCCTCTTCCTGGCGTTTCTCGATGCGCTCCAGGCTGTCCAGCGCACTACGCGCCCGCGAGTCGGTGCTTGAGCTCGCGGCCGCTACTGCAGCGGAGGCCTTGATGACGTGTTGTTTCGCCTTGACCGTATCGGCGCGCTGTTTGAGGGTGCGAATGGCAGTCTCGCCGGCCACGATCTTTTGTTTCAGCACGTCAATATTCTTGCCGTACTCGGCGATCACGCTGTTGCTGGCCTTGATCTGCGCTTCCTGCTCGGCATACTTTGCCGCCACTTCCTGCGCGAGCGCACTGTGCCTGGCGACCTCGGAGGCCTGGCCTGCGCTTTCGGCAGCTTTCTGTTTGGCAAGCGTCTGGCGGATGTAGCCGGCGTACTCGTCGAGCTTCGCCTGCTTTTCGGCAAGATGGTTACGTTCCACGGTCTGCTTGCCCATCATGCCGGCCAGGGCGACCCGTGCATCGCGCAGCTCGGCATCGGCGTCGCGAATCTCCTGGTCGAGGATGCGCGTGGCGTTGGCGTCCACGGCGGCCTCTCCAGCTTCGTTGGCGGCGCCGCGCAGTGCGGTCCAAAGTTTGTTCAATACGCCTGACATGTGTGCTCTCCCGGTTTACTTCACGAACTCGCGATACGCACCGGCGGCATCCACCGCGTTGCGAGCGAGCGTGTCGATCTCGAATTCGATATCGGTCAGGGGCGAGGTCGCCCGCAGTGCGCCATAGATCACGTAGAACTCCGATCCGTCCGGATGGGCATCTATGGAGATATTGGCCAGGTCAAAGAGCTTCTCGGTCCGCAGGATGCGATCGTTGAGCCGCGCGGTGTCGCGGACTCTGGCGACCGGAAACAAGGTTGCCTGGGCGATGGCTATCTCCCCGGTGACCGCGATGTAGACATTCACATCGCCGTAGTCATGCGCTACTGCCTGAATCACCGGCTCGAGGCCCTCGACGAGCGAGAACGTATAGCGGTGCGATGAGGCGAGCACTCCTGACTGCAGGTCGGGAAGCAGCGTTTGGGTGGTGACTGGTCCGGTTGTCATGGCGGCGCTGACCCCTTTCAAGGCGTGGATGAGTGGGTGTGCATTCGGTTTTCTGAGCAGTTTCTCGACCTTGAGCAGAACCGGGGCGTGCTGCGGCTGGATCCAGACCTCGCGCATGACGAGTCCTTCTTCGCGCAGTTTCTGGCGACGGGTTTGTTGCCGCCTTCGATTGCCGTCCTTGGTCAATGTACCGCCCTGAGATGCGTTACCTGTAACGTGCTGGGCAACAGACTAAACGTTACCAGTAACGATGTCAAGCGTTACTGGTAATGCGTTCGGGCATTCATGGGGGCGTGTTCGGCGGATTCGGCGCGCAGGGTTTCTTCCAGCTGCGCTCACTGGCCTGGATCTTTACCGGGTTCCTGGCCGCCAGCGCTGTCGTGGGACTGCTCTGGGCGCCGCATGACGAGGGCAAATCGCTCAAGCAGCTGGAACACGAGCGCGGTTAGGGCAAGCACGGTTCTGTGAAGTCCGAGAGGCTTGAACCTATGTTCCTATCGAGGCCGGCGATGAGAAATGGTCCGGAATTGCGGCTGGTTTGTTGGGCGCGCGGGTGGTGATTTTGAAGATTGCGCTCTCAAACGCACTGCGCGCCAGATGCAGAGTCGGAGAATAACGTCCATTTCGCGGCGTAAGGCGAAGGTATTCAGCCAGCAACAGATTGGCTCTGTCCAATTTGTATGTGTGCAGGTAAGGGGTAACCTGAGACAACAGGCACAGGGCATTCCGGCTGGAAATGACGTAAGCAAAGCCTCCTGAATGATGTGTACGTGAAGGGCGCTTGTTGGTGATCCGGCCCGCCCCGACGACCAGCCGGATGTATTCCAGAAGGGGTTTCTCCGTGCTACTTATGCTGACGACCGGTCGTCGATTTTCGCCTCGGTGGATCCTCGTTAGTGTAATCGTCCCCTCGCCGTCGATGATTCCGGCGACATAGGCGGCCTCACTATCCTGTAGTTGACGCACGTAGGGTCGGAAGATCTCTAGTCCGACGATGCGGAGATCACCAAATTGTGCCGATCGCGCTGACACCGGGCAAGATACATTCAGCGCGAAATTATCCAGCAAATGGGTGCGAATCCTCCGAAGGTCAGGGTTCCCGGCCGGTTGCCGGGAACCCTCATTGGTGGAGGCGGGGGGACAGTTCTTCCGCGGCTTTCGCTGCGGCCTGGACTATGCCTTCATCCTTAAAAACCGCCATCGGCCTTAAGGATGCGGAGCGTGTTATGCCGCGACTGCATCGCGACATCCTAGTGCCCGCTCGGAGGCGCAAGGCCTCTTCAGCGAGTCTATGAGTCTCTACAGGGCAGGCCTGAAGTTGGCCTCCTTCCTACCCCTCGGCGTTACCATGCCGCTGTCGAGAGACAGCGCCGTCAGGCTTCTCCGATGTGAGCTCCGTTCTCATCCGATCCTCACGGATCGGCGCGACCCTTGATCGAACCCCCGTCCGTAAGCACTACGCTTCCGGCTCTACGTACGTAGCTGTCTCTTTGTTTTCTCGCTTCGCGCTACCCGAGCAGCAGGGAAGACGCTAGGCCAGCCACGGTGTCTCTTAACGCTGCACCCCGTAGCACGATGCAGAGCGATCCTGTGAGCGCGTCCCCAGGGTCAGTGGCACAGGCACCAGCTGGTCTGAGGTTAGGCCGGGTTAAGCGGCCAGAGCGA
>Ga0182030_10008379_pt1 | contig 21412 bp, 18 predicted proteins | sample 812S3MmetaG_FD_121299 | JGI IMG/M metagenome (GOLD analysis project Ga0182030, IMG submission 121299) | Permafrost microbial communities from Stordalen Mire, Sweden - 812S3M metaG (Illumina Assembly) | ecosystem: Environmental > Terrestrial > Soil > Wetlands > Permafrost | place: Sweden...
CAGCTTTGCTCGTTGCTCGTCGGTCAGAATTACTATGGCTGCAATGCGCATCGGTCGTGTCCTCCATTGTAAAGAACACGGCCAAACATTAAATGTTTCTATTTATGCCGCACTACACTAGGCTGACGGTTGCGCATCTAATAGAGAAGCTGATGTCCCCGAGGTCCGCGATTGGCATTGGAGAAATGCGATGAAGGCAGTTGTGCTGTATGAGTATGGCGGCCCTGAGAAGCTGAAGTTTGAAAACAACGTTCCCGATCCGCAGGTGAGCGGAGATACGGTGTTGATCACGGCGGCCGCTACGAGTGTGAATCCGATTGACTGGAAGGTTCGTTCCGGTGCGAGACAGAAGGATTTTCCGTTATCGTTTCCGGCAATTCTGGGCCGCGATGTGAGCGGTGTCGTGCGCGCTGTGGGCGCGAATGTGAAGCACTTCAAGCCCGGTGAGCGCGTACTTGCGCTCACGAATGCGACCTATGCCGAACTGGTGGCAGTGCCCGATTCGAACGTGACCCACCTGCCGGACGGAGTAGACCTGGTGGATGCGGCGGCGATTCCGCTGATTGCCTTGACGGGAGACCAACTGGTGCGCCGTGCGACGAGCCTGCAGAAGGGACAGACGATACTTGTAACGGGAGCAGTGGGCAGTGTTGGGCGAGCCGCGGTGCATACGGCAAAGAAGATGGGCGCGCAGGTGATTGCGGGCGTTCGCAAGAAGCAGCTTGAGGAAGCTCGCGCCCTCGGTGCCTCTGGCACGGCAGCAATTGACGACGACGAAGCGATTGCGAAGCTCGGCCTTGTGGATGCAATTGCCGATACCGTTGGCGGTGAGGTTGCCGCGAAGTTGCTTGCAAAGGTGAAGCCGGGAGGCTCGTTTGGGTATGCCTCTCTATTGCCGGAGGGTGCAGCGGCGTTGAACCCTGCCGTAAGGATCACGCGCGTGTTCGCCCAACCTGATCCCTCAAAGGTACGTGAATTCGCGGATGATGTGCGCGATGGCAAGTTCGTCCTGCCGATCGGTCGCCAGCTTCCTCTGCGGGCCGCGGCTGAGGCGCACGTGCTAGCGGAAAAGGGTGGCATTGGGAAGATCGTGCTGCTGGCGCTCGATCCGCAATATTAATTTCTTCAGACTGCCGAAGCGTGGCGAGTCCCGCGAGCGTTCAATCTTTATTCACGGTAGAGTGCATATTTAAGGGGGCATGAAGCGCCCGTCCAGGCTGAAGTCGAGAAGGGACGGCGGCCAGACCTCACCCTCACACGCGCCTATTCAACCATCATCTGGGTTCTTCTTGATGAACCCCAAGTCCGAGAACTTGGCAAACCGTCTTGGCTATCATGAGTTCTTCGTCGGTGCGAATCATGTGGACCGCGACCCGGCTAGCCGCCGAGGAAATCACGCATTCATTCGCCGCATTTCGCTTGGCTTCGAGTTTGATCCCAAGAAATCCAAGCCCATCACAAATCCGGGCGCGGACTGCGGGCGCATTCTCTCCAATACCACCAGCGAACACCAGGGTATCCACTCCACCCAGCGCCGCCGCGAATGCGCCGATCCACTTTTTCACCTGGTAGCAGAAAAGCGCCACCGCTTCAGCCGCCCGCACGTCTTGCGCCTCGTGCTCCAGCAAGTCGCGCATGTCGGAGCTGGTTTCCGACACGCCGAGCAGTCCCGACTGAAAGTTGGCCATCTCATTGAATTGCTTCGCGCTCATCTTCTCCGTGTGCGACAGATACCAAAGAAGCCCGGGATCGAGATCGCCTGATCGGGTGCTCATGGGTACTCCGGCGGTGGGAGTGAAACTCATGCTTGTATCTACGGACTTGCCGTGATGCACCGCTGCCAGACTGGCACCATTGCCGAGGTGGGCCAGGATGACCCGTCCTTGTGCAGCTTCCGTTCCAGCCAATCGGGCGAGTTCTCCCATCAGAAACTCGTACGACAAGCCGTGAAATCCGTAACGCCGTACCCCCTGCGCTTCGTAGCGGCGCGGGATCGGCAACAATTGGGCCACGCGCGGCATGTCATGGTGAAAATGTGTGTCGAAACACGCCACTTGGGGCAGGTCAGGGAATCGGCGATGAAACGCTCCAGTCAGCAGGATCTCCTCCGGCAGATGCTCGGGATCGAATGGACTGAGCTGGTGCAGTTCCTCGACCATTTTCGCCGTGATTCGCTGCGGCTTACTATATTTCGGTCCGCCATGCACCACGCGATGCCCCACTGCGGTCAAGGCGTCACGCCCGATGCGTTCCTCGATCCAGTCCATCAGAATGCTCACTGCCGCGGTGTGATCCGGCGCGGTCACTGAACGCAAAAAATTGTTCGCCTGATCTGAGCCTTTCACTCGAAACGTGGACTCCGGCATTCCAATCCGCTCAATCCCGCCTTCGAGAATTCGACTGAAAGGTTCGCAGGTCTCGAACAACGCAAACTTGATGCTCGACGAGCCGCCGTTGATTGTCAGGATGGGCGGGTTAGCTGGTTTCATGGATGTCTTCTTCATCATTCCGCAAACCGAACGAAGCCAGCTTTGCACGCGTCGACTTGTAATCCGTGTGAAGAATGCTTCGAATCCCCCAGACTTTCCGCGATCTTGACGAACATCGGGGTGTTTTCGATATAGACTACCCGCCGCGCTGGAGCCTGGGCGATGTCCAGCGCAAGTCGGAAGATGTCAGCGTCGGGCTTGCGGACGTGGACGAAGCTTGAGGAGATAAAAGAGTCCACGAAACCATCCAGCTCAAACTTTCGAATTCGGTGCGAATTGAGTTCCCGGGCTTCATTGCTGACCACGACGATCTTCAATCCATGCCTCGCCTTAAGCCGACGAACCAACTCGATCATGTCCGGATAGGGCTTCGACTGCGCGAACATGAAACGCCGAAACTGAGACGGGGTAAATGGTCGCCTCTCGTAGAACACAACTCGATCCAAGTAATCCTCCAGCGTAATCTTTCCCTCCTCATAGGTGTCGAAGGTCAGATGATGCCGAGCCTCCATCTCAGCTAAATCCAGTTTGAACTTCGTTGCCGCCCGCTCGCGGGCATGTTGATCCCATCCGTCGGTGAGCAGGACACCACCGACGTCCAGAAACAACGTCGTGATCGGGATCGCTCGTCTCGTTTGGCTTCCGCCAACGCCGCTTGGCACCTCTGCGCAGTTCATCGTTGCCACAGGATTCGTGCGGATTCCAACGGAACCACCGCTCTGGAGTGCTGCGGTAGCACTCGCGCTGTGTAGTCTCCCGCTGCACGCGTCGTGGGTACCGTCGCGCTATAGAGTCGCAATCTGTCACCCAGCTTGCGCACGAACTTCATTTCCACCCGCGCGGGATCACGCCCGTTGATTCCGTCCGCGTAGAGCTCAACTCGCACCGTATTCGGGTCGAGATCGTTCAGAAGGATTTCGACTTCAAATTCATATTGGTCCGCGATGGAATTGACCCGCGAGCTTCCGAAGCGCAATGAGTTCCACTGCCGTCCCACTTCACGTTGCCAATCGACGACTTGCCTGCCCACTGCTCCTTTGTTCTCCGCGCGCTCACGATAGGCGGCTGCAGCCGGGAGATAGTGCTGCGCAGTGTATTCGCGTACCGCACGATCGGCGGAAAAGCGCGGTGTCAGGCGAGCCATGCTTTCCCGCATTCGCTTGACCCATGCGGTGGGAATGCCATTCTCGTCGCGAGCATAGAACTCTGGAATCACCTCCCGTTCCAATAGATCGTAGAGAGTTTCCGCCTCCGCAGCATCCCAGGCCGGGTCGTCGCCATGCTCCCGGCCGTCTCCCAGTGCCCACCCCACTTCAGGCGTGTATGCTTCCGCCCACCAGCCATCCAACTCAGATAGATTGATGCCTCCATTGACGAGCACCTTCATACCGCTTGTCCCGCAAGCTTCCCATGGGCGCCGAGGTGTGTTGATCCACACGTCCACTCCCTGCACTAGGTGTTCGGTCAACAGCATGTCGTAGTCGCTCAGAAAGAGAATGTGGGGCCGGGTTTCTGGCTGACGGATGAAGTTGATCCATTCGTGAATCAAGGCCTGTCCCGCTCTGTCCTCCGGATGGGCTTTGCCGGCGATGATGAGTTGCACGGGACGCTGCGAATTGGTCAATAGGCGAAGTAGCCGCTGTGGATCGTGCAGCAACAGGTTCGGTCTTTTATACGTCGCGAAGCGTCGTGCAAATCCCAGCGTCAACGCGTTGGGGTCAAAGAGATGCTTCGCCCTGTCAACCGCTTGTGGCGACGAACCCGAGGCGTCTAATTGAAGGGACAACCGTTCGCGAGCGTACTCCACAAGAGACTTGCTGGCGGCGCAACGAAATTGCCAAAGCTTGGTGTCGGATACTTGGCGAACATCTGCCTCCAGGGTTTCAGTCGTTCCGAGCCAGCGCTCCTTGCCACAACTTTCCGTCCAAAGATCATCGGCCGGCGCCGAGTCCCAGGTGGGCATGTGAACGCCGTTGGTCACATATCCAATAGGAACCTCGCCCTCCGGCCAGCGCGGAAACAAAGGCAGAAAGAGGTTCCGACTGACCTGTGTATGTAAGCGGCTCACCCCATTCACCGCTCCGCTGCCTCGGATTGCCAGATACGCCATGTTGAAACTCTCCGACGAATCGCCCGGATTCTGGCGGCCCATGGCAAGCAAATCTTGGAGTGCAATGCCGAGCTTCTTTTCTGCATAACCACCGAGGTATTGCTCGATGAGCGCGGGGGAAAAACGATCAAAACCCGCGGCCACCGCCGTGTGGGTGGTAAAGAGATTGCCCGCTCGTGTCGCCGCCAGTGCAACTTCGAAGGGCTGCTCGGTCTCTTCCATGAAGTTGCGGGCACGTTCCAGGACGGCAAACGCCGCGTGTCCTTCATTGAGGTGACAGACCTCTGGTTGAATCCCGAGTGCGCGGAGCAATCGCCATCCGCCAATTCCGAGCAGCAGTTCCTGCTTGAGGCGCAGCTCCGGACGACCGCCGTACAGCTCACTCGTAATCCCTCGATGATCGGGAAAGTTCGCTGCGTCATTGCTATCCAGCAAATAGAGCTTCACTCTGCCCACCTGGACCTGCCAGGCGCGCAACCAGACTGAGTATCCAGGCAACGCAATCTCCAACCGCAGCCACTCCCCATTTGGTTGACGCAATGGTGTGATCGGTAACTGTCCGGGATCGTTGTACGGGTAGAGGGCCTGTTGCTCGCCGTTCCTGTCGATCACTTGGCGAAAATAGCCCTGCTGGTAGAGCAGTCCGACGCCGACGACCGGCACGCCCAGATCGCTGGCCGCTTTGAGTTGGTCTCCTGCGACATTACCCAGCCCGCCCGAGTAAATGGGCAGAGCTTCGCTCAACATGAATTCCATGCTGAAATATGCGGCACAGGTTAGCGGAGCCTCTGGGTGATTCTGCTGAAACCAAGCCGGCGTTTCCGCCGCCTGCCGGCTTGCCTCCACTAAACCACCTACGTTCTTCCGAAAAGCGGGGTCGGTCAACACGCGTTCGATCTGGTCGCGCGATACCGTCTGCAGCACGACCCAGGGGTTATGCGTAATTTCCCAAAGCTTGGGATCGAGCTGACGCCACACCTCGTCGGTGGCATGATTCCACGACCAGCGCATATCCAAAGCGAGTTCGGCCAGCGAATCGACTCCCTCGATCTCGGTGGGCAGAAGGTTGTGCATCAGATGTTTCGTCTTCATCGGGCTTCTCTTTATCTAGCTATCGCTGAACACGCTTCCGCGGGGATGCCCTTTGGCGAGCGGCGGCGGAGTGCTCGGTTCGCTGAAATCAGCCGTCCATTGCCAATTTCTGATCTCCGGCATATCTTCCAGGTGTTGCCGGATATAGTCGTGGTGTTCGTACAACTTCCGGTTGAACATGTCGATCAAGTCAGAAGCCTCCGAACGCAGACGAGAGATATACTTCAGTGCGTCGATAGCAAGGTGATATCGGCTCATCTCATTCATCACTACCATGTCAAAGGGCGTGGTGGTCGTGCCGCGATCCATGAAGCCACGCACATGAAAGCGGCTTTCATTGGAGCGCCCATGAACCATCGAGTGGATGAGCCAGCGATTGTTATGGAAGGCGAAGATCACGTCTACGTCTTTGGTGAACAGCGCGTCGAAGGACATGTTGTCCATCCCGTGCGGATGATCATCCGGCATCATCAGAATGCTCAAATCCACTACATTGACAACCCGTACCTTGATGCCGGGAACATACTTCTGCAATAGCCATGACGCCGCGCAAGTCTCAATCGTCGGTACGTCGCCTGCGCAAGCCAGTACGATGTCCGGCTCTCCACCTTTGTCGTTGGTCGCAAACTTCCAGGTCGATGCGCCTTGCGAGCAATGTGCGAGAGCCTCGTCCATGTTCAGCCATTGAAGCTGAGGTTGCTTGCCGCAGGTAACGATGTTGACGTAGTTGCGGCTCCGCAGGCAGTGGTCGAAGACACTGAGCAGACAATTGCTATCGGGCGGATAGTACACCCGGATGGTTTCTTTCCTGCGCGCCAGTGCGTTGTCGACAAACCCGGTCGCCTGATGGCTGAAGCCGTTGTGATCGTTTCGCCATGCATGACTGGTTAGCAGAACGTTCAAGGATGCGAGAGGCTTGCGCCACGGGAAATCCCGGCATTGCTCCAACCATTTGGCGTGCTGCGTCAGCATCGAATCCACGACTTGGGCGAAAGCTTCGTAGGAACTCCACATCCCATGCCGGCCCGTCAGCAAGTATCCTTCGAGCCATCCCTCGCAACAATGCTCGCTCAATACTTCCATCACGCGGCCCTCGGGGCTGAGTTCGTCGTCGATCGAAACAGTCTCCGCCATAAAGCAACGCTTGGTAGCCTCAAGGACCGAGTTCAAGCGATTGGAGTTCGTCTCATCAGGACAGAACATGCGAAAATTCGTTGGATTCAACCGGAAGATATCTCTGAAAAAGTCCCCAAGCTTTCGTGGAGCCTCCGCAATCACTTGCCCCGGTCCTGGAATCTCCAGGGAGTAGTTTGTGAAATCCGGTAGATCGAGCGCAGTCAGCATCCTTCCGCCGTTCACATGAGGATTTCCTCCCATGCGGCGATTGCCCGTGGGTGCGAGTTCCGCTAATTCTTGAATGAATTTGCCCGTTTCATCGAAGAGATCCTGCGGTTTGTAGCTTCTCATCCAGGCTTCAAGAACCTTGAGGTGTTCGGGGTTTTCGCGGACCGTCGCAAGGGGCACTTGGTGCGCACGGAAGGTGCCTTCTATCGGGATACCATCGACCTCTTTCGGACAAGTCCATCCCTTGGGTGTGCGCAGGACAATCATGGGCTAAACCGGTTGCTTCTTGAACCCATCCCGGCGCGCCTCCTGCTGAATGGATCGAATCTCGGCGTAGCAGGCGTCCAAGGTTTCAGCCAAGAGTTGATGCACAACCTCAGGATCGTCGCCTTCCACAAAACAGGGATTGTAACCGCGTCCGGAATACAGAGCCTTCAGGTCTTCGTCGCTCGTCCTCGCCTGCACCGTCGGTCCGGAAATCTTGTAGCCGTTGAGGTGCAGAATCGGAAGGACCGCGCCATCCCTCATCGGATTGAGGAAGTTGACTGACTTCCAGCTTCCTTCGAGCGGACAAGTCTCGGATTCTCCATCGCCGATCACGCAGGCAACGATCAGATCTGGATTGTCGAAAGCCGCGCCAAAGGCATGAACCAGCGAGTAGCCGAGCTCCCCGCCCTCGTGCATCGAATTCGGGACGTGTGGTCCGCAATGGCTGGGAACCCCGCCGGGCGTCGAGAACTTCCTGAAAAGAAGGCGCAAGCCGTTTTCATCCGGCGTGATCTCTGGGTGGACTTCGGTATAAGTGCCCTCGAGATAGGAGTTCGCATTGAGCGAAGGACCGCCATGTCCGGGACCGGCAATGTAAATGATGTCTGCATCATGTTCTTTGATTAGTCGGTTCAGATGTATGTAGATCAGGTTTTGTCCCGGCGAAGTTCCCCAGTGCCCTAGCAGCCGCGGTTTGATCTGTTCCGCTTTGAGCGGCTCTCGCAGGAGCGGGTTTTCAAACAGATAGATCTGGCCGATGCATAGATAGTTCGCGGCGCGCCAGTACCGGTTCAACTTGTCGAGCATCTCCGGTGTGAGCGGCCCCTTGGGTACCGGAACTTTTGCTTGACGTTCGTCATTTGCGGCAATAGCGGTAGACAAGGCTACATCGAAGACAAACTCACGCGGCTTGCCGGTCTGGTTTCGGCTCTGGCCGCCATCCTGATCGCCTCTACCTATTACCTCTTTGGTGAGCATATTGGATTGTTTCTCTCTATTCATTGACCGGTGCTGACAAGTCCGGTTGTGGATTTTAAACTTGAATCGTTCGCACTGGCCGGCGAAGCGGATGTGGCATTTGTTAGTCAGTCCATATGGTGCGTGCGATTCAATTCCGGGTTGGCAACGCTCATCAAATAAGTGGGTGGTTACCAGGACATTCAAGACGTTTCCGGATGCTGAGGCTGATCTTCCCGAGTCTCTCGCGCTAGGCACTACGGTGCTGACGATCAACCAGATCAGCACTGCCGCGAACTTCTCGCTCGGCGGCTCTGACACCACATGCAGTTCAACCGCCCAGATTCTGATTCCAGACGATAGCTGCGTCCTCGGCATCGAGTTCAACCCTCTCGAGGGCGGAAGCATCACCGGTCCTGTGCGGGTGGACGTCGACTAGAGTAAGCGATGGTGTCGGCCATCCAGAACGCCGCGAACGAGCCGCGCAATTCTCTATATGCAGGCTAGTTGGACGCTCTCTTAGGAAGCCATACTGCTTCTGGCAACCATTAGCTCATTTCTGAGACTCGCAGCTAAGGCTCGACAGTGCCCCTGTGCGGACTGCGAGAGTCGCACTCCTGCCGGAAACAGGAACGACAGCCAGAGCAATATCTGTGCGCGAAGAACTAGTTGCCGTGCATGAATGAAGAGATCAAGCTGCGCGTCTTCTCCTGCCATGTCAGCCGCAGGAGTGGTGAGTGAACGGATCCTCGCCTCGAGAAACGCAGACATCAGGCCAAGATAAGCCAGCAGCACCCGGCTTTTTCCACGCTCATAGCGTCGATATCCGGCTTGAGATAAATGGGCGCGCACAAAATTCGCCTGATGCTCGTCGAGCAGGTTGGACAAAGCGTCGAGGTCCAACTCTTGAATCGCAGCCGGCAGTGATCCTCGGCGAAGCCTCCGTAGTTCGTACAGCAAGAAGCATGTCGCAGCAAGAGAGGCTAAAATAATCAGGGTAATCATAGGCTTACTCCTTCAAGCCAGCGCTTCCATCTTCCCACCGTTTCCTCTTCGCCCGATGAAGCCGGTGTATGGGCCTCCGGAACCGAACCGAAAATAGAGACGTTCCAAATAATGAGCGCAAGAGCGTATGCGGTTGCAAGCGACACGGCGTAAATGTCGAGAGCGAGCGAACCGCTGCCCAACGAGTGACCATATGCGGCAGCAAAGGCAATGGTGGAGTTCACCGTAAAGCCTAAGGCGATACCCGCGGATCTGGTTTGCCACGAAAGCCCAATCACCCGCAGAGCTGCCAGCAGCGCAAATAACAGGCCGCCAACTAGAAGGTCAAGACTGCGTTGCATGACAACGAGTGCCGCAATCACTCGCGCCTGATCCGTGCTGGGGTCAAGGTATGCGGAAACAAGGCATGTAACGACCAGAACGGTCGTCGCGATCTGAAATACCGAAAGGGAAAAGCGACGCAGCCTGGGAAGATTGGCGAATGAGGCTTGATAGACTTCCTGCACCACCGCCAGGCACAGAACCGCGAAGTATGCCTCAGTGATCCAGTAAAAGTAGAAGTAGGCAGAGGGCGAATTCTGTCTTATCACGTAGGCAAGTAGCGACCGGGCGACGTGCGAAAGAGTGTATAGATAGAAAAAAGGATACTTCCGATACAGCTTTCGGGATGTGAGCACCCATAGCAGTATGGTTTGAAGAACCGGTGATGCGTACCAGATCGCTTGATGGATAGCATGTAAAGACATAGCTGTAACGAGATTATGCCCTCGATACAGCTATGCCAAACAAAATTATTTAGCGATCTGGCAACTACGCGAAAATGCCTGGGTACTCCGGGCCATCGGCTATCGCTACGCCTGGGTACTCCGGGCCATCGGCTATCGCTACGCCCGGGTATTCCGGGCCATCCGTTAGCGTCGATGTATGTTCCGGGCCGCTGGCCAAGATCGCGTGGTTCTGCTGCGAAGGGGCATTGTTCAGCAAAGCACTGATTGGAGACAAGTTGACGACGACGAGAAGCAAACTGAGTAGATGCACGGCATCCTCCCGGAAATTGACTTTCGGGAGCTAGCTTGTGCCGTATTGCTGACGCGACCGAAAAAATGCGGTATTCTTCCGTTGTCTGGAAAGTGGGAAACGGGATGCGGTTACTCGATGGGTATGAGGATTTCAAGGTGCGCACCTTGGCGAGGATTCCAGGGTGTTTGGCAAAAGCCCTGTTCATGCGTCAATGCCGCCGCGAAGAGGGTTATTCGCACTGGGGAATGCTCAATGCATATGGCGAGGTACAAGGCTCCAGAATTCTGCGCCGTATCGATCGCGAGATCCATATTGAAGTGCTGCGCAGGCCGATGGACGAGTTATTGAACGAGATGCAGGTCAACGCGGAGGGCTTGAATCCGTCATCACTGTCGGCGCCGGAGTCTTCCGATGCTGCGGTCCTCGGAGCGGTGGGTTCGAGGCATTTGCACTTCGTTTGCGAGACGTTGGGCTCTATGGTCGCCTACGAAAATCAACTCGCATAGCAATTCCGACTACTCGTCCGATGATTTCAGCATCAAGGCCGTTGCGCGCCACCCTGGTTGACTGTTGCGACAGCGGATGCGCCAGCATAAGCAAATCACTTCCTGATAACTCGCACCAGCAACAGCGAAAAGAGTCGCGAAGCTCAACAAAATAGATCGGCCGCTCGTATTCGGAGGCCCATGAGCCCCTCTGTATCGTCGTCTCGCTCTCATCGATTTGAACCAGGGAGCCGGGTTGTACAAGTGGAAACATGGTCCAGTCTTCCGAGCCAACATAGCCGTAGGAAAATTCACGAGTAGTGAACTGGTTCAGGTACGCCATCGGCACCGCTCCCCAATTCATTACGAATCGACCGAGGATCGAGGTGCTCTTCGGGTCAAATCCGGGATCCATCCGGACTGGCACTTGAACCGATTCGATGAAATCGAGTCCGGTGACTCGATGGGTGCGAGGGGGCATCAACATCTGATGGTCGGATGGCAGATTGCCTATCTCAATCCCATAGAGCCCTAAGAGCTTTCGTAAATCCGTGTGGTAGATCGCGGCGAGGCTATAGAGCTTGAAAATGCTAGGCACTACGCCCTTTGTCTCGATGTCCGACAGGCGGCTGATGGAGATTCCAAAATCCTGATTGCTGTATTTTTCCACCAGTTTGAGACTAGCGGCTTCCACGTGCCTGATCGTAAGTCCTAGACGCTCGCGCGTTTTTCTAAGTATCTCTCCGGGTTCCAAGCGGCCCTCCGCCTCGCCTCGGTCGCCGAGCGCAAGTGGCTGTGTTCGTAATTCAAAACAAGAAGTGTGCTCAATCGCCTTAGTTATCAATACATCGCCCGCTTGTTTTTTGTTCCGATATCAAAACAAAGCAATGATTCGAACACCGGTCCGCAGGCGAATCGCACATACCGATGATAAACGACCGCGTGATTTAGCCCCGAAATTCTGCGGTATCCACGGTCTTTTTGTATTGGCGGAGAGTTTGTTCTTAACTCAGAACTTCGAGATATTCTTGGCGGTAATCCAACTTTATCGTCCTAACCTTATAGTTGCTCGCGCAATCTAGAGTAATACTCAGGTCGTGTTGAGCGTTATCGAGTGAGGACAGGTGCTGGGGGGAAGCATCGTCCTCACTCTCGTCGTGCGAGCTCAATCGAGATCGCACGAAGTCCTTTATTTTTCAGATGGTTGGCCCGGTTGGAGTTGGCGTGAAATCGCTCCGGAAGATCGCAGTTCTTAGCTCCGTGAGACGTCTTTGCTGCCTGCTGCCACTCCTCGTCACAACGGGATCTCTCAATCCGTTGACTTTCTATGCGGATGCCACTATGCACCGGATCATCGTTACGTTGCCGGTGTTCTTTGCTGTCACTGGAATTCTTCTCTATCTTTACCGGTACCAAATCAGACAACACAGAAGGGATACGGTAGAACTAGCTGAACTCCGTGCCTCTAATGTTGCGCTTGGCAAACATGAACAGCGCTTCCGTGACCAACTCGCCGAGACGCGCATGGCGTTAGAGGTTGCACACGCTGCAACATTCAGCATTGACGTGACCACGGGCACGATTACCTGGTCTGACGAACTTTATCACATTTATGGTCTGAAACCCGGAGAGTTTGGTGGCCGGTGGGAGGACTGGCTGGAATGCGTTCTGCCGGAAGACCGCTCAAAAGCACTCGCGGAGTACCAGTCAAATCCCGCACCCGGGAGCGGAACCTCATCGGTATTTCGCATTCGCCGCGGCGATGATGGCGAAGTCCGCTGGCTTGAGGCTCGCGGCCAAGTCCTTTTCAACCCCGAGAAGCGTCCGCAGCGCATAGTTGGCATTAGTACCGATGTAACCGAGCGCCTGCGCGAGAAAGAAGAAACACGCGCGCTGGAAGAACAGTTTCGTCATGCCCAGAAAATGGAGGCTGTCGGGCGTCTCGCCGGCGGTGTCGCTCACGACTTCAACAATCTTCTGATGGTTATCAGGAGCTTCACCGAACTGATACAAGAGAGTCTACCCGCAGGGGAAGGCCTCCACAGATATGCGCAGGAGGTTCTTAACGCCAGTGCCCGCGCGGCTGGTCTCACCGCTCAACTGCTAGCCTTCAGTCGCAAGCGGATTCTTAATCCAACCGTTCTCAACCCCAACGCGGTAGTAAACGATGCGACGAAAATGCTGAAGCGGTTGATAGGTGAGGATATCAACGTCCAGGTTCTGGCCAACGAGCCAATATGGCCTATTCGTGCGGACGCAGACCAAATCGTCCAGATCCTGATGAACCTGTGCGTGAACGCCCGAGACGCCATGCCCCGGGGCGGAAAAATCACTATTCAGATTTGCAATAGCATCGTCGGTGAACGCGGGCTGGCAAACAACGCCTACGTGGTTCCTGGAGCGTACGTGGTGCTTTCCGTTGAAGATACCGGTGCTGGTATAAGCACGGAAGACATGGAGCATATGTTTGACCCGTTTTTTACCACCAAGCCGGTTGGAGGAGGCACGGGCCTCGGGCTTTCGACTGTTTACGGCATCGTCAAACAGAGCAATGGTTACGTTTGGGCCGACAGCGAGCTTGGCAAGGGAACTCGATTCACGATTTACTTTCCAAGGGCGAAGGAGGCGGCGGTTCCTCCGTTGCCCATCAGGCCCGAAATGGCGCATCTTCGTGGCATCGAGACAGTGCTTGTCGCAGAGGATGAGGCAGCTGTCCGCGAAGGTATTTGTGAATTTCTTGAGCAACGCGGATATACCGTGCTTTCCGCTGATTCCGGTGAGCAAGCGCTTCTGATTTCAGGGCGCCACGCCGGCAACATTGACCTGCTCATCGCCGATCTTGTCCTCCCCCGAATGGGCGGGCGTGAACTATCGCAGAGACTCATCGAGTTGCGATCTGAAGTGAAGGTCATATACATGTCCGGCCACGCTGACCGTTCAGAACTCAACATCACTGGACGGGAGCACGCGAAGGCTTTCCTGCACAAGCCTTTCAGTCTGGCCAAGCTTGCCCAAACGATGCGGGACGTATTGGCCAAGACAGAAGACAGCGATTCTGAAAGTCGACCGGCATGAATTATGCAAGATGAAGCGTGGAGTCTCGCACGCTGCCCGACCATGCGTCATGAATTTGCGTCATCCGCATCAACGGCCTTCGGGAGCTTGGTCAGTCTGCGTTCATAGGAAGGTGAGTCCCTTGCGCCACGATGTTGGCTCGGAAGCGCTTCCTCAAAAACACCGTCCGGCAGGTGCGCAGGTGTGGCTTCAACTCGAGAAGAAAAAGTGGCAATTTGCTGTGACGGAGCCAGTGTGCTTTCGCAATTCCGCTTGATATACCAGTCTGGAATCTCATTGCCGCCATGGCATCCCATGTCCCATGCATGATTTGGATGCTTCGAGTAATATTCCCTGCCCGCTTTCCGCATAGCCTCGACCTCATTGTTCGCTCCCCATGCTTCATGCACGAACGGGTTGCGCGTCGCTTCAGGATGAAAGTCCGGCGGCTCATATCCATTAGATTGAAACCACCACCATTCGTATGGATTTGGCGACGGAGGCTTATCGAATACGTTGTGTTGGGGAAGATTGCAATTGGAGCACAGCTTTGGAGGTATCGGAGACCCGCCCGCGTACCAATAAAAACTCATAACCGGAGCAAGAATGATTTCTCTGGGCGACGGACTGTAGGGGTATCCGCAAGTGAGACACCAATACATATCGCTGACTGCGCTGGCCTTCCTGGCAAGCTTTCGCTGTACCGCCTCCGCTCTGGCTTGTCTTTCTTCTTCAGCCCGTTTCAATTCGATGGCACGACCAACATCATCGTAAAACTGCATACGCCAACGACGCTTGCACTCTGCAAGGTTGGGCCCATGACGATAAACTACAAACGTGGCTATCATTACCAAACCGGGGATGACGAATATCGGATTGAGGAGGCAGCACAGGATTATAACCACAAGTACTACGAGCGCCATCCCGTAAGTTTTACAATGATAAAGAAAAACTCTTGAATAGTAGCTCCCCATTTCCAATCCCTTTCCGTGCTTACAGCCGTAACGGACACAACTGAAAAACTGCTTGGCGGTTTATGGAAGCCATGGTAGAAACCCCTGCGATGATAATCGACAACCCTCACAGCAAAGGGCTCATCTGCCTTCGGTTCTACAGCAACCAGAGCAGAAGGGCCATAGAGCATGAGAAAGAGCACCCGTGCAGTTCGGAGGGAAGCAATGTGTCCCCAGACCTGAACCACGCTCTTTGCCAACTCCTTGGCACTCTGCCCCCCCTATCAACAGACGTAATGATCTTGCCGTCCTTATTGAACAGCGCAAAGTCAGGGGCCGTCAACTCTTGTGTCCTGGTTCAGCGTGAAATGGAGAACGTCGCTTCTCGATTTCACGCTGAACCAGGACACAAGCAGATGGAAAACTAGATGGAATTTTATATGACTACGTCAGGAGCGCCTCATAATCTAAAGCCCGCGGGTGTCCTCGATGTTGGGACTTCATCTGCAAGGAGCCAGCGGAACTGGATGCTCCACTCTTCTTCCGTCTTTTTCCTGTAGGATCTCTTCCGGGCAGGTGAGCTGTTTGTATCGAGCCATTTGCTCCACGGCTGAACCAAAGTTCTCCGTCGAGAGAGTGGCGAGAGCCATGGGCTGGAAGCGTTCGGTCTTGGTTTCTGTGCCGAGTTGGAGGCCGATCGCGGAATTAGTGCTGACTTCGCCGACGGCACGCCAAAGAGCAAAGAATTCCTCGGTTTTGAGGAGCACGCGCGGTTGGTCGATTAAACCCTGGGGAAGCGCGGCTCTGCGCAGGATCGCAGAGGCACGGACTCCCAGTTCTTCCAACTTCGAAAAGGTGCTGCCAGAGACGCGAAAGTGCTTATTCATTCGGTTTACTCAGACTTGAGAGAAGCCATGTCGATGGAGAAGCGGTACTTCACATCCGACTTGAGCAGTCTCTCGTACGCTTCGTTGACCTTCTGGATCGGGATGACTTCGACATCGGCGGTGATGTTATGCGCGCCGCAGAAGTCGAGCATCTCCTGGGTTTCGCCGATGCCGCCGATGGGCGACCCGGAGAGGCTGCGCCGGCCCATGATCAGACTGAATGCCGAAACCGCGAGAAGCTTCTCCGGGGCGCCGACGAGCGTGATGTTGCCATCCCGGCGTAACAGACTGATGTAAGCATTGATGTCGTGATCGGCGGAGACAGCATCGAGAATGAAGTCGAAGCTGCCAGTGTGTTTTTGCATCTCGTCTGTATTCCTCGAAATGATGACCTCGTCTGCTCCGAGGCGAAGTGCGTCTTCCTTCTTGCTAGGTGAAGTCGTGAAGACAACCACGTGGGCGCCGAGCGCATGTGCAAACTTCACGCCCATGTGACCTAGTCCGCCAAGACCGACCACGCCGACTTTCTTGCCGTTGGTGACGCCCCAGTGGCGCATCGGTGAGTAAGTTGTGATTCCGGCGCAAAGCAAAGGCGCGGCTCCAGCAAGGTTGAGGTTCGAGGGAACGCGGAGGACGAACCTCTGGTCGACGACAATGCTGTCGGAATAGCCGCCGCAGGTGACACCTCCCAGATGCTTGTCGGGGAAGTTGTAGGTGAAGGTCGGATTCGGGCAGAACTGCTCGAGGCCAGCCTTGCACTCGGGGCAGATGCCATCCGAGTCCACCATGCAACCGATTGAGGCGAGATCGCCGGGCTTGAACTTGGAGACGGCGGAGCCAACCTTGGTGACGCGGCCGACGATCTCGTGGCCGGGCACGCAGGGGTAGACGGTGGGCATCACTCCGCTCCACTCGTTGCGAACTTGGTGGAGATCGGAGTGACAGATGCCGCAGTAGAGAATCTCGATCTGTACGTCGTGTTCGGTTGGATCACGCCGCGTGATCGTGGTGGAGGCCAGCGGCGATGTCGCACTTGCAGCGGAGTAGGCTTTCGCGTTGAACATGCACTTAGTCTAGATGCAAGCCGCATGCTCCGACATGCAAAACGCGCCATTGTTCATGCAAAATACGCCAGAATGCGTGACAGCATCTAGTCTGATAGTCTGAAGAAGTCGGCATCGCGCCGGAATTGTACGAAACCTATGCCGGGGTCACTGCCTGACCTTATGCGCTGAGGTCGTCGCTCGCTGTCTCCCGAATCATAAGTAATCCCAGAAAACTCAGCACTGCAGTGGCTGAAAGGTAATAACCGACATACTGCAGACCATACGTCGTGGCCAGCCAAGTGGCCAGATAGGGTGCTAGCGACGCCCCGAAGATGCCAGCGAAGTTAAATGCCAGAGAACTACCCGAGTAGCGAACAGGCGTGGGAAACAGTTCGGTGACGAGCGTGCCCAACGGTCCATAAGTCAGTCCCATCAAGCCGAGGCCCAAGATCATCATCCCCAACGCCCCGCCCATACCCGCGGTGAACATCGGCGCCAGAATCAGCCCAAAGAGAAAGATTGCAGCCGTGATCCACAGCATTGTATGCCGCCGACCGCGTTCCGCCAGCAGGGCGGAAATCGGAATTGTAAGCGCGAAAAAGGTCGTGGCGAACAACTGCATCTGAAGAAACTTTCCCCGGCTGAAACCCAGCACGCTGGTGCCCCACGACAGCGCAAAAACAACCATCAAGTAGAACAGAACGAACGTTGCCAGGCAGAGCAGAATCCCCGCCACCAATGCCTTTGTATGGTCGCGGAACACCACCCAAGCCGGCAGCCTCACCTGTTCACCCCGTTCCAGCGCTCTCTGAAATACCGGCGTCTCGGCGATCGTCGTGCGTACATACAGGCCCAAGAGCACCAGCACCGAACTTGCTAGAAACGGCAGCCTCCAACCGAATTCGAAAAACTGTTTGTTTGTGAGCAACTGCGACAGCACCAGAAACACCCCACCGGAAAGGATGAATCCCAATGGGGCGCCAAGCTGCGGAAACATCCCATACCAGGCGCGCTTGTTGGGCGGCGCATTTTCGACCGCTAGCAGCACGGCACCGCCCCACTCCCCTCCCAGCCCCAGCCCTTGACCAAACCGGCAGATCGCCAACAACAGCGGTGCGGCAAATCCGATCGAATGGTAGGTGGGCAAGGCTCCAATGCTCACGGTAGAAATTCCCATCGTAGCCAGTGCCACAACCAGCGTTGTCTTCCGGCCGATCCGGTCGCCAAAATGCCCAAAAAGCGCCGACCCAATTGGCCGCGCCAGAAACGCAATTCCGAACGTCGCCAGCGAGGCCAGAGTTGCCGTAGCCGGGTCCGCCATCGGAAAGAACAGCTTCGGAAATACCAAAACCGCCGCCGTCGCATAGATATAAAAATCGAAGAATTCGATCGTCGTGCCAACCAAGCTTGCGAACAAGACCTGGCGCGGCGAATTGACTGAAACCACTGTCACAGCGTCCCTTGCGCTCATTGAATCTCCACGTTGCAGGAAGACTACAGGAATAAGCGGCCTATCCTTAGTTATATCGTTTTTTAAATGCCACTGACTTTTGTATGCCACTGAAACGATGTACACGATAGGAGTCCGGGTATCTGGCTGGCGACCCGAAAGGAATCCATAACGAAGTCCATTTCGGGTTCATCCTCTGAACTCAGCATTGCAAATGAAATCCAACGATCTGAAGGGGCCGGAATATGAGCGGATCGGGGGCATTTAGGGGGATCAATCGTTTTGCGCGGCCCCCAGCATCTAGAGTTCGAAGCTATGGGGTGGCGCGATTATAGCCCAACACTCGTTTTACTTGTGATAATGCGACGCGGCACTCGATAGGCCCTCTTCAGTCGGCTTGTGGCAAGATCCTCCTGAGGGCTTGGCACAAGCCGGGCGGATCACGGGGCTACTCTTCCACAATCCGGGTATGGAAGAGTGGCCATCGATCCACATAGAGTTTTCAACCGTCAGCAGAGGAATTATTGGAGAAAAAAGGCGATGCTGTAACGTGGGCTACGGTTGCATGATCCAGTCACCGTCGATCGTGAGGCACGTCATGGCATGTCTGCGCTGCAACTTGATAAAAGTCCGAGCTTAGCGGCGAAGTAACCGCGGAATCTGCAAACCCGTCCATCAAAAGTATTTGCAGCAACCGCCCCAGCCACGTGATTGCAGACCAGTCAACCATTTGCGGTTCGAATGCATTTCCGGAGAGACTCTAATGCCAACCAGAAGACAATTTATTAAGACGACGGTTATGGCCGGCGCAAGCATTGCATTATTCAAAGGGGTTGAAGGGCAGGCTTGGGCTTTTACCCAAAGCCCGCTGCTACGAAAATTTATCTCCCCGCTCCCCGGCCTCGGAACCGGAATACCCATCGCAAATGCTCTCTCAGTAACTCGCTATGGCATCGCCAGCGACATGTACAACCTGGCTGCGGTCCAGTTTAGGCAACAGATGCACCCCGACCTCCCCGGCCCCACCAAGTTGTGGGGCTACATGGATCGGACCACCAACACGCCAGCCTATCTGGGGCCAATCATCGTGGCCGAGAGGGGACGGCCGGTCATCCTCCGAATGTTGAATAGTCTGCCTAACAAGCACCCATTGCCGATCGATGCCACGTTAATGGGCGCAGACATGGGCGCAGCGGCCAATCGCATCACGGTTCACCTTCATGGCGGCCTCACGCCATGGACCAGCGACGGTGGGCCTTTCACCTGGTTCACACCTTCAGCGACGGGCCCCGGAAGCGGAGCCAGCAATGCCGCCGCTGGAATAGATTTCCTGAACGGAGTGTCGGCTGGGCAAGCCGAGTATTACTATCCCAACGACCTGAGCGCGCGTCTTGTGTGGTATCACGACCACGCCATGGGCATCACGCGCCTGAATGCGTATGCGGGTATGGCATCCGCTTATCTGATCAATGATTCGGTCGTTACCTCACTCACCAATCCCACCAGCGGCCCGGCGATTGTTCCCCCGTTGCAGTACACGATTCCGCTGGTTTTGCAGGACAAGATGTTTAAGATAGCGCCGGACCAATGGGGAAAACCGGGCGACCTCTGGTATCCGTACATCTATGAGATCGACAATCCCGGACCAACGGGAAGATGGGATATCGGAACGCCCTCGAATGGCTTTCCGAACCTTGGGGCGCCACCCGTGCCATCGTGCGTTCCGGAGTTCTTCGCGGATACGCCGGTCATCAATGGCGAAGCCTATCCCTACGTCGAAGTGGAACCGAGAAGGTACCTGTTCCTGCTGTTGAACGGGTCGCAGGCACGCTTTTACAACCTGAACCTGTTCTTCGAATCCTTGATGAACGCCAAGGAGCCGGACTTCAGCAAGCCTGGTCCAGCCTTCATACAGATCGCCAACGAAGGCGGTCTTCTACCTGACACGGTTGTGCTGAATAATCCTCCCACGCTGATGCCGTATGCCTCTGACGATAGTGTCATCCGAATGGTCCGAAGAACCTTGTTCTTGCCCCGGCAGAGAGAGCCTACATCATCATCGACTTCTCTGGCTGCCAACCGGGAGACAGGCTCATCCTTTACAACGATGCGCCAGCTCCGTTCCCGGGTGGAGACACCCGAAACGACTACTTCACCCGCGATCCCGACCAGACATCGACTGGCGGCGCAGCCACAACCAGACCGGGCAAAGGCCCGAACACACGCACGCTATTGCAGTTCCGGGTCAGCAGACTGAGCGGAGCACCCGATCCATTGAATTTTACCAAGACGCTCAGCGCGCTCGTAAATGGGTTACCTGCGGCCTATGCGGCTTCGCAGCCTCCGGCGCTCTCCACACATGGCCTGCGGCCCCAGACCAAAACTCTGAACGAAGACTTCGATTCCTACGGGCGTCTTATCCAAAGGGTCGGTACAGGGACCAAGCTCTACACCGACAGCTTCGGCCGGAACTATACGGACGCTCCCACCGAGGTGGTCAGCAATGGCGAAACTCAGGTCTGGGATATCTACGACACGACTGGCGACACTCATCCCATGCACTTCCATCTGGTGAACGTACAGGTGATCGGGCGTGATTTCTTCTCCACCGTTGGAGATCACGCAAACAGTCCCGACTCGGTTTTCGCTCCGCCGGATCCGAACGAAATGGGATGGAAGGAAACTGTCCGCATGAATCCGGGTACGGTAACCAGGGTGATTATGAGGTTTGCCTTGCCAAGCGTTCCGTTCAAAGTTCCGTCGAGCCCCAGGTTCACCGGCATACCACATGCAAACGAATACGTGTGGCACTGCCACATTTTGGAACATGAAGAGCACGACATGATGAGACCGTTAATCGTGAAAGGTTAGCTGGGCTCATAACCCACAGGTTGTCAACCTGACACAGTGTTGCCGCAAGAGCTCTCTGTCTCAGGTTGCGCATTGGAACGAACTTCTGGGAAAGCCTCAAGGGAATTAGCCGGGCAGCAAGCAGTTGCTAACAAAACGACGCAGCTTTGCGGCTGGCGCCTGCCCAAAAACTGCCCCCTGCACCCGGACGCAACCGGGACGCAACTAGCCGTTTTGGGCTGTTTGGAAAAAGTTTGTAAGTTATAGATTTGCTTGGTGGCGGCGCGTGGACTCGAACCACGGACCTACGGATTATGAGACCGTCGCTCTAACCGGCTGAGCTACGCCGCCACGGACAGTCTGCCAAGAGAGCCTGCTGGTGCAGGCAGGCAGACATCATGCG
>Ga0182030_10008380_pt1 | contig 21411 bp, 19 predicted proteins | sample 812S3MmetaG_FD_121299 | JGI IMG/M metagenome (GOLD analysis project Ga0182030, IMG submission 121299) | Permafrost microbial communities from Stordalen Mire, Sweden - 812S3M metaG (Illumina Assembly) | ecosystem: Environmental > Terrestrial > Soil > Wetlands > Permafrost | place: Sweden...
CACCATCTCGCCGTGCTCGATGGCCTCCTCGAACTGGCGTACCTCGCCGGGGTCGATCCGGTGGCCGAAGGAGGCGTCGACCACGACGGTCACATCCTCGGCGGTGAACCCCTTGTGCTCCTCCAGGAAGGTCTCGATCGCCTCGTTCAGCTGGGCGAGGCTCGGCAGGGTGCGACCCTCGGTTGCAAGGTTGGACCCGTCGACGACGATGCGCCGGCGGGCCGGTTGTTCGGATTCCATAGGTGGGCACAGTCAACCACCTGTCCGGCCCACCACCGGCCATGCCCCCAGTTCAGGCCCTAGGAACACCGGGGACTCCACCCCGTCGGAGCCCCCGGACGCGCCGGCGCCGGAGTCGTAGGATCGCATCCGTGACCACCGACATCCAACGGGCCGACGAGGCCACCGACCTCCTCCAGCACCTGATCCGGAACGGTTGTGTCAACGACGGCACCCCCACCTCGGGCCAGGAGGCGCGCAGTGCCGAGCTGCTCCAGGGCTACCTCGAGGGCACCGGCGCGCTGATGGAGACCTACGAGCCCGCTCCGGGGCGCAAGACCCTGGTGGCCCGCCTGCCGGGCTCCGACCCCACGGCGCCGTCGCTCACCCTGCTCGGCCACACCGACGTCGTGCCGGCCACCCCCTCGGACTGGTCCCACGACCCCTACGGCGGCGAGCTCATCGACGGCGAGGTCTGGGGCCGAGGCGCCATCGACATGCTCAACCTCACCACCACCATGGCCACGGCCTTCCGTCACCTGGCCCTCGACGGCTTCCGACCGAAGGGCGACCTGACCTACATCGCCGTGGCCGACGAGGAGGCGCTGTCGACGTTCGGGGCCCGGTGGCTGTGCGCCAACCACCCCGACGACGTCCGCAGCGACTACGTCATCACGGAGTCGGGCGGCTTCCCCATGAACGGTGCCGACGGCCTGCCGAGGCTGCCCGTCATCGTGGGCGAGAAGGGCGTCTACTGGTGCGTCCTGACCGTGACGGGCACGCCGGGACACGCCAGCCAGCCCCTGCGGACCGACAACGCGCTGGTCAAGGCGGCCGAGGTGGTGCGACGGATCGACGAGTACCGCCCGCAGGCCGAGCTCCACGAGGCCTGGGTTCGGTTCATCCACGGTCTCGGGTTCCCCCCGGAGCTGAGCGAGCCGCTGCTCGACCCCGACCGCATCGACGCCTTCTGCGACGAACTGCCCCTGCTGGGTCTGGCCCGCCAGGCCCACGCCTGCACCCACACGACCATGGCCCCGACCATCCTCCACGGTGGCACCAAGCTCAACGTCATCCCCGACCGGGTGGAGCTGTCCGTCGACATCCGGTCCCTGCCCGGGTGGGAGACCGGGGAGGTGCGGGCCATGCTCGACGACGTGCTCGGCGACCTGTCCGGCTCCGTCGAGGTCGCCTTCCACGCCGAGGAGCCCGCCTCCACCTCCCCCATCGACACCCCGCTGTGGGACGCCCTGCAGCGGGTCAGCCGCATCTTCTACCCCGGCGCGACCAACGTGCCGTTCCTGACCGTCGGGGCGACCGACGCCCGCTACACCCGGACCCTGGGCTCGGTGTCCTACGGGTTCGGACTGCACAGCACGGCCATCGGCTTCGAGCAGTACGGCGCGATGTTCCACGGCATCGACGAGCGGGTCGACGTCGAGTCGCTCCGGCTCTCGAACGAGATGTGGATGGCGCTGGCCCGCGACTTCCTGGGCTGACGGGCGCAGGCGCGGGCGGACGGGGCGCCCGCGCGGCCGGCGCCGGCGGGCCGGCTCAGCCCACGGCGCGGACCAGGAGGTCCTCGAGCTCGAGCCGGTGGAGGGCGGCGCTGCCCGATGCCGGGCTGGCGGACTCGGCCCGGCTGACGTGGCGCAGCAGGTGGCTCTTGCGCAGCAGGCGGTGGAGCCGGCTGTGGACGAAGTTCCACGCCCCCATGTTCTCGGGCTCCTCCTGCAGCCAGACGACCTCCTCGGCCTGCGGGTACCCCGCCAGCACGTCGGTGAGGGTGTCCTTCGGCCACGGGTAGAGCTGCTCCACCCGCACGATGGCCACGCTGGCCCCGGCCTCGCCGAGCTCGTCCCGGCGCGCCAGGGCGTCGAAGGCGACCTTGCCGGCGCACAGCACCACGCGGTCGACCCGGGAGCGGTCGAAGCCGTCCAGGGAGGCCGCCGGGTCGTCGAGGACCTCGGCGAACGAGCCGGAGGTGAAGGCCGAGACCGGCGAGCGGGCCTGCCGGGCCCGGAGCAGCGACTTGGGCGTGAACACGATGAGCGGCTTGCGGTCCGGGATGCGGACCTGGGCCCGCAGCAGGTGGAAGTACTGGGCCGCGGTGGTGGGCTCGGTGACCCGCAGATTGCCCCGTGCGCACAGGGTCAGGAACCGCTCGATGCGGGCCGACGAGTGCTCGGGGCCCTGCCCCTCGTAGCCGTGCGGCAGCAGCAGTACGAGGCCGGACTTCTGGCCCCACTTGTCCTCGGCGGCCACCAGGAAGTTGTCGACGATGATCTCCGCGCCGTTCCAGAAGTCGCCGAACTGCGCCTCCCAGGCCACCAGGTCGTCGGGGGCCTCCACCGAGTACCCGTACTCGAAGCCCACGCAGGCGTACTCCGACAGGAGCGAGTCGCGGATGGTGAAGCGGCCCCCCTCCAGTCCCTCCAGGGGCACGAACTCGGTGCCCGTCTCGTGGTCGACCAGGACGGCGTGCCGGTGGGAGAAGGTCCCCCGGCGGGTGTCCTGGCCGGTGACGCGCACGTCGGTCCCCTCGAGCAGCAGCGAGCCGAAGGCCAGGGCCTCGCCCAACGCCCAGTCGATCTCGCCGTCGGCCACCACCTTGTCGCGCTGCTCGAACTGGCGCGCCAGCTTGGGGTGGAGCACGAAGCCGTCGGGCACCGTCCGGACCACGGTGGCCAGGCGGGACACCGTCTCGGGGTCGATGCCGGTCTCCACCTGGGGGATGGTCAGGTCGGGCTGGATGTACTCGGGCAGGGTCAGCGGGGCGGCCGGCGCCCCCTCGGCCTCGGCGCGGGTCTCGTCGAGCGCGGCCTGCAGCCGGGCCGAGAAGTCGTCGAGTGCCTGCTCGGCCTCCTCGAGCGAGATGTCGCCGCGGCGCACCAGCGCCTCGGTGTACAGCTTGCGCACCGAGCGCTTGGCGTCGATGAGGCCGTACATGAGCGGCTGGGTGTAGCTCGGGTCGTCCCCCTCGTTGTGGCCGTGCTTGCGGTAGCAGACCATGTCGATGACGACGTCCTTGTGGAAGGCCTGACGGAAGCCGAAGGCCAGCCGGGCGGCCCGGGCGCAGGCCTCGGGGTCGTCGCCGTTGACGTGGAAGATCGGCGCCTGCACCATCTTGGCGACGTCGGTCGGGTACACCGAGCTGCGGGCCGCCTCCGGCGCCGTGGTGAACCCGAGCTGGTTGTTGATGACCACGTGGACGGTGCCACCCGTGCGGTAACCGGCGAGCTGGGACAGGTTGAGGGTCTCGGCCACCACGCCCTGGCCCGCGAACGCGGCGTCGCCGTGCAGGAGGATCGGCAGCACCGGAAAGGGGGCGCCGGTGCCGTCGACCAGGCGCTTGCCGGTGCCCCGCTCGCCGCCGAGCGAGTCCTGGCGGGCGCGGGCCATGCCGACCACCACCGGGTCGACCGCCTCGAGGTGGGACGGGTTGGAGGCCATCGTCACCGGGATGGACCCGCCGGCCCGACCCGGGAACGTGCCGGCGGCACCCTTGTGGTACTTCACGTCGCCGGAGCCCTGGACGGACTCCGGGTCGAGGTTGCCCTCGAACTCCTCGAAGATCTCGCCGTAGGACTTGCCGACGATGTTGGCCAGCACGTTGAGCCGGCCGCGGTGGGACATGCCCATGACCGACTCGTGGAGGCCCTCGACGACGGCCTCGTTCAGCAGGGCGTCGAGGATGACGATCGCCGACTCGGCCCCCTCGAGGCCGAAGCGCTTCTGCCCCACGTAGCGGGTGTGGAGGAAGCGCTCGAATACCTCGGCGGCGTTCAGCCGGTCGAGGATGTGGCGCTGCTCGTCCGACGGTGTGACCGCGGACACGCCCTCGACGTGCTGCTGGATCCACCGCTTCTGGTCGGGGTCCTGGATGTGCATGTACTCGACGCCGAGGGTGCGGCAGTAGGCGTCGCGCAGCACGGACAGGATCTCGTCGAGGGTGGCCAGCTGCTTGCCGGCCAGGCCGTCCGCCACGAACGTCCGGGGCAGGTCCCAGATGGTCAGGCCGTAGTGGAGCGGGTCGAGCTCGGGGTGCAGGTCGACCGGTTCGGCGTCGAGCGGGTCGAGGTGGGCGATGAGGTGGCCGCGCACCCGGTACATGTTGACCAGCGTCTGCACGTGGTTCTGCTTGATGAGGCGCTCGTGCCCGCCGTCCGCCTCGTCGGCCGCGGACACGTCCGGTTGCCACGTGACCGGCTCGTAGGGGATACCGAGCGCCCCGAACACCTCCTCGTAGAAGCCGTGCTTCCCCATCAGGCACTCCGACACGTGGGCCAGGAAGAGTCCGGACTCGGCGCCCTGGATGATCCGGTGGTCGTAGGTCGACGTGACGGTCACCGTCTTGCCCACGCCGAGCTCGGCCAGCATGCGCGGATCGGTGGCCTCGAAGCCCGGCGGTACCCCGAGCGCCCCGACGCCGACGATCACGCCCTGGCCGGGCATGAGCCGCGGCACCGACTGGACCGTGCCCAGGGTGCCGGGGTTCGTGAGGGTGACGGTGGTGCCGGCGAAGTCGTCGGGAGCGATCTTGTTGGTGTGGATCTTGCGGACGAGGTCCTCGTAGGCGGCGACGAAGCCCTGGAAGTCGCGCGTGTCCGCATCGGCGATGCACGGCACCAGCAGGGTCCGGCCGCTCCCCTTCTCGACATCGACGGCCAGGCCGAGTCCCACGTGGTCGTGCCGGAGCACGCCCGGGGTCCCCTTGCCGTCGGCGTCCTCGACGAAGGCGGCGTTCATGGCCGGGACGGCCATCAGCGCCTTCACCACGGCGTAGCCGATCAGGTGCGTGAAGCTGACCTTGCCCCCGGTGGTGCGCTGCAGCTGGTTGTTGACGATCGTGCGGTTGACCTCCAGGAGCTTGGCCGGCACGACCCGGACGCTGGTGGCCGTGGGCACACCGAGCGACGCCTCCATGTTGGTGACGATGCGCCCGGCGGCGCCCCGCAGCGGCGTCGCCCCCGCCACCGGCGACGGTGCGGTGCCCGACGGCGCGGCGGCCGACGGTGCGGCGCCGGGTGCCGGAGCGGCTGACGGAGCCGGCGCGGCTGACGGTGCCGGCGCGGCCGTGACGGCGGGGACGGTCCCCGTCGGCCGGTAGTCGGCGAAGAATTCCTGCCAGGAGTCGGACACCGAGGAGGGGTCGGCCTGGTACCGCTCGTACATGTCCTCGACGAGCCAGGCGTTGGGGCCGAACGCCCCCGTGCCGGCCGCCGGTCGTCCGTCCTGGCCCTGACCCTGCATCGACGCGTCTCCAACCTCGGGGCTCTCCATTTCCCTCCAGCCTACCGGGGGCACCACCGGGCCCACATCGGCCACGGGGGCCGACAGGGGGCGCTCGGGACGCCGAGTAGCGTCGGGGCAATGCCAGCACCGCGCACCCGGGTCACGTGCACGTTCACCTTCGAGGCCGCCCACCGGCTGGCGTGGCACCCCGGGAAGTGCCGCAACCTCCACGGGCACTCGTACCGGCTCGACGTCTCGGTGGAGGGCCCGCTCGACGCCAACGGGGTCGTCCTCGACTTCGACACCCTGCAGGACGTGGTGCGGGCCGAGGTGGTCGACGCCTGGGACCACCGGGACCTCAACGAGGTGCTCGACAACCCCACGGCCGAGCTGCTGGCCCATCGCGCCTGGGAGCTTCTGACGGCGGCGGGCCTGGACCTCGTCGCCCTCCGACTGTGGGAGACGACGGACTCGTGGGTCGACCTGGAGCGGGAGCCGGGGGCCTGACCGTGCCGGGCGACCTGGTGGTGCTGTCGGGAGGGCTCGACTCCACGGTGTGCATGGCCCTGGCGGCCGCCGGGTCGGACCGGGCACCGTTGGCCCTCACCTTCGACTACGGCCAGCGGCACCGGGTGGAGCTCGACCGGGCCGCCGGCGTGGCCGGCCACTTCCGGGCCGAGCACCTCGTGGTGCATCTCGACACCTCGGCGTGGGGCGGCTCGGCCCTGACCGACGACTCGGTCGACGTGCCCACCGACGGCGTCGACCACGGGATCCCCTCCACCTACGTGCCCGCCCGCAACAGCATCTTCCTGGCCGTGGCGCTCGGCGTCGCCGAGGCCCGGGGCCTCGACGCCGTGTGGATCGGAGTCAACGCCATCGACTACTCCGGCTATCCCGACTGCCGCCCCGAGTTCATCGAGGCGTTCCGCGGGGTGGCCGCCACCGGTCAGCGCCGCGGCGTCGAGGGCGACCCGATCGCCATCCGCACCCCGCTCATCGACCGCACCAAGGAGGAGATCGTCCTGCTCGGCACCGGACTCGACGCGCCCCTCCACCTGACGTGGTCCTGCTACCTCGGCGGCGACCGGCCCTGCGGCGCGTGCGACGCGTGCCGACTTCGGGCCCAGGGGTTCGCGGCCGCGGGCCTCGACGACCCCGCGTCGGCATGAGCGGGGCCGCCGCCGACGGGGCGCCGACGCCGGAGGGTGACCGTCCCACCGGGCCGCAGGACATCCTGGTGTCGGAGGTGTTCAGTGCCATCCAGGGCGAGGCCGCTCTGGTCGGCGAGCGCCAGGTCTTCGTCCGGCTGACCGGCTGCAACATCCGCTGCGCCTACTGCGACCAGCCCGAGGCCCTCGAGCGCGTCGCCGGGCCGTGCCGGGTGGAGCGGACGGCCGGACGTCGTGACTGGTCGGTCGAGGCCAGCCCGCTCGGCCTCGACCGGGTGGTCGAGGCCGTCGGGTCGCTGTGGGACCAAGTCCCCCACCACTCGATCAGCCTGACCGGGGGCGAGCCGCTGCTGCAGGGCACCCGGGTGGAGGGACTGGTCGACCGCCTCGCCGCCCAGGGGTGGCCGGTCATGCTGGAGACCAACGGGACCCTCCTGCCGCCGCTCCGCCGGATCGGGTCACAGGTGGCCTACGTCAGCATGGACGTGAAGCTGCGCAGCGTGGACGGCGAGATGGTGGCGGCCACCACCCAGTCGAGGTTCCTCGCCGAGTCCCTGGCGTCGGGGGCGACCACCTGGGTGAAGATCGTGCTCGGACCGGACACCGACGTGGACGAGTTCGACGCGGCGATCGCCATGGTGGCCGCGGCGTCGGCGGGCCGGGACGCCCCGGTCGAGGTCTTCCTGCAGCCGGTGACCCCGTTCGCCGCGGTGCTGCGGGCGCCCACGCCCGACCAGGTGCTCGAGCTCCACGAGCGGGCGCTGCGGATCCATCCGCGGGTGCGGGTGGTGCCCCAGACCCACAAGGCCATCGGCCAGCTGTAGGGCGGCGGGGCGCGGGCGCGGAACGTCGGCGGGGCCCGTGCCCGGACGCGTCGGCGGGGCGCGGGCCCGGACGCGTCGAAGGGACGGCCCGGGACCGAGTCCCGGACCGCCCCTTCGACGGGACTACTTGGCCTTGGTGATCTTCGGGGCGGGGGCCTGACCGTTCACGACCTTCTTGAACGAGGCGCCGGCGGTCACCTTGGGGCTCTTCGAGGCCTTGATCTTGATGGTCTCGCCCGTCTGCGGGTTGCGACCCGTGCGAGCGGCGCGCTGGGCCCGGTCGAAGGTCAGGAAGCCGGTGATGACGACCTTCTCGCCCTTCGCCACGTTGGCGGTGATCACGTCCTCGAGGCCGGAGAGCACGGTGGCGACGTCCTTGGAGGTCGACCCGGTGTGGGCGGCGACGGCGGCGATGAGATCGGTCTTGGTGAGGGGCACAGTTTCTCCTTGGTCAAATGGAAGCCCTAACAATGCACGATCTGGAGGCGCGATGCGTGCATTTCCGCCCACGGACCCCTGAACTGGGCGGTTCCCGACCCCTCGCGCGTCGAATGGCCGTGCTGCACCGGGTGCTGTCAGGCTGGCCCGGATGACCGACGCGCACGATCTGTCGCTGACCGAACACGTGCCCGACCCACCCCCGCGGGGTACCCCGATCGTCGTGCTGGTCCACGGCTCGCTCGACCGTGCCGGCAGCTTCGCCCGCGTGACGCGCCGGCTCGACGACCTGCATACGGTGGCGTACGACCGTCGCGGCTACCACCGCTCGCGGCACGTCACGCCGGTCCACGACACGCTGGACGGCCACGTCGGGGACCTCCTTGCGGTCATCGACGGACGGCCCTGCGTGGTGGTCGGCCACAGCTACGGCGGTGACATCGCCCTGGGCGCGGCGCTCGGTGCCGATGGTCCGGGTCCGATCCTGGCCGTCGCCGCCTACGAGCCTCCGATGCCCTGGCTCGGACCGTCGGCCACCCGGCCCCGTGGCGGTGCCACCGGCGATCGTCGGATCGACGACGAGGACCCGACGGTGGTGGCCGAGCGCTTCTTCCGCCGGATGGTCGGCGACTCGGCCTGGGACCGCCTGCCCGAGGAGACCAAGGAGGCCCGGCGGGCCGACGGGCCGGCACTGGCCGGCGAGATCGCCGCCATCCGCACGTCCGTGGCGCCGTTCGACGTCACGCGGCTGGCCGTTCCGGCCGTCTTCGGGCGCGGCACCGAGTCGCTCCCCCACCACCGGGCGTCGGCGGACTGGCTCGTGGCCCACACCCCGGACGCCGAGCTGCTCGAGATCGAGGGCGCGGCGCACGGCGCCCACCTGACCCACCCCGACGCGTTCGCCCGGTTCGTCCGGGTCGCGGTGGCACGCGCCGAGGGCGCGTCCCGGTAGACCGGGGGCATGCACCTCCTCGTCACCGGCTCGTCGGGACTCATCGGCACCGCACTGGTCGACGCCGCGGTCGCCCGGGGCGACACCGTCACCCGGCTGGTCCGCCGGTCGCCGGCGCCGGCCGACAGCGCGCAGCCGGCGGGCGTCCGCGATGTCACCTGGGACCCGGACGCCGGGCACGTCGACCTCGACGCCCTGACGGCCGGCGGCCCGGTCGACGGTGTGGTCCACCTGGCCGGAGCCGGCGTGGGCGACAAGCGGTGGACCCCGGCTCGCAAGCGCGTGATCGTCGAGAGCCGCACCCGGGGGACCGACCTCGTGGCGCGGACCGTCGCCGATCTCGATCCCCGGCCGGCCGTGCTGGTGAGCGCCTCGGCCGTCGGCTGGTACGGCGACCGCGGTGACGACGTGCTGGACGAGTCCGAGCCCGCGGGCTCCGGGTTCCTGGCCGGCGTGTGCGTCGAGTGGGAGGCGGCCACCGTCCCGGCCGAGGCGGCCGGCGTCCGGACCGTCCACCTGCGCACCGGCATCGTGCTCAGCCCGACCGGCGGGGCCCTGGCCAAGCAGCTCCCGCTGTTCCGTCTGGGTGTGGGTGGGAGGATCGGTTCGGGCCGCCAGTACCGGAGCTGGATCACCCTCGACGACGAGGTGGCCGCGATCCTCCACTGCCTCGACGCGGCCGACCTGTCCAGCGCCGTCAACGCCACGGCCCCGGCCCCGGCGACCGACGCCGAGCTGGCGCGGGCCCTCGGGGCGGCCCTGCACCGGCCCGCCGTCCTGCCCGTGCCCGCCGCCGCGCTCAAGGTGGCCCTCGGTACGGAGATGGCGACCGACATGGTGCTGGCCAGCCAGCGCGCCGTGCCGTCCCGGCTGACCGCCTCCGGGTTCACCTTCCGACACGGCGGACTGGACGAGGCCGTGCGCTCGGTGCTCGGGTCCCATTAGGAGACCGGAGACCCGGGCACCGGCACGGACCGCCGCCTCCGGGGCTGGCGGACCAGCTTGTCGCCCGCACCGGACTCGTCCTTGGCCCCGGCCACGAGGGGCGACGTCGACAGCAGGAACAGTCCGTTGACCACCAGGATGACGGCCACGACCTCGACCGGCAGGCGCCACCCGGCGGTCTGCAGGTGGTCGTGGAACAGGTAGATGCCGATGACCACGCTCACGATCGGGTCGATGATCGTGATGGCGGCCTGGGACGACGTGATCGGTCCGGCGTGGAACGCGCTCTGGATCAGGAACAGGCCGACCGCCCCGGTCGCCACCATCGCGTAGGGCACCCAGTCCGTGAACGTGCGTCCCCAGCCGATCGACAGCAGCGTCGTGAACTGCTTGGTGAGGGCGGCCGACAGGGCGAACAGGACGGCCCCCGCGCTGCCGAACATGGCGGCGCGGAACCACCGCGGACCCGTGAAGCCCAGGGCCGAGCAGCCGGCCGCCACGGCGCCGATGACCACGAACACGAAGATCCATGCGTGCCGTGACGGGATGACGTCACCGCCCCCGGGATCGGACACCACGAGGAAGGTGGCGAGGCCGCCGGCGGCGGCGGCGGAGCCGCCCCACTCCCGCCACCCCAGGTGGAAGCGGAACCAGACGCCGAGGATCAGCACGAGGAGCAGCAGCTCGGACGCCACGATGGGCTGGACGGAACTCAGCTGCCCGAAGTGGAGGGCTCCGGCCTGGAGCAGGAATCCCACGCCGATCATGGCCAGGCCCAGGAACCAGATGGCGTTGGAGAAGGCGTAGCGGACCAGGCGCAGGCTCATCACCGTGTCCGGTGGCGCGCTCTGGACCCCGATCCGCTGGAAGATCGCGCTGAGGGCGTTGGCCAGGGCGGCGAGGACGGCCAGGAGGTACGCCACACCCAGTGTCTACCGCAGCGACCGCCGCCGACCCCCGGATGCCCGCCCGGATACGCTGACCGGTGCCCGGCGACCGGGCACGGAGCGAAGGGGAACCGGACATGAGCGTCACCCAGCAGGACCAGTCGACCGCTTCCGCGGGCGCACCCTCGCCGGAGGACTTCGAGGCGGAAGCCCGCGCCTTCCTCGACGCCCACGCCGAGAAGCGCCCGGTGGAGACCTTCGTGTGGGGTCAGGGCTCCGACGACGTCAGCCTCTTTCCGGAGAAGACGCACGACCAGGAGGTGGCCGACCTGGCCGTGTCCCGCGCCTGGGCCCAGCAGGTCTTCGATGCCGGGTTCGGCTGGATCACCGGTCCCACGGACTACGGCGGCCGCGCGCTGCCGGGCGACTACCAGCGGATCTGGGGCCGCGTGGCTGCGGACTACCGCACCCCGTCGATGTCCATCTACGGCATCGGCCTCGGCATGGTCGCACCGACGATCCTGGCCCACGCCACCGACGAGGTGAAGGAGGCCTACCTGCGCAGGATGTGGCGTGGCGACATCGTGGGCTGCCAGCTCTTCAGCGAGCCCTCCTCCGGCTCGGACCTGGCCTCCCTCCAGACCCGGGCGGTCAAGGACGGCGACGAGTGGGTCCTCAACGGGCAGAAGGTGTGGACGTCGGGCGCCCAGGTGTCCGACATCGGCGAGATCATCTGCCGCACCGACCCGGACCTGCCCAAGCACCGGGGGCTCACGGGCTTCGTGGTGGACATGCACGCCCCCGGCGTCGAGGTGCGTCCCCTGCGCCAGATGACGGGCGGGGCCTCGTTCAACGAGGTGTTCTTCACCGACGTCCGGGTGCCCGACTCCCACCGCCTCGGCGACATCAACGGCGGGTGGACCGTGGCCCTCACCACGCTCATGAACGAGCGGGCCGCCATCGGCGGCGGGGGCGGCGGCGTGAGCCTGCCGCAGTCCACCCGGCTGATCGAGGCCGCCCGGTCGGTGGGCAAGGCGGGCGACCCGCTCGTGCGCCAGCAGCTGGCCGACATCGTCATCAACGAGCGGGTGGCCGGGTACACCAACCGGCGGGCCATGGCCAAGATCGCCGCCGGTCAGCTGCCCGGACCGGAGATGTCGCTGGGCAAGCTGTCGTTGACGGCCAACATGGTGCGGACCTACGAGGTCGTGTCGTCGATCTTCGGGCCGTCGCTGGTGGCCGACACCGGTGCCTGGGGCAACTATGCGTGGACCCAGTACCTCCTCGGCGTGCCCGGCATGCGGATCGCCGGCGGATCGGACGAGGTCATGCGCAACATCATCGGCGAGCGGGTGCTCGGCCTACCCAAGGAGCCCGCCGCGCAGTAGCGCCGCGCGCCGGTGGGCCGTGGCCCCCGGCCCCGTGCACGTCCGGACCGGTGAGGTGGGATACTGCGCCATGGATGATCTTCCCTACGTGCGGAGTGAGCGAACCGTCGAGGCGCCCCTGGATGCCGCCCTGCTCGTGGTCGTTCCCCAAGAGCTTCAGAACCTGGAGGAACTGATCGCCCAGAATGGCCAGGAGTCGGTGGGAGAGATGGAGATCATTCCCGTGCAGGAGGACTCCCCGTTACCGGAAGGCCACCGCACCTTCGAGTTCAGGCTGCATCACACCGTCTGACCACGGGACGTCGGCGAGGAGTCCGCGGCGTGGTGGCGGCCCGTCGAAGAAATCCGGCGTCAGTGACCGGTCTCCTCCGTCGGACCGACGCTGCGGGCGCCCTCCGTGCGGGCCACGGTCCCGGTCGGTCCCAGTCGCCACCGGTTCCACGGCCAGACCCCGTCGATCTCGACCTCCAGGGAGAAGCTGAGCACGATCCGGATCACGACGATCAACCCGAGGACGGCGACACTCTCCACGGTCGGCTCGACGATGATGGTCCGGACGATGTCCCCCACGATGAGGACCTCGAGCCCGAGGAGGATCGCCTGGCCCAGGCGCTGACGGAGCGTCGCATAGGTGTCGCCCCGACCGACCGGCCGGACCATCGCGTAGCCGTAGGCCACGAGCGCCCACAGACCCCCGAGGATCATGATGGCGGCACCCACGGCCTCGACCACCTTGACCGCGTCGGAGATGAACTGGTCGTAGGTCACGACGACCACACTGCCACGATCAGCATGACGGGCCGGCGGGTCCGCAGGGTGGGAGGCACGGCTGGACCGGCATCGGCGGTGACGCGACCCACCCGGTCACACCCGCTCGGGCAGCCGCCAGGAGATCCGGTGGTGGGGCGAGGGGCCGAGCCGGCGCAGGGCGTCGAGGTGGTCGACCGTGCCGTAGCCCTTGTTGGACTCCCACCCGTAGGCCGGGAACTCGTCCGCCAACCGCACCATGAGCGCGTCCCGGGCGACCTTGGCCAGGATGCTGGCGGCCGCCACCGTGGTACACGTCAGGTCGGCCCGCACCCGCGTCCGCACCTCCGGGACCACCGTGTCCCCACCGGCGCCCGCCGGCGTGAGCCAGTCGTGGTCACCGTCGACCAGCACCAGGTCGGGCGCCAGGTCGAGTGCCGCCAGGGCGCGGAGGCCCGCCCGGCCCAGCGCACCGTTCAGCCCGACCGCATCGACCTCCGCCGGGTCGGCCGAGCCCAGCGCCCACCCCGCCGCCCAGGACCGGATGCGGGGGGCGAGGGCCTCGCGCGCGGCCGGCGCCAGCAGCTTGGAGTCGCGGATGCCAGGCGGCGGGCGGCCCATGGAGGCGTCGACGACGACCAGTCCCACGTAGACGGGTCCGGCCGGCGACCCCCGGCCCACCTCGTCCATGGCGCCGAGCCGCAGGCAACCGGAACGGAGGAGCTCCCGCTCGAGGCGCAGGGTCGGACGGATCATGGCCGCAACCTACCTCCGGCGATCCGCCGGGCGCGGCATCAGGCGAGCTGGCTCCGGACCACCTTGCCCAGCGCGTTCCGGGGCAGGGCGTCGACCACCCGGACCAGGCGGGGCTGCTTGTACGTCGCCAGCCGCCCCTCGCAGTGGGCCCGCAGGTCGTCGAGCGACGGTGCCGTCCCGTCCGCCACGACCCACGCGGTCACCTCCTCACCCCATTCGTCGGACGGCGTGCCGGTGACGGCGACCTCGGCCACCCCCGGGCAGCGCGCCAGCACGTCCTCGACCTCCGTCGGGTAGACGTTGAACCCGCCGGAGATGATGAGCTCCTTCGACCGTCCCCGGAGCACGAGGTAGCCGTCGTCGTCGGCGCCGAGGTCGCCGGTGGCGAACCATGGGCCGCCCCCGTCGCCCAGGTCACGGAAGACCTCGGCGTTGGCGGCGTCGCGCTCGAAGTAGCCCCCGAAGACGTTGGGGCCCCGCAGCAGCACCTCGCCCGTCGGGTCGAGCGCCACCTCCACGCCGGGCAGGGGGAAGCCGACCGTTCCGGCGCGGCGTTCGCCGTCGTAGGGGTTCGAGGTGTTCATCAGGGTCTCCGTCATGCCGTAGCGCTCGAGGACGGAGCTGCCCACCGCGGCGGACACGGCGGCGTGCAGTGCCGCCGGCAACGGCGCCGACCCCGAGACGCACAGTCGCAGCCCCGCCAGGTCCGCGGCCCGACCGGCCGCGACCAGCCGGTGGTACATGGTCGGCACCCCGAAGAAGAGGGTGGCCGACTCGTGGCGCACGGCGGCCGCCACCGAGTCGGGATCGAACGCCGGCAGCAGCACGGCCGACCCTCCGGCCGTCAGGGTTCCGTAGGCCCCCACCACCAGTCCGTGGGCGTGGAACACGGGAAGGCAGTGGACGAGCCGGTCGTCGGGGGACATCCGCCACGCCCGGGTCACCGACTCGACACCCGCCAGCAGGTTCCGGTGGCGCAGCACGGCGCCCTTGGGAGCGCCGGTCGTCCCCGACGTGAAGCAGATCAGGGCCGGATCGTCGGGGCCGGCCCCGTCCAGGGCGCCCGGGTCACCGTCGGGGAGCTCGAGGTCCGGCCCGCACACCACGACGGCGCCCGGCGCGGCGTCCCGGACCCACCGGGCCTGGTCGGGCCGTGCCACCACGGCGGCCGAGGCCCGGACGTCGGTCACGATGTGGGCGAGCTCCCGCTCGGAGTAGGCGGTGTTGGCGGGTACCACCACCAGGCCCGCCCGCAGCGCACCCACATGGGCGGCCAGCGCGTCGACGGACGACCCCGTCGACCACACCACCCGCTGGCCCGGCTCGAGGCCGGCACCGCGCAGGCGCCCGGCGGCCCGACGGGTGGCCGCGTCGAACTCACCGGCTGTCCACCAGCGACCGTCCTGCTGCCACAGTCGGGCCGAGGGGTCGTCCTCCCACCGGGCGGACCAGCGGTGCAGCAGGGTGCCGGCGGCCGTCAGACCGGGTGCCCCGGGACGGTCGTCGGTCACCAGCGGGTCGCCCGCCTCCAGATGGTCACGCCAGGGGCGCACGGTCGGCTCCTCGTCACGGACGACGGTCGGGTCAGGGGATGACTCCGGGACGGACAGCCTCCCCGGTGACGGCCCGCGTCCTAGTCTTAGTCCACCGACACCGACGACAGCGGAGGAGACGTCATGGGACTCATGGACAAGGTCAAGGCCCAGGCCGAGATCGGACTGGCCAAGGCCAACGAGGCCACCAAGGCGGGTCAGGAGAAGCTGGACCAGGTCACGGCCAAGCACAAGGCGGACGGCCTGCTCCACGACCTCGGGGCCGCGCTGTACGCCGAGCGTGTCGGACGGGGCACCGATGCGACGGCGGCCGACGTCGAGCGCCTCGTCACCGACCTGCAGGCCTACGAGGCCGAGTACGGCAACCTCGAGGTCTGACGATGGGGGCCGACGACCCCACGACGGGCGCCCGCCGACGGGTGGCCATCGTGCCCCACACCCACTGGGACCGGGAGTGGTACCACCCGTTCCAGTCCTTCCGGCTGAAGCTCGTCCGGCTGATCGACGACCTGCTGGACCTCATGGAGCAGGACAGCTCCTACCGCCACTTCCTGCTGGACGGGCAGCTGGCCATGATCGACGACTACCTGGAGATCCGCCCCCAGAACGAGGGACGCCTCCGGGCCCTGGCCGCCGCCGGGCGCCTCGCGGTCGGACCCTGGTACATCCTCATGGACGAGTTCCTGGTGTCCGGCGAGACGATCGTCCGGAATCTCCAGAAGGGCATCCTGCGCGCCAGCTCGTTCGGCGCGGTCATGGAGGTCGGGTACCTGCCCGACATGTTCGGCCATGTCGCCCAGATGCCCCAGCTCCTGGCGCAGGCCGGGCTCGGGCACGCCGTGGTCTGGCGGGGCGTGCCGTCCGCGGTCGACAGCTCCGCCTTCGTCTGGGCCGCCCCGGACGGCTCGAGCGTCCGGGCCGAGTACCTCGTCGCCGGCTACGGCAACGGGGCGGTGCTGCCCGAGAACGCCAAGCAGCTGCTGCAGCGTCTGGCGGCCTGGGAGGACGAGTTCACCTCGTTCCTGCCCGAAGGGACCCCGATGCTGGTCATGAACGGCTCCGACCACCTGCGCCCCCAGCCGTGGCTCGGCCGGGTGGTGGCCGAGGCCAATGAGCTCCAGGACGAATTCGCGCTGTCGGTGACGTCGTTGCCGGAGTACCTGGCCGGGCGGGGCACGGACGGCCTGGTCAGGTGGACCGGTGAGCTGCGGTCCGGATTCCGCTCCAACGTGCTCATGGGGGTGGGCTCCAACCGGGTCGACGTCAAGCAGGCGGCCGCGCGCGCCGAGCGGTCGATCGAGCAGCTGGCCGAGCCCCTGTCGGCGCTGTTCCTGCCGGCCGACCGGTGGCCCGGCGCGTTCCTCGACATCGCCTGGACCCTGCTCATCCGCAACGCGGCCCACGACTCGATCTGCGCCTGCTCGGCCGACGAGGTGGTCGATGCCGTGAACCACCGGTACGCGGAGGCCCGCCAGATCGGCGACGGCCTGACCCAGCAGGTGCTCGAGGCCGTCAGCGGCTCGATGGCGAGCGCCGGGCCGGTCGTCGTCAACCCGACCGCCGGTGAGCGGTCCGGCCTGGTCGAGGTGATCGTGCCGGCCGTCGGCGACCCGGGATCCGATGTGCAGGTCCTGTCCGAGCGGGCCGGCCTGCCGGGATCGATCACTCTCGACGGCGAGACGGTGCGCACCATGCTCGGCCTGATGCAGGGGGCCCGGCTCGACGACCAGGCGTACGTGACCGATGTGGGCCTGAGCGAGGACGAGACGGGGCTGGACGTCACCGTGGTGGTCGGCCCCGAGCCCCGTGACGGCGTTCCCCTCGAAGAGGTGAAGGCCGAACTGTTCAGCCGGCTCAACGAGCGCCCGGACGCCGAGGTGCGACTGTTCATCGACCAGCCGGCGGTCCGTCGGCTGATCGCCCGGCAGGCACCGGTGCCCGGATTCGGCTGGTCCCGGTTCGCACCGGAGCCGATCGACCGACCCGCTCGTCGCATCGACCGGCCCGACGGCCGCGTGACCCTGGCCAACGGGCTCCTCGAGGTGGTCATCGACCCGGCGGACGGAACGTTCTCCATCGACGGCGTGCCCGGCTACGGCCGCCTGGTCGACGGCGGCGACCACGGGGACACCTACAACTACTCGCCCCCGACCAACGACACCGTGGTCGACGAGCCCATGGCGGTCGTCGTCACCCCCGGTGAGGACGGCCCCGTCCGGGCGACCGTCGACATCGTGGCGACCTACACGTGGCCGGAGTACGTCGACGGTGCGTCCCACGCCCGCGTCGGCGCCCGCGAGGCGATCGTGACGACCACGCTCGAGCTACGCGCCGACGAGCCGCTGCTGCGGGTCCGGACCCGGTTCACCAATCCGGCACGCGACCACCGTCTGCGCGTCCGACTGCCGCTGCCCGAGCCGGCGGCCACGTCCCGGGCCGAGTGCGCCTTCACCGAGGTCGAACGCGGGCTCACCGCCGAAGGGCGGTCCGAGGAGTTCGGGCTGCCCACCTTCCCGTCGCGCCGCTTCGTGCGCGCCGGAGGGCTGACCGTCGTCCACGAGGGCCTCCTCGAGTACGAGCTCATCGACATCGACGACGTGGCCGATGACGGGCCCCGGGCCCGGACCCTCGCGCTGACCCTGCTGCGGGCCACCGGAATGCTGTCGAGGCTGGGCATGGCCTACCGTCCGCTGCCGGCGGGTCCCATGGACCCCCTCGACGGGCCCCAGATGCTCGGCCCGATCGACGTCTCCTACGCGTTGGCGGTCGGTGACCACGATCCCTACGAGCTGGCCGACGACGTGCTGGTACCACTCCAGGTGGCCAGCTCCTTCGGGGGAGGCGACCGGCCCGACCGGGGCTCGGCGCTCTCCGTCGAGGGCGCCCGCGTCTCGTCGGTACGGCGCCTGGCCGGGGCGCTCGAAGTCCGCGTATTCAACCCGACGGGTACCCGGACGAACGTGACGCTGCCGGGGTGCACGGGGTGGCTGGTCGACCTGCGGGGCCGACCGGTCGCGCCGTTCGAGGACTCGTTTGCGCTACGACCCCACGGGATCGCCACCGTCCGGCTGGACGGCCGCTGAGCCCCCCTGCCGACCGACGGCCGTCTCGCCACGCTCGCGAAGCTCGTCGAGTTCGCGCAGCACCTCACCCAGGCGCTCCCAGCGCATGGTGCGCCGGCTGTCGGCGCCGGGCTCGGAACCGGCCCGGATGAGCTTCCACATCTGGACGCGACCCAGGTCCTTGAGGCTGCGGGTCCGGAGCGGGCGGGTGTCGATGTTCTCGGCACTCTCGGCCTCGAGGGCCAGCTTGAATTCGTCCGAGATGAGCACGGTACCGGGGCGGGCCACGTTGACGAGGCGGCTGGCCAGGTTGACCACCGGGCCGTAGAAGTCGCCGTCCTTCACCAGGACCGGGCCGACGGCCAGCGCCACCCGCACGTCGGACAGCAGATCGTCACTGGCGTAGGCCTCGGCCAGGCTCAGACCGATCTGGGCGGCGCCCGACGCGCTCTGGACGACGAACATCACCTCGTCGCCGATCATCTTCACCACCCGGCCGCCCAGGGCGACGACCGTGTCGTGGGCCAGCTCCTCGAACCGGGCCACGACGGCGGCGAGCTCCTCGTCCCCGAGGTGCTGGCTGAGCACGGTGAACCCGACCATGTCGGCGAAGCCGACCGCCATGACGGGGCGCACCCCTTCGTCCACGCCACGGGTCCGGTGGAGCATGGCCCGGCGGGTGGCGGCCTGCAGGTGGCGGCGCCAGACATATTCCAGGAGTCGGGTCATGGCCGGGATCGACGCCTCGGCCTGCCGGGCGAACTCGTCGGCGTCGAGGACGCTGTCGCCCGTGCTCATGAGGATGGGCGTCGTGCCCGGCGCGGTCTCGGCCTCGGCGATCCGGGCCATCGACGAGCCGATCACCCTCGCCATCTGGACGGCCGAGTCCAGGTCGACGATGCCCAGCGCCACGAGCGACTGGAACAGCTGGACGGCCTCGATGTCCATGTCGGTGAACGCCGGCTCGTCCTCGTCCACGTCGAGGAATCCGAGCGCCCGCCAGAAGCGCTTGGCCACGTCGACCGGGATGTCGGTCCGAACGGCCACCTCGGACTGGGTCAGGCGGTGCCCGGTCGGCACGAGCAGGTGGTCCACGACCAGCAGGTCGAGCACGTCGTCCTCGACGGCGCGGTCGATCTCCTCGTCGTTGCAGCCCAGCTCCAGGAGGAGGTAGCGCACCCGGGCGAGTGCCTCCACCCGGGCGATGTCCGCGTCCTCGCGCTCCGCGGACGGTGACGAGTTGGTGGGCACCACCCCACCCTAGGCGGGGGCGGCCCCCGTGGCGTGTGACCGACGGGTGCCTACACTGGCCGTGTGACCCACCCCGGAGTGCACCCGCCGAGCCCCGACCTCGGCCTGGGCAGCCGGGCCGTCCTGGTGCCGATCAAGGCCTTCCACGAGGCCAAGGGGCGGCTCGACCGCGCGCTGTCCGCGGCGGAACGGGCCGACCTGGCCCGGGCGATGGCCACGAAGGTGCTCGAGGCCGCGGCGCCGCTCCCGGTCGCCGTGGTGTGTGACGACAGCGACGTCGCCGACTGGGCCCGGGCCCGGGGGGCGCTGGTGGTGTGGGAGCCCGGCCGCGGACTCAACGGAGCCGTCGAGGCGGGCGTCGACCACCTGCGGACCGGCGGCGTCGTCCAGGTCACCGTCTCCCATGCCGACCTGCCCCTGGCCACCGGCCTGGCCGCCGTGGGCCTGGGTCCGGGCATCACGCTCGTGCCCGACCGGTACGGCAACGGCACGAACGTGATCGCCCTGCCCGCCGACGCCGGCTTCCACTTCTCCTACGGCCCGGGTTCGTTCGCCCGGCACCGGGCCGAGGCCGAACGGCTGGGCCTGCCCGTCCGGGTCCTCGATCTGCCCGACCTGGCCTGGGACGTCGACGAGCCGGCCGACATGGTCCCCCTGGCCGTGCGCAGCGCAACGACGCCGTGACCGACGAGGCGCGCCCCGCCGCACCACCGGTGCGGCTCACGTCGGGCCTGCCGACCGGTGACCTGCTCGACACCGTCACCGTCACCGTCGAACTTCCGGTACCGGCGGTCGCGCTGGCGGTCGGCGCCCATCCCGACGACATCGAGTTCGGGGCCGGGGCCACGCTCGCCCGCTGGGCGGCCGCCGGGTGCCGCGTCCACTTCCTGGTCCTCACCGACGGATCCAAGGGCACCTGGGACCCCGATGCCGACCTCGCGGCACTGGTGGCCGGGCGGGCCGGCGAGTGCCGGGATGCGGCCACGCGCCTGCTCGGGGGTGACGTCGACGTCGCCGGTCGCGTCCAACTGCTGGGCGAGACCGACGGTGAGCTGGTGAACGGGGCGGACCAGCGCCGCGCGGTGGCCCGGGCCATCCGCTCGGTACGACCGGACGTGCTGCTGGGTCACGACCCCTGGCGCCGCTACCGCCTCCATCCCGACCACCGGGCCGCCGGGTTCCTCACCCTCGACGCCCTGGTGGCGGCCCGGGACCCGCACTTCCTGCCCGAGCTCGGCCTCGCCCCGCACCGGCCGGACGCCCTGCTGCTCTGGGAGGCGGACCTCGTCAACCACGTCGAGCCGTGTCCGGTCGACGCGGCGGCGACCAAGGTGGCCGCGCTGCTGTGCCACCGCAGCCAGCTCGAGAGCACCATGGGCCTGTCCGACGACGAAGGGGACGAGGCGTCCGGGGCGGCGACCTTCGCCGAACGGATCGCCTGGCAACTGGCGCAGCACGGCGCCGTGGCCGGGCTCGACGCCGGCGAGGCGTTCCACCTCATCGACCAGCTCTAGCCGGGTACCCGGTTCCGGGGCCGTCGGTGGACCCGACCCCGGGCGCGCCGACGGGGGCCCGGAGGCCCCCGTCGAGTGCACGACGGCGAACGAGTCGCCGCCTCGTGGAGCTACCGCTTGCGCGCGGTGGTCTTCCGGGCTGCCGTCTTGCGGGCCGGAGCCTTGCGGGCCGCGGTCTTGCGGGCCGGAGCCTTCCGGGCGGCCGTCTTGCGGGCCGGAGCCTTCTTGGCGGCCGTCTTGCGAGCCGTGGTCTTCTTCGCCGCGGTCTTGCGAGCCGGAGCCTTCCGGGCCGTGGACTTGCGAGCCGTGGTCTTCTTCGCCGCGGTCTTGCGAGCCGGAGCCTTCCTGGCAGTGGTCTTGCGAGCCGTGGTCTTCTTCGCCGCGGTCTTGCGAGCCGGAGCCTTCCGAGCCGGAGCCTTCTTCACCGCCCTCTTGGCGGCCGTCTTCTTGGCCGCCGTCTTCTTCGCG
>Ga0182030_10008381_pt1 | contig 21409 bp, 17 predicted proteins | sample 812S3MmetaG_FD_121299 | JGI IMG/M metagenome (GOLD analysis project Ga0182030, IMG submission 121299) | Permafrost microbial communities from Stordalen Mire, Sweden - 812S3M metaG (Illumina Assembly) | ecosystem: Environmental > Terrestrial > Soil > Wetlands > Permafrost | place: Sweden...
CGTCCCGGCGGTCGGATAGAGTTACGGACTGCCGTTGCGAGGACCGGATCTGCGGGTCTTGTGCGGTCAGCCAGCGCTCGTAGCTCAACGGATTAGAGCATCTGACTACGGATCAGAAGGTTGGGGGTTCGAATCCCTCCGAGCGCGCAGAATAGGCCCAGGTCAGAGACCTAAAACCCCGAGCAGTGCGAAACGTCGCTACCGCCGTGCTACTGGTTGCTACTATTTGCCCAGAAAGTGCTCGTTCCTGAGCAGTAGCAAAATCACGGGGGAGTCGCCACGAGGGGTCATCTGCGGCAACGAGGGAAGAGTTGGGAGCTGCGGGCCTACGTCGGCGTGGACCCGATCACCAGGCGCCCGAAGTACCTGACCCGGACGCTGCAGTGCGGAAAACGCGAGGCAGAAGAGGCGTTGGCTCGATTCGTGACCGAAGTGTCGGGAGGTGGCCACGGCGCTCAGGACACCACGGTTGGCGATCTCATCAGCCAGTGGTTCGAACTGGCTTCTCCTGAACTGTCTCCGACCACTGTCAGGGGTTATGACTGGATCATCAAGACGTACGTCCTCCCGACGCTCGAATTCGTGCCGCTCGGCAAGCTCAAGACCGCACAGCTCGATCGCTTCTACGGGAAGTTGCGAAATGAAGGTGGACAAGATGGGAAGCCCCTCTCAGCCGCCACAGTTCGTCAGGTTCACGCCATTCTTCGACGAGCTCTGCAGCAGGGAGTTCGGTGGGGCTGGATCTCGACCAATCCCGCAGGGTTGGCCTCTCCGCCCAGGGTGCAAAGAACTGAGATTGAGCCGCCAGACCCCGCGGGCGTTGTGAAGCTGATAGGGGCGGCCAAGAAGGACAACCCGGAGTTTGCCTGTTTCCTCCATCTTGCCGCCACGACTGGTGCACGCCGAGGTGAACTTTGTGGCCTCCATTGGGATGTCATTGATCTCAAAGCACGCTCGTTGGTCATTTCTCGTTCTGTCGTTGAGGCGGCGCACAGTGTGGTGGTCGAGAAGGACACCAAGACGCGGACAGTGCGCCGAGTCGCCTTGGATCAAGCAACGGTTGATCTCCTGAAGGACCATTTGAAGCGATGCGAGACCCGAGCGAAGCGAGCTCAGACGTCCTTGATCCCTTCGGCGTATGTGTTTTCCCAAGACGTCGATGGTCACCGGCCCTGGGTCCCGAACGACGTCACGAAGGACTTCATTCGGCTTCGCAACAAAGTGGGTCTCAAGGACGTCAGGCTCCATGACCTCAGGCATTTTTCCGCCACTCGCCTGCTGGCCGCTGGTGTTCCGATCCGAACAGTCAGCGGTCGCCTTGGCCATGCGAACGCCTCAACCACACTTGGCGTCTATGCCCACTTTGTCCAGGACTCGGATCGGGATGCTGCCGATGCCCTCGGAGCCGTTCTCGCCGATGCGAAGGACGCTGGCCGGTAGTCGTTGGTTGACATTTAGTCCCTGTAAACGTACGGCTACATGGTACACTTGTAAATGTACAGCTACAGAGGGCAGATGTAAATGAACGTTTACAAGGTGCCATGAAGATCAGCTCCGTAGGAGACTTGGCCGCCGCCGTCCGGGGCCGCAGAATCAGCCTTGGTCTGAGCCAGGCTGATATGGCCACGCGGGCCGGTGTCTCCCGTCCGTGGTTGAGCAAGGTGGAGGCCGGGAGACCGACGGCCGAGTTCGGGTTGGTCCTCCGCCTCCTCGACGCCCTTGGCCTCAAGCTCGACCTGGACGAAGGCGATGGTGGCGAAGACAACCCCACTACCGCGTCCGTCGACCTCGACGCCCTGCTCGACGAATACCGAAACCGATGACTGACTCTCTGATCGTCGTGCTCGACGACGCCGTTGCCGGCACTGTCACGCGCCTCGCCAGAGGTCGGCTCCGATTCGACTACGACGACGCCTATCGGCAGCTGCCTGAGGCGACGCCGCTGTCGCTGTCGATGCCGACCCAGGTCCCGTCCCATCCCGATCATGTCATCACCCCCTGGCTTTGGGGCCTCTTGCCCGACAACCAAGCGGTACTCCAACGGTGGGGCCGCCAGTTCCAGGTGTCGCCGTCGTCTCCTTTCTCTCTCCTGGCCACGCCCATCGGGGAGGACTGCGCTGGTGCCGTGCGCTTTGCATCGCCGGATCGAATCGACAAGATTGTGGCTCGGTCTGGTGACGTCACCTGGCTCACCGAGGACGGAGTCGCCGAGCGCCTTCGCGACCTCCGCGAGGACTCCACAGCCTGGCTCGGCCGATCCTTTACCGGTCAGTTCAGCCTTGCCGGCGCCCAGGCGAAGACCGCCCTGCTCTTCAAAGACGGACAGTGGGGGGTTCCTTCCGGATCCACCCCCACCACCCACATCCTCAAGCCGGCCGTTTCCGGACTCGATGATCACGATCTGAACGAGCATCTCTGTCTTGACGCCGCCCGCCGCGTCGGATTGCTTGCCGTCAGGACACGGGTTGCTCGCTTCGCCGGGGAGAGTGCGGTCGTGGTGGAACGCTACGACCGCGTGGTTCGTGGGAACGAGATCGCTCGAGTGCATCAAGAGGACCTGTGCCAGGCCCTGGGGATAGCGCCGTCGAGGAAATACCAAAACGAGGGTGGACCGGGGCCAGGCGACATCGCCGGACTATTGCGTCGCGCGATGCCACCTCGGATCGCCGACTCTGCCGTGTGGCGGTTCGCTGACGCTCTGATCTGGAATTGGATCATCGCCGGCACCGACGCCCACGCCAAGAACTATTCCCTTCTTCTGGCAGACAACCAGGTTCGACTGGCACCGCTCTACGACGTCGCCTCGGCTCTGCCGTATGACATTCATGAGCGAAAGCTCCGCCTGGCCATGAAGGTCGGCGGTGACTATCACGTCTATCCCCAACGGAATACATGGCCGGCCGCGGCAAAGGAACTCGGTGTGGACGCCGATGAACTTGTCGCTCGCGTCCGCAAGCTGGCATCAGCGGCCCCAGGTGCATTCGCTTCGGCTGCCTGCGAGCCCGATATCGCGGAGCTCAATCGACCTCTACCTAACAGAATGGTCGACCTGGTCGCCGATCGTGCTGCACGCTGCGCGCGAGTTCTTGAATCTCCCGATTCCGTGTCTTGACTGTCCTGATAACAATGCGGAAGTACCAGGTGCTGACCATCGGGTCGTGAGGAGTCGCCTCTCCATCTTTTGGTATTCCTCCAGTTCGCTGAGTCCGCCAGATTAGGCGTCTGAACTGGAGTTATACCCTCGCCAACCGTCCTGACCTCCGACGAACTCAAAACACGATTTTGAAAGTTTGTGGGATTTTTGTGGAATGGTCTTGGAATTGAGGAGCTTGTTCCGGATCCGGGGACGATGCTGCCACAGAACGGTTATCAGGGTCCTTGCCCTCCCCTCCTACCCGATTATCTCGACGACACGGTCTCAGTTGCCGTGCGCTATCCGGCCGCCCACAAGCTCATCGTGATTCAGGCACTGGAGCTGCCGCCCATTGGTTAGCACGGGTCAAGGCTGACCAGAGGCAATTGGCTACACGGTCACAGTGCACCTGTACCCTCAACCCATGCGCGACGAAAGTGGATGGTGGGGCATCATGGGACCGATTCCTTCCCCGAATCCTACGGGGATCATCGCAGTAGCTCATGACCGATCCGCAACCCTGGACCGTGAATACCAGATAGGACCACTCCGAATTCGACCAGGTGGCAATCGCCTGACCGAGTACGTGCGCTCGGAACCAATGGCGCTCGATGGTGTAACTCTGTTCGAAACGTGGCCTGTGATTGCAGAGGGGCCGTGGCCTGGTGTTGCTGTCCAGACGGATCCTGACTACCAGCGATTGCAATCACTTCCGAATCAGGATGCCAATGAGCGGGTGGTCGCCATCTGGCTCCATCGCGTGACTTCGTTGCTCTCTCTCGCAGTTGGTGAAGCCTGGCAAGTTCGCACCGCGGCGATCGATCGAAGCACGCGACCCCCCACGGTGCCAGAGGACTGGCCACCTCCCGACATCTGGTGGCGTGGAGAAGAGGGCCTAGACCCTGTCCCGAGAGGTCTGCCTGATTGGGTAGTGCCAGCATGGGATTTTCTCACCGCCGACGAAAAACTGCGAGCTGCATTGACCGTGTGGCATCAGGGCCTGCTCCTTGAACCTCTGTTTCCGTCTTTCGCAATGGTTGCGTACTGCGGGACAATCGAGACCATCGCGCACTCTGACGCAATGAAGGAGCGAATCACATTCAATGTCGAGTCATGTGGCGAGTGCGGCAATGTGCCCAAAGCGCAGGCGCGATTCTGGGCGACTGTTGGCCTGGTCAAATCCTCAACGGAAATAGAGGAACTCAAAAAGACGGTGAATCCCTATGGGCGACGATCGAGGACAGCTCACGGCTCTGCGACTCACGGCATTGAGTCGATGTTCGGTTCGATGCACTACACGGTCTTTGCTCCGCCCTCTCCTGGTCAGCCTGCGACTCTCAAGATGGACCAGCAAGACGAGACGCAGATGTTCATGTGGCGGGATGTCCCAATGGTTCGAGCCATTGGCGCCGATCTCCTGAGATTGGCACTTGCGTCGAATGCCTAGGGACTTGCTCACCTCCTCATGGGCTTGCTCCTTGACCGGCCTGGGCTATCTATTCCGCGTCGTCAATCCGGACTGACGAGCCCAAGTTGTAGTGCGAGAAGCCTTCAAGTGGGCGTCAATGGCAGACTCGCCAAGGTGACGGTCTAAACCGCCTGCGGCCCCCTCGGCTGAACCCACTCAGGTTGCAGGTGCGGCCTACTCAGCGCCGCCGTGACGCGCTGGAACATCATTTCGGCCATGGTGTCATTCTGGGGGCCGAGGTGATGCTCCGATACGCCGCGTTTCCGCATCACATCGGTGTAGTCGAGAACGCCGAAGTGAGCACAGATCCGTGCGGCGGCGACATGGGCGGAGGGTTCCTCATGGTGGTGATATTCATCCTCGTCGTAATCGTCTGACCCTGGTGGGTGTAGCGCGGCGTGCGTCAACTCGTGGACGGAGGCCAATAGCCGTTCGTGGCTGGTGAGGGAGTCCACATACAGAACCCGAGGAGGGTCTGTCGACACGTACATTGAAATCCCATTTTCCAGTCGGTCAACTCTGGCCACCAAGCACTTCAGATGACGCAGGATGACATCGACGCGCTGAGTTAGCTCCTCATCAGGGAGCATCGCTGGCCAGACTCGGCGAAGCACCCAAGCTCGCTGACAACATCTGAACGCCGTCGCCAAGTGTTGTGTCGTCCGATCTGGGTCCTGTTCGAGTGCTCCGATTGGCTCGACCTCGAAGATGCTCTCACCGTTCTGGGTGAACTGAAAACGGCCGACCTGATCTCGAATCGGGGCATTGCCGCTTTGAAAGATGCAGACTCGGTCCAAGCGGTACTGCCCCATGTCGATGGCTCGTTGAAGACTCGGTCCCCAGCTCCTCGGCGTCACTCCGCTCTCGCTCGGGGGCAGAACCACATCTCCGACTCGCAGATCGGCAGGAGAGGCGTGTAGCCACATGTGGACGAGGATATGACCGAACCCGAGCAGCAGTTCGGACCCGTACGAGCTCAGTCCAATGGGAGGGTAGAACCGCTGACCCAGTAGCGTGTTTCAGGACGGATGACGCCCTTCATCGCTCCAGCGATCAAGGCTTCTTCAAGTTGATCGGCATCCACCCCCAACCGGCTGCTCAGTTCCCCGATGGTAAGACCAGGCTCCGTCCTCAGGAGATTGGCGGCAGGTTCGATGAGCCCCGAAATGTGCTCCATCTCCTCCTCCAACTGCTCATGGATTTCGCTGAGCCTGTCGATCGCCGCCTCGGAGAGCACCATCACCCGCTGTTGTCGCAGTAAGGCCTCCATCATCTCGGTGTCGTCATCGATGAAGCCATTGATCGCATAGGCAATCAACCCCACAGTTACAGCGGCAGTCGCGATCAGGGAGCACTGTGCAGGATCGAGCAATCCGGCGTTCGATGGGCCGGCCCATATGACGTCAGTGAACTCACCCGCCTGGATGCTCCAGGAGATCCCCTTGGGGTTGGCATGAGTTGGGTGGGAGGCCATGCGGTAGTGGCTCCGCCAGTGATCGAGCTCAGCCACCTTTTGGATCTCGTTGAACTTCGGCGCCCTCTCGTCGAAGAGAGGAGCGGCCCATCCGTAGTCCCGGAGGAAAGCTCGACCAAATTCCTCAGACAGCGACGCCCGCAACCCTTCGCGCTGCTCGGCCGTCATCTCAGGTGGGTCGTACCCAAGCGTGGCCCAGGTTCCTTCGTAGTCGTCCTGCCCTTTCATGCTCTCGACCGCGTCATGGGCCAAGTATCGGCGGCTGAGCTCATCGTCTCCGTCTCGTAATACGGAGAAGACAACCCACACCTCGTGCAATGTGCGCCAGCGAGCCATGGCCCCGCTTGAAAACCCCGAGCGCAACAGGATCAGCACTTCCTGGGCCGTCATGGCGGCCCGACCCTGCAGTCGGATGAGAGCTGAGTACTTCGCCTGGGACGCGTCAACGAAATGCAACGCGTGCAGCGCGTTTACCCACTGCCCGTCGGCGAGCACCTCCTCGATGAAGAGCTCCATCAGGTTCAGCCCGTTACCCCACCGGGCCCCGAGATGAGCTTCGAACTCCGCCCGCTTGCCCCGCTCACCCATCAGGTGGCGGCCGGGATCGGCCAACCGGCTTCGTAACATATCGACGGCAGCATGTCGGAAGATATCCACCAAACCTTCGGTCATGGCAGCGTCCGCCAGTGAACCGTTCTTGACATGCTGCAACAACTCCACTCTGAACCCGTCTGGCCAGTAGGGGACTTCGTCTTCAGTCATCGCGCTCAGGCCAGCTTGTGGGCAAGCTCAACAGCGAGGGCCCATCCGCCGCTAGCCGCCATTCCGATGGTGATCTCCCGCGGTGCGTTCACTGGTGCCTTGATCCAGGCCGTGTTTGGCTCCGGTCGTTCGAGCTGCGCCCGGACCTCACCGATCATCTCCGCGACATCCGAATTGGCGGTTTGCGTCAGTGGGGCGAGCGCCATCGCAGCCTCGACGGCAGCCAGGAATTCCGTGAGCAGTTCGTCGCTCATTCCTGTCTTTGTAATGACGGTTTGCGTCGAGTCCACGGTGCCAATTTGCACGGGCGAGTTAGTAACGTCACCTTGGAATATCACTGAATACGGTGGGAAGTGCTGTGTTGGCTGGGCCGGGTTATTCCGGGCACCCTCGACCTCCACAATGCCACGGTGGGTGATAACAATCGCCCCTTCCTCAGCCACGAAATGGATAAGGCGCTCCCCCTCCCAGTACTGCATGACGTCGCTCGTCTCTTGGTAGGGCCAGCCCAAGCCAGTACCGATACTGAAGCCGTTCATCACGTTGGACTCAGAACACTCGGATTCCTCGTACACGGTTGTCATGAACTGGTTCCGTCTTGCGGTCCGTGCCGCGAGAGAGGTGTCGAGGTGTTGTGCAGGTGGGGCCGCAGGGATCACAAGATGGGGTGAGGTTCGCCGGTGCTGCTGGAGGTGGCGTTGGCCAGCCGGGGTGATCCGGACGTCGAAGAGGTTGATCGGCAAACCGTTTGCCCCCGACCTGGCCGGAGTGGTGGCAAACCCAAGCATGGCCGCCCGTTGGGCGGCTTCATATGCGGTCTCTGGGCTGAGGTCATCGATGGGAACGAGGGTCTGGAGGTAGCCACCCCTTTGCTCCAACGACTCGAGAAACCTCCCTACGGCGGGGTCTTCATTCATGTCGACAGCCTTTCATCCGGCAGTGACAGTTCGGCACCAGCGCTCAGGAGTCCCGGCCGGTCGCGTCGGCCCGAGTCGCCCGATGGGCTCGGTCTCGCCTACCGACGCCAGACTCAGGCACTCCGAAATCTCATGCCCCTTGCCCGGTATCGGGACCGTAGGTAAGAGCAACACTTATTTTCCCGCCAGGTCCCAAGGGAACGGCACCGCAGAAACGCACCGATTGACAATGTCCGCAGTAGACATTTCCGAAGTAGTCACACAGTTGCACTGAAGTCCAGCTACTTCCCCACACACCCTCTGTCGGCAACGTCTCCTGGGGTCGATCCCCGGCTTTCGACTGGTGACAAGAGACGAAAGCGCATCCAGGCCGGCCAGTTCTGGCCGGCTCAGCACAGTATGTCGGTGAATGAGGGTCGGCCCGTCAAGGCACAGGAGCCACTCGTGTCTCCTTCGGCGATGCCGGCCTTAACCGCCCTGAATCGACCGGGCAATACGATCTTCTTGCCTCATCGCGTACTGGAGGAGTCGCAGCTGAACTTGCCTCAAGTGCCAGTGCGGACGTAACTCCGTTGCCATTTCGAAGGAAATTCCAAAAGTTCCTCAGAAATGTGGCTGTTCGTTGGTCCGTAGGGAAGTCGATGGGGAAGTGCTGGGAGCACAATCCCGTCATGTCGGCCACCGCAGTACCAAATCACCCCGATCCGCATGATCTTCGGAAGCGTCCAGTGGAGGGTGTTCCCCTTCCGGATCTACCCCTCGATGACCGGACCGCCAACGGAGGACTGACCCTGGTGCCAACGCCAATGGCCAGCGATCGACTCGTGCTGACCGTCGCCGAAGCCGGGGAACTTTTGGGCATCTCGCGGGCCTTCGCCTACGAGCTGGCGGCCCGCGGGGACCTTCCGGTAATTCGGCTCGGCCGGAGAATCGTGGTGCCGAAGGTGGCGCTTCTTAGGCTGGTCGAATTCGACGACCCTTCGAATTAGCTCGCCGGGCTCCGGGGTGCGGCCATGCTCTCGATAGGCAAGATGGTGGTGGGGGCGGAGAACTACTACCTGGGCATCGTGGCCGAAGGCCAGGAGGAGTACTACACCGGGGCCGGCGAGGCCCCGGGAAGATGGATGGGTGGGGGAATTGCACACCTGAGACTCAGTGGGGACGTGGAGCCGGATGTTCTCCACGCTCTCTTGGCCGGAAACAATCCGCTGAACGGCCATCAGCTGGGCATTCGATCGGGAGCATCGGGTCGGGTTGCCGGCTTCGACCTCACCTTCTCCGCACCAAAGTCCGTCTCCCTCCTGTACGGCTTGGGATCGCCCGATCAGGCCATTGCGGTCAAGTCCGCCCACGATCAGGCGGTCGCCGATGGACTTACTTACCTAGAGCGGCATGCCACATCTGCCCGGCGCGACGCCGGAGGGACTCGGAGGATGAGAGCCAACGGCCTGTTGGCCGCTGCGTTCGACCATCGAACATCACGAGCCGGGGACCCCCAGCTCCACACCCACGTCCTGGTGGCCAATCTGGTGCTCGGCTTCGACGGACGGTGGTCCGCTCCTGATGCCCGACTGCTCTACTTCCACGCCCGCACGGCAGGCTTCGTCTACCAGGCGTCGCTGCGAGCCGGCCTGGTCGAGTCACTCGGAGTGCGATTCGGTCCGGTAACTCGCGGCAGCGCCGAGATCGCTGATCTCGATCCGGGCCTCTTGAGAACGTTCTCCACTCGTAGGGTCGAAATCGAGGAGTACCTCTCCGTCCATGGCGAGTTGTCTCGTAAAGCGGCCGAACTAGCCGCCCTGGCAACTCGCTCGGCCAAGTCGCTGGCGCTTGAACCGGATGGGAACGCGCTCCATCTTCGAGATCAATGGCGTCAGCAAGCCACAGACCTTGGATTTGACCCAGCAGATCTTTTTAACAATCTGGGGCCGGCCAGGGCAGTCGAACTCAGCGAGACCCTCTCCGCCAGGCTAGAGAGGAACCTGACCGCGTCTGGGGGCTTGACGGAAAAAGAGTCGACCTTCGAGCGTCGTGATGTGGTCCGGGCGATCGCTGAGAATCTCCCCGAGGGTGGGTACCTCGACCAGATTGATGGTCTTGCCGATCGGGTCTTGGCCCGCACCGACGTGGTCCCGTTGCCTAGTCGCGGCAGGGGCGGGGAGCAGCTGCAGACGACGACCGAGCTTTTGAGTGTCGAAGCCGAACTCCTCAAGAGGTCGCTTGCCCGTCAGGGTGATCAGGCGGGCATCGTTGGCCGCGACGTGACGGAATCGGTTCTTGCCCAGCGGCCCGAGCTGTCAGCCGAGCAGCAGTCCATGGTCCGTGCCTTGACCACTTCGGGAGCGGGCGTCCAGGTGGTGGTAGGGAAGGCCGGTGCCGGCAAGACCACCGCCCTCTTCCTCGCTCGGGAAGCCTTCGAGCAGGCTGGGTATCGGGTCACCGGTACCGCCCTGGCTGCTCGAGCAGCCGAGGAACTCGAGGCGAGCGCCGGGATCGACTCAGTCACTCTGGCCCGGTTTTTCAAAGAGACCGATTGGGGGCACAGTGACCTCGGGCCGAGTGATGTCGTTGTGGTCGACGAGGCTGGCATGGTCGGGACGCGTGCCCTTGAGCGTTTAGTGAAGTTGACCGATGATGTCGGCGCCAAGCTGATTCTCGTTGGTGATCCGCGTCAGTTGTCGGAGATTGACGCTGGGGGCGCCTTCGCGGCACTGGCACGAGATCTCGGCGCCGCCGAACTCATGGAGAATCGCCGACAAGTGGAGGTCTGGGAACGCCACGCCCTCGACCACCTCCGTTCGGGAGACGTTGCTACTGCGCTCTCGGCTTACGACATACATGATCGAATCTGCATGTCAGAAACAATGGCGGAGGCGCAAAGAGAGCTGGTCAATGCTTGGGTCAGGGGAAGGAACGAAGGCCAGTCGTCGCTGATGATGGCGGTGAATCGCAGCGACGTCACAAAGCTCAACGAACTGGCTCGCAAGGAGCTGTTCCATCGGGGCGAACTGGGCGACGAGGTACTCAGATCGCATGACCGCTCTTTCGCCATTGGCGACGAGATCGTTTGTCTGCGCAATGCCCGTGGGCTCGGGGTCATCAATGGCACGCGTGGAACCGTCGTTGGCTCGGAAGACCGATGTCTCCTCGTCGAAACTACCAAAGGCCCTCGTGTGCTTACTGAGGAATACCTGGCCGATGGCCATGTGGGCTACAGCTATGCCACCACAGTGCACAAAGCTCAAGGAGCGACCTATGACAGGGCATTCGTCTTGGCCACGGAATCGCTCACCCGAGAGGCGGGCTACGTCTCGATGAGTCGGGCTCGAACCGGTACGGAACTCTTTGTAGTCACGGGCGGAATAGAGATTGGTCTGGGTCCCGGTACGGGTGATGAGGAACCGCTGGCTCGAGTGGCGGCGCGTCTGAAGATTTCCAGAGCAAAAGACTTGGCCAGTGACCAACTGGGGATCGAAGAGGGCTCTGACGGCGACCGATATGCGAGGATGCGGACCGAGCGAAGGATTGCGCAGAGTCTGGAACAACGAATGTCGCGAATCAGCAGGACCATCGATGTTCGAGAAGGCGGAAAGAATCAATCACCCCCGGTTGACCTCGAAGTGGATGGTCATGTGAATCACTCACGATCCGAGACTCCGATCTACATCACCAAGGCACTCGGACCGCGACCCATGTTTTCTGACGAGCGGAAGATCTATGACCGAGTAGCTGACTTGATCGATGAGTATCGGGGCGAGAACGGTGTCAATGGAGATGATGCATTGGGGCCAAGGCCAGTTGACGCCGAGGCTCGCCGGACTTATGAAGCTATCTCTGGGCAGATCCGAAATCTCGATCTCTCTTGTGAACCCAGGTTCGAGCTTCAATCTATGGAGATGGGTCCGCAATAGATAGGAGACCCAATCGACTACTGAGACCGACCGTTCCTTTCTGGTGCTGGCTTTCGCCCTCTGTCCCATCCATGGATTCTTCGGCCTGATAGCAACGTGGCAGTGTCGCGTCCATCAAGTTGCAATCCCTGGAGTGCAATCCAGTTCGGTCCGGTTCTCTTCCCCACCTTTTTCTTCCGCCTCTTCGTTTGCGTCGCTATCCGGACGACTTGCAAGGTCTCAGTCTCAGAGATGACCGCAAACGATCACCAAGACCTACTCGAGAGGCTGATTGAGGGAATTAACAACCTCACGACATCCGAGCAATGGCAGCGCTACCTCGATTTCCAGGGCCGCTTTCACAACTACAGCTTCGGCAACGTGCTCCTCATCGCTGCACAGTGCCCCGAGGCGACTCGAGTTGCAGGATTTAGAGCTTGGGGGAAGTTAGACCGCTCCGTACGCAAAGGAGAGAAGGCCATCTGGATTCTTGCCCCCATGATCTACAAGGTCGCCGACGCAGAGGAGGTCGCAAGCAATCGGGACGTCCGGGGCTTCAAGTTCGTTCCCGTGTTCGACATTTCCCAGACTGAAGGTGAAGGGGTGCCGTCGGTCTGTAGTTCACTCAATGACGAAGATCCCAACGGGCTCTACGACCAGCTCGTGAGTGTTGCTCAATCAATCGGCTTCAAGGTAGATGATCATGCGTTCGTCGGAAACATCAACGGTGACTGTTGTCACCGAGATCACCGCATCCGAATTAAGACGACCAATTCACCTGGACAACGGGTTAAAACGCTTGCCCACGAGATCGCTCATGCGCTCCTTCATCAGAAGTTCGATGACCGGTCACTCGCCGAGCTGGAGGCTGAATCCACTGCATATGTTGTCTGCCAGGCGCTTGGGATCGAAAGCAGCGATTACTCCTTTGGTTACGTCGCAACATGGGCCGGTGGCGGCGAACAGGCCATCGCCGGGATCAAGGCATCGTGCGAGCGCATCCAGAAGTCAGCGGTAACCATTCTGCGGGCTTTTGAGCCTGCGGAGCAATAGTTGGCGGCGTAAGTCCGTCACTTCCAAGACCAGCCGGGAATTGTGTTTCATAGTCGAGGAATGTCTGGTGACGTTCAGCGACCATCTACACCGCTCGTCGGTGTCAGAACAGCCGGAAGAGCTTCGTCCATCATGAGGCAACTGCAGCAGCGAGAAGTTCTGCTTGCTGCATTACGAGCTGGACTGCGATCTCTTGCTTGTCGGGTGGGTACTTGTACTTCGTAAGCAGGCGACGGATGTGCCGGCGGAGGCTTGCTCGCACCTGTTCCTTCTTGTCCCAATCAACGGTTGCATTCGCTCGCACCACGTCAACCAACTCCTGCGCAATTCGCTTCAACACTTCGTCGCCCAGTTCCAGCACCGCTGAATCGTTCTGACGGACGGCGTCGTAGAAGGCGAGCTCGTCCTCACGAAGGCCGAGGGTTCCACCTCGATTGTTCTCTGTCTTCATCTCTTTCGCCAACTCCACCAACTCAGCGATGACTTCAGCAGCCGTAAGCGAGCGGTTGTTGTACGAAAGCATCGCCCTCTCCAACATCTCAGAGAACCTCCGTTCAGTAACCACGTTGCGCCTCGACATCGACTTGATTTCGGAGGCCAGGAGGCGCCGGAGAAGTTCAATCTGCACGTTGGGGTGAGGATTCGTCGTGAGCCGAACAGCGAACTGATCGTCGATGATGCTCAGGTCCGGCCTTCCGATTCCAGAAGCTGCATAAATATCGATGACGCCAGCCGCTGTCACGGCGTCCGAGATGACTTGCCGAATAGCCGTCTCCAACCCCACGTCATCATCAGACCCTGGACGATCCTCGGCCCGTGCTCGTCGTAGTTCAACCGCCACTGCTTGGAAAAAGGAAAGGTCGTCTCGGTACTGCATCGCTTCTGGAGAGGAAACGACAAGCGTAAAGCTCTGCGATGCTACCCGGACGTGCTGAAGGAACCGATCCGGCAGGTCCATCTCTGCGCCGCCGAGCAAATGTTCCAGCGCAGCCATGATTGCTTCGATTCTGGCCTGATCGCTGCCAGAGTCCAGCGCTTCTCTCCAGGGACAGCCGTAGAGCAACTCGCAGCAGACTTCGTGGTTCTCCAGGAGCAACGCAAGCGCCTCGTCGATCGGAGCACCGACCTCCTGTCTGGCACGGTCACGATCCGTATAGTCGGCCAACGCCGCACGCAGGCTCTCAGCAATACCGATGTAGTCAACAACCAGTCCGCCCGGCTTATCGAGGAAGGTCCGGTTGACTCGGGCAATCGCCTGCATGAGTCCAGCCCCCCGCATTGGCTTGTCCACGTACATCGTGTGGAGCGACGGTGAGTCGAAGCCCGTGAGCCACATGTCCCGGACGATGACGAGTTCCAGGGGATCTTCCGGATCCTTGGCTCGTTCCTTCAGCGCTCGAAGGCGGTCCTTGTTTCGGACGTGACGGTTCATTTCTGGACCGTCGGATGCCGATCCCGTTATGACGACCTTGATAGTGCCGCCAGCGTCGTCGTCGGAATGCCACCCTGGGCGAAGTTTCGTGATCTCGTCGTAGAGGCTGACGCAGATTCGACGGCTCATACAAACGATGAGGCCCTTGCCGACCTCAACAGAGCGCCGCTTCTCCCAGTGATCAACGATGTCCTGAGCCACCTCAGCAATGCGCTTTTCAGACCCAACGATCGCTTCCACCCGTGCCCACCGAGTCTTCAATCGTTCTCGGGTGTCCGTTTCGGCTAGCTCGGTGACCTCGTCGAACTCCTCATCGAGTTTCGTACGAACTTCGTCCAGCAGTTCGACCCGAGCGAGGCGAGCTTCATAGAAGACCTTGACTGTTGCCTGATCTTCCACGGCCTGCGTGAGGTCATAGACATCCACGTACTCGCCGAAGATGGCTCGGGTGTCCTTGTCTGCAGTTTCAATCGGGGTGCCGGTGAAACCCATGAAGGCCGCATGGGGCAGTGCATCTCGAAGATTGCGTGCGAGCCCATCGATCATGTCGTATTGCGTCCGGTGTGCTTCGTCGGCAACCACCACGATGTTGTGCCGATCCGAAAGCGCTGGGAAGTTTCGGTTGGCATCCCGATCTTCCTTGGTTAGACCGAACTTTTGTATCGTCGAAAAGACAATGCCACCCGATGCCTTCGAGCGCAACAACTCTCGAAGGTTCTCTCGGGACGCAGCTTGCACCGGAGTCTCTGGGAGCGTTCGAGCTGGGGCGAAGACCTCGTCGAACAACTGGTCATCAAGATCGTTGCGATCTGTCAGCATGACAACGGTTGGATTCGCCATCCCAGGATGGCGCATGACCTTGCCGACATAGAAGAGCATTTCCAGGCTCTTGCCGCTCCCTTGGGTGTGCCAGACGACTCCAGCCCGTCCGTCTCCTCTCTCCATTGCCGAGAGGGTCGTGTCCACTGCCTTATTGACAGCGTGGAATTGGTGATACTTGGCAAGACGCTTGATGACACCGCTGCGCTCGTCTGAGAAGCTGATGAAGTTCCGAATGAGGTCTAAGAAACGAGCAGGCTCGAAGACCCCTCGGACGAGGACCTCCATCTCTGGAGTACCAGGATTAGCCAGTCTCTTGCCGTCGATCGTCTTCCAGGGGGCGTAGTGCTCGAACCGCCCAGCGAGCGGTCCCATCCGCGCCTGCGTGCCGGTCGAGATGACACACACGGCGTTGTAAGCGAGGAGCGCTGGAATCTCGGCTGCGTACGTTCGGAGCTGGTCGTATGCCCCTCTAAGAGTCGCTCGTTCCTCGCCAGGAACCTTCAGCTCCAGCAGCCCAAGTGGCAGTCCATTCACAAAGAGCACGACATCGGGCCGCCGTACGGTGTGATCTCCCTCAACGGTGTACTGATTAATGGCAAGAAACTCGTTACGTTCTGGATGCTCGAAGTCCACTATTTGTGCAAGGTCGTGGCGCGATTCGCCATCCGAAAGTCGATTTTGAAACGGAACTCCAGTAATCAAGAGCTTATAGATCCGCCAGTTCTCTGCGAGGACATCGGCACTTTCGGCTCGACGGATTGTCGCGACGACCTCGGCGATGGAGGCCATATCAAGTGAAGGGTTCAGTAGCGTTACCGCAGAGCGCAACCGTTCCGAGAGGAGCGTCTCACGATATGAGGACCGCTCTGCTAGGACCTCTCCAGGCGCGATCTCCGGTCCATATATGACGGACCAACCGAGATCAGCGAAGTAGTCCAGACATACCTCTTCGACCCCCGATTCTGCGATGAAGGATCTCATATCGCCTTCCCAACAAGCTCTTCTGCTTCACTGACACGGATTTCACCGGAAAGGAGCTTGGGTAGGAGCGCGTCTCGAAGAGCGGCGAGGCGAGTGGATTCGCGTCTTAGGGACCCAGCAAGTTGAACAGCGAGCTGGATCGTAGCGCTTGCAGCATCACTGAAGGATTTCGGATCGGGTACTTCGATGGCCAAAACGTCTTCGGCAGTTACTCGCTGATGGCTACCAGTTGTGCCTTTTACGCTCTCTCTGAGTCGAGATGCAAACCTGGTCGAGCTACAAAGTGCCCAGAGGGTCTCAACTGCATAACTTTCAGCGGGGAGGAGACCGATGAACTCGGTCGAGGTGATTGCTGGGCCGGCGCCCGATGGGGTGGCCATCCAGACACGTGGGATGTGAGGATTGAGCTTTGAAACGAGGACGGTCCGTTGCTCAATTAGGAACTTGCCACTCTTGATCCCGTCACCGGACTCGACCGTTGGAAGATGGTTGGCGTCAAATGCAGGCAGGCTGAAGTATTCAACTTGCCGATTTGCGAAGAATGAGGTTGGCACCAGCTTCCGGCTCACCGCTGCAATTGAGCCGACGGTAACCGAGGGCAACTCCGACATTGGAATCGTTCTGGCAAGGTCCTCCGCCTTGTTGGCCGCTAGTCGGTTCGCTTCACATTTATCGTCGAGCGCACCGACTATTTCGGCGATTGCCGATTGCTCAACCAGAGGCGGGACAAGCACGGGAAGCGAACGAATTGTCGGAAGATTGAGTCTCTGGGCAACCGAGCCATCCCGGTAACCCTCAATGAAGGCCGCCACAGCTGGAGAGTTCAACCAGAATCGCAGATATCGGACCGAACTCCGCTGAGAGTCTGGGCGGATCAGCACCATCCGTTGCCCGAGGCAGAGACGCGTATCGCGTGGCACCTCCGCGGCGATGCCGAAGTATGTCCCTTCTCGACTGTAAAGGATATCGCCAACAGTTGGTACAACACGTCGGGTGCGATCCAGATAGGTCTCCTCCGACACGTGTGCAACTGCGTCTGCCCGGAATACGCCAGAGGATATGTCCTGCGTCCGAACCACGAATGGTCCGGTGGCGGCGAGTGTTGGAGTCGAATGTGGGCAATCAAAAATGCCAAGGCAAAGTGCATCGAGCCTTGACCAAGACCAAGTGGGAGGCAAAAGATCAGAGCGAAGGGGTGGAAGATGCCGTGGGGAAAATTCTGCTTCAATCTGCCCGCTAATCGACATAGCGAATTCTTTCAAGGTTGTTCCTGATAGCAATCTCTAGTTGGTTTCCTTCATCGAGCGCCTCGTACAACTCCTGGGTGAGTCGCGTAACCTTGTCTTGAATTGGTTCACCGTCGTCATCGGCCATCTCCGAACCGACATAACGACCGGGCGTTAGTACAAACTGGTGCTCGGTGATGTGCTCTCTGTCAGCAGAGGCACAGAAGCCAGATACGTTCTCATAAGTTTTGCAACCCGGTTCACCACGCCATGAGTGATAGGCATCGGTGATTCTTGCGATTTCCTCGATAGAAAGTTCTCGGTGTGTTCGATCGACCATGGTTCCCAGCTTGCGTGCGTCTATGAAGAGCACCTCGCCTTGTCGATTCCGCCAGCCAAGCGAGCGCTCTGTTTTCTTGTCCCTGTTGAGAAACCAGAGCGATACGGGAATCTGTGTCGTGTAGAAGAGCTGTGGCGGAAGTCCAACGATACATTCCACGAGATCAGCTTCGATCATCTTGCGACGAATGTCACCTTCACCAGACTGTTGAGATGACAAAGAACCGTTCGCGAGAACGACGCCAGCGGTGCCTTGAGGCGCAAGTTTTGAGACCATGTGCTGCAGCCAAGCGAAATTGGCGTTGCCTGCTGGCGGCGTTCCGTACTTCCAGCGAGGGTCGTCATGCAATTGCTCTCCGCCCCAGTCGGAGATGTTGAATGGTGGATTGGCGAGGATGAAGTCAGCCTTTAGGTCGGGGTGCAGATCGTCATGGAACGTGTCACCCCATCGGGGACCAAGGTCCGCTTCGATACCTCGAATGGCAAGGTTCATCTTGCCGAGTCGCCAGGTTGTGTCGTTCAACTCTTCGCCGTAGACAGCGATGTCGTTCCGTTGGCCGCCGTGGGCTTCCACAAAGTTCTCGGACTGTACGAACATGCCACCGGAGCCGAAACATGGGTCGTACACCCTCCCCTTGTACGGCTCGATCATTTCGACGAGGAGACTGACGACGCTACGGGGCGTGTAGAACTCGCCTCCGCCTTTCCCCTCTTGGGATGCGAACTTGCCGAGAAAGTACTCGTACACCCTCCCGAGGAGGTCCTTCTCTCGGTGTTCTGCGGAACCCAGACCAAGTCCAGCAATAATGTCAACCAGTTCGCCCAGGCGTCGGACGTCCAGACTCGGGCGGGCGAAATTCTTCGGGAGTACTCCCCGTAGGGTCGGATTCTCGACCTCAACAGAGTCCATGGCAGCGTCTATCAGCTTCCCGATCTCGGGCTGTTTGGCGCTGGCTTGGAGGTATTCCCAACGGGCTTCCGGTGGCACCCAGAAGACCCCTTCCGCCGTGTACTCGTCCCGAGACTCCAGCAGCTCCTCTGCCTGGTCTCCGGTAATGCCGTCAACCTCCAGGTCCCTAGCGAGCTGTGCTCTACGCTCGCCGAAGGCATCATCGACGTACTTGAGAAAGACGAGCCCGAGCACAACGTGCTTGTACTCGCTGGAGTCCATGGACCCCCGCAGCTTGTCAGCAGCCTTCCAGAGCGTCTCCTCGAAGCCGAGCGGCTCGCCGTTCTGCGCCTGACGAGCCATCAGGCGACCGTCCTATTGATGGGCAGGAGCGAAAGCTGGTCCTGAATCATTAAGAGATGGTACGACAGGGGGTCCGTGATGGCTCTGACCTGGGTCAGTGCCTCCTAATTCGGTGCCAGCCTTGTTCGTCCGATTCGTCGTCGTCCACCTCGGCAGGGAGGATCACTGCCAGTTGATCCTCGATGTCGATTCCGAACTTGGCCGACAGCTGAGCGATGTGGATGCCGAAGACTGCTCGAAGCTCGCCAAGCGCATCGTTGAACATCCAGGCAGCGGTACCGTGCCACGTCTGGAGACCCATTGGCCCATCTCGAAGCGCATCTGTCGTGGCAAGAAACTGTCGACACGAGGCCCTCATCGCTCGCAAGTGCGGGGCGATGTCGTCGTCGTGATCATCTAACTCACCGAGTTGATCCGTCAGAATCCGCCGCATGTCCAAGACAGAGTCCACGCAGTGTTCGGGAATCTCGACGTTCCACGGTGCGTAGAGGACTCGTCGGTCCTCCAGGTAGACGAGCACCCGTCGAGCCGATGCGACCTTTGCAACTCCGGGGTCCCAGCTAACACCGAAGATTGGGCAGGAGATGCCCGTTAGTCGTCTCGCTACTTCGGAGAATTTCATTGGACGATTCTCATGCCCCCAACACGAAGCGTGCTCTCTCGGTCCTGAGCATTTCGTATGGGCTCATTGACTTGACACCATGTGCGATACAGGCGTTTGGGACCTTATCTTCTTCACCGAGTTGGCGGCGACCTCATGAGTCACGACATCGAAACCATGCGCATGTGCGTGAGCAACAAGGTAGTAGTCGGCCACCTGTAGAAACTGATTTACCGCTCCCGGCTCGTAGGCACCACTTCCAGCCCAACTGCTGACGGCGGCGAGGCTTGACACCGTGTCATTGTCCGGTGGTAGGAAGAACTCTGCGCCTAGCGCCTTCGCCCACTCCGCAAGCTCGTCGTCTCCACCGATCAGCTCATCACGAACCTTTTCGATGCTGAAGACCAACCCCTTGTTGTTGCTCGCATCCAACCAGTCCCAGAAGGCCGGACAAAAGTCGAAGCCGTAGTGCAGGTTCTTCGCTTGGATGAAGATGTTGGCATCGAGCAGGTATGCCACCGGATTAGGGCGCTCCGAGCCGGTTCGCAAGTTCATTGAACGTCGAGATTTTCTTGAAGCCCAACATCTGGAAGGCATCCCGGTGGAGCGTCTGCCCTTCACGGGTGCTTTCGATAAGCGCTCGTGCGAATCGCTTGCTTACGCGAAGAGGCTGCGTGTTGTAGAAATTGCCACCGCTGCTCGTGCGTTCTTCAAGAAGCGCAAGAATGCGGTCCAGCTCTTCGCTATACACGGTGCGGTACTGCGATTGCGTCAGGTACCCAGCATCGAACAAACGGCGAAGAACGACCAGGGTGCTCACCTTGAAATGACGAGCCAGGCGCTGCAAATCTGCAGTCAAATCGTCCGTCTCGATCGAGACACCTTGCAGAGAAGTCGATGGTAGGAGGAACTCGGCAGCAACCTCGTTGCACCACCGTTCGGTCGTGCTCGTTGGAGTGGACCGCATGTCGGCATCGTCTACGCCAGAGTCGCCAAGCCAAATGTGGACCAGCTCGTGCGCCAAGGTGAAAATCTGCGCAGCTTTCGTGTCCGAGCCGTTAATGAAGATGACCGGGGCCAGATCGTCTGCGAGGGCGAACCCTCGGAACTCATGTGGATCCAGCCTGCGATGCGTATTACTTCCAACGACCCCGCTAATCATGACTAATACGCCAAGGTGGTCGGCTTCATCTCTGAGTCGCTGGGCAGCCTCGCTCCACGTCGAACCTCTTTCCCCAGGAGCAAAGTTCAAGACGGCACTCATCTGTGCCGCAGCTTCGGCAACGTCCATTCCGACGGTAAAGGTTCCGACGAACGAGACTGGCGGCTCTCTGTGGAGCCGTGCGTAATCCCGGTACCACTCCTGCCGCTGCTGACACTGGTAGATGATGTCGAGAAGGTCAGGACTTGCGTGACCAATTTCCACATCTCCCATGGTCCGGAAGTCCGGCACCGGAAGGTGCTCCTCCGGAGGTTCCGGCAGGAACATGTACCCAATCGGGGTACGCATCGCAGTGGCGAACTTTTCGAGCTGCTTCAGGGTGGGTTGCTTTCGCCCGGCTTCCCAGTCGTCGAGGGCGGGAAATTTCGAAGCGACCTCCTCAGCAGATACCCCAGCTCTTTCTCTCGCCCAGGTCAGGAGTGCCGTCTGGACCGGGACTCGGACCGTCATCGCTGGCTCCGGTGAGCGCCAAAGGCGCACGGCAGCACGGCGTAGAGGCAGTGACTGCAGGACGGACTGGACACACCATGATGATACGAGAAGGGTCTGACCACGGCCCGTAACCTGGCGGTTTGTTCCAACGATGGCGTCAGTCGACCACCCCCAGGTGGTCGACCACGACAATGCCGTACTGGCTGCACGCTGCGGCGATGGTACGGAATGACCGGGTTCGGACGTACGCTGCATCAGCGGCGTTGCGGCCCCAAGGGGAAACCTCCACGATCTGACCATGGGGAGACTGATGACCGGCAAGACGGAATTGTGAGCGGACTCACAGACCCCGAGATCGTGCGCATCGTCAACCGATATATCGGGGTATCCGGTGGATACCTGGGA
>Ga0182030_10008384_pt1 | contig 21408 bp, 21 predicted proteins | sample 812S3MmetaG_FD_121299 | JGI IMG/M metagenome (GOLD analysis project Ga0182030, IMG submission 121299) | Permafrost microbial communities from Stordalen Mire, Sweden - 812S3M metaG (Illumina Assembly) | ecosystem: Environmental > Terrestrial > Soil > Wetlands > Permafrost | place: Sweden...
CATGCGTCACAATTACATGGAAGTCGAGACGCCGATGATGCACGCCATTCCCGGCGGCGCTTCGGCCAAGCCTTTTGTCACCCATCACAACGCGCTCGATATGGAGATGTATTTGCGCATCGCGCCGGAGCTGTATCTCAAGCGGCTGGTGGTGGGCGGCTTCGAGAAGGTGTTCGAGATCAACCGCAATTTCCGCAACGAGGGGCTGTCCACGCGGCACAACCCCGAGTTCACCATGATCGAATTTTATGAAGCCTATCGGGATTACAAATATCTGATGGATTTCACCGAGAAGCTGTTTTGTGAAGTGGCGCACAAGGTGCTGGGTACCACGGTGCTCAGCTATCAGGGGCGAGAACTTGACCTGGGCAAACCGTTTCACCGCCTGACTATCACGCAGGCAATCCAGAAATATCATCCGCAGTTTTCCGACGCGCAGTTGAATGACCGCGACTTTCTCATCGGCGAACTACAAGACCTGAAAGCCAAATACAGATCGGGAGATGCGCTGGGCGGGCTGCAATTATCACTGTTCGAGGAATTGACCGAACACCAGTTGTTTGAACCTACCTTTATCGTAGACTATCCGGTAGAAGTCTCGCCGCTAGCGCGCAGCAGCGACACGCGACCCGGCATCACCGAACGTTTTGAGTTGTTCATGGTAGGCCGCGAAATCGCCAATGGCTTCTCCGAGTTGAACGATCCGGAAGACCAGGAAGCGCGCTTCGATGCGCAGGTTGCGGCCAAGGAAGCAGGCGACGAGGAAGCCATGTTCAAGGACGCCGACTATATCCGCGCGCTGGAATACGGCCTGCCGCCGACTGCCGGCGAAGGTATCGGCATCGACCGGCTGGTGATGCTGCTCACCGACAGCGCCAGCATCCGCGATGTGATTTTGTTTCCGCAGATGCGACCGGAAATCTGATGCTCAACAACAAACGTACATTGGCTCCTGTTCGCCTAGCGTGGGTAGACGTTTTGAGTCCTTCGAGGTAACCGGACAAGACCATGCTCAATAGCACCACTCAAGCTCAACTGCTTCAACTCTACCCGATGTTGCGGGAGCTGCCTGCTAACCAGCTTGAGGACTTGCTGTCCAATGCCACGGCCATGCATCTGCCAGCGGGCACGGTAATGTTCGATGAAAACCAGCCGTGTCAGGGTTTTCCGCTGCTGCTCTCGGGCATCATCCGCGTCATCAAGGCTTCGGCCAACGGACGCGAGTTGCAGCTCTACCGGGTCTGCCCTGGCGAAAGCTGCATTATCACCAGCAGTTGTTTGCTGGGGCACGCTCAATACCACGCGCGCGGAGTGGTGGAACAAGATGTCGAACTGGTGGCGCTGTCACCCTCGGCGTTCAGGACGTTGCTTTCACAATACGAACCGTTCCGCGACTACATCTTCAGCCTGTTTTCCGAACGCCTCACCGACCTAATGCAACTGGTCTCCGCCGTCGCCTTCCAGAAACTGGACCAGCGCCTTGCCGCCCTGCTCATTGCCAAGCCCAGCCCGATACACATCACGCATCAGGCGCTGGCTGACGAACTCGGCAGCGTGCGCGAAATCGTCAGCCGCCTGTTGAAGAATTTCACCGATGATGGATGGGTCAGACTGGGGCGCGAACAGATAGAAGTAGTTGATGCCCCCGCGCTAAAAAAACTCTCCGAGCTTTAATGCTAAAAACGGCGTTTGCGTCAGCCTAAGCTACCACTTGCACGCGCGGAGCCAGCGCGCACAACAATTCATAGCTGATGGTGCCTGCGGCATGGGCCACTTCTTCCACCGGCAAACCTGAACCCCACAGCGTCACCCGACTACCCACCTCGGCACCGGGCAGCGCGCTCAAATCCACGCTCAGCATATCCATCGAGACACGCCCCAAAGTACGCGTACGCTGGCCTTCCACCAGCACCGGCGTGCCGCTCGGCGCGTGGCGCGGGTAGCCGTCGGCATAGCCGCAAGCCACCGTACCAATACGCATGGGCGATTCGGCGCAAAATAATCCGCCATAACCGACGCGCTCGCCCGTCTTCAATTCGCGCACGGAAATAATTTCGCTTTGCAACGTCATTACCGGCCTGAGCCCGAGTTGTTGCGCAGAGGTGTCGGCGAATGGCGAGGCTCCGTACAACATGATGCCGGGGCGCACCCAGTCGGCGTGAGTTGCGGGGTAGCGTAGCAGCGCGGCAGAATTGGCCAACGAGCGCGCCATGTGGTAGGGAGAGGCCAGAGCATTGAACGCCTCCAATTGCGCGGCCACGCCAGTAGCTTCGTCGGCACTGGCGAAATGCGTCATCAGCGTGATGTCGCACACTGCCGGATGCGCCTTGAGTTTTTCCAGTGCGGCGGGAATGTCTTGCGGCGCAAAGCCCAGACGATTCATGCCGCTGTTAACCTTGAGCCATACCTGCAAATTGCCGCGACGCGAATAAGCGTCCAGCATGGCGATCTGCTGCGGGCTGTGGATCACGCCCGCAAGATCATATTCCGCCGCCAGCGCCAAATCGTCTGGAGTAAAAAAACCTTCCAGCAACAGAATAGTCTGGCGGAACCCCGCCTCGCGCAGGGTCGCCGCTTCATTGACATCCAGCAGCGCGAAGCCGTCCGCCGCACGCAACGCCTCGGCGGTACGCAACAGGCCATGCCCGTAGGCGGAGGCCTTGATCACTGCCATAATGCGCGCGCCGGTCGCGCGGCGGGCGACTCGCAAGTTGTGTTCCAACGCGGAAAGGTCGATGCGGGCTTGTATCGGACGGGACATGAACGAAGCTTCACGGGCAAAGTAAGATTACCGCTAATGATAGCAGGCATCCCCTTTTCGTGATATAAAACGCCCTCCAAAAATCTGCCACTTTTAATGACTCTCGGCTTCTACATCATCCTCGCGGCGCAGTTCTTTTCCGCGCTCGCAGACAATGCCCTGCTGTTCGCCGCCATCGCGTTGCTGAAAGATCTGCACGCCCCCGCTTGGCACACACCCGTGTTGCAGGAAAGCTTCGTGGTGTCCTACATCCTGTTGGCGCCGTTCGTCGGCGTCTTCGCCGATTCGCTGCCCAAAGGCCGCGTGATGTTCATCAGCAACACCATCAAGCTTGGCGGCTGCATCGCAATGCTGGCCGGGGTCAACCCGCTGCTCGCCTACGGCTTGGTCGGCTTCGGCGCGGCAGCATACTCGCCCGCCAAATACGGCATTCTCACCGAATACCTGCCGCCGGAAAAATTGGTGCTGGCGAATAGCTGGATGGAAGGGCTGACCGTCGTCGCCATCATTCTCGGCGCGGTAGTAGGCGGCGTACTTATCAGCCCGGAAATCGCTGGCCCCATGCTGCAATGGTGGGATGTTCCACTGATCGACACCGGCATCGACACGCCGCCGGAGCTGGCGATTTCCATCATCATCGTCCTCTACCTCGTCGCGGCCTTGTTCAACCTTTACATCCCGCGCGTATCGATAGACCACAAGCCGCTGAGCCGCAACCCGGTGTTCCTGATAAGTGAATTCATGCACTGCTTCAAATTGCTGTGGAAAGACCCGTTGGGACAGGTTTCGCTGGCCGTCACCACGCTGTTCTGGGGTACGGGCGCCACCTTGCGCCTGCTGGTGCTGACCTGGGCCACTGTCGTGCTGCACTTTGACATGGGTTCTGCCGCCAAGCTCACCGCTTGGGTCGCCGTCGGCATCGCCTTCGGCGCCATGCTGGCAGCCAGGTTCGTCAAACTGGAACACTCGGTAAAAGTCCTGCCGGTCGGCATCGGCATGGGGCTGGTGGTGCTGGCAATGATCCCGGTCACCAACCCGGTGCTTGCTATCATTCTGCTAATTGCTATCGGTGCGATGGGCGGCTATTTCGTGGTGCCGATGAACGCACTGCTGCAACACCGTGGACACCTGCTGATGGGCGCAGGCAGTTCCATCGCCGTGCAGAATTTCAACGAGAACCTCAGTATCTTCGCCATGCTCGCGCTGTATGCGCTGATGGAAAAACTGGAACTCAGCATCTACCTCATCATCCTGGTGTTCGGCCTGCTGCTCTCTGGCATCATGGCCGCGTTATACAAGAAACATGGACACGATCAGGACACGGGGCGGATTTAGTTTTTTACTCCGCACAAACCACTGTATTGCGTCCCTGCTTTTTGGCCTTATACAGAGCCTCGTCAGCTGTTTTCAACAGGATTTCAAATGTCATGCCTTCAATCGGCAATAGCGAGGCGACGCCGCAACTGACGCTGACATGCCCAATGTTTGATCCGCTGTGCGGCATATTGAGATCGGCCACGTGCTGGCGGATGTTGTTTGCCACCCACTTCGCAGCGTCCACCGTGGTTTCGCCCAGCACCAGCACAAATTCTTCGCCACCATAACGCGCCGCCAGATCGCTGGCGCGCGGGGCGGCACGCGCCACTTGTGCGGCCACGGACTTCAGGCATTCGTCGCCCGCCTGATGACCGTAGGTATCATTGTATTTTTTGAAATGATCGACATCGACCATAACCAGTGCCAAGGGCTTTTTCGTGCGTTTGCAACGCCGCCATTCGCGTAGCGACAACTGGTCAAAGAAACGCCGATTGGCGATGCCGGTCAACCCGTCAGTCGTGGAAAGGCGCTGGAGCTCTTTGTTTGCCACATTAAATTCTTGCGTAACCTCGACCAGTGCGCGCTGCATTTCCACCAGTCTGCGCATGGCGTTCATCTTGGCTTTCAACACCACTTCGCTGATCGGCTTCAACAGGTAATCGTCACCGCCCGCCTCGATACCGAGTGCCACGTCTTCGTCCTTATCCATACTGCTCAGAAAAATGATGGCAGCCCATTCATCGCCTTTCTCAATGCTGCGAAACTTCCTGGCAATATCAAACCCGTCTATGTCCGGCAAGATAACATCCAGCAGAATAATGTCAGGGTGATGCTTGCGAAAAAGCTCAATGGCTTCCTGTCCGGTCACCGCTGTCAGCAGATTTGACACCCCCATGCGATTAAGATATCTGCACAGTGCCTTCATGGTCACCTTGCTGTCTTCCACCACCATTACTTTCAGCTCAACGTTATTTTTCGCCATGTCTTAGCCTTCCATAGTTTTTACCGCGAGACACAAATCCTGCCACGCCTTGGCCTTGTCCGCCAGCGTGCGCAACAAATAAGCCGGATGGTACGTGATGATGAGCGGGATGCCATGATAATCATGCAGCCTGCCGCGCAGTGAGGCCAGCGTGGCATCTTTTCCAAGCAAAGCGGTCGCCGCCGTCTTGCCCAGCGCCACGATAATCTTTGGCTGGATCAGCTCGATCTGCCGTTGCAGATAGGGAAAGCACGTCGCAATCTCGTCCGCCTCCGGCGTGCGATTGCCGGGCGGCCTGCATTTCACGATATTGCCGATATACACATCCTTGCCGCGTTTCAGTTTGATCGCCATCAGCATGTTGTCGAGCAGCTTGCCCGCCTGCCCCACGAATGGCTCGCCCTGAGCATCTTCGTCCGCGCCCGGCCCTTCGCCCACAAACAGCCAACCGGCTTTCTCGTCGCCCACGCCGAACACCGTCTGCGTGCATCCGGTGCGCAGCTTGCACGCAGTACAGTCGCGCACCATCGTTTTCAGTTCGGGCCAGTCGAGGTTAGCAAGCTCACGTTGCGGAAGGGATGGTGGAACAGTAATGGGTGTATTCGCAGCGATTGGTGCAATAACTTCAACTGCGACAAGCGCAGGCTGTACCCGCTGCTTCCACAGCGGGTACAGATTAAATTCGCGCAAGACAGCTTCTTCTCGATTCACCCTAAAAGCCCCTTTTTGTCCACGAAAAACACGAAAAGCACGAAAAAATCTAATTGATGCAAGATTATCGATTATCACCCAATAGGTAAATGACTAACCATGTACAACATTGGGGTTTATTTCGTGTCTTTCGTGCTTTTCGTGGACAAGCTTCTTCTCGATTCACAATACACATTCCATTACGATGGCATCTTCCCGCCCATTATCGGCGGGATAGTAGCCTCGCCGCAATCCGATCTCACTGAACCCTGCGGCGCAATACAGCCCCAGCGCCGCCACATTGGATGTCCGCACCTCCAGCAACATGCGGCGTATATTCATGCCACGCGCAATTTGCATAGCCTCGCCCAGCAACCTGCTCCCCATTCCCTTGCGCTGATGTCCGGCGGCGATGCTGATGTTGAGTAGTTGTAGCTCATCCACCGCAGGCAAAAGCACCACGTAGCCCAACATTTCTTCCCCATTCTCATACACCATGCACACGGAGTCGCTGTTGAGTGCATCGGTGAAGTTGCCGCGCGTCCACGGATGGGCATGCACACTCTGCTCAATTCGCATCACTTCGTCCATGTCATCCAAATTCATTTCGCGCAACTGCATCATCGCTCGCAAGTCTTCAACGCCACCTTGTCGCGCAGGTAAAGCGGCATGGCTTGCGCCGCATCCACGCCCTGCCCGGCTGCGAACATTACTGCGGCAAGCTGTGCAACGGCCTTGGCCTGCGGAACCGCTTGCGCATTGCTCCCGGCAAGTTGCCCTGCATAGCGCTCTCCCAATGCCGCGCCGTGTGCGATAAATCCGCTGCCTGCCCCAAACCATCCGTCCCCAATCACCGATGGAGCATCCTGCGGCAAACACAAACTCGGCTCGCTCACCGTCACCCATGCCCCTGCGCGCTTTTCATATGCCGCATGGTAAACCTCGGCCATGCGCGCATCCAGCGCGGCAATCACCTTGTCATGCCCGGAAGCTTGCGCCAGCGCCTGTAGCGTACACACACACACCACCGGCAGCGCCGCGCCCAATGCCAATCCTTGCGCCACGCCGCAAGCGATGCGCACGCCGGTAAACGAACCCGGCCCCGCGCCGAAAGCAATGCCATCGAGTTGTGCGAGTGTGACGTTCGCCTCGCGCAACACGCCATCCAGCATCTCCATCAACAGTTCTGAATGCTTCTGCCCGACCAGTTCGCAACGCTCAATAATTGCGCCATCCTGCCACAACGCAGCGGAGCAATATTCGGTGGAAGTTTCCAGAGCTAAGATGTTCACAAAACCCCACCACAGAGACACTGAGACACAGAGGAAACCTTTGTACAAAATACATCAATAACAGTGTGGCAACATAGGTCGTTGTACCCTATTTGCTCTGTCTTTCTCTGTGTCTCTGTGTCTCTGTGGTTCATGATTTTGAATTTTAAACCAACAACAAAGCCACGGCCTGCGCCGCAATGCCTTCCCCGCGCCCGGTGTAGCCCAACTTCTCGGTAGTTGTCGCTTTCACATTGATCACATTCATTGCCACGCCAAGGTCGGCGGCGATGTTTTCCACCATGTGTTGAATGTGCGGCGCCATCTTCGGCGCCTGTGCAATGATGGTGGCATCCACATTGCCGATACGAAACCCTTCATTCGCCACCATGCGTGCCACTTCGCGCAACAGAATGCGGCTGTCAATGTTCTTGTATTGCGCATCGGTATCGGCGAAGTGACGGCCAATGTCGCCCAGCGCCGCAGCACCCAGCAAGGCATCGCAGATGGCGTGCAGAAGCACATCGGCATCGGAATGTCCGAGCAGTCCCTTATCATAAGGAATATCAACGCCGCCGATTATCAGCTTGCGGCCTGCGACCAACTGATGAACATCAAAACCCTGACCGATACGCATTACATTTATCTCCCACGCATTGCGTAGGACGGAAGCCCGGAGGGCGTTCCGCCGCAATTCAAATATATCCGGCGGAACACACCAGACTTGTTCACGGCGGAACACCCCTTCGGGGCTTCCGCCCTACATTTTTTCTTTCAGCAAAAACTCCGCGAACTCTATATCCTGCGGATAAGTCACCTTGAAATTGGTGGTCTCGCTTGTCACCAGCTTGGGATGCAGACCCAGCGCCTCGACCGCCGAAGCCTCATCGGTCACTTGTGGCGCGGCCAGCAACGCTTGCAGCAACAGACCGGTGCGGAACATCTGCGGCGTCTGCGCCTGCCACAATCCGTCCCTGTTTTCGGTATGGGCAACACGCTGTTTAGCGTCGGCACGTTTCAATGTATCCGCCACCGGCACGGCAAGAAGGCCGCCCACCTTGTCGTCATACAACTCGGCAATCAGGCGCGCAAGCTGTGTCTGGCTCAAGCACGGGCGCGCCGCATCATGCACCAGTACCCAGTCTTCCGGCTCCAGTTCCGCTGCCATCAACCCGTTCATAACACTTTCCGCGCGCGTCGCCCCGCCGCAATACAGCGGCGGCAACTTGTTTCCAAAAACCGACCAGTCATATTGGTGGAACTGCGTATCGTCTGGTGTCAGCACTACGAACACAGTGCTGATGTCGGCGCAAGCGCACAGGGTAGCCAGCGCATGGTAGATCATCGGCTGCCCGGCCAGCGACAGATATTGTTTAGGTAGTTCGCCGCCCATGCGGGAACCGGAACCGGCGGCGGGAACTAGGGCGAAAAATTCTGTCATGGGCGAATTGTAAATTAAAGATAACCGCCCTGCTTGGCTTAAAATGCGCTGCTCTCATCCGGGATCACGCATAAACGCAGGCTGCACTCCATCTTTCTACCGCGCGGCATCAATCCAGCATGTGGGACACCATGCCATCCGCCAGCTTCGGCTCAAACCAGGTGGATTTGGGCGGCATCACTTCATTGGCATCTGCAACCGCCATCAGGTCTTCCATGCGGGTGGCGAACAGGGAGAAGGCTGCGGCCATTTCACCGCTGTTGACACGCTTTTCCAATTCCGTCAGCCCTCGGATGCCGCCGACAAAATCAATGCGCTTGTCGCGGCGCGGGTCGCTGATACCAAGCACTGGCGCGATCAGGTAGTTTTGCAGCAGGCTAACGTCAAGGCGCGCCACCGGGTCGTTTGCGGGGATCAGGTCAGCGCGGATTTGCAGGCGGTGCCACTGGTCCGGCAGGTAGAGGCCGAACTCGCCGGGTTTGGCGGGCTTGACCGGTACGGCGCTGGCCTGCACCGAAAAGTTCTCGCTTATGCGCTCCAGAAATTTTGCCGCATCCATGCCGTTAAGATCGACCATGACGCGGTTGTAATCCATGATCTTCATCTGATGATGGGGGAAGATGACGGAAAGGAAATAGTTGTAGTTTTCATCGCCGCTGTGCGCCGGATTGGCGGCACGCCGCGTTGCGGCCACGCGCGAGGCGGCAGCCGAACGATGGTGGCCGTCGGCGATGTAGAGGGCATGCATGGCATCGAATGCTGCGCTCAACTGGCCAAGCGTCGCCGCATCGCGGATCACCCACAACGTATGGCGGATGCCATCCTCCGCAGTAACATCGGCGTCTGGTGTGCCGCTGGAGGCGCGCTCCAGCAGCTTGTCCACCTGTGGCGCGGCAGGATAGGCCAGCAACACTGGGCCAGTCTGGGCATTGAGCGCATCAATCTGGCGCACCCGGTCATCCTCCTTGTCGGGGCGAGTGAACTCATGTTTGCGGATGCGGTTGGTATCGTAGTCCTGCACCGAAGCCGCAGCTACCAACCCCGTCTGGCTGTGGCTACCCATGATCAGGCGATAGGCGTAATAGCAGGGTTCCGCATCGCGTACCAGCACACCCTCCATCAACATTTTATTGAGGTTCTCCGCCGCCTTGGCATACACCGCTGCCGCATAGGGATCAGTGCCCACGGGCAGGTCAATTTCCGGCTTGGAAATATGCAGAAAGCTCCACGGCTTACCTGAAACACGCACGCGCGCCTCTGCGGTGGAAAGTACATCGTAGGGTGGAGCCGCGATTTCGGCTGCACGTGATGGCGCGGGGCGCAAACCGGTAAAAGGGCGGATCAGGCTCATTGGAATTCCTTGTGAAAAATTGGCTATTTTACCAGTTAACGAAAAAATTCTTGATGGATAACCGAACAACGAACAGTCTTGCACCATGAGAATGCCATTTATTTCCATTATAATGCGCTCCTTTGATTAGTCGCACACTCCATGCTGTTCTCGTCACACCATTCCCGCCCGCGCTACACCCAACTGCACGGCTCTTCCGACGCGCTGGCGTTGGCGCAATATGCCGCACAGCACTCGCCGCTAGTGGTGATTGCCGCGAATGCGTTGGAAGCGCAGCGGCTGGTGGAGGAAATTCCGTTTTTTGCACCTGAGTTGCGCGTGCATCTGCTGCCGGACTGGGAGACGCTACCCTACGACCATTTCTCTCCGCATCAAGACTTGGTTTCCGAGCGTCTTGCTACGCTGCATCACATTCGCAGCCAGTCTTTCGATGTGGTGGTGGTACCGATCACCACCGCTCTGTACCCGCTGCCGCCGGTGGAGTATCTGGCCGCATTCACCTTCTTCCTCAAACGCGGCGAGAAGCTGGATATAAACAAGCTGCGCGAGCAGATGACTTTCGCCGGATACAATCATGTGCAACAGGTGCTGACGCCGGGCGAATATTGCGTGCGCGGCGGGCTGATCGACTTGTTCCCGATGGGCAGCATCGTGCCCTACCGCATTGATCTGTTTGACGACGAGATCGAGACCATCGCCACTTTCGATGTGGACACGCAGCGCACGCTGTATCCGGTGCCGGAAATCCGTTTGTTGCCTGCGCGCGAATTTCCGCTGGATGAAAAAGGACAAGCCCACTTCCGCCAGAGCTTCCGCGAACGCTTCGAGGGCGATCCCTCCAAGTCCAGTATCTACAAGGACGTGAGCAAGGGTATTGCGCCCGCCGGGATCGAATATTACCTGCCGCTGTTTTTCGAGCGCACCGCCGTCCTGTTCGATTACCTGCCAAGCAATACCACGCTGTGTTTGCATCATGAGGTGGACGAGGCTATTGCCGGTTTCGCCAAAGATGCGGCATCGCGCTATAACCTGCTGCGCGGTGACCCGCAGCGGCCTTTGCTGGAAACGCATGAGTTGTTTCTGGATGCGGAGCAATTTTTCATCCGGGTGAAGGATTTTGCGCGGGTGGATATACTTCCCTCTCCCACCGGGGGAGGGATTGAGGGAGGGGGTGAGCACTCTGGAAAGAGCGCCCCCTCCCTAGCCCTCCCCCGGTGGGAGAGGGAATATAAAACCCTGACTGCTTGTTCCACCGCCCCCCTGCCCGACATCGCGGTCAATCGCCGCGCCGAAGTCCCAACGCAGGCGTTCCAGAATTTCCTGCAAACTTACCCAGGCCGTACTCTACTCCTCGCCGACAGCCTGGGGCGGCGCGAAATTATTTCCGGCTATCTGAGTGAATACGGCCTGAAACCATCGTTGTGCGAAAACTATGCCGCATTCCTCGCCAGCAAAGAAAAATTCATGCTCGGCGTCGCCACTTTACAAAACGGCTTCATCCTGCCGGATGAAAAAATCTCCTTCATCACCGAAAGCGAACTCTACGCCGAGCAAGCGCGCAGCCGCGTCGCGCGCGCGGCGAAGAAGAGCAACGTGGAAGGTATGTTGCGCGACTTGTCCGAGCTCAAGCCGGGCGACCCGGTGGTGCATGAGCAGCACGGCATCGCACGCTATCAAGGACTGATTAACCTCGACCTCGGCGAGGGTGAGAACGAATTTCTGCTGCTGGAATATGCGGAGGGCGACAAGCTGTATGTGCCGGTGGCGCAACTGCACGTTATCAGCCGCTACAGCGGCGGCGCACCGGAAGACGCGTCCCTGCACAAGCTGGGCAGCGGCTCATGGGACAAGGCCAAGCGCCGCGCCATGCAGCAGGTGCGCGATACTGCCGCCGAGTTGCTAAACCTTTATGCCCAGCGCGCCCTGCGTAAAGGGCATGCGTTCCAGTTCACTTATCACGACTATGAAGCCTTCAGCGCCGGTTTCGGTTTCGAGGAAACGCCCGATCAGGCTGCCGCCATTGAGGCAGTGATTCTCGACCTGCAATCGGGCAAGCCGATGGATCGCCTGATCTGCGGTGACGTAGGTTTCGGCAAAACTGAAGTGGCGTTACGTGCCGCCTTCGTCGCGGTGATGGACGGCAAACAGGTGGCAGTGCTGGTACCCACCACGCTGCTCGCCGAACAACACTTCCAGAATTTCTCCACCCGCTTCGCTGACTGGCCGGTGAAAATCGCCGAACTATCGCGCTTCCGTTCCGCCAAGGAACAGACGCAGGCGCTGAAAGAAATGGAAGACGGCAAGCTCGACATCATCCTCGGCACGCACAAGCTGATCCAGAAAGGCGTGAAGTTCAACAACCTCGGTCTGGTCATCATCGACGAGGAACACCGCTTCGGCGTACAGCAGAAGGAGCGCCTGAAAGCCTTGCGCGCCGAGGTGGACGTGCTGACGCTGACCGCCACGCCGATCCCTCGAACCTTGGCGATGTCGCTGGAAGGGCTGCGCGATTTCTCGGTGATTGCCACCGCGCCGCAGCGCAGATTGTCCATCAAAACCTTCGTCAGCAACTACAGTCAGGGCGTGATTCGCGAAGCGGTGCTGCGCGAACTGAAGCGCGGCGGGCAGGTATATTTCCTGCACAACGAGGTGGACACCATCGCCAACGTGGCGGAGAAACTGGAGACGCTGCTGCCGGAAGCACGCATCCGCACCGCGCACGGACAGATGGGCGAACGCGAACTGGAAAGTGTGATGCGCGATTTCTACCACCAGCGCTTCAACGTGCTGCTATGCACCACGATTATTGAAACGGGAATTGACGTTCCTACGGCCAACACCATCATCATGAACCGCGCCGACCGCTTCGGCCTCGCGCAATTGCACCAGTTGCGCGGTCGCGTCGGACGCTCGCACCATCAGGCTTATGCCTATCTGCTGGTGGACAACAAGGAAGGACTTACCGCACAGGCGAAGAAACGGCTGGAAGCGATTCAGGCGATGGAACAACTTGGCAGCGGCTTCTATCTCGCCATGCACGATCTGGAAATACGCGGCGCGGGCGAAGTGCTGGGCGAATCGCAGAGCGGCGAGATGCAGGAGATCGGTTTCAGCCTCTACAATGATATGCTCAACGCCGCCATCACCTCGCTAAGACTGGGCAAGGAGCCGGACATGGCGCACCCGCTTGGCGTCACTACCGAGATCAACCTGCACACCCCTGCCCTGCTGCCCGACGCTTATTGCGGCGACATCCACCAGCGGTTGGTGATCTACAAACGCCTCGCCAACTGCAACACGCCGGAAGACCTCGACGAGATGCATCAGGAGTTGATCGACCGCTTCGGCCTGCTGCCCGATCCAGCGAAAGCGCTGCTCGACTGTCACCGCCTGCGCATCGCCGCCAAGCCGCTCGGCATTATAAAAGTAGATGCATCGAGCGAAGCGATTCAAATCCAGTTCGTGCCCACTCCGCCGATAGATCCTATGAAAATCATCACTATGATCCAGACCAAGCGCCACATCAAAATGGTCGGACAGGACAAGCTGCGGATTGAATTAAAATACGGCGAGTTGGGGCAGAGGGTGTTGGCGATTAAGAATTTCTTTAATGAATTGAAGTGATGGTAATTAACCTTCAAGAGCCTTATTCCCTACCAATCACGTTTCTAAATAGATTGAAGGAATGTGACTGTTATTTTGAGCGAGAGCTGTTTCTCGAAAACGTCAGAGAAATACCCACTGTGTCTCGCCTCATAAAAGATATAAATGATTATTGCAGTGAGAACATGGTAGTTGGGTTTCATTACACCCGTGCAATTCCTGAGGACATCTTGGCTCAGGGGCTTCTGGTTAGGTCTGGAGAGCAAATTCGTGCCGAATTCATAAGCCGGTTTGGGTATCTCTTTAGTATTGAGGAAATTGAGGCAATAAAGGCAGCATGGGCGAGATACTTTGACATCCGCATGACTCGAGCGCGCGACAATAGGATCTTTTTCAACTTTACTACAGATGCTTTGAATAACGGCGGTGCGAAACCGCTGTTAAGAAACTTTGGTGGGGAGCAGGTTTATTTCTGCATTGATGAGTTGCCGAGTATCGGGGAAAAGATCGCGTCAATTGGGCAGCCACTTATTGTGAAGTGCGCCATTTCTCCCAATGATGTTCAAACATACTTGGAGCATCCTTGGGGCTCGATAGTCACGTCGGCCTACCATAGAACAGTTAATCCCGATGCGCACCAGACTGATCAAGATGGTTGGCAGGCTGTTCCAGTGTCACCGGAGCAAATTGAGTTAGTTTCGTAGGTTGGGTTAGCGGCCTTTTCGCGTAACCCAACACCATTAAAAACTGTTGGGTTACGTGGTGAAACTGCTGATGAACTAACTAGCCATTCGACTAGGCTGGCAAAAGACGCCAACCAAGTCGCTGGTTATAACCCAATCTACGAAAAGCGCGGTCGTTATTTACGAACGGCGCGAGGTTTCACATTAGCGGTTTTGGCTATTTCCAACAGCCCCAACAGTGCCTGATTGACAGCCGCCCCGTTTGGAAAAGCCTTGGCAACTTCGGGCGCGAGTACGACGACATTCGATGCGTCTTTAACTTGCTTGGCATATTTGCCGCGCGTCATTTTGCCGAAATCTTCACGGCGATATTCAGGTCTCAATTCTTCCACGGCTTTTTCAGGTTTCTTCATAAAATTTCCTTTCAGTTCGTGTCGCAGGTCTGGCGCTGATGATACGGATACGCCCAGCGCGTTCTATATGAGAGACCACCAGCAAACGTCCGGCAGATGACACGCCAAAGGTGATAAGTCGATGTTCACCACGCGAATGATCCGGGTCGTCACCGGTGAGCGATAAATCATCGGCAAAAGCAGTGGATGCTTCGGCAAAAGATACGCCGTGTTTGCGCAGGTTAGCGGCAGCTTTGTCTTCATCCCATTCGAATTTCATAAGCCATTTTTCCTTCGCCAACCGCTGTTTTTCGGTATATTACACCAACTCTGAATCCGGAATGCATTACGGTTTATTTTCAATCCGCCATCAACTCCACCTTCAACATAACTCGCCTCCATATATCTCTTTTTGAGATATAATAAACCGATGCACATTATCACCCATCGCCGTATTGTTGCAGCACAAAAAGCGCATTCACAATGTGCCAGTGCGCTGGATCAGTGGTATTGCTTGTGCAAGAAATCCGAGTGGCGGAATTTTTCGGAATTACGCAAGCTTTTTTCCAGCGCCGACAAGGTGGGCAGTTTGTTCGTGTTCGACATCGGCGGGAACAGGCTGCGCCTGATTGCCGCGATTCACTTCAACACGGGGCGGGTATTCGTCAGGGCAATATTGACGCATAAAGAGTATGACCGAGGAGATTGGAAATGAATGCACGAGTCAAGACAGCGATTCAGCACTGGAGTTATGTTGCGCCGCTATTGCAGCCTGCGCGCAATGCAAAGGAATATGCGCAGTTGGTCGAGGCGCTCGATGCCGCAATCGATGCGGGCGGTGCCGATGAGAGCCATCCGCTCGCCCGACTTGCGGATTATCTGGGGGAATTGATTGCCGAATACGAATCAAGAGACAAGATGCCTGCGGCAGCGACGGGAGCAGAAGTTTTGCGCTACCTGATGCAACGCGACAACTTGCGCCAGATCGACCTGCCCGAACTGGGCAGCCAGGGTGTTGTTTCCGAATTACTGTCCGCCCGGCGCGATTTCAATGCACGTCAGGCAAAGGCACTGGCGGAACGTTTTGGCGTTTCTGCCGCATTGTTTTTGTAAATCCTTATTACCTATTCATTGACTGGATTCCCGCCTGCACGAGAATGACGACCACCCCATGAACCTCATCATCCAAGCCGTCCACGACATTCCCGCCACCCATCTGGATCGTATCGCAGGTCTGGCAACCGCTACCCGCATCGAACAGATCGCCGCCCACGCCTACCGCCTGCGCGAGGCGAAGCCGCATGATGCTATCGCAACTTTTTGCCACGATCACCAGCTCGATTACGGTTTCGTCCGGCCCAGCCAGCATCTGTCCGATTTCGGCCTGTTGGTGATAGACATGGATTCCACGCTGATCTCCATCGAGTGCATAGACGAGATTGCCGATATGTATCAGCTCAAGCCGCAAGTTTCGGCCATCACCGAAGCCGCGATGCGTGGCGAAATCGACTTCGCCGAGAGCCTGCACCGCCGCGTGGCTTTGCTGGAAGGGCAGGATGAAGGCGCGTTGCAACAAGTGTATGACGAACGCCTCAAGCTCAACCCCGGCGCGGAAGCCATGCTTGCCGCGTTGAAGCAGCACGGTATCAAGACGCTGTTGGTCTCCGGCGGCTTCGTGTTTTTCACCGAGCGGCTGAAGCAGCGCCTCGGTCTGGACTACGCACACTCCAACACGCTGGAAATCGTCAACGGTAAACTCACGGGAAAAGTTTCAGGAAACATCCTCGACGCGCAAGGCAAGGCGGAATGGCTGGTGCGAACGCGCGATGAACTGGAGCTAACGCCGGAGCAGGTCATCGCCGTGGGCGATGGCGCGAACGACCTCAAGATGATGGCGCAGGCGGGCATCAGCATCGCCTACCACGCCAAGCCCGTGGTGCGCTCACAAGCCAGCTATGCGCTCAACTTCGTCGGATTGGATGGGCTGGTGAATCTGTTTGCCTGATGTTGAGCATGTTTATTTTTATTCTTTGCTCACGGCAGGCAGCGGCAATTTCACCGCCACACTAAATCCACCGCCCGGCGGGGTGTCGAATTTTATCTTGCCGCCCAACTGCACGACGCGCTCGCGCATGCCGCGTATGCCGTAGGAAGTCGAGGCAACGGTTTGGCCTTTCGGCAGTCCACTCCCATTGTCGCTGATCGACATGATAACTTCTTCTTCATCCTGATAGAGATCGACTTCTACTCTGGAGGCGCCGGAATGCCGCGCGACATTGGTGAGGGTTTCCTGAAAAATACGAAACAGGTTGATTAACTGTAACTTGTCCAGCCTATCTTCAAGAACTTCGTCCTCGACGCAAATAACCCGGCATTCGATACCGGTGCGCTTATTGAACTGGGCGGACTGCCATTTTAGCGCCTCCAGCAGGCCGAGATCGTCGAGTATGGTCGGACGCAGATCGGTGATAATGCGGCGTGTGGCCAGCACTGCATTGTCGAGCAGGCCAATCATGGATTTGGCGCACTCCTGCAGAGGCTCCATCTTTTTTTCCACTGGCAATTTTCTAGCCAGCCAGTAGGCGTCCATCTTGAGCGCAGCCAGCGTTCCTCCCAGTTCGTCGTGAATTTCCCGCGCGATGCTGGCTTTTTCTTCCTCGCGTACGGTCTGCAGATGCGAAGAAAATTCGCGCAATTGTCTTTCCGCACGACTGCGCTCAGTCATATCTTGAACGATTGCAAGGAAAACAGGGGAATCCACCTCCATGAATTGGAGTCGCACTTCCACCGGATAAGTCGTGCCGTCCTTGCGGCGATGAAAGCTCTCGAAAAGCAACGATTGTTGTTCGCCCCTGCGGAGCGGCGCAATCAACTCTTCGAAGCTCTCCCGTGTGTACGATCGATTCAAGTCCAGAGGTGTGAGTTGCTCCAGTTCGTCAGCAGAATAACCCAAGTTTTTCTCCGCGCCTTCGCTTGTTTCAAGGAAACGCAGGGAGTTGGCGTCGAACAGGTAAATTTCGTTGAACGAACTTTGCAACAAATGGCCGAATTGTTGCGCCAGCGCTTCCGCGCGCTTGTGCTCGGAAGCGCTTTCCAGCAACATTTCCTTTTCGGCCTTTTTGCGCCGGGTGATGTCGTGGCTGGTGGCAAAAAGGAAATGCTGCCCTTCGATCTCCATGCCGGAGGTACTGATTTCGACATCAATCAGCACCCCGTCCTTGCGGCGGTGCACCGTCTCGAACCGGGTATTTTTGCCCATGAGCCACTTGAAGCGTTCCCGCAATTCCTCAGCCGACCATTGCGCATCCCAATCAGCCACGTTAAGGCGGACTACTTCTTCCGGGGTATAACCCAACATATGGCAGAAGGCGTCATTGGCCTCCACGATATTGCCCTGCATATCCATCACGTGGATGCCATCCATGGAGTTTTGCATCAATGTCTGGTTGCGGCGCAACAGCGTCTCGGTTTCTTGCCGTAGCCGCTGGGTCTGTTCACGTTGCGCATGGGCAGCCATGACATGTCCGACCACACCCGGCAACAGTCTCAGGTATAGCCCATTGGTATCCTTGACAATGTAATCATCAACGCCATTTTTCATCGCCTCAACGGCCACCTCCGCACTCCCTTCCCCGGTCAGCATGATGATGGGAATGGGAGTTTCCGAATATTCGGACAGGCTCTTCATGAAGCTGAGTCCGTCCATATCCGGCAAGTTGTAATCAAGCAGGATCAGGTCTGGCCTGGCTTCGGATATGCGGTCAAACCCGGCCTCCGCTGACGAAGCCAGAATCAGTGCATACTCAAAATCCTTGAAGGCGCGCTGGTAGAGACGCTGGTCGTCTTCGCTGTCGTCGATAACCAGGATGGTTGTGGTCATTGGCTGCTCTTGGGCAGGACGGAAACATTGAGCCAGTATTCGGAGAGCCGCGCAATCGACTGGATGAATCCAACCAAATCCACGGGCTTATGCACGTAGGAATTCGCCCCGGCAGCATAGCATTGATCAATGTCCTTTTCGGCATTGGATGTCGTCAGGACGATGGCGGGGATTAACATTAAGGATGGATCATTCTTGATTTGGCGCAGCACTTCTCGCCCATCTGTTCCTGGCAGGTTCAGGTCGAGCAGAATGATGCTGGGCCGGGGAGCCTTGCCGGGGGCAGCAAACTCGCCGCGTTGAAATAGATAATCGAGCGCCTGATCGCCATTGGTGCAACGCTGGATCGGATTGGACAAATTAGTCTTCTTGAAGGCGCGCATGGTGGCAAAGAAATCGTCGTCGCTGTCCTCGACGATCAGAATGGTTTGGGACTCGTTAATTGCCATTACACTTCTCCGTTCAAGGTAAAATAAAACGTCGTTCCTTCGTCCGGCACGGATTCCAGCCATATACGTCCGCCATGCCGTTCGATAATCTTTTTGACGATGGTAAGACCGGCACCAGTACCGCCGCCATATTTATTCTGCTCATGCAGCCGTTTGAATATCCGAAAAACGTTCTCATGATGTTGCGGCTGGATGCCGATGCCATTATCGCGGATATAAAAAACCGGGGTAGTGCTGCTTCGGTCACAACCGACTTCTATCCATTTTGAGGGCTTGTCGTTATATTTTGCCGCATTTGAAATAAGATTCTGGAATACTTCGCCGATACGGATGACATCACCTGTTATCGTACCTAAGCGGCCATTGCGGCGCAACTCAATACCTTCCTTCGTCCATAAATGACTCAAGTCTTCCGCAACTTTATCAACGACGGCATCCACATCGACCGGAGTATGGGCAAGCTCCGTGCTGCCCGCACGGGAGTAGACCAACAGGCGGTCAATCAGGGACGACAGGCGTTCGGCCAACCGCTGTATGTTATTGACATATTTCTGTGCGCCCTCATCCAACTGCCCGGCGTAATCTTCCTTGAGCATACTGGCGTAGTTATGTATGCCGCGCAACGGCTCCTTGAGATCGTGCGCGGCAATGTAGGCAAAATCGTCCAGCTCCTTGTTGATGGCGATCATGCGCACCTCATTTATTTGGGCTACCCTTAACTCCTCGGAATACCTGGCACGGTAACGATGCATAGCCTCGATAGAGGAGCACACGATGACCCCGTCCGTTAAGAACACCATGTTGGACCATAAACTTGTTCGTAACACCTCGATTGAAAACGAGTAATACGGGGGGGTAAATATAAACGTAGCCAGTGACAAGCCGATGATCGTGGCCAATACTCCCGGCCACAGCCCGCCTATCACAGCAGCAAGCGTTACAGCCGGAAAAAAGGTGATGTATTGTATGCCGGAAGATATGGGAGCAATCGCCAGACGCACCCACAGGGCAATGCCTACGAGCACAATCGCAACCAGATAGTTGAAAGCACCACCGCGCTCCCAGTGGATGATGGCGGGCAGGCGTTCGATTACCCACTCAATCAGGTTATTGGCGAACGTATTTATAGATTTGCTTATGCTCAATTTAATCTCATGGCGAAGGGATGCACCAAGCGCGGGATTATCAGTTTGATAACCGTTCCCACTGATCGGAGCCAAGAGTTTACAGAGATTGTCTGACTGGCGGTATAGGACAAACACCTATGGGGATGTAGGTCATTAACCCGACAGGATTACGTCATTCCCGCGCATAACCAGCGACTTTGCTGGCGTTCTTTGCCAGCTTAGTCGCTGGTTATGCGCGGGAATGACGCAGCCCCAATCCTACGCCACCGTCACGTCCTTCGACGCATAGACATCTTGAATCGCATTGAGCAGCACCACGCCGTCCTGCATCGGCTTCTGGAAAGCCTTGCGCCCTGAAATCAGCCCCATGCCGCCCGCGCGCTTGTTGATGACGGCGGTGCGCACTGCTTGGTGCAGATCGTCCTTGCCGGATTCGCCACCGGAGTTAATCAGGCCGGAGCGTCCCATGAAGCAATTCGCCACTTGGTAGCGCACGAGGTCTACCGGATGGTCGGTGGTAAGTTCGCTATACACCTTGGGACTGGTCTTGCCGAATTTGATGGCGTTGTAGCCGCCGTTGTTCTCGGCCATTTTCTGTTTCACGATGTCGGCATTGATGGTGGCAGCAAGGTAGTTGGCCTGCCCGGTTAAATCGGCCGCAGCATGATAATCCTTGTCGGCAGTCTTGAACGCCGAGTTGCGCAGATAAGCCCACAGGAAAGTTGCCATGCCGAGTTCATGTGCATGCGCGAAGGCTTCCGATATTTCCATTATCTGGCGACGCGATTGTTCGGAGCCGAAGAACACTGTCGCGCCCACCGCCACCGCGCCCATATCGAACGCCTGATCCACGCTGGCGAACAGCGTCTGGTCGAACATGTTGGGATAGGTGAGCAGTTCGTTGTGGTTGATTTTGACGATGAACGGGATCTTGTGCGCATAGCGACGCGCCACAGAACTCAGTACGCCAAGCGTGGAAGCCACGCCGTTGCAGCCGCCTTCGATGGCGAGCTTGACGATATTCTCGGGGTCGAAATAAATCGGGTTGGGTGCGAATGAGTATCCGGCGGAATGTTCCACGCCCTGATCCACCGGCAGAATGGAGAGATAACCGGTGCCGCCCAGCCGCCCGTGATCGAAAAAGGTTTGCAGGCTACGCAACACGCCGGTCTTGCGGTCTTTCATCGCCACCACGCGATCCACATAGTCCGGCCCCGGCAGGTGCAACGTTTCCTTGGGAATTCCGACACAGCGATGCTCCAGCAAATGTTCCGCTTCATCCGCCAGCAGTTGCGAGATATTGGTCATGGCACTCTCCTAATGGTTGGGTAAAGAAAGGGAAAATACTACTCCTCATTCAAGTGCTGAGGATATACCCTACAAACACTATTTTATGCGTGCATGTTCGGAAGCTAGCCAGTAAATCTCCAGCAAGTCTTCCTCATCCACGTCTATGACCCC
>Ga0182030_10008385_pt1 | contig 21407 bp, 20 predicted proteins | sample 812S3MmetaG_FD_121299 | JGI IMG/M metagenome (GOLD analysis project Ga0182030, IMG submission 121299) | Permafrost microbial communities from Stordalen Mire, Sweden - 812S3M metaG (Illumina Assembly) | ecosystem: Environmental > Terrestrial > Soil > Wetlands > Permafrost | place: Sweden...
GCGCAGCTTGCAGCCCCAAGCTGCGCGGGGTGCGGGACAAATAGAGGGCGGGAACCGCGATTTCGGCGGGGCTGAAGCCCCGCCCTTCCAGCATTGCCCAAACGTGGTGAGAAGTCCGGGCTAAGAGGACGTAGTATCGGCCTCTGTGAACGCTGCGGTAGCATGCATGATCGATCATGAACGCCGGCCTGGATCGGGTTTTGCCCCAACGCATTCGAAGGCGCGGGGTATTCATTTCGAATCACCGGAACGCCACTTCATCGAGCACGGGAGAGAGCACAGTGAACATTGCTGACCTTGCGGAGATCGTCGGCCGCACTTATCCGGCGCGGCGCCGGACGCAGAATCTGGTGGGGGGAGCCAGCCCCATCCAGGCTAAGAACTTCTCAATGGGGTGTGTCACGCTGGAGCCCCATGGGGGCCAAGTCCCCTGGCACAATCAGGAACAAGAAGAGATTTACCTGATTCTCGAAGGCGACGGCGAAATGTGCTTGGGTGCCGAAAGAGTGGCCATCAAGGCAGGCCAAGCCGTCTACATTCCTTCCAAAGTTTTTCACCAACTCACCAACACGGGCTCCACAACCATGCGGATGATTTATTGCTACGGTCCGGCCGGCGACGTAGCGCATTGGCGCCAGGAATTGGAAGGCTCGCTGCCCCGCGCGGGCGTGGACGCTCCGGCGCTCCCCTCCGGCGCACAACCCCAGTGCATAGGGATTGGGAGATCCGATGATCGGGAGATCAGGTGAGCAAGCGGCAACTTTGACGTGCTTTTGCTCATCCGATCACCGGATCACCCGATGTGATAAAGTTCGAATATGGAAAACCTGAAGAACCATTCGGTTGGAATCATTATGAATGGCGTCACCGGGCGCATGGGTCTGAACCAGCACCTGCGCCGTTCGATTAGCGCCATCATGAAACAAGGCGGCATCAGGATTAGCGATGCGGAAAGAATCGTGCCGCGCCCGCTCCTGGTGGGGCGGAGCGCCGCCAAACTCGAGGCCATCTCGCGTGAGTTCGGCGGCCTGCCGTACACGACCCAGCTCGATACGGCCCTCGCTGATCCGGAATATTCCGTCTATTTCGATTCTCAGACGACGGCCCAACGCTTTGAGGCGGTCAGCAAAGCCATCGCTGCACGCAAGCACGTCTATTGCGAAAAGCCCATGGCCGAAACTCTGGAAAAGGCCCTGCAACTCTATCGGCTGGCGGAATCTGCGGGAATCAAGCACGGCGTGGTACAGGACAAGCTCTGGCTGCCGGGGCTGGTGAAGCTCCAACGGTTGCGCGACATGGGGTTCTTTGGCCGTATTTTTGCGGTGCGAGGCGAGTTCGGCTATTGGGTTTTTGAAGGCGACACCATTCCCCCACAGCGCCCCTCGTGGAACTATCGCAAGGAGGACGGCGGCGGGGTCATCCTCGACATGTTCTGCCACTGGCGTTACATCCTCGACAACGTTTTTGCCCCCGTGAAGGCTGTTTCCTGTCGCGGCGCAACCCACATTCCCGAGCGGCGGAACGAGGATGGCAAGCCTTATGAGTGTACTGCCGACGATTCAGCCTACGCGACCTTCGAGCTCGAAGGCGGCATCCTCGCGCCGTTCAGCTCCTCCTGGTGTGTGCGCGTTCGTCGCGATGACCTGCTCACCCTTCAGGTGGACGGCACGAAAGGCTCGGCGGTGGCCGGGTTGCGCGACTGTTGGATTCAGCCCTATGGCGCAACGCCACGCCCTGTGTGGGATCCGGACGTCCCCAGCGCGCTAAATTATTTCGACGGGTGGCAAAAGGTGCCGGAGCAGGAAGTTTACGAAAACGCCTTTAAGCGGCAATGGGAGTTGTTTCTGCGCCACGTCGTGAAGGATGAGCCGTTTTGTTGGGGCTTGCTGGAAGGCGCGAAAGGTTTGCAGCTTGCCGAAAAGGGCTTGGAGTCATGGAGCAAACGTGCCTGGGTGGACATTGACCCGCTCTAAAAAAAGGGAGTCTGGAGACAGAAGTCCGGACCCAGAATGAGGCACGCTCTCACAGTGCGCCCATCCAACTCATGGCTCCGGCATTCTGACTACTGTCTCCTATGTCCTTCCTCACGGCGTCAAGCTCACCGCTTTGCCGGTCCGAATGGACTCAATCGCGGCATCGATGATTTCGTTCACTCCCACGTTCAATTCTGCCGACACCGGGCCTTCAATCGGTTTGTTGTTTCGGATACAGTCGACAAAATAGGTGATTCCATCCAACTTTTCGGGGGATAGCGGAGGTGTGGAAACCGGCGCCCCGCTCGGATGCTCAAGGCTGGTGGCCTTCTTGGCGGGCTGGTAGAGCAAGCCATCGTCCAGCACCAGCAAGCTGCCCTGAGGACCGTAGAACTCCGCTTGGCTCTTGTTATAGGGCCAATCCCAGGAGGGCAACAGAATGGCAGAGGCGTCTGAATATTCCAGCAAAACCACCGCGTCGTCCTCGACTTCGTTGTGCTGGGCGGTTTTGAGCTTGAGCGAATAGGCAAAGACACGCTCCGGCCGTCCCTTCATCCACATCGCCCAGTTCGCACCATAGCATGCAAAGTCCATCAGGGCGCCGGCGCCGTTCTTCTTGGGATCGTAGAGCCAGGCGTTGAACTCTTTCGAAGCGCCGATCTCCTTCGGACCCTCGTGCCCAAACTCGGCGATGATCTTCTGGATGGGCCCGAGTTCGCCGGCCTTCAGGCGCGCGGCGGCTTCCTGCGTCGCCGGCGACCAGATATTCCAGTAATTCACCATCAGCTTGATGCCGGCCGCACTCGCCAGGCGCGACATCTCACGCGCGTCGGCGCCACTCGCGGCCATGGGCTTCTCCGTGAAGTAATGGATGTGCCGGTGCGCACAAGCGCGCAGAATGGGGAGATGCAGATTGTTGGCAGTCGTAACAATGACGGCATCAGGTTTCATCTGGTCGAGCATCTCGGTGTAGTCACGGAAGAATTTGACGCTGGGGGGGACTCGGCTTTTCGCCTTCTCAATCAGTTCCGGGTGCAGGTCCGCAATGGCCACCAGCTCCGCATCCGGAGTTTTCAGGAGCGTTTCCATCCGGCCCCACACGTGATCGTGGTCGAGGCCGACTATGGCGAAGCGAGTCTTCCCCGACTGGGCAAATCCCATGCTTGCTCCCAGGCTGAAAAGAACAATCAGGATAAATACCTTTTTCATGGCAGCACCTTCTTGAATAGGAAGTCAATACGTGGCAGGGCGAGTGCAGACTACCAAGACCGGGGGCGCAACGGGGGGAGCCGCGAGGTTTGCGAAGTCCTAACGTCACCTTGGCAATCTTACGCCTTGCCGTTCTCAACCGTCTCCCACGGTAAATCCGTGCGCGATCCCGGCGGCGATTCTACTACAAAGTATGATGGGGCGCCTTCTTCTTGAAACGGACGGGCCTCCGCCATGTTTCCCGAAGCGTAACAACATCATTAGCCGGAGATGAAACCTATGGGGATCAAGCCCGGAAAATTCGGCTCCAGCACTGAAGTGCCTCCGCGCTGAATCTTCTCCTTTTAGGCGCCGGACCCTTCGACCCCGTCTCCGATATGGTGTAGAGGCGGTTCGCGAACCGAATCTGCTTTTCATTGCCGGATCGACCCGTAGTTTTCACGTACAGGGGCGGCAGAGGGGGTCGGGTGAAGAATTTGGACGGTTACCGCCATGGCGAGGAGGTTCGGTCTGGCCATCCCCTCCCCAGGGAGAGGACTCGGATTTTGACCCCTCCGCGTCCAGCAGAAAATCATGAGTAACTATTAGCCGGCAATGGTGCAAGGATAGGTAATTGAAATTAGCCCACTTCTTTCGCCCGGAAAAACGAGCAAAGAGATACACTTCCTGCATCTTATATAGAGGCCGGTCAATCGCCAGACAAACGGGTTCAGGGAAGGCCTTGGCATCCATCGACGCTAATGTGGAGAACCGGTTTGGGTCGCTAGGAGGAACTATGTTCGTGGCTCCGTGGGGTCATTTGAGGTCCTTTGCCAGGAAGATAGCGGTCGTCTTGCTGGGAGCCTTGGCACTCTCGTTGAGCGCCCCGCCTGCATTTGGCAAGGATTTCCTCCATGAACTCGACAATTCCGTGGAGTCCCTTGTGCAGCAGGTTTCTCCTGCTGTCGTGCAGATTCTGGTGACGGGATACGCGGCCGTCGAACAGCGCGGACGCTCCGACACAGCGCTCATCGGCCGCCAGCGGACCCTCGGCTCCGGCGTGATCGTGGATCCGGAGGGATACATTATCACCAACGCGCATGTGGTGGAAGGAGCCGTGAGGGTTAGGGTGGTGCTGTTTTCGTCGGAGAACAGCTATTCGCCCCACGCCACCATACGTTCCAAAACCACCACCATGGACGCGAAGGTCCTGGGCGTACACACGGACACGGATTTAGCCTTGCTCAAAATCGAAGCCAGCGGGTTGCCTTCACTTCCTTTTGGCAGATACCAGGACGTGCACCAGGGCCAAATGGTCTTTGCCTTCGGAAGCCCGGAGGGACTGGGCAATTCCGTAACCATGGGCGTGGTGAGCTCCGTTGCACGCCAGGCTGATCCCGATCGCGCCCTGGTGTATATCCAAACCGACGCGCCCATCAACCCTGGAAACAGCGGCGGGCCGCTGGTGGATATTGATGGCAAAGTTGTGGGAATCAATGCTTTCATTCTGACACAAGGCGGTGGAAACGAAGGGATCGGCTTTGCCATTCCCAGTGGTGTGGTGAGGCGCATTTACGAGCAACTGCGCAAACAAGGGCACGTGCACCGCGAGGTCATCGGCGCTACCGTACAAACCATCACCCCAACCTTGGCGGAGGGGCTGGGGCTGCAACAGGACTACGGCGTGATCGTTTCCGACGTTACCCCCGGAGGTCCCGCTGACGGGGCGGGGCTGAAAGTCCAAGACATCGTCCTGACCCTGGATGGCAAGCCGGTGATGAACGTGCCGCAGTTTGACGCCGCGTTCCAGTTGCGCATGGATCCGGCGCCACTCCAGTTAGCGGTCCTGCGCGCCTCGGAAAAGATTCCCCTGGAGATTCCCGTTGTCGAGCAGCATGACGAAATGGATCGACTGGCGGATTCGCTTGACCCGATGAAGGACTTGGTTCCCCAACTGGGAATCCTCGGCGTGCAGATCGACAGCAAGATCTCCGCGATGATTCCAGACCTGCGCATGGCCTCGGGAGTGATCGTGGCGGCCCGCACGGCCTTTGGCGCCAGCGTCGAATCCGGTCTGGAGACCGGAGATGTCATCCACGCGTTGAATGGCGGTACCATTATCAGCCTGGAAGCGCTGGACGCGGGCATCAAGCAGCTCAAACCCGGCGACGCCGTGGTGCTGCAAATCGAACGCGATGGCAAGTTGCAGTACCTGTCATTTGAGATGGAATGAGTGAAGAAGTCATCCGTTCCCAGTTTTCAGTCGTGAGTAAATTCCTCCCCATGGGGGCGAGAGCAGGAAGCCGATAGCCAACAGCCACCTCCTCTCCAAGGTCTAAAGGTTGCTGCGGCGACACTGTGGCCCCCAACACACTTTTCCTTTTAACCCTTTGCCTTTGGCCCTTTGCCTTTCGATTTTCTTTTGCGGCTCCGCGTTTCTGCTGCGCTGCCCGCCTGCTCGCTTGTGGCCGTGGACGCTGGCAGAGATTGCAGGATCGCCGCGCCATCCGGACTGCCCCACCCCGTGCAAGGGTCCCATCCCGGTCCTGCCTGGTAACTACCGTTGTTCCCGGAAGTGATGTCGTGGAACGCTCCCGCTGAGGCAGCGACCTTCCCGTAAAGGTTTGGGTTGAAATATCCCACGGGTGCTGCGGTTGCCTGGTTGAACAGCGTGATCAAGCCGGCCCATAGCGGGGCGACGGCGCTGGTTCCCCCCACTACCTCGCTTGACCCGTCCACCTCTACCGTGTAACCGGTCTGGGGATCGGCATCCCCCGCCACGTCGGGGAGTCCGCGACCTTTGAAGTTTCCCGGGTTGACCGAGGGTGGAACGTTGGCGTTTGCCTGCCACGAGGGCAGCGGGAAAGTGGCGCTCACCCCGCCGCCCGTGGCGCCGTTGTCCGGAAGGTCGTTCCACACCACCTCCTCCGTGATCGAACTGCCACTGCCGGCGAGGTGCGTCCCGCCGCAGGCCAGTGCGTAAGGGCTGGAGGCGGGAAAGTCAACGTGCGCTTCTCCGTCGGTCACACCATCCGTGGAGCCATCATCCCCGGCTGCGATGCAAACGGTGACGCCGACCACTGAGGCCGCTTCCAAGGCGCTGTTGTAAGACTGCAAAGACTGTGCTGTCCAGGTGGATTCAGGCCCACCCCAACTGATGGAGATCACCGAGGGCTTGTTCTGCGTATCCGTCACCGCCTGATTAATGGCGTCGAGGAAACCGGAGTCGGTGTTGGGTGTGAAGTAGACGACGATCTTCGCACCCGGCGCAACCGAGCCTGCCACCTCAATGTCCAGCATCACTTCCGCATCCGGGCCGTTGGCGTCCCCCGTCGGCTGGTTTTGGCCGCCGTCCACTGAAACCGCCGAGACACTCGGCGAGGGTGAAATCCCCAGGCCGCTGAAGTACGCATCGAGGTCGGACTGCGTGTAGCCGCCACCCAGCTCAATGATGCCGATGGCCTCCCCCTGCCCGTTCACGCCGGCAGGGAAGTTGTAAAGCTTGGCCACCTGGAGCGGCGTATAGGAAACGTCTGAGGATGCCGCGGCCGGGCGTATGCCCGGTTGCAAGAGGCGATAGTGCGCCTGGGCTTGGGGCCGGTTGTCTAGCCCGAGCACGGCGCTGATGATGTCCTGCAAGCTTTCGGGAACGTAGACCGACCCGGTGCGCCCACGGTACGTCCCTCCGGGATACCCGTAGTTCCCCAGATCCACCTGGAAGGCGCGGCAGAAATCGCCGGCGGCCCCGGCCAGGGTTACCGTCCTCGCGCCGACGTTGACCCCGGCGACGCTCAGGGAATGGGCCCGCGCAAATTCTTCCACCTTCTTGACGTCGGCGGGATCGGCGCCGTAACGAGCTTCGTACTCGCGGCGAGTCAGGCGCTCCCCCCGCGCCACGAGTTCTGCCGGAGACGCGAGCTTTTCGGTCGACGGCCGATGCCGCAATACCACGGTCACCTGTATCGCCTCATTTTGGTCGCAGGAACCTGTCTTCGTCGCGCCCGACAAGGGCTCGCGCTCGCTGCCGCGTATCGCACGGTATTGTTCTGATGGCATAATTTTCCTCCCCGATTCACTCCGGGTCTATGTTAGCGCTCATACCTCTGGGGCTGCAATCCGCATTTTCCGCCCACGGGAAATCGCCGACCCCAAAGAACAGTATCTGCGCCAGGCGGCCGTTCCTGGTGTGGCCCCTGCGGCGAAAAACAGCAACCTCAATGCCCGGAGTGCATGTAATGCGCTTCGATTGCTTTCACCTTTGCCAAACGCCGAACGTGGCGTTCCTCGCCGGAAAAGTTGGCATGCAGGTAATCGCGCACAAGATCTTTGGCCAGCTCACCCCCGATCACACGGGAGCCCAACACGAGGACATTCATATCGTCGTGTTCAACACCCTGGTGCGCGGAATAGCCATCGTGGCAAATGGCGGCGCGGATTCCGGGAATTTTATTGGCGGCCACGCAAGCGCCCACGCCGCTGCCGCAAATCAGCACGCCGCGTTCGGCCCCGCCGTCAAGCACCGCACCTGCAACCGCCTCCGCATAGTCCGGGTAATCCACGGACGCCGTGCTACAGGTGCCGACGTCCAAAACCTCGTGGCCCAGGCCGCGAAGATATTCGACCAATTCCTGTTTCAGTACGTACCCGGCATGATCTGAACCTAATACCAACCGCATGCGAGTCTCCTCCTTGAGGGAAATCGGGTCATTTGTTCATTGGGCCATTTAAATGCTGTCCTTGGTCCGCTGTCCGTTGCTTTAGTGTTTCGGCCTCCGCGTATCAGATGTTTTTTGCAGCCATCCACGGACGACGACGGTTTTTCAATGACCCGATGACCCGATGGTTCGATGGCCCGATCCGATTAAGAGCTCCCAATCAAAATGCCAGTGATGAAAACCAGCGCGCCACCCACCATAACTTGAAGCGCGGCGGAAAGATAGGGCGTGTCCATGTAGCGATGGCGGATGTAACTGATGGCCGCGAGTTCCACTGCAACGACGCCCACGGCCGCGGTCATGGCTACGCGGAAATCGTGAATCAAAAACGGCAGCGTGTGCCCAATGCCTCCCATCGCGGTCATAAGGCCGCAGACCCCACCCCGCACCCAGGGATGCCCGCGGCCCGTGAGCGATCCGTCGTCGGAAAGCGCTTCCGCAAATCCCATGGAAATGCCCGCTCCCAGCGAGGCCGCCAGACCTACCAGGAAGGCATCGGGGCTGCTGCGCGTGGCGAAGGCGGCGGCGAAGACCGGGGCCAGCGTTGATACCGAACCATCCATCAATCCGGCCAAACCCGGCTGGATAATTTGAAGAACAAACAGGCGGCGGCTGGCAGCCTCTTCCTCGCGACGGACGTCGGGGGTTAAGTATTTCTGTTCCAGTGACTCCGCCAGCGCGGAATGTTTACGTTCAACCTCGGCGAGGTCGCCCAGCAACTTGCGCACCGAGGCGTCCGTCGCCTTTTCGATAGCGCGTTCGTAAAAACGCCGGCTCTCAAGCTCCATGACTTCCGCTTGCTTGCGCACCGTGTCAATGCCCAGCGGCCGCACCAGCCACACCGGTGTGTGATGGATGAACCCCTTGACGTCATGCCGGCGGATCAGCGGAATATGCTCGCCGAAGCGTTCGCGGAAAGTCTCGATCAAACTCCGTCGATGCCCGGATTCTTCCTCCTGCATTTCGTCGAACATCTTGGCCGTCGCGGGATAGGTTTCGCGCAGCCCGTCGGCAAAATCACCATAGATGCGCGAGTCCTCCTCCTCAAGAGTAATACCGAGCGCCAGGATTTCCCGCTCCGTGAGGTCTTTGAACTTCTTCGCCATGGCATTTCCCCTTGGACCCGCTCGATCGAGGACACCCTCACCCCCACGACCCACAAAACTTGGGGGTGAGGGTTGTGATCTTCGTGCAGCCGTGTGGAGCATTACGCTACATGTGTCCATAGGACGTCGCCACCTTGGCGGTGGCGACGCTATGCCGCCAACGGTACGTTTTTCAATGCTAGCGCTGAGTTGCCGAAATTAGCGCTATTTCAAGTCGGCGGATGGAAGGGCGGGGCTTCAGCCCCGCCGTAGAACTCGGGAGGGGTTTAGGGGCTTTAGCCCCTGAAGCGAGTTGGCTTTAGGGCCTAAAGGCCCATTCAACCCTCCACCTTGCGAGGGCGGGGCTAAAGCCCTGCCCTTCCGAGGGCCATGATTAATATCGCTTTCTAATGCAACTTGGCACTAGCTCACTGTCCGCTTGCCGGCCTTCCGATCAGCGTACTGCTCTGCGATCCAGGCGTAGGTCTTGGCCATCCCCTCGCGCAGGGGCGTGCGCGGCTCCCAATGGAGGATGCTCTGGATCAGGGTATTGTCGCTGTTTCGGCCTCCCACGCCGCGGGGCGCGGTGGGGTCATACTCGCGGTGCAGCTTGGCGCCGGCGACGGCCTCCACGATGTCCACTAATTGGTTAACGGAGACTAATTCGTTCGACCCCAAATTTATAGGTTTGGCGATCAAATCCTCGCAATGGGAGATCATGTCGATGCCCTTGACACAGTCGTCGATGTACATGAAACTGCGCGTGGCAGTGCCGTCGCCCCAGATCACGATTTTGTTGCTTCCCGAGTCCTGGGCTTCCATTACCTTGCGGGAAATCGCCGCCGGGGCTTTCTCCCTGCCGCCGTCCCAGGTGCCGTGTGGCCCGTAAACATTGTGGAAGCGCGCGATGAAGGTTTTCATGCCGCGCTCGGCCCAGTATTCCTGGCAGACCATCTCGGAGAAAAGCTTCTCCCATCCGTAGCCGCGTTCCGCCATCGCGGGGTAGGCGTCCGACTCTTTCAGGGCGCGGACCTGCGGGTCCTTCTGCAACTCCGTGTTATACGCGCAGGCGGAGGAAGAGTAGAAGTAGCGTATTGCCCCGGCGCGGTAAGCAGCCTCAATCATGTGGGTGTTGATCAGAACGCTGCGCAAGCACTCAATGCGGAAACGCTCGATAAAGCCCATGCCGCCCATGTCCGCGGCAAGGTTATAAACCTCCATGGCACCTTCGCAGGCGCGAATACAGCTTTCGCGGTCGCTCAAATCCAGACACAAGCTTTCCACGCCCGGCACGTGCTGATACCACTCGGGCAGGGGCTTTTTATCAATAGCGCGGATGCGAGTGAACCCGCGCCCCTGGAAATAACGCACGAGGGCCCCCGCAATAAATCCACCTGCCCCTGCGACTACAATCAAGGCATCCTTATCCCGCTCGGGACGGCTATTGGCCAATGATGGCTTTTCCATGATGACTCTCCTCATGAGGCGGCATGCTCCTTTAACCTGCTGCACTTCTCCCTGCTGCCGCCTGAAGTATCAGGAAATGATAACAGATTGGACGGAAATAACCACCTGGACACAAGCGATGGTGTTGACTCATTTTGACGAAAACGGGGCGTGACCCTCTTCAGGATTGGCAACCCCTCCAGCCGCGGGCCGGCCTCAGTTCACAGCACGCAGGTTGACAGTTGTTGCCCCGCGTGCTAATCAGATAGCGTTATTTCACATCGCGTTGCGGACAAGCCGGGGCTAATACTCCAAGCTTTCGCCGCACGTATTTATAAGGGAGGAACCTACCATGTCCAAGGTCATGACCCGGCGCAAGTTTATAGATAAGACGGGGCACGCGTTAGCGGTGAGTGGCACGGCGATGTATGGCGGGTCAGCCTTTACGGCGCGCGGTGCCACGCCCGGTCCACCGAATGGCGTCAACTACTATGAGAAACTCAGCGTCAGGCCCTTCATCAACGCCGCCGGCACTTACACCGTCCTCTCAGCCTCGACGATGCCGGAAGAGGTCCAGGCCGCCATCAGTATCGCCTCGAAGTATCCTGTCCAGATCGAGGAGTTGTTACGCGCCTCAGGTGAGTACCTGGCGACTCGCTTGCAATGTGAGGCCGCACTGGTGACCGCGGGCGCCGCCTCCGCGCTCACGCTCGGCACCGCTGCCTGCGTCACGCGCGGAAATACCGACTCGATTGTGAACATCCCTCTGGACATGACGGGGCTGAAAAACGAGGTGATTGTCCAGAAGGCGCATCGCTACGAATATGATCACGCCCTCCGGAACTGCGGAATTCGCTTCGTGGAAGTGGAAACGCTCCCGGAGTATGACGCGGCGTTTAGCGAACGAACTGTAATGGCACACTTTTTCAATGCTGCCGAAGGGGGCGAGATCAGTCGCGAGGACTGGGTACGCATCGCGCATCAACACAGCGTGCCCTGCTTCAACGATGCCTCGGCGGATGTTCCTCCCATCGCGAATTTGTGGAATTACACTAAGATGGGGTTCGACCTCGTAACGTTCTCGGGAGGAAAAGGAATCCGCGGCCCGCAATGCACGGGCCTGCTGCTGGGAAGGAAGGACCTGATCGAAGCAGCCGTTAAGAACAATTCCCCCAATTCCAACACCGTCGGCCGAGGCATGAAGGTTGCCAAGGAGGAAATTATCGGGATCGTGGCAGCAGTGGACTGGCTGCTGGCCCAGGATGAGGACACCCTGCAGAAGGAGTTCCAGCGGCGTGCCGAGCTCATTGCCGAGCGGGTGAAAAGCGTTCCGACGGTCGAAACTCGAATTGCCGTCCCGCCCGTGGCCAATCACGTCCCGCACCTGCTGATCACTTATGACCCCAACCGGATCAAACTGACGGGGAAGGAAGTCATGGAGAAAATGCGGGAGGGGACACCTCGCATCCAACTGAACCCGGCAACCGGAGGCGGTTCCGCAAGCAAAGGCCTGGAAAGCGGAATCAACACCCTCGTCGTGGGCGTGTGGATGCTACAGCCCGGTGAGGACTTGGTGGTGGCCCGGCGACTGCGCGAGGTGCTGATGGAAGCGGCGCACGGATAATCTCACGCTCCGCACCTATGGAGCAGGTCACATACCGACAATACGGCTCCGGCGCTCGAGCAAGAGAACGTCGCGCCACGTGCCGTGCAGTTTTCCGAGCCGCTCACGCCGGCCCACTTCACGAAAGCCGCATTTTGCGACCAGCGCCAGGCTGGCGCGATTTTCCGGGAAGATCCCCGCCTGAAGTGTCCAGATGCCATTTTTCTCTGCCAGGTCAATGGTGGCCTGCAACAGAGCCGTGCCGATTCCTTGACCGCGATGACGCGCACCCACGTAGAGGCTCGCTTCCGCCACTCCGGCATAACAGCACCGGTCGGAGGCCGGGCTGAGCGCGCTCCAGCCCAGAACGACATCAGCGGCACGTGCCGCCAAGCGCCCAATCGGAAGGTGCGCCGCATCCCATTTCTCCCAAGTGGGAGCTTCGGTCTCAAAGGTGGCGTTCCCGCTCGCAATCCCTTCGAGATAAATGCTGCGCACCTGTTCCCAATCGGAGGCCCGCAAGCCGTCCAAGGGCAAGGTCATCGAAATTACACCGCTGCCGGGACAGCGTGTTTTTTCCGGCGCACGACCGCGGTGACGACGGTACCGAAGATCGAGCCCACGACAGCCGTAAAGCCAATCCACAACGTCAATTGTGGCAAGACCCCTGCGAAAAAGAATTTTCGCAGGGGCGGCAAACTGGCGAGGGACGGAGGCACGCCGTCATAGTGCGTTCCCCATCCGGCGCCGCCATTTCCCATGATGGCAAAATACATCACGATGAGAACCGGAATGCGCGCTGCGAACGCGTATGCCACCAGAGTGCTCCCCAGAGCGCGCCAGCCCAGTCCGGGGACAAATGCCGCCCCCAACATCAGCACCAGTGCGAGGGCTGTGAGGAAATTAGCATGGTTAATGGTCATGCCGAACAGGGCGCTTCCGGCGACAAACACCAGCAGCGAACCCAGCGCGAAACCGATAGCCTTGCCCATGCTAGCAGCTCCTTCGCCCGCCCCCGCCAGCTTCAGCGCAAAGTACGGACCGAAGATAATAGGCAGCCATGAGATGCCCACCAAGGCGCCGCCCCCGCCAGGCGCCGTGTTGAACCAAGGTGTAGGCCAATGTTTGAGTTCGCCGACCACCCGCAGGATGGTCACCGCGAACGTTATCACCGTGGGGATGACGATAAGCCGGGTAATGCGAACTGGTTTTGCGTCTGCCATGGAATCCTCCTTTAGATTCTGGAATGCTGCAATGTTTGCCGGATATTAACGCATTTTTTGTTCGCGTGCGCAAGTCTAAGAAATTCGGTCGCGTTGCGATGATCTCAACGGGGTAGGTATGAGTTTACACATTCCTCCCTATCATCACTATTGACAAACTGTCCCAAATCGAAATATTATTTGGGTGGGTCAATCCAAATTCAGGTTGTTTCGAGTAGTTTTGCTGCGGCTGTCGAGAGTGCGTACGGGAGGCAGGTTTCCAAGCTATCGGCCCTACCTCTTTCGTCAGGCGTAGAAACTCAGCTAAATAAGGGGAGGATCTACAGATGACAAAGTCAGTACGAAGAGTTCTGATCGGCGCAGCTCTGACGGGGTTTGTAGTTGGCACGACGGCTGCCGCCTCCGCGGCGCCCAGACCCGGAAATGACGCAAAGACGGCGAAATCTGCGATCGAAAAACACTGTTGTGCCGGAAAGAACACTTGTAAGGGTAATGGCGGTTGCGGAGCATCAAAAGGAAAGAACTCTTGCTCCGGCAAGGGCGGGTGCAGTACCAAAACCAGTTGCAAGGGCAAACCCTGCACAGATTAGTTAAGAGTGAACTCGCGGCGCGTGGGCTGGCGGCGCAACCGCCGGCCCGCCGTTCGCTCAACGGCTTGACACCCAGCGGAAAATCTACATGCCGGCAAACCGTTTCAACGGAAACTCGGACTATGGTGTAGGCATCGGCCTGCGCCTGCCTCATTACCAGCACATCTTCAGCAAAAAGCCTTTGGTTGATTGGTTTGAGATCATTTCGGAAAACTTCATGGTGGAGGGCGGCCGGCCATTGGAGGTCCTCGACCAGATCCTGGAGCGGTACCGGGTGGTTCAGCATGGCGTTTCAATGTACTTCGGTTCCGCTGAACCGCTGAATCGCGAGCATCTGGCGCGTCTGAAATCCTTGGTGAAGCGTACCAAGACACCCTGGCTGACGGACCACCTGTGCTGGGGAAGCGTGGACGGGCGTTACACACACGATTTGCTCCCCATGCCCTACACGTTCGAGGCCGCAAGAAAGACGGCGCAGAAAATTCGCGAGGCGCGCGACTTTCTGGAAGTGCCCATCGCGGTTGAAAACGTGAGCAGCTATGCGGAGTTTCACGTTTCCGAAATGACGGAGTGGGAATTCCTGAACGAAGTGGTGGAAGACGCCGATTGTGGAATCCTGCTCGACGTAAACAACATCTACGTCTCATCCCGGAACCACGATTTCGATCCCTTTGAATATCTCGACAGTGTTCCCGCCGACCGTGTGGCGCAAATCCACATCGCGGGACATACAAAGTACCAGAAGCTAATTCTCGACACGCACGATCATCCGGTCATCGATCCGGTCTGGGCTCTCTACGCGCGGGCCATTGAATTGGCGGGCCCCACCGCGACTTTGCTCGAGTGGGATGATCGCATTCCCTCTTTCGATGAAGTCCACCGCGAAGCCTTGAAGGCCAAGCGCTACTTACCCACGCAATTGCAGGAGGCATCTTGAACCTCGAGCAGCTCCAGCGGGCTGTCTTCGAGGTAACCCGCCAGCCTCTTACCCCTTCGGAAAAAATGCGCCCGCGCCTGCCGGACGGAAGGTCGGTCCGCGAAATCGCCGACGCCCTCATCAAACCTAATGACCGGATGACATCCTTCCAACGCCTGCAAGTTTATAGCCAGCAGTATTGGTTCAGAATCCTGGCGTCGCTGAGCGAAGATTTTCCCGGCCTGCGGAGCCTTATCGGTAAGCGGAAGTTCGAAAAGCTTTCTGTCGCCTACTTGAATGAATGCCCCTCGCAGTCCTTCACCCTTAGGAACCTTGGCTCCCGGCTGGAAACATGGCTTCGGAAGCATCCGGAGTATGTTGCCGGGGTCGAATGCGTGGCGATTGATATGGTGAGGCTGGAGTGGGCGGACATCGAAGCCTTCGACGGACTGGAACTGCCGCGATTCGCCGCGGATGACTCCGGCGAACTGAGCGGTGACACAACCTTCTGCCTGCAACCCCATCTGCACTTGTTGGACCTGGCGTATCCCGTGGATGAATTGCTGCTCCGGATCCGGGAGATCGATTCCAAGAGCGATACCGTCAGCAACGCCGTGCTGAAGTTTCCTCGCCCATCGAGAATCCGGCGTTCCTCGTTACCCCGGCCTAAGAACGTCCACCTGGCTGTTTACAGGCTCAATCGTACCGTCTATTTCAAACGCTTAACGCGCGATGGTTTTGCCCTGCTTCAGGCATTGGGAGAGGGCAAACCCCTGGAAAAAGCTCTCGAAGCCTCTTTGCTCCGCACTCGTCGCAGTGTTGGTCGTGTCAGCGCGCAATTGAAGAAATGGTTTCAAGATTGGTCGTACTTGGGATGGTTCGCCCAACAGCCCTGAAGGACCTCAAACAATGCGCAGTGGAATAAGACTCATCGAGCGGGCTTATGGGTGGTTTCTATGCACCGCGAACGCTTGCCAGTCGCTCCTGCTTCTTGCCATCAGGCTTTACTGGGGTTGGCAGTTTTCGCAGGCGGGATGGGGAAAAGTCACGAACATTCCCCATGTCACGGAATACTTCACGAGCTTGGGAGTTCCCGCTCCGGCACTGAATGCGTATTTCATCTCCTGGCTTGAGGTCGTCGGAGGAATTTTGCTGGCGCTGGGACTGTTTTCACGCCTCATTGCTTTGCCCCTGACGATTGATATGATCGTCGCATTTATCGTTGGGGACCGGGAGGCCCTGGGGTCCGTCTTTTCCGATCCCGATAAGTTCTACGCGGCCGCTCCCTATACCTTCCTGTTCGCTTCGATACTCATCCTGTTTTTCGGCCCCGGAAAGTTATCTCTCGATACTCTGATTGTCTGGTACCGTAAGAAACGCGCGCTAAAATCGGATGTGGCCGAAAGTTGAACGCAGCCGGCGCCAGGCGCAATCGCTGACGTTTTCCCTTTCGGCTTCGCCATGCGGTGCTCCGCATTCGGGAATTTTACCCGTGCCAAGGGGAAAAAATTCACCATAGCGCAGCCGGGCCGCAATCCAAAAGTGATTTCACCACAGAGCTCCCAGAGGTCACGGAGACCAGACGCAGAAAAAAACGATGGGTCAATAAACAAAGAAGCCTAATCTCTTCCCGCGCAAGCAGAGGCGTCTTTCTGTGTGATCTCTATGCCTCTGTGGTGAATCCATCTTGAGTTACAATCGGGGCGCCCTATGAAACGTAAGTACCCAAAGCATCCCCTGGTGGGCGTTGGTGGGGTGGTAATTCATCGCGACCGCGTCCTGCTCATTCGCCGTGGCAGCGAGCCGCTGAAAGGGGAGTGGTCCATTCCCGGCGGTATGCTGGAACTAGGCGAGGAACTCGCGGCTGGCGTGCAACGCGAGTTGAAGGAAGAGACCGGCTTGGACGTTGAGCCCCTGGAGTGCATCCTGGTGTTTGATCGGATCATGCGCGAAGGGAAGCGCGTGAAATATCATTACGTCATTGTCGATTATCTCTGCCGGCGAAGGCGCGGACGGCTGCGCCCCGCCTCCGACGTAGTGGACGCGCGATGGGTGCGGCGCGAAGACCTGCCGCCATACCACCTGACGGACATGGCCACGGCATTGATCCTGCAAGCATTCGAGATGATAAAAAGGCGGCGGTAGCGGCCCACCGAGTTCTGCGGAGGATTCTTGATGAGTAACCTGAAAGTGTGTGTTTATTGCGCCTCGAGCCGGCAGTGCGATCCATTGTATCTTGATGCCGCCGAGCGCCTGGGCCGCCACTTGGCCCGCCATCAGGCGACGCTGGTTTACGGGGGAGGCGGAGCGGGCGCCATGGCGCGGCTCGCGGAAGGGGCGCTGGGCGCGGGCGGGACGGCGATCGGCATCATACCGCGCTTTATGGTAGATCTCGAATGGGGACACCGGCAATTAACCGAAATGCGCATTGTGGAGGACATGCGCGAGCGCAAGCACCAGATGCTCGCAGGCGCTGACGCCGTCGTGGCTCTGCCCGGCGGCTGCGGCACGCTGGAAGAGCTTTTCGAAACCATCACTCTTAAGCGGCTGGGCAAATATCTCGGACCCATCATCATGGTGAACACACGCGGCTTTTATGACCGCGTCATGGCGGCGCTCGAACACTGCATCGCGGAACGATTCATGGACACCCGGCACCGGGACATGTGGACAGTCGTGAACGAGCCGGAAGAAGTTCTGCAAGCCATCCAAACCGCACCCCGCTGGAGCGCCGAGAATCGCAGCTTTGCTGTGCAGTGAGGCTGCGCCGGAAAATCTTCACCCCCAAAAATTGAAAGCCCCTGGTTGTACGCTGACCGTACAACCAGGGGCCCGGGATACTGATGGGTTTGGCTTTTTCCTACCTCAGATCCTACACAGGAACGGCGCCCAGCAGCGCCTTGCCACTACACCCTCTCTGAGCTAGAGAGAGGGACCCACGAGCGGACGCATGCTTTGCGCCTAAGCCTCAGCACCCTCGCTAAGGTTACAATCACTTTCAATCGACATCGATCACCTCCTTTCTAGCGATAGGCCGATATTAAGTCCCTATTTTCGGAGAGTCAAGAAAAAAAGAGGCGAAAGTTAGGCGAAAATAACAAGAGATTCAGGCGCGGTATTGGCCCGTCAAGGCCCGCCAGCGGAGAACCACCAAGTCCAGGGTCATCAGCAGCGAATCTCGCAGGTAATGCACCTTGGTGGCAGCGCTGTGATTCCAGCGCACCGGGACCTCCACCACCCTGCCCCCCAGGCGTCGGATCAGGAAGAGGACTTCCGGGTCGAATCCAAATCGATCCACCCGCTGGAGCTCGAAGGCCCGGCGTGTGCTCCCGCGCCGGAAGAGTTTAAAGCCGCACTGCGTGTCGTGGATTCTGAGGCCGGTGAAAATCCGCACCAGCAAGTTGAAGAATCGCCCGCCCCATTCACGAAACATCGATTGGTGAATGCCGATAAGCTCGCGTTGCAACGCCCGTGAACCCACCACTGCATCGGCGTGGGAAGACTCCATCGCTGCCAGCAGTTTGTCAGCTTCGTCGATGGGAGCGGAAAGGTCAGCGTCGGTAAAGAGGATCAGCTCACCTTGCGCTTCCAGAACTCCGCGCCGAACCGAAAATCCTTTGCCGCGATTGCGGTCGTTGCGCAGCACGCGGACCCCGGGCTGTCCGGAAGCGACTTCCACTGTGTTGTCAGTCGAGCCGTCATCCACCACGATCGTTTCGACGGGGAAGCCTTTCGCCCGGACGTAATCCTGAATTGCGCCCAGCGAGCTGGCGATGCGGCCGCCCTCATTGTAAGCGGGAAGCACGATGCTGAGAAACAGTTCGGGCATGGAGCGAGACTATAGCAGAAGACAGGAGGCTGGAGTCAGTAGACAGGATACAGAAGACAGCATACGGCCCGTCTACCCTCTACTGTCTGCCGTATTCCGCAGTTCCGGCCAGCCGCCCTTTCCGATCAGAGGCACAAACTGGCACGGGCCGAGGAGCCGCGTGGACATCTGCCCTGCCTGCCTGCAAAGCAACAAGAGTTCCTGACGGTGCAGATTTCCTACCGGTGCCACCAAGCGGGCGCCCTCCGCCAATTGGCTGAGCAGGACGGGCGACACGCTGGGCGTCGCCGCACTTACAATGACCACATCGTAGGGCGCGTGGATAGGAAGTCCCTCACTCCCGTCGCCTGCGAACACCTCGACATTCTTATAACCCAGCCGGGCAAGGCGCTTCCGTGCTTCCTCCGCGAGCCGGGGATTTGATTCAATCATCCAAACCGTTGCGCCGAGATGGGCGAGAATTGCCGCTTGATAGCCGCAGCCCCCGCCGATTTCCAGCGCTTTGTCGCCAGGCGAAACGCGCGCCGCCTCCGTCATGGCGGCCACAATGTAAGGTTGGGAAATCGTCTCGCGTTCACCGATGGGTAAAGGGCGGTCCTCGTAAGCAGCGTCCACCGACTCTGCCGGCACAAATTCGTGGCGGGGAACCAGCCGCATGGCTTCCAGCACCCGCTCGTCGCGGATCCCCCGCCGGCGAAGCTGGGTTTCAATCATGTTGCGGTTTTGAGTTTCGAATTGATGGGCGGTCATCATGCATGTAACTGCGGGGGGCCCTGAGCCGCTTGCAGTTTGGCTCGGGTCGCGAGATCCGTTCAAATCACCCCTATCATCGCTCGGCACTCACGGCACGTCCAGCTCTTAATATGAGTCACCCGTATCTGGCGGCCACGCGGCGGAGGCGCATCCAAGGGGGAGAACATCCTATGGACGCATGTAGCGTAACGGTCTAAACGGCAGATGGGAGATCACCGCCCTCACCCCCACGACCCGCAAAACGTGGGGGTGAGGGTGTCCTGTGCGGGTCGGGACTATGGCCAAAGTAAGCAGCGCGTTGCACAGCGCTACCTCTTGCCGCAACCGCCAAGGGTGGCGCATGTATTGGCTTCGATGGATGCGCCCCCCCGGTCATTTGGAAAATCCTAAGTGGGGCGGAAAGCTAAGATGCGGCTTGTTGAGAAGCCAGTCTTCGAGCCTCTCGGCGCGTGAAGAGAATGCGATGGAGAACCGTGACATTGGAAAGCACGGCAATCAGCCAAAGCACCGGCGCCATGCGGTCAAACAATGCCCCAATGATAATCAGCACTACGCGCTCCGGTCTCTCCAGGAACCCCACCTTGCAGGTGGCAATCAGGTTTTCGGCGCGGGCGCGGGTATAACTGACCATGACGGAGCCGATCATGGCGACGGCCACCAGGCAGACGTAAGAATAGCGATTGATGCGCCCGTAGTAGATCAACAGTCCGATCAACACACAGAGGTCCGAGTAGCGGTCCATGACCGAATCGTAAAAACCGCCAAAGGGGGTCACACGCTTGAGGCGGCGTGCCACGCGCCCGTCCGTCATGTCGAAAATGCCGGCCAGGATGATGGTGGCGCCTGCCCAGGGAAAAAACCCGTAGGCGAACAGATACGCCGCCAGGCAATTGATGGCGAATCCGATGAAGGTGAGGAAATTGGGGTTGATGCTGCTGGCGGAAAATCCCCGGACAATGGCGTCGAGAACATGCTGAAGAGTGTCGCCAATTTTTCGCGTTACCATGGAAGGCCTCTGTGCTCCGGGCGGGAGCAAGCCCGCGGGAGTTACTTAAGCCTGCTCGTAAAAGGTCAGAACGGCGCGGATTTCAAATTCGCGGGAGCCATTTGGGGTGGTCACTTTGACCGAGTCACCCAATTTCTTACCCATCAAGCCCCTTCCAATAGGAGAGGTCGTGGAGATCATCCCCTTGCTGACGTCGGCTTCTTCGCTGGTCACCAACCGGTACTCGATTTCCACATCGCGGTCGACGTCATAAAGAGTAACTTTCGAACCAAAGGCGATGCGATCCTTCGGTATGTTATTCATGTTGATGAGCGAAAGGTCCGCCAGACGGTTCTTGAGTTGCATCAAGCGTGCGCTAACGAAATCCTGGCGCTCCTTTGCCATACTGTATTCGGCATTTTCGCTCAGGTCACCCAAGGCCCGCGCGCGCTTCAGTTCTTTGGGCAGTTCGTGGTTCAGTTCGTGCTCCAACGCTTGTATCTCTTCCTGCAGTTTTTGGACGATGGGCGAGGGCATAGTGAAAATCCTGACTCTTTGAATCCAACGACATTATAGGTGAAATGGGCATCCGAACGCAACGGAGCGACGGAGAGAGAACTTATCGGGCCATCGGTTCACCGGACCCTTGATAATCTCCTGACGGAGCAAATTGATCCATCCTCTCGCCCCAAACTGCCGATAATCGATAAGGGTAAGTGTATCACTTTGGGGTTTGGCCGTCGGACCTGGCCACCTTCGGACCCTGCCTGCTTCTTGTCATTCTCGACTCGTCACTGCTCTTGCCATCCCGAGCCGGCCAAAGGGGCAAGAACACGTCAAAACGCATAGCGCAAGAGTTAGAGATGAAAACGTACGTAGCTTGCGATTCCGCCGCCCGTTGCGTTGTCATCCTCAGCCCGCATTTCTCATCACGATTTTGGAAGGGCGGGGCTTCACAGGCTGCGGAAAAACTGTCCTCGGCGTACAACCACCCCGGCGCCCAAGGCGCCACCCCTCCTGAATCAGGAGGGGAGTTGTTGAAAACGCTCCCCTCCTCAGATGAGGAGGGGTGGCGCGCCGAGCGCCGGGGTGGTGCTGACA
>Ga0182030_10008386_pt1 | contig 21407 bp, 24 predicted proteins | sample 812S3MmetaG_FD_121299 | JGI IMG/M metagenome (GOLD analysis project Ga0182030, IMG submission 121299) | Permafrost microbial communities from Stordalen Mire, Sweden - 812S3M metaG (Illumina Assembly) | ecosystem: Environmental > Terrestrial > Soil > Wetlands > Permafrost | place: Sweden...
AATAAAAATTGACAAAAACGAACTGGATGAAAACCGTATTGCTTTCCATCCCCAAATCCCTGAACTCAACTATCGAATTTATCCGTAATTTGGTACAAGTTATTTTGGAACTGTTACTTAGCTAAAATAGCCAATAATTATTTAGATTCAGGCTTAGATAATTTTGAAATGGAAGAACTAAATCCCAACTCAATTACTCCCTTTATTCCAGGATATTTGGCTAAAAGCAGCAGTTCTGTTTCTATAACGAAAAAGATACTGTCTGAAAGTATTCATGAATTTCATGGTGATTTTGAAGGGAAGAAAATTTGGGCAACTAACACAGGAATAGATTTGGATAATTCTTCCACATTTGATTTATTGCTTTGTGAACCACTTGACCTTTTAATTTTTAATACTGCTGCTGGTGTTAAAATATTCGATACGAAAACTGGGAATTTCAAGTATAACTTACCAAACAATATTAACGTTGAAGACATAATTTCATATGGGTTTCAAAAGTTAGATTTGGAGACTGAATTGGGATTCAGCCCAGTTCAACCCAAAAACCGTACAATTTTTAATTCACTATCAATCTTAGAAGAAAATGTTAATGGTCGTTTAGAGTTCTATTTAATTGGTGTAACTAACAATACTTTTTTTAACAGAGAAGCTAAACAACATAATAGCTGGGGTCATATTATACTAAAAATGGCTCTTTCAGATTTAAAAATTATTCAAAACATATTTTTCTTAGAGGAATTTAGTGATGGTCTTACTATAAAAGTTACACCCGACAATAAATTTATTACAACTAATAATTGCGAAATAATAGAGGTTAGATATAATTGTTCTCTTGGAGAGGTCAATTCATTCCCATTGGAAATATGTTACGATTTTGTTTTCATGGACAACGCCAATTTGTTGATAGGTATGAAACCCAAAGGCGGAATTCAAATTTGGGACTATCTAAAAGGTGCGTTAGTCAGAGAAATTAATATAAATGATAATATATCTACATTTGATTACAATAATAAGAATGGTATAGTTGCAACTTTGCATCATTTAGATTTCAATTCCTCAATCAAATTCTACAATGTAGAATCAGGGAAATTTATTGAGGAATTTCAATCAGCTCATGGAGAAATTTATGACCGTATACTATTTTCGCACAATGGCAGTTATTTATTGGCAGAGGGGGATAGAATCATTCATGTTTTCGATACGAAGTCACTTAAACTAATTGCTTCCTATACAGAATTTATTTCAAAATCAGAACCATATTGGCGACATAGTAAACTATGTATGCCTGGAGTTGGTGCTATTAAATCTATTTTTGATGATTCAGATGAATATATTTATACTATAGATTGCAAGGGAGTTATTTATAAATGGAAATAGTAAGAAATGGAAAAGTTGATTAAAAGGCTTGAAATATTATTGAACTATATCCAGCTTGAAGAAGTCGAAGATATAAAGACAGAGGCTTTGAAGCTAAAGTCATTTAGTAGTGATACTGAAATTGACTCAATCTTAAAGGATTTGGATAAGGCGGCTTACTCCAGCGCAACAGTTAAAATCAATGATTTCATCAATGGACGTAAGCAACTGGGCAAATGGATTGACCCAGTGATAGCCGCTTTGAAGCTTGAATTGAGCCATTTAGAAGGGAACTTGATGTCCCTCTCCAATGAGAAGTCGGAGTTGGAAAAGTTACTGTCTGATTTTCACAACCGACATACTATTGAGTTAGGCGACATAATTGCTGAAATCCTTAAACTAAGGATGGAAAAATACAAGAATGAGCCCCCAAAATTTGAAGAAGCCAAGAAAGACTATGAAAGTTATAAAGAACAGGTTAAGACCGAAAAGGAAAAACCCAGGTTTGAACTAAATGATGATGAAAAATCGGAGTTGAAACGCAAATTCAGAAAGGCTGCTATTATTTGTCATCCCGATAAAGTAACGGAAGATAACAAGGATAAGGCGGCGAAGATGTTCATTGATTTGCAGCAAGCATACGAGGCAAATGACCTGAAAAAGGTATCATCAATTTTGGAGAACCTTGAAAAGGGCGATTTCTTCCAGTCCAAATCCGATGCGATTTCAGAAAAGGATAAGCTCAAAACTGCAATTACAGATTTAACAGCACAATTGCACAATCTTCAATCTGAAATTACAGAAATAAAAGTAAGTGAATCATATAAAACCATCATTGAAATAGGTGATGACTGGGATGGTTATTTTGCTAAGCTAAAGGTTAAACTTTCACTGGAGTTAGAAGATTTGAAGAAAATTTCAGTTTAAACAAAAAATAAATCAATTCCATTTGCTAATCAGTCCATCATTTTCACTTGAATAAATAGCATTCTCCACATCATCGTAGTCAAACGTGGGTGAATTTTTACCACTATTTATGATACACTTATATTTTGCAATAAGTTTGTAATGCTTTGTTTCGAAAATTTTAATCGAATTGTTATCATACGCTATTGTCAAATACTTTCCATTAGTTGAATATGCAACCTTTACAATGCCAAGTTTATAGGTAGGATATTGAAACTCTTCATTTAGAATGGTTAAAATATGTTCTTTTGTCTCCCAATTCCATAAATTTACTTTGCCGTCTTGACCTCCGCTCGCTATAATATTTGAGCTGCCTTTCTGACATAAGGTAACGGGGTAATGATATGGTTCTCCTTTGAGATTGAATTCTTCTTCTCCAGATAATAAATTCAAAAAGCTTAAACTTTGACCGTCGAATCTTCCTGGCATTACAAGAATATCTTTACTTCCTTTAAGAAATTGTATTGCTGAGACTGCTCTTTGGTTATAATTAATTCTAATTTCCTTTATTAGTCTTAGATTTTCTAAGCTCCAAATTCTAACAAAACCATGACCAGAGGTTGCGAAGGTTCGATTTTCGGGATGGCTTTTTATATCCAGAATCTGCCACTCTAAGCTACCCGTCTCAGCTATCTTTGTTAAAGAGTAATCCTGATTTTTCTTGAATGTAATAAGACTCCCATTTCCTTGGAATGGTTCGGGTGTTGTAGAGACAAGGAGGTTGTCCTCATAAATTGATATGCAACCAAATGATTTGTCCGCTGAACTTATGAAATTAATGACGTTACCATTAGATTTATTGGCAAAACAAATTCCATCGCTTCCTAATGATACTATGCAATCTTTAGTGGTTATAATTTGTGTGATTTTCCCTTTATGGGCTTTTTCGCTCCAAATTGTTTCTCCTTTAAAATCATTGAAACACTCATATTTGCTTTGCGCAAGTAATTTGTCCGTAACGCTGAGTGAATAGTTAACTCTTGAAAGAGATTTGCCTGGCGAAGGAACAATTGAATTCGCTTTATTTGGTTCGTTTCTATCTATCACAGGAACTATATTTTAAATTTTAAAGTTTCTTTTTACTGGGCATTATGTTTTCATTTATCTATTTCCACTTATGAATGGTTCCTTCAGAGTCTAAAGTATAAATATACTTATCAGTTAAATCATAAAATGAATCAATAACACCAATATCAGGCTCAACATTTATTTCGCCCTTACGAAAATAGAAATCGGAATAACTTGCTATTAAGTTCAATGATTTTGTATCATATAAGTGGACTACATTATAGTCCCATGCCAGTAAATAATTTCCATTGTTCGAAAGCCTCAGTTCGGTATATTTATAATCAACATTCCCTGATAATTCTACCCCTTTTATATGATAGCCTGACTCAAGTTGATATAAATGAATCATTGAGCCATTTCCAAATATGCAGGCAAGGAGTCCATTTTTAGCATTGTAAACAACTGTCTTCTGCGTTCCGTGAAAATGAAAATCATTTGAAGGAACATCAATGCTGCCATAATGAAAATCTTTTACCATTGTGCCCTTTAAGTAATCCCAAACCGATAATCCTTCAGGTGTTAAACACAAAAACAAATTTGTTTCGGGAATTAGGTTAAGATTTGTCGAAATTGCAGAGGAATATTTCGAAAAAGGTATTTCAAATGAATTGACAATTTCTAACATTTCGGAGTCCCATAGCTGAATGATATTTCCTTTATATTTTGAACGATAATCACAACCAATAACTCGTAGAAGGTATTTATTATCAGTTGTAACAGTCCATGTATCTCTACTACTATTATGGCTATAATCAGAAGTTTTTTTCCTAAACTGTTTTTTTGTAATTATACTAAAAGATGGTAGGCTTATTTTAAATAATGTATTATTAACTAATGCTAAGATAAAGCAATCGCAACCCATTATATTTTGCTCTTTAATCGGCAAAATAAAATCGAAATCTGGTTGATAAATTTCATTTCCTCTATCATCCTTTTCAAACAACATCTTAACGCTGATACTATTTTCTAAATTACCCGACTCCAGATTAAAAAGTTTAATAGCTTCCCTTTGTTACAAAAAACCAACAACCTTTTACCTAAAAATAGCTGATATACATTAGCCCAATCATTATATCCAGCTTTTACTTCCCAAACTTTCTTGCCTTCAAAGTCGCCTTGAAATTCATGTATGCTGTGTGAAATGATTTTATTTGTTAATCGTATAGAACTATTAGTTTTGGTTAAACTATCAGGCGCAAATCGTTTAAGTGAATTATCGTTTTCTTCGTTCATCTTTATCCCGATTTATAAAACACGTTTAATTTGGTTCCAGGCATATTTAGGGCTACTAAAATATCCCTTTTAAAGCTCGTAATTCTTAATATTACTTAGAATACTACAATAAGAAATTCATCCAAAGGTAGCAAATGACATGGACAAGAAAACCTATGAAGAAGCATTATTAGATTGCTTTATAAAACTTGATATTCATGGCTTAAAAATCATTTTAAAGGAAGAATATTCATACCAGGACACCAGCAAAGAAATTTTCCTGCAAGAAATAGAACAAATATTCAATGCGAATAAAAATTCTGGCGACACTGAGCTGCTGATTTATAAAGGTCTATGCCAGGGTGACGGGTGTATCAATTGCAGCAAAGGCGGTTACAGATTTGTTGGCAATGTCTCAAAGAACTATTTCGACCTGCTATTTATTGATGGGAATAATGACATTACAGATATTTTTCAGTGTAGTTCTTTCAAAACAGATATTGATTGCGGAGAAGTAAACAGTAGCGCAAGCATTTACATAAACTCAGATGATAAGGTCAGCTTTCAAAGAACACCCTCCTATGAAATAAAATTAAATGCAGCCTTGGCGGCAATGGAGGACATAAATCTGGATGATTTCCTTGAAGTCGAAACCGAGGAGGTTAAATACTGGTTAGAAAAACATAAGTATGCATATGAACGGATTGGGAGTTGGGATGTTTTCCAGCCGACAATGAAATGGACTCCGTTTATTAAGCTCTATGGAGAGCTTGAAAGTGCAACCAATTTTTTCGAGAGATATGGCTTAGAGTTATCTAATAGATATGACAGCAAACCCAAGGAAAGTGATGAGGCTGCTATGATTGGTTGGATTCTCAACAATGAAGCCTTTTATAAACTTATACCCTACGAATTAAGATATGCCGACTTTTTAAAACCAATGTTTTCGAGAACTAAGTCAAAGGTAAGGATAACAATAAAAGATTCGCTTTACGATATTTTGTATGCGTTCAGTGAATTTTGGGATAAGAATAATGATACATTATTAGAGAAGTTCGGCATATACACGCAGGAAGAAATTATGGAGATATATAGCGATGAGCAATATCAGAACAACACAGACCATATTTATTCACTCCGTTTCCATCTTGACAGGCGAAAAGAATCCGAAGAGATGGGAATCAAAATACCCTATTACTTGTCGAAGCAACAAGACAATTGCACCGATGAGTAGCAAAATATTGCATCAAAATTTGTGAGCCTGCAATTTTTCAACGCAACATAAGTATCACGCAACGTAGTGCAGTATCCTGCGGATTTTGAAGAGTGGCTAACACATTGTCCAATTCATCTAACTGTCCTTGGCAAGTTGTCTTCTGGGAAATTGTATCTTCAACAACCACATCATGTTTTTCAAGTGCCTCTTTTAGAACTCGTTCCAATTCTGAGTCAATGCCAAGGTATACTCCAGGATATGCTGGGGCAGCATGAATAATTATTGCGGATTTTTTTAAGTTGAAAAGTGAAATCATTTTTTATGATAAATAGGACAAAAAAAAGCCAATCCATTCAGCAATGCTGAGATACTTTTATCCTTAATTATTCAGAGGTTTACAATAAGCTACAAGCCTATAGGTGGATTTTAGAAGCTATACTTCCCAGACAAATCGCTGAACTCTTTCCATTTCATCCACCCTTTCGTAACCTTACCTTGTTTATTTGTAAACTCCACATAAATAAAATCACCTTGAACCTCTTGAACCGTTATTTGCTCGTCAGTTATTAGGTATGATTTCTTTATCGAACTTTCACTCGGATTAGCGTAGAAATAAGCTTTGTCCGATATAACCTTTAGTAGAACTCCTTTTTTTAGGTAATCATTTATAGTAGATGGCTTGGATGGCATTTGTTCTATATCCTTTATACAACGTACAGGATAACAACGCACTTCATTTCCGTTTCGCTCTGGAAGCCCTTCACTGTTTTCCTGTCCCATCCATGCGCCTAAATCTAAATAGTGCCGAGCGGCATACTTACCTGCCTCAGCAATCATAATCTTATTGGGAAGTGAACTCCCACCAGTTTGAGTATAACTCCACCATCGCAAGGGGTCATAATAATCATAAGGAAGCGACTTCTTGCCACTTACCTCACTGCCTTGCCAGTGAGGTTGACTTCCTTCATACTGGTAATTATATACTACATATCCCTCCTTTAAAGATTCGGAATCAAGAAACCCGTTATTCTCAAGTAATTGAATCCATAACTGTGATTCGTTAAGCCCATTGGCAGAGTGTTCTGGTCTTAACTTCAATAATTCCTTGTATTCATCATCCGAGGGCAAATGCCACCCCACAGGACACAATTCCTTCGTAATTGCAGTCAATTCATAGTATCTACCAAACCTTAAAGAATCAGCGGACTTATTATAACAGTAACTACCAGATAGGGGCATGTAAGCCAAATTTTCCGCCATCCAAATTTGGCTTCCAATTTTCACCCATTTGTAAGTCTTCCCATCACGTGAATCCACAAAAGTTCCAGCCTCATTTCGGAGTGTGCTTATTTTTTCAGTTCTCACAGTATCTGGTAGCTGTTGTGCCTCTTTTACGATAGATTCTGTTGTTCTTTTGCTACCTAAATTGCATCCATTAAGTAGGATGTAAACTATAATACAAACGAATATATAAACATGTTTACTATACATATCTTAATTGAGTTTTACCTTAAAGAAGTCTTCACCAATAGCAATTACCTGCCATTTGTTTTCGATAAACGCCAAAATAATATTTGAATATTGCCCGTAGTTATCGCAAAAGACTTGCGGATTTTTATACTGATTTAGCATACTCCTTACTTGAACAATTAGCATGTCTTTTTGATTAGGCGAATTTAAACGCCTAAAGCTTACCTGATGACCGTATTTTCCTTTACTGTTTTTTCTTTTCTCGGCATCACATAAGCGGGTTAAATAAGCATCGTTAAAGATGAATAGCGATTTGCCTACCTTTTTAAGGCTTTCTTTCATACCTGGAATTGCCTTCTGATAATTTAAGTCATTTTCTGTCTGCGCTTCGTAATCATCTATGAATTTTTGCTTTCCTTTTTTATAGTCATCCCAGTTAGCATATTTTGTTATATTCTTATTGCCTTCAAGTTCAATTTCCCAATGAACTTCAACTGGACTTATATGTGCAAGCTTCATTTCACTTATATAATTCTCTATGGAAAAAACTATACTATCAAAAGCGTTACTTCCTACGCTAATGCCCTGCATTTGCAAGGACGAATCCACATGTATGTCAATATTATCAAATGATGATTTTTGGGAACATCCCTCCATTGATAAAAACAAGCAAAGCATCGCTGCTAAAGCTACTTTCAAATAAATAAGTTTGTTTGCTTTCATGCTCTAATTTATGTGCCTACTCTAAAAGGATTTTCAGCTACCTCCATTTTTATCTGTTATTTAAACTTTACAAAATCTACTTTACCCGAAGCAGGTAGCCAATCATCAAACCCAATGATTACTGTGTTATCTGGTTTTGCGGGGTCTAAGGAATAAGTTCGCATGTTATAGTAATAATAGTATCTGTTAATAGCTCCTAACTCCTGCTCTTTGTCGGGCTTACCTAATAGTTCTTGAACATACGACTTAGGCTTACCGTAAAGAATCGTTTCCAAATCCATACGTTTATATAATTCCTGCCCGTTAGAATTAACTACTTTCTTATTACCTGAATTGCATTGGGTAAAAAAAACGCAAATCGGCAAAATGATTAGAAACAAACCGTAACTTTTTCTCATGTTTTTGGAAGGTGCTTTAACTCTTGAATTTTTTCAAATACAATCACATAAGCAGACATGGTAGAATCTGTTTTCTCGTTCTTGCCACTTGGCGATGGAACTCATTCATTTTTTCTGTAAGCCAGGTTTCGAGTTGCTCAATAATTTCCATATTACTCGTTTAACTTGCCTACTCTAAAAAAGATTTTCGGCTACCTCCATTTTATACATACTACCAAAGCCTAACAAAGTCTATTTGCTGGTGCTCGAATTCAGTCCCAAGTTTGCGTAATAACGAAAATAGAAAGTTTTTGAACAATAGAACATATATGTTCTATTGCATCCCATGCAATGCAACCAGTATTGCTAAGTGCAAAACAACAGGGACAATAAATTACTAAAGAAGCTCGGAGAAAGGATACGCCAGTTTCGCAAGTCAAAAAATATGACGCAAGTTGAACTCGCTGTCGCCTGTGATAATTATGCTGAACAAATTGGCAGAATTGAGCGAGGAGAACTGAATGTCTCTATCAGCACACTCAAAATGATTGCCAAGGCTCTAAATGTCAAATTTCCTGTATTGGTAGATGTTGACTAAACCAGAACTATATATTTCGCACTACCCGCTGCATGAAATTTCAACCTTGTGGATATACACATATTTTTATCGACTTGGTGAAAAATTACTTTCACCAAGTTCAAATTATTATGTGTTAATCATTGGTTTTACGATGACAGTTTGTTCAATTTGCACATACCTCTGCTTGAAATCTCAACCTTCTGGATATACAACCACTGTTCTCGACTTGGTGAAAATAAATTCGACAAAGTGCTAATTGGTAATTGTATATCATTGATTTCGCCAAGTTCAAAACCAGGGGATAATTTCAGACCAAATTTTTTTTGCGAAATTTTTCTGAAAGCTTATTTACCAAAAGAGCTTGGTTGAAAATTTGAAATCAAATTTTTTTTGCGCATCCCACGAGCACATCCCTTCCCCAAATAGGGTGGTCAATTTTTGGGGTTCAATTTATGCATATGGCAGGGGGCTTAAATAAAGCCCTTGATAGAGGGTCAAAATTAGCCCTTAAAAAAGACAATAAAATAGCGGCACTGTTTTGAAACAAAATGCCGAGAGTTTCGTACGGACCAACCTACAAGATGCCGTAATGAAAACTACAGAAAACACAGTCTTTAATTTTTTACAAGAATTCGCGCCCGTTATAGAAGCTGATTTGCTATTTGTGTTTGCGAGATTCAATGTTTACAGAAACATTCCTCTTATTAATTACGACCCGTCTGTATACTACCTGACCATAATCCCATTGCAGTTCAAGGATGTTTCCGAGTCGGCTATTCTCGCTGTCAAGTTTAACGAACCGAATGACTTATCAAAAACCCTGGATGTAAAGACGCGACTATTCATTTACACTGGGAATGACCTGGAGCTGTGGGAGTATTTGACGAGAGGTATAATTCAGGTTTTGGCGCAAAGCAGAATCAAAATAATGGATGGCAATTTTAGAATAAGAATTCTGAAAATAAATTGAATAAAAGTTCCTCTTTTTTGCAACAAAATTCATTACATTACGTATAAACATAATATAAAACAGCCGCCATTATGGAATTGAATTTCCCAAGTAACAGAATGATAGACCTTACTCAAGCCTTTGATGCGGTCATGAACACGGATTTGACGGACACCATTTACAGGTTCGGTATTTATAAGACTACGCCAAGCAATCTTTTGCCCTTGGACAGAGTGGAATACTTCTCATTGTATGATTCCGAAAGTGGAGACAGCGCTTTGATTGGTGTGTTGTATATCATCCTTCCTGGAAAAAAAACTCTTCAAATCAGGACGAAAGTTTGCATTACCCAGGGCGATACTGAAGAATTTCAGTATGTGTGCGAAGAGTTGATTGAAAGACTCAGTCAGAAAAAAATTGAAGAACTCAAAAAACGTAAGGGCAAACGCATACCTGAGCAAGGCTAACCATCATAGATTTTATTTAATAATAGTAATAGCAGTAAAGATTTCATTCACCATAAACCCAATTAACCATGAAAAAGCTAATCGTTGTGAGCAGCAGTCTCACCAATGCAATGCAGACCGCAAAGAAAGTTGTCAGCAAGAAATCTGTTTTGCCAATATTGGAATGCTTTTTATGTGAAGTGAAGATTGAAAATAAAAGAGCCAGCCTATTGGTTAAAGGAACTGACCTTGAAAACAGTATTTCAGTTTCAATAAATTGTGAGGCAAATGAGGAATTCAAGTTTGTTATTCATTCAGATGAACTGGCTTTCATTGAAAAGTTGGATGAACAACCGCTGTGCTTAGAAATAAACGAAACAACCTGTGAAGTGAAAATACTGGCAGAGGGGGAAACCGTTAAAGCAATAGGAGAAAAAGTGGAGGACTATCCTATCACCCCGAATTCGCCCTACAAACAACTCGGCTATCTTTCTAATGAGTTCTTCTCTGAATTAAAGACCAGCCTGAAATATGTTGCTGACCCAAAGGACATTAACCCAAAATATAAAGGTGTGGGTATCGAAACAACAGAGGAAGGGATTGCTATAGTTGGAACGGATGCATTCACGCTAAGGCTGACAAACCAAAAAGCAGAAATAAGTAAAGATGCAGTTGGCGAAAAATTTGTCTTAAACCCAACACTTTGCAAATTGTTGGCTTCGTTTAAAAAGGTAGAGAATATTCATATCTCCCTTATGAAAATGAAAAATGGTGCAAATACAGTATTGAACTTTGAACTGAACAGGATGCAAGTAACTATCGTTAGCAGGAACCTTGATTGCGACCTGGTGGATTACAAACGAATTCTCCCTACCTATTCAGTAACAACAGTAAGCCTTGAGAAAAAGGATTTGCTGAAAAAGATAGACAAGGCAATGCTTTATACGAATGACTCTACACACCAAGGGATATTCAGTATAAACGGGAAAGTGGTATTGACCGCTTCAGAACTGGACTGCAAAAAGGAATACAAAAGTGAGTTTGCATATACTGCAAAGGAGGGAGAGGATATAGATATATCGTTTAACCTGGCTTTTTTGAAAAAGGTGTTGAGCGATTTAAATGGAGATACAGTGAACCTTGAAATGACCGAGTCATATAAAGCGGCTGTTATTAAAGAGGAAAATACATTAACCATACTCATGCCCATTCAGCTATAGCCCTGAAATATTTCCATCTGATTCGGATGGTTGAAACCGTCTGAATCAGATGTTCTTAAATCAAAAACATATCTGAATGATAGCTCTGCTTTCAACCCAGCGAATACTTTCATAAAAATATTAACATTTAGTTTTATCTTATTAGAGGCACTTACCATGAAGAAAAATGTCATTTACCTGCGCACGTCAACTGTCGAGCAAACGCCCGAACTGCAATTGCGCGACATCAAAACCATTTGCCCTGCCAATGCAACCGAGTATGTTGAGCAGATAAGCGCATGGAAAGAAAATGTCAAGCGTCCAGTTTTTGAAAGCATACTCAAACAAATTAAAGACGGCAAAATTCAAAGTGTGTATCTCTGGGACTGGGACAGAGCTTATCGCAACAGAAACAAGCTCAAAGAATTTTTGTTGCTCTGCAAACATCATGGAGTAGAGTTGCATTCCTTCCGTCAAAAATGGTTCGAAGAATTTCATCGCATCCCCCAGCCATTTAACGAGATTGTTATGGACATGGTAATTAACCTCCTCGGCTGGATTGGTGAGGAAGAATCGGAAAAGAAGAGTAGTCGTGTGAAAATGGCTGTTAAGAAAACAAGCAAGGGGACATTTTCGCACCTGGGCAAAAAGTGGGGACGCAAATCTCTCTCCCCGCAAACTGTTACCCGCGTTATGGAGCTACATGAAAAGGGCAGGTCAATTAGACAGATTGCTGCTGAAGTGAACATTTATGATGCAAACAACCATGCAAAGAAGATTTCAAAATCAGCCGTTCAACAAATTGTGTCCCGAAATGCAGTTTCTGAGTGTCCATAAATGGTATGGGCAATTTAGCCACCAAAAACATAGCATTTAGGGCTGACCCGAAATTGAACAATTAAAGGACAGGGAAAACAGGTTCCCTGGAGCCTCTACTTATAAATAGACCATCAATCAATAAACAGCATATGCCAAGGAAATCAGCCAAAACGACAAAACTCATTGTAATTCCTTCTGCAACCAAATCAATCGGCGAAAAGCTTGTCAGCGGGTTACTCTATTTATTATATGTGCTCATCTGGTTTGATACACCAATAGTCCTGGGTTTCGTGCCCTGTTTCTTGATGTATGTTACCAGGGGGACTGTATGGTATTTATTCGTTCAACATACGGATACGATAATTGGGTTCTTTCAACCAACAGCAGCTTGGTTCCAGGAGGTAAGTGTCAAGAGTGTATTGTATTTGCTGTTTCTAACCCTCCCTTTTTGGGTGTTCTTATTCTGGTATGGGTTTACGACCTTCCTTCTTTTCTATGGCGGCTTAAAAAGTTGTTGCGGATTGGTAACGAATTTTCCAAGCACTCCAGATGTGGGTTCAGATTATTCCGAATTCAAAAAGCTGGCAGATTACACAAACAACCGTATGCGCTATCAATCTTACAGTGATAGCTTGAAAATGCTCACGGGGAAAGACAAGAAATAATTTTCTACTTGCCCATCCAGGCATAGAAAATAAACAGGCAGATAATCAATCCTATTGCTAAAACTATAAGGCATTTGTATGAGTTATGCATGGGGGAAGGGGTTGGAGAGCAATGATAACGTAATTAATTATAGTATTACGTTATTTAATACCTCCATGACTTAAAGAAGAATATTGAATTGCGGTATACACATATTCTCCGAAAATCGGTGGGACGGCATAAATATCAAATTCCAACATCTTATAAGATAATTTTTATTCTATCTTCATTGATATAAACTACATCGGCTTTGAGTAAATATTCACAGGAAGAAAAGCAATATCTTATAAACCTTGGTTGTAGAATACGTGAAACGAGAAAGGCAAAAGGCATGGTGCAACAAGACGTAGCCGCCCTATGCAATTCAGAAAAAGCCAACCTCTCTCGTATTGAATCTGGCAACACAAACACAACGATATTAACCCTTCAAAAAATTGCCACGGTGCTCCAAATTCCCCTATGCGATTTATTATTAGTAGTTGCAAAGGGCAATATTTAAACTGAGCCTTTTTTAAGTCTGTTTGACAAATAACCCAAACGAACAAATTTATATGACGGATTTGAAATAATAAATATCTTCGTAAACGAGACTATATATGTGTCAGCAAAGCACGGAGCCAGTTAGGTAAAACCTTCTGGCTTTTTCTTTTTCTCAGCCCTCCCTGGTTTTCTACATTCTATTCCCTGGTGCAGGGTGTTTTAAATTCTGTTATACACATAAAAAGTAAGAGTTGGTGAAATAATCTTTAGTCTATAGCCAACTGATTACGGCTGGTAAATGAATTTTTCAATTGACTCGGTAATAGTAAGTCCATCGCAGAAATATTGTTCGAAGTCTTTCATCTTCAGGTTGCCGATTCTGTATTCCTTTGCAGCTTCTTTCAGAAGGGAAAACCATTCCGCGAATTCTTTATTATTAAGTTTTATTTTTCCCCTTTTCATGAAACTATCTCTTACTATTAACGTTAATATGTTTGTTTAGTATTTGCTTGCTTCAAATAAATTTACTCTCCACCATTGACGATTAATATTTGGAAAAACAGAGCCCCGAATAATTAATTTACATTTGCATATCACAGAATTGACGAGCTATATATTTACCAACCACTTCAGAAATTTGCCTCCATGTCACTTTCCAAATCAGATTTTAAAATCGCATCTTCCTGTGCAAAAAAGCTTGTTTACAAAAAGGCATCGTATGATACATTGAATGATGCAAACGAATACATGGAAATGCTTGCCCAGGGAGGGCATATCGTGGGAAAGTATGCGCAGTTAATTTATCGTGGTGGAATAGAAATAAAAGCTGATTCCATCGGAGATGCAATTGCTGAAACAAACAGTCTTCTGAAGCAAAATGAAAACATCACCCTATTTGAGGCAACGTTTTTTGCCAATGGTAAAGTTGTCAGAACGGATGTTCTTGAGAAGAAAGGGAAAGTTATAAATCTGATTGAGGTGAAATCAAAATCACACGAAAGTGAAGATGATTCCGCTAAGGCAAAGAAAAAGCTTCAGGAGCATATTGAAGACCTTGCTTATCAAACATTGGTGCTCCGCGAAGCCCTCCCTGAGTATAAAATTCACTCTTTCTTATTGCTCCCCGATAAATCTACCAGAACAACAATAGACGGGCTGGCAGGTTGGTTTCGAGTGAACGAAATGGTCGAGGAGAAGTTTGAGATTGAAGAATTACCAGCGGAGAGTGTAATTAAGTTTAAAAAACCGCTTGTGGAGTTTGTTTATGAAAAACATCCTGACAGGAAAAAATATTTAGAGCAATTGCAAAACGATAACTTATTAACCCTGGTTCCTTTGGACAAAGAAGTTGAGGGTATGATAAAAGAGATAGAAAATCGTGCTTCCCAGTTTATTACAATCCTTAGTGACGGTATACAGCCAGAACAATTTTCACTTAGCAAAGGATGTAAGGGCTGCGAGTTTAATCTTGGCAAAGAGCAGGATGCAAATGGTTATCGTGAATGCTGGAAAGAGCTTGCAGATGTTGACCCGACAATATTTGATTTGTATTTCGGTGGAGCAATCGGTCATTATACTTCAGGATATTACTTGGACGAATTAATCTCTGATAAGAAGGTTTCATTTTGGGACATAGACCCAGAGCGGTTTAAAAACAAAAAAGGTGAACTTGGTTCCAGAGGGCAGCGACAGTTATTGCAATATGAGAATACAAAATCAAACAAAGAGTGGTTTGGTGATGGATTGAAATCAGCCCTCAAAGGATTAAAATATCCGCTTCACTTCATTGATTTCGAAACTTACCTCGGTGCAATCCCCCATCACAAAGGAATGCGACCTTATGAGTTGGTTTGTTTTCAGTGGAGTTGCCACACAATAGAGAAGCCTGGGGCTGACCCAGTTCATTCCGAATGGTTAAACACTGATTATGATTTTCCGAATTTCAAATTTGCTGAATCACTGATGAAGCAGCTTGGCAATACTGGAACGCCCTTAATCTGGAGTCCTTATGAGAATACCGTTCTGAAAGGTATCTTGAATCAAATGGAAGTGTTCGGCTACAAGAATGATGTTCTTGAAAAATGGCTGCAAAATATCACCCTGGATAAAGACGAAGGTAGAGAGGGAAGATTTGTTGATATGAACGACCTTACTCTTCAGTATTACTTCCACCCTGATATGAAGGGCAAAACATCAATCAAGAAAGTTCTCCCTGCAATCTGGAATAACAACCCATACCTGCACAAGATTCCTTGGTTCAAAAAATATGCTCCTGTTTCAGGAGCAGGTTTAAATCCGTATGATAAACTTTCTCCAATCATTAGTGCACTGGAAGAGGAAGAAGTGGTAAAGGATGGCACTGGAGCCATGAAAGCTTATCACGAGTTGATGTTCGGGGCAGAATCCAAAAATGCAGAGCGCAAAGCACAACTGATGAAACTTTTGCTTCAATATTGTGAGCTTGATACAATGGCGATGGTGATAATTTGGAGGTATTGGATGGATAAGCTTATGCTTTAAATTCATGGATAATTAACGGCTATATTTATATCCTAATGAAAAAAACATTTGCGATAATTTTCTTGTTTAATATAATCACGGGTAATTATATCTATGGGCAAAAGCAAGAAAAACTATTCTACGACAAGGATTGGAAAACTTGCTCTGAATCAAAGGCTGCATATTATCGGATAATTAACTTTGATAATGATGGTAAGCCAATTGGTAAAATTCATGACTATTTCATCACTGGGGAGATTCAGAGTGTTGTTGAAGGTGTAATTGCTTTGGATAAGAAAGATGACCATAATTCCAAGTTTTTTGGTATTGACACGGGATATTATAAATCTGGAAATAAACAATTCGAGAGTTCGAGAGACTCAATGGGCAATGTGCTTTGGGGGATTCAATGGTATGAAAGTGGAGCCAAAAAACTTGAATATACTGCCAAGAATGGAAAATATGACGGGATGTATATTTCGTATTACGAAAACGGAAAATTAAAGTATAAGAGTGAGTTCAAAGAGGGTAAACCTGTTGATAAATGGTATGAGGATTGTGATGAGTTCGGAAGATGTCAAAAGGTATTTGTTGAAAATTTTCAAACAACCGAAAACAAGAACAATTGGAACTTAGTTGATAATAAAGACATTGAGAGTCGAATTATTGAAAAAAAGGGATTGCAAATGGAAGCCAAAACCGAATCGGGTTTTTATCAATTTATTCATCTTCCAATAGATATAAATAAAAACTTCACTATTGAAACTACACTTAGTTTTGTAAAGGGAAACGAAGCAGGTGGGCAAGGTCTAATATGGGGATATAAGAACGAGGAGAACTTTTATTATTTCATTATTTCCGAAAAGGGTAGCTATCAAATTGGTGCATTTTCAGATGGAATTAGTTTGCCATCAGTTAAATGGCAAAAATCAGAGTTTGTAAATCAATCAACTGGAGATAATTTAATTAAACTGAATAAAGTAAACGACAAGGTCTATTTTTCAATTAATGGGAACCTGGTTTACAACGACAATTTCTATTCATTTCGTGGAAATGATTTAGGTTTTATAGTTACTGCAAAGAAACGTGTAATATTTAAGGATTTAATTGTTCGTCAGGACATTGATAATAGTGACGTTGCAATCAACAACTCAACTTCAATTTGGAAAGGAAATGGGTCAGGCTTTATAATTGATAAAAGGGGCTACATTTTAACCAACTATCACGTTATAGATGATATGACCGAAATTGAAGTTGACTTAACGCAAAATGGACAAAAGAATTCCTACAAAGCCAAAGTTATTTCATCGGATAAGCAAAACGATTTAGCCGTTATAAAAATAGTTGATGACAAGTTTAAGCCTTACCCGAAATTACCGTATGCATTTAAGACTGAAATTTGTGATGTTGGAACATCTGTATTTACTCTTGGTTACCCTATGGCTTCTGTCATGGGTAATGAAGTGAAATTTACTGATGGTAAGATTAGTTCAAAAACGGGTTATCAGGGGGATATTACTGCCTATCAGATTTCAGTCCCAATTCAACCTGGTAATAGTGGTGCTCCATTATTTGATGATGATGGAAATTTGGTTGGCATCGTTAATGCAAAAATCATGAAAGCTGATAATGTATCATACGCCATCAAAGCCAACTATGCTAAAAATTTAATTGAGGTTCTGCCAGAAACAGTAATTCTTCCAAACGATAATACGCTTGTCTCGAAATCTTTAACCGAGAAAATTAAAAGCTTATCTGAATATATAGTTCTTATAAAGATTAGGTAAAATGAAATTTCATTTGCAAAACTTTCCCCGCTCCATCATATCCCATAATTATTCTCGACCTACCACGTTTTAAAGGTGTAATTCCTGGACGATGATAAGATTAGTTGCACTTTATTTGTTCTTGGCTTATGTTACCCATTTAAAGGCTCAGGATTTTCAGCCTGACTTTAGCCAATGGGGTATAAGCATTATTCACCAGGCAAAAGCGGCTTCCTTAAGCTTATTAGCAACCAAGCAGGAAAGAGATGTGATTTTTTACAGTAATCTGGCTCGGCTCAATGGAAAATTGTTCGTCAAAACCATATTGCTGCCATACTTGGAAGCTCAGGGCGATACAGACCTGAACGACTTCTATTTAAGCTCCCTTATTGCCGACCTGAATAGGCTTCCCCGACTTAAACCGCTTCGGAGTTCCCAATTATTAACCAAAATGGCAAAGGAGTATGCAACAAGTTCTGGTAAGGCGGGAATTATCGGGCATAAGAATTTTGACCAGCGGTTTTCTTCATTATACCGCTCTGGATGCACAGTGGGGGAAAACTGCGCCTATCGCCAGCAAAACGCATTAGATGCGGTAATTGACCTCCTAATTGACCAAGATGAGCTAAGTTTGGGTCATAGACGTAACATTCTTTCTCCAGACTTTACAAGAGTTGGGGTTGGCATCGCCCCACATCGGGATTACGAAAATGTCTGGGTGATGGAGTTTTTAGGGCAATAGCCTTCCCTATTTCTTCTACATTTGAGCGAAAGAGAAGTAATTAAGTGCTGCACCCGCATAGCCAAAATCCAATGAATAATAAATCTCTAAATATTTTTACTGTAAAAACTGTTTCGTTTGACCAAGGTGAACGAGACCCTTTTGGCTTTGACGACTTTTCTGAAAAAATTGGAGCAGAGTATTTACCATTTTCAGGTTCGGTTTCTAAACCGACTTACTATTTGTTTGTGGCTTATGTGAATCACTTTTTAAACACAAACAAATCACTTTGGAGAAACGACAAACAGAAAAGAGAAATACAAATAAGGTTGGAAAAACTTTTGGTGTATTGTTGGAAAACAAAATACAGCAAGTCGGAATTAAAGGGAGGACTTCTTGGAAACAATTTCGAACTTAGCGAAATTGATGTATTCACAAGTAAAGGTTGGGTAATTCAAAACGCATTTAAGATTTACACTGACAGAAATTTTGCACCAGCTACATTAGAACTCTATTTGAAAAGAGTTGGTGAAAGACAGATGCCAATTTTGCGGGACTTTATTTTATGCGATTACAAACAACCGCAACGCAAAGCGGAATATGTAAAGGACTTAGTAAAGCAGCTACTGAAAAAAAATTCTCTATTCAATAATCATCGGCTTGATGACTTCAAAGAGAAGTTTAAGAAAGAACTAATTGAAAAAATTAAAAGCAAACGAAAGGTTGAATATTTTCAATTGCTACAACCCTACTTTGCATACAAGACATTTGATGAGGATACATTTTGGAGTAAGTTATTGGAGAATCCCAATCCCAAAATTCCTTTTGCATTTTTAAATAATTGGTTTGGAAAATTTGTTTCAGCCGTTGATGCAGACATCAACCGAAAAGCAAACAGGCAATCATTTTGGAACGAAGCAGATAAATCTTTTGAAAATATTTCAAGGGAGTTTCATTCCAATTCCAAATCAGACATTGTATTGCAAAAGAGAATGAAAAAAAGTAAGTGGTTTCAATTCAACACTTCTGAAAATAGATATTCATTTTATGACAAAGGCAGTCCATCAGAAAAACGGAGAATTGAAAACCTTTGGGAATCATACAAGAAACGACAAGGCGAGGAAGAAGGAACCAGCTACTTTTTTAATTACAGACACTCTGCTTTGTTACGCTTAATAAAAGAACTACGGTAATGAAGAAAAACTCAAAGGACTTCTTTCAATCAATTGCCGAATATCCTCACAACATCGGAGTTTACCTTACTTACACTTTGGACAATGAGGTAATTGAAAAGCTTTCGGAAGTTGCCAGTGGAACGAAACTAATTCTCCATGACTTTAAACAAGGAATATCAATTGACGACAATGCAAACAGCACGATAGTTTGCGTTCCCATGAAACCGTTAAAACCAAATGAGAAAAATTGTTTTCATTCCAAATTAGCTTTACTGAAATCGGAAGTTGGAGCAAAATTTATAGTTGGAAGTGCAAACCTTTCTGTTGACAGCTTTGCGACAGAAAAAGAAATTGCAATTGAAATGGAACTTGAATTTAAAACCGACACCGATGTTTTTATCTACAATCAAATTCTAAATTTCTTTGAGCAACTTAAGTCTCAACTAATAGTTTCCAATAATGTTTGGGAGCAAACACTTGATAAATTGCGATTTAAAGGATTGCCTGAAATGGAAAGTGATATTCAATTTGTTTTTAACTCCCCCGAGAAATCAATTTTTGATGAATACAAATTTTATTTAACTCAGTTTAGAAGCGGACAAAAAGTAAAAAGATTAAAAGTCGCTACTCCATTTGTTTCTGACGAGTATAGGAGAATTGAAGAGGTAAAAAATATTACGAGTGACATTTCAATTTATTTACGCAAAGGGGCAAGAATAAATCCGTTTGAAAAGCATCAATTCAAAATATTTCAACCTGCAAATAAAAAGCGGGAGGGTTTTCATTCTAAGTTGGTTTTAGCGGAATTTAACTCAGATGCGGTATTGTATATTGGTTCAGCAAATTTTACGGAACAAGGGTTTTTCAAAACACTTGATGAATCAGCAAATCAAGAGTGCGGAATAATTCTAAAAATTTCCACATTGGAAATGCAAGAATGGTTCAATGAAAAATTGTGGAAACAACTTTCCGCAAAGGAAATTGCAGATTTCAAAGAAAAAGATGCTTGTATTGAAGATTTTGATTCCGTAGGAAAAACGTATGCTTGGGCTGAAAAAGAGAATTCAAAAACAACCACATATATTTTCAACCCGAATAAATTGCCAGTTACTAAAACGATAGGCGGAAAGAAAATAAATTTGGTTAAAGTTGACACGGATTATTTATTCAAGACAAATGAGCTACAAGAAAAGAACCAGAAAGTAATTATTTGCATTGATGATACAGAAATTTCTATTCCTGTATTTGAATTGAGTGAATACATTTCGGGACTAAGCGAAAAAGGTGAAAGCATTTTTTATTCATTCAAAGGAATCTATTCCGTTAACCCTAACGAACTGGACGCATCAATTGACAAACAAAAACTTTCTGTTTCAGGAACATCAGGAGTTAAAATCACGGAGCCCCCGAAACTTGAACAATATTTTTACAATGTAAAAACTCTGATTCAAAGTTTATCTCGCAGGAAACGCTTTTCAGTAGGAATCGAAAAAGAAATAATTGCAGAAATAAATAAATCATCGGACGGAAGAACTCTGTATTTGACTTTGCAACTACTTAAGGGCACCTCTAAAAACCCAAAAATCGTTATAAACATTTGATTGTCAATAACTTATGTTTATTTTATAGAAATCAAATCAGTAACTTGCTGCAAATAAACAAAAGATGAAAAATGTA
>Ga0182030_10008388_pt1 | contig 21400 bp, 14 predicted proteins | sample 812S3MmetaG_FD_121299 | JGI IMG/M metagenome (GOLD analysis project Ga0182030, IMG submission 121299) | Permafrost microbial communities from Stordalen Mire, Sweden - 812S3M metaG (Illumina Assembly) | ecosystem: Environmental > Terrestrial > Soil > Wetlands > Permafrost | place: Sweden...
AGTGACCGCCCGCGTCTCGTCGACCCAAATATACTCGTCGAACTGCTGGGGCAGCCGCGCGTTGAAATAATGGCTCTCGAGCTCAGTCTCCGGCCGATATATGACGCCAATCGCGCGTTCCAAACGCTGCTCCGTCAGTCCTCGGTCGAGCTCCGGACTCAGTCGTAGCAACGACAACATGAAATTCTGCGCCTCGGTCTGGTGGAACAGGGATTCGTAGCTGCCAGGCATTGCCGGCCGCACCGTCTTGACCTGCATCGGCTCATCCCAGTTGGAGGCTGCCGCTACCGTCCCATGATCCGTGCCGAAGCCGATCGAAAAGCTAGCAGCACCAAACTCTCGTCGGCAGAGGTTGCCGATATTGAATTCGCCGCGGGCAGCCATGTGGGTTGCCGCAGAATCGCCTACATGTGAGTTGTGGGCCCAGACGATGCATTTGCTGTCGGGGCCGTGAAACCTGAGCATGTGTTGCAAAGTCTCAAACATATGGCTGTCCCGAAGATTCCAGGAGGCTCGCGAACCGTAATACATAGTCCGATAATACAGCTCGGCATTTGCAACGAGCCGAGCATTCTGTACTGCATCCATGAACTTATCCCCGCCGGCGTTAGCGTAAAGGCGCCGCTTCTTCAAAAGTTCCATCAAAATCGCCGTCACGGCCGGCTCGCAGGACGTGTGTTGGCCCGTCACAGCCGCCTGTCCGTAGATGCCCGGATCGTGCTGCCAGGGTGATAGGCAGCCATAGCGTTGGCGGGCAGACCGGCCTGCGGCCGGATCGACACTGTCCAAGTAATCCAGGACAGCTTGAATCGACGTGTACAAGCTATAGAGATCGAGACCGTGCACTGCCGTCATGTCTTTCGGCTCAATCGCAGCGTTGTGACTGCGCAACCAATCGACAAAGCCCTCCACTTCCTGATTGCGCCACATCCAACTGGGAAAGCGCGCAAACGCTGTCCATTCCGAAAGCGCAGCCTTGAAATGCCGAACGTATTGGTCGATGCGGGCAACATCCGGCCAATCGCCTTCGATGGCGACAAATGCAAAGTGCTGATGTTCGATCAGCTTTTGGGTAATCCGAGCACGCATTTGGTAGAATTCCGACGTCCCGTGACTTGCTTCGCCGATCAGAACGATGCGAGCTGCACCGATTCGCCCAACCAGCGGCTCGAGGTCGGCGGATTCGATGGATGCAAAACTTTCGCAGTGTGTGGCCAGCGAACGCAGTAGTGTCGGATCTTTCTCGCGACGATGTCGCTGCATCGACAAACCAGCCGCCTCAGATGCGTCATTCATTGGAATTGTTGTATTTGGGTGTCCATATAAACGAATACTACGAAGCAGGTGCGCCGCAGTCTGTGCGTTGGGCCACGTCGGCCGGATCGTGACGTTGATGCGTACGCCGGTCAGTGCCGCATAGTTCCGCTTTGGTCCTCACACGGCAGCGATTGCGGCATCAACTGTCGCCTGCGCCTGTTTGAGAATCTGCTGCAACTGCGGTAAGCCACAAAAGCTCTCCGCATAAATTTTATAGATCTCTTCTGTACCGGAGGGCCTCGCGGCGAACCAGCCGTCGGCGGCGCTGACCTTGATTCCGCCGATCTGCGCATTGTCTCCAGGCGCCCTGTCGATAATGCGGTCGATCTTCTCACCTGCGAGGTCAGTAAGCGTAACGTCGTGTGAAGACAGCGCCGCGAGTTTCCGCATTTGCGTTACTGTGGCTGTGACCTGCACGCGGTCGGCCACGGGATTACCTAATTGGTTGGCGAGATCCGTATAGAGTTCGCCGGGATCACGGCCCATCCGCGCGGTAATCTCAGCCGATAGAAGCGCGGCAATGATGCCGTCCTTATCGGTGGTCCAGACCGACCCATCGCGGCGTAGAAACGTCGCGCCGGCGCTTTCCTCGCCGCCAAAGCCCAAACTACCATCGAGCAATCCAGCAGAAAACCATTTGAATCCGACGGGCACTTCAAAGAGATGCCGGCCGAGCTTGGCCGCAACCCGGTCGATCAACTGCGTACTCACCACCGTTTTGCCGATCGCGGCACGGGCTCCCCATTGCGGCCGGTGTCGAAACAGGTAGTCGATCGCTACGGACAAGTAGTGGTTAGGCGGGAGCAAACCCGCACCAGGAGTCACTATCCCGTGGCGGTCGTGGTCGGTGTCGCAGGCGAATGCAACTTGGAAGTGATCCTTGATATCGATCAAGCGCTGCATCGCATAGTTGGACGAGGGATCCATGCGGATTTTTCCGTCCCAGTCGAGTGTCATGAACCCAAACCGCGCATCGATGACTTCGTTGACAACCGTTAGATTCAAGCGATAGTGTTCGGCGATCCGCGGCCAGTAATGCACACCGGCGCCGCCCAAAGGATCGACGCCTATACGGATTTTGGCATCGCGAATCGCACCCATATCGATCACGCTATCGAGATCGGCGACGTAATCGGTAAGATAGTCATGGCGGTGAGTCGTCGCCGCCTTGAGAGCAGCCGCGTGTGTAACTCGCTTCACGTCTTGGAGCCTCGCCTCTAGATAGCGGTTGGCCGCGGCCTCAATCTCATTAGTGATGTTCAGATTCGCCGGGCCGCCGTTCGGTGGATTGTATTTGTAGCCACCATCGCGCGGCGGATTGTGCGATGGGGTGATGACGATGCCATCCGCCAACCTGGATTGACGTCCCCGATTGTAGGTGAGGATCGCATGCGAGATGGCCGGGGTTGGGGTGTATTCGTCGTGGAGCGCCAGCATGACGTTCACTCCGTTCGCGGCCAGTACTTCAAGTCCGCTCGCGCAAGCAGGTTCAGACAGCGCATGGGTGTCAATGCCAAGAAACAGTGGCCCACTGACGTCATGGACCCGACGGTAATCGCAAATGGCTTGCGTGATAGCGAGGACGTGCCATTCATTGAAAGAGGAATCGAACGCCGAGCCGCGGTGGCCGGACGTCCCAAATACCACCCTCTGCGCAACGATAGCAGGGTCGGGTCTCACCTCGAAATAGTCGGTGACCAATTTCGCAACGTCAATCAGCGAAGATGACGGCGCCGGCTTCCCGGCCAGGGCATTGATTCGGGTGCTCATCGGATTGCCTCGGCGAACGGCGTGGATTGAGCGATGCGGGCTAAGAGACTAACTGAAATCGCCCACATGAAGCGTATAGGATGCAAATCGTGTGTCTGTGCGCCATCACACTTAGAACCCGGCTCATGCGACTTGAACACCCGCAACCAAGGCCGTGTCCGAGGTAGCCTTACTTTCAACCCTTGTGCCTTCTGTTGCGAGTGACCGGGTGCTATGCCGGCACTGGAGCCTATGACCAGTGCGCTTTCGGCTGCGAGTGTTGACCGAAACCTGCCAAAACTAACCGCTTAAAGAGTAGCGGCGAGTCGGGCTTGATCGTCTACGCGCCGCAACAGTCCCGCAAGGTATTTGCAACGACGCGATAACGCGTACGTGCAAGCCCCGGGGCGGCCGCTACTCTTTGCAGCAGTTCATCGCTGCATCCACGGCGTCGTCATAGTGTTCCGCGTGGCTTTGGATATGCGCCGGCACGCCGGCCTGTTTCAGCAGTGGAAGCAGCGATTGCTTCAGCTCTTTGACGTTATCCCACATGAGACTCTTGAATAAGCGGATTGCCTCTTCCTCGCCCATCGCACATCTCCCATCCTGGGTCACCACGGGCACCGAGAGTTCTCCGGCGCCCTTCAGGCATGTCCGGTGTACCGCTTCCATTTCGGCTCGGTTGGCGGGATTGGACGTCACATCCTTCCTGATCACATTGAAAGTCTCATCCAGATGGTTGCTCGCAAGAAATTTCTCCAGGGCCTTGCAGTGGATGCAGGTGGGTTCATAGAAGATGACGACCAGCTTTTTCACTGGGATTGCAGCGGTCGGCGCTTGGCCTGGCAGCCCCGGCTGTCGAAGAACGACCTCCCAGAACATCCGGAATAACCGGTACGATTTGTCGAAATAGGGCTGGGCCGAGGCAAGGCCCTTGATGGTCAATTCCTTGGTGCCAACTTCCATCAGTCGCATCGATGCTGCCAGCAGATGCTTGCTGATGCACCACACTTCACCTTCAAAGGCGACGACAATCTGCTTGAGAAGTTCCTTGCGCATTTCCCGCACTTCGCGCAGCAGATCGTAGTAATGGGAATTGCCCGTCTTATTGGCGGTGAAAAAAAGATGTTCTTCAATGCTGATCAGGTTCATGATCCCGATCGCGAGATCCTCGTCTGAGGTAATATCAAGAGAATTCGTCTGGGTCGCCCTTTTCATGTTATCCACGAACGTCGCTACCGATTTCACTGTCGGTGGCACGGGACATTCATTTTGCCGGATGTCTTGCATTTGTCTGCTCCAAACGGTGACTGTCGCACATGGAACGTGAAGTCGTCGGTACGCCAACCCACCGACTCTGCTGACGCTATGGATGGTCACAAAGCCACCCAAGACGCAGCTGCGAACCATCACCGGCCCTGGAACCGTGCATCTGCATGCCGGATTCGAGGGCGGCAATGGCAATCTGGGCTCATTACGACTCGCCCAGCTTTTGCATGGGGGTCTCTACATGGTGCGACCACAGATCGGAATGAGCTCTGGTCAGATGGCCAAGAGAATTTGGCATCCCGGGCTGCACTAGATAGCGGCGGCCGAGCATCGTTGAGAAGGTATCTGCCGAGTCCGCATCGCGCACAATATTCTGCAGGTGGAGAACGCCTTCGATAATCATCCACCGCTATTGATACACCTGAATCCTTCCCTGAGATGGGGCCACATATTCGCTGTTGCGGCAAGCAGTGTCTTCTTGGATACAGCGGACAGCCGATCGCAGCCAAATCAAGTTGCGGCCTGTTACCCGGGTGGGCTGCGACACCACCGGCATGACGCCTTATAAGACGAGCGGCCCCGGAATGTACGCCAGGACACGGACCCACTCGCAGGCGTCCGATACTATGTCATCCTGAATTCTCTGGAAGCTGTCCGTGAACCCGCCCTCGCCGCCTCGTACTTCGTACACTCTACTGACCCAATTACAGTCATGAGCGACGCCCCGTACTCGAGTTTTCCGATGCAGCGCGATGGAACCTGTGATGTTCAGGGCTTCGACGCACTGGCAGAACTTGCGCTGGATCTGCGTTCATCGTGGAACCACGCGACCGATCCAGTGTGGCGTCGTTTGGATCCTGTGCTGTGGAAGCTCACGCACAATCCATGGGTCGTACTTCAAACCGTCTCGCGGGACAAGCTGCGAGAAGTGATGGCCGATGGCGCATTTCGCAAGAATGTTGAAGACCTTCTCGGCACTCGTCGCAATGCAGCCCAGAGCCCTGCGTGGTTTCAAAATACACATCCGCACGCCGCCCTCACTTCCGTAGCGTATTTCAGTATGGAGTTCATGCTGAGCGAAGCGTTGCCCATCTACTCTGGTGGTTTGGGTAATGTTGCCGGCGATCAATTGAAAGCCGCCAGCGATCTAGGGGTTCCCGTCGTTGGCGTGGGACTACTCTACGCCCAAGGCTACTTTCGCCAGCTGATCGACAAAGATGGCGCGCAACAGGCCCTCTATCCTTATAACGACCCTGGACAGTTACCGATCACGCCGCTGCGCCACGCGAATGGCGAGTGGCTGCGATTGGAGGTCGCGTTGCCCGGCTACTCGGTTTGGCTGCGGGCCTGGCAGGTTCAAGTGGGTCGGGTCAAGTTGTATCTATTGGACAGCAATGATGCCGCCAACTACCCCATCCATCGCGGCATCACTAGCGTGCTCTACGGCGGGAATCAAGAACTTCGGCTCAAACAGGAACTAATCTTAGGGATCGCCGGATGGCGACTGCTTCGTGCCCTGGGAATTCAGCCTGAGGTCTGTCATCTGAATGAAGGCCACGCGGCGTTTGCCGTCTTAGAGCGCGCCCGCCATTTCATGGAGGAAAACGCGCAACCGTTCGACGCTGCCCTCGCCGCCACGCGGGCCGGCAATCTTTTCACTACTCACACTGCTGTCGCGGCGGGATTTGATCAATTTTCACCGGCATTGATCGAGCAGTACCTTACCGCTTACGCAGAGCAGAAGCTCGGCATCCCTGTCGAAGACCTGCTGGCGCTCGGGCAAGCCGACCCGGGCGACCCATTGGAACCGTTCAACATGGCTTACTTGGCGATGCGCGGCAGTGGCGCGGTCAATGGGGTGAGTCGTCTGCACGGCGCTGTGAGCCGGCAACTCTTTGCGCCGCTCTTTTCGCGCTGGCCGCAGGCAGAAGTCCCGATTGGATCGGTAACGAACGGAATCCACACGCCAACCTGGGACTCCGCTGCCTCTGATGATCTATGGACGAAGGCCTGTGGCAAGAATCGTTGGCTTGGCACAATGGACGAACTGGAGAAAGACATTCGGGGAACCTCCGATTCAGAGCTCTGGCAACTGCGAACTTGCGCACGCCAGTTGCTGGTCGAATACGCCCGCGAACAGCTCTCCACGCAACTCGCAGCGTCTGGCGCATCATCCGAGGCCGTCAACGAAGCCAAACATCTGTTCGATCCCAAGGCGTTGACGCTCGGTTTCGCCCGCCGGTTTGCGACCTATAAGCGGCCGGATCTGCTGCTGCACGACCGCGCTCGACTCTTGCGTCTGTTGAGCAATCCGCAGCGACCCGTCCAACTCATCATCGCCGGAAAGGCACATCCGGCGGATCAGGCAGGTCAAGCGTTGATCCAAGAATGGATCCTCTTTATTCGCCAGCAGAGTGTCCGCGCCCATGTCATTTTCCTCAGCGACTACGACATGCTGCTGACCGGCCATTTGGTGCAGGGAGTGGATGTCTGGATCAACACGCCGCGGCGACCTTGGGAGGCCTGCGGCACGAGCGGAATGAAGGTGCTCGTCAATGGCGGCATCAACCTGTCGGAACTCGACGGCTGGTGGGCGGAGGCATTTACGCCGGACGTAGGATGGGCGCTGGGCGATGGACTGAATCATGGAGCAGACTTTGCGAGGGACGCAGTGGAAGCCGACGCACTCTACGGACTGCTCGAGCAGGCAGTCATTCCGGAGTTTTACGAGCGGTCAGACACCGGTATGCCAGTCGCGTGGATCAAGCGAATGCGTGAAAGCATGGCACGCCTGACGCCACAGTTTTCCGCCAATCGAACGGTACGCGAGTACACCGAGCTTCACTACCTTCCGGCAGCGATCGCGTATCGAACGCGGGCCGCCGACAAAGGTGCGCTCGGCCGGAAAATCGCCGAATGGCAACGTGCGCTTGATAAGAGCTGGCACACGTTGCGCTTTGGAAACCTTCGCGTGAACAGGAGGCCCGCTGGTTACGAGATTGAGGTCGAGCTCTTTCTGCACGGTATCGATCCGAATTCTATTCGTGTTCAAATGTACGCGAATGCCGTCGCCGATGTGCACTCCGTCAGGGCAATGACGCGAGTGCGAGCGGCCCCCGACCCCTCGAGCCCGGACATCTATGGCATAAGCCTATCCTCTTCACGTCCTATCGGCGACTACACGGCACGAGTCCTTCCGGCACATCCAAACGTGTCGACGCCACTTGAGTGCGCACGTATCGAATGGCAGCGCTGACCGCGTGTCGCGACGCGATCTGCAGAATTACATCGCCACGGCCCCGGAGCTTTCAGAAGTGCGCGCGGGATATGCGCTCTCGTTAGGCGCACAGGAGCGCTCGGGCGGCATAATTTTTCTCTGTTCAGCCGTCACGCTAGCAGCGTGCGATTCGAACTATGACCATGCGGACGAGTCTCAGCCGAGCCGCGTTATCGGTTTGTCTGGACCGAGTCATCGCACCGGCGATGTCTGGCATGTCTGGGTTGCGAGGCTCGTATCGGGCCATTCGGATGAAAACATTCAATGACTAGGCCCAACCGGCGAACTGCCAAGGTGGACGGACGCTGCGGAAAAGCGACTCGGCTGCTTGATCAAGGAACGCACCGAACCGATTCTGTTGATGATGTTTAATGCGGGTATGCAAGATTGCGAGTTTGAGTTCCCCGTTTCATTTCCGAACTCGAATTGGTGGCTGGCCTTTGACACTGCTCTGGGCACAACGCAGGAGGACAATGTCGCCGGCAAAGATAAACCGGGGGACTCTACGACATCCCATCTGCTCCGCGCGAGCGCCAGTGTCATCTGGGTGCGGAGCCGCCGCTAATCGGGTTGGGTGTGTGCGACACCGAACGGATTTTGGTCTCGGAATTGCGGTACACAGAGATTCAATGTCGATGTCCGGTAATTCAACCCACGGCGCAATCTATGGTGACCCTATCAATCGGTGATGCCGCGACTGCGGAAGATGAGTTTCAGCGCGACGCTGCATGGCGTCATGAGCGAGTAGCCCTGGCAGCCTATTATCTTGCCGAAAAGCGCGGATTCGAACCCGGCCATGAGACAGCGGATTGGTCACTCGCAGAAGTGAAGACCGATGCCATCGATCGAGGCGAATAGCGGTTAAATCGCGAGAACAACTATGGGGCGCTTGCGTGAGTGCAAAATCCCGGCGGCGTCGGAAACCACAGCCCGGAACTTGCTGGACAATCGACCTCACAGTCCTTACCGGCTCATCACGCCCACCGGGGGAGCATCCATGTGTATGTCCGCATAAGCATTCCAGAGCGCAATGACAGGGACAGTCGGATGGCCGGACTCGTACGCCAGGATGCTGATGGATGCCGGACCCAATGCGAGATGTTGCGCCTCCTCTACCGCAAGTTCAACCCCTCGCGCGGCAAGTGCTGCACCAAATTGTCCGTGCGAAAACAGCGCGACATTACCCGATAACGCGCGCAGACGATCAAGCAACCGGTCTGCGCGACTTTCGATGTTGGCGGGAGATTCACCGTTAGGACAGCCATCACGCCACACATTCCAACCGGGAATGTCGGCGGAGAGCTTGCCTTCGTAGTCACCGTAGTTCCATTCCACGAGCTCCGGTTCGATTTGCGCCTCCGCACCAAAACCGGCCAACTCACAGGTTCTCCGAGCGCGCCGCAACGGACTGGTCAGTATTCGCGCGAACGAGATCGTATGCAATCGCGGCGCTAGTGCGCGCGCTTCATCCTCCCCATGCGCCGTCAACTCCAGGTCCGTGAGTCCCGTATGTTGACCCGTGATCGACCATGCAGTTTCTCCGTGCCGCACCAAAAACAGCCTAGGCGACCCGCTCAATGCAGTTCCATCTCCATGTTCCCGACATCGATCAGTGCCTGGCAGTTCATCGACAACTAGCTGGCTTTCTTCAAGGTCTTCCGCTCCATGGACACATCCCATTGCCACTCGCGAATCTCGGGCATGTCTTGACCATGCTTGTTGATGTAATGCTTGTGCTCGATGAGTTTGTCTTGAAGCTTCTGCTTCAGATATGCCCCCGCCTTGCTCAACCCGGGCACCCGGTCGATCACATCCATGACCAGGTGGAATCTGTCGAGATCGTTCTGCACCCGCATATCGAATGGCGTGGTGATCGTGCCTTCTTCCTTGTAGCCTCGGACATGCAAATTGCGATTCGTTCGTCGGTAAGTCAACCGGTGCACCAGCCACGGGTATCCGTGGAAGCCAAAGATGATGTGCTTATCCTGGGTGAATAGGGAATCGTAGTCGCTTTCACTCAATCCATGTGGATGCTCACTAGCGGACTGCAGCTTCATCAGATCAACGATATTGACCACACGAACTTTCAGCTCAGGCAGGTGCTCGCGGAGAATCGATACCGCGGCCAATATCTCGAGCGTCGGTGTATCGCCGCAACTGGCCATGACCACGTCGGGCTCGCTGCCTTGGTCATTGCTCGCCCATTGCCAGATGCCAATGCCTTCCGTGCAATGGATGACAGCTGCGTCCATGCTGAGCCATTGCGGAAGCGCGTGTTTACCCGCCACCACAACGTTCACGTAATTGCGACTTCGCAGGCAATGATCGACGACCGACAATAGACAGTTCGCATCAGGCGGCAGGTACACCCTGACGATGTCCGCTTTCTTGTTGATGACGTGATCAAGAAAGCCGGGATCTTGATGTGTGAAGCCGTTATGATCCTGCTGCCAGACGTGGGACGCGAGAAGATAATTGAGCGAGGAAATCTCCCGTCGCCACGGCAGTTCCAAGCAGACCTTCAGCCATTTCGCATGCTGGCTGAACATCGAATCGATGATACGGATGAAGGCCTCGTAGCTATTGAACAACCCGTGCCGCCCGGTGAGCAGGTACCCCTCGAGCCAGCCCTCGCACTGGTGTTCGCTCAGCATCGAATCCAGCACCTGCCCCTGCGGCGCGAGAAATTCGTCAGTGTTGAGTTTCCGTGCATCCCATTGACGATTGGTGACTTCGAAGACAGCCCCGAGCAGGTTCGAAACGGTTTCATCGGGTCCGAATATTCGGAAGTTGCGGTCGCTTTGGTTCAACTTCGACACGTCTCGCAAAAATCTACCCAGCACTTCCGTGTCGCACGCTTTTAATGCACCGGGGATGGAAACCTTTAGTGCGTGATCATGGAAATCTGGCATTTTGAGATCGTGCAGCAGCAAACCGCCGTTCGCGTGTGGATTCGCGCCCATACGTCGATCGCCCGTTGGGGCAAGCTCCTTGAGCTCCGGGACGAGCTGTCCGCTTGCATCGAACAGCTCCTCCGGCTTGTAGCTCTTCATCCAGGATTCGAGCAGCGGAACGTGGTCCAGATGATCCGGATCCACGAGCATCGGTACCTGGTGCGCACGAAATGTGCCCTCGATCTGCAAGCCATCGACGACTTTGGGTCCGGTCCAACCCTTGGGCGATCGCATCACAATCATCGGCCAACGCTGCCGCGCCGGTTCGTCTCGATCCCGGGCCATGTCCTGGATCCGGGTTATTTCCTCGATCGCGGACTCCATCGCGGCCGCCATGAGTTCATGCATGGTGTCCGGATCATCTCCCTCAACGAACAGCGGCGCCCAGCCGCAGCCGCGCAAGAATTGCTCCAACTCATCACCCTCGATGCGTGCGAAGATCGTGGGATTGCTGATTTTGTAGCCATTCAAGTGCAGAATTGGTAATACTGCACCATCGGTTACGGGATCCAAGAACTTATTGGACTGCCATGCGGTGGCCAAGGGCCCGGTTTCCGCCTCGCCATCGCCGATGACACAAGCGACAATCAGTCCCGGGTTGTCAAAGGCGGCCCCGAATGCATGACTCAAGGAATACCCCAATTCGCCGCCTTCGTGGATCGAACCAGGGGTGGTCGGTGCAACGTGGCTTGAAATGCCACCGGGAAATGAGAATTGTTTGAACAACTCCTTGAGTCCCGCCTCATCTTGGGTGACATTCGGGTACACATCGCTCCAAGTTCCCTCGAGATACACGTTGCCAACGATCGCTGGGCCGCCGTGTCCAGGACCGGCGACATAAAACATGTTGAGGTCATACTTGTTGATGACTCGATTCAAGTGGACATAGATGAAATTCTGTCCCGGCGTCGTGCCCCAGTGACTCACCACCAACGGTTTGACGTCGGAGATGGTAAGGGGTCGCTTCAACAAGGGATTGTCATAGAGATAAATCTGCCCGACGGATACGTAGTTGGCGGCCCGCCAATAGGCATTGATCTTGCGCAGCATGTCGGGGGTCAACGTTGAGGTTGTCATGGTTAAATCATTCCGGTTTCGAGCGCTTGCACTTTTGCCAACCGACGTCGGTGTCGGGCAGCGCCGCTAAAGCGAGCACGTAGAAAGGTTTCGATCAATTCCGCAGCAAGTGCCGACCCGATCACCTTTCCTCCTAGGCAAAACACATTCATATCGTCATCTTCGACGCCCTGATGCGCAGAGAACACATCATGGATCAGACCAGCCCGTACGCCGGGAATCTTGTTCGCGGCGACGGATGCACCGACGCCACTGCCACAAAGCGCCACCGCGCGGTCGATGCGCCCCGCTGCAACAGCTCGCGCCAAGGGAATAACGAAGTCTGGATAGTCATCATCAAGGGTCAATTCGTATGCACCGAAGTCCTCGATGTCGAAACCGGCAGCGCGCAACGATGCGATCAACTCGGTTTTTAACGCAAAGCCGCCGTGGTCTGAGGCGATTCCTACTCGCAGCATTCAGGCCACCGCCGGATGTTGGGCACCGTCGGTCGCAAGCGGAACCGCCCGGATGATGGCATTGAAGTCTTCGGCTTTCAGACTCGCGCCCCCTATGAGGGCGCCGCCGACTTCCAGTACGGAAAGAAACTCATGTGCATTGGCCGGATTGACAGAACCGCCATAGAGAATTCGGATTTGCTTGCCTGGAGCGCCGAAGCGCCCGACAAGACACTGCCGGATGTGGACGTGCATCTCCACCACCTGTTTGAGCGTGGGCGTGTCGCCGGTTCCGATGGCCCAGAGCGGTTCGTACCCAATCGCATTGACGGCCATGTCGAAACCGTCTGGTACGCTTCCGGCAATCTGATTGGTGCATACAGCCAGCGCTTGGCCAGCGCGCCGCTGCGCTTGCGTTTCACCAACGCATATAATCGTGAGAAGACCGCCGATGCGCGCGGCTTTAGCTTTGGCGGCCACCATGGAGTCGGTTTCGCCGTGATGTTGGCGCCGCTCTGAGTGTCCGACGATAACCCAGGTCGCACCTGCATCTAGAAGCATTTGCGCACTGACATCTCCCGTGTGCGCACCTGAGACCGCGGCGTCGCAGTTCTGTCCACCGATGGCGATACGCCCTCTCGCCGCCATCGAGGCGCGCGCTATCAACGTCGCCGGAGGACAAATCAACACGTCAGCCTCCGGCTGCATTGCTTGAACCGCTGCCGCAATGGCCTCGATCTCGCCCAATTGCAGCGAAGTGCCGTGCATCTTCCAGTTTCCAGCGATCAAGCGATTGATTGTCGTTTATCCTTACTGGATGAAGACGAATGGGGCAGAGATGAAGGTGACCGCTGTCAGACGGATCTACCGATTTTGCCCGAGGTTCGCTGTGTTGTCTGTTCGCTGGCAAACAGTCTGGTATCGATGCCAGCTCCCATTACTCAGCCCGATCCCTCACCACGGGCGCGAGCGATATCGGCAAACTGGGCCCTGAGACCCACGTCTTTTGTGAGTTCCTCCAGATCCAAGGGGAGCTTACGTTGCCAATTGGGGTATTCTCGGTCGGTACCTGGGACTTTGACCGGATCTGACATCCCAAGTAGATCGTCGAGTTGCAACGTAATTATCGCTGTGTTCGAACGTGCGATATACAAATGCGTCGCGCGCACAAGTTCCGGTGTGTAAGGTTCTTGCGCCGAGACTGGGTGGAGGGGTTGCAATTGCTGTTCTTTGAGCGCTGCCAGCAACCCAGCTTTGTCCCGTCCGCGATCGCGATAGGCTGCGTGATCACTATCAAGATTCGAATATAGCTTGAGCCTGCGGCGCAATTCGATGTCTTGATTCTCCCAAAACCCACGCAAGGTCGGCGTGTCGTGAGTCGTGACCGTCCCCAGAGCGCGACGCGCCAGTTCCTGAGGGCGCCGGAATTGGCCGTCACCTCCCTTCTCGAACAACAGCACTTTATACTCGTACAAGCCATAGTCGGGTATGGCGCGACGAATCGCATCCGGTACAACACCCAAGTCCTCGCCGACGACCAAACACGCGTTCCGTACACTCTCGAGCGCGACGACTGCGAGAAGTGCCTGCAAGGGATAGTGAACATAAACTCCTTCGGTAGGGGAATGCCCTGCCGTCATCCACCACAGACGATAGAGCGACATCACGTGATCCAGCCGGAGCGCTCCATAGTAGCGAACGTTCGTACGAATACGATCGATAAAAGCTGAAAGAGCGCGAGATTGCATCACGTTCGGGTCTGGAGGCGGTATGCCCCACCCCTGGCCCGCGGCTGCGAGAGAGTCAGGTGGGGCGCCAATTTCTGCGCCCATGCAATACCCCGCACGATCCGCCCAAGTCTCAGAGCCGGACGGATGTGGACCGACTGCACAATCTCCATATATCCCGATCGGCATACCGAGCGCCGACGCCAACACTTTCACGCTTTGCAGTTGTTCATGTGCCAACCACTGGAGATAAGCGAAAAACGAGACTTCTTGAGAATGCGTCGCCGCGAATTCGAGCACGGCGCTACCATTCGGATCCCGAAATTCCGCGGGCCAGCTCAACCAGCCCGAAGGCGTGTGCAATGTCGAGCAAAAGTGTTGATCCAACACGTCGAACCTCGCGTGCGATTGCAATGAGGCGCCGCCCAAAGTCACAAATTCCTGAAATAGAGATGCGCGTTGTGTGCCAACCGCAATGTGCCTCTTGCTGAAGTCGATGAACAACAACTTGAGGACCTCCAGTTTTGCAGCAGCAACGCCTTCGTACTGCACCAGGGGCGCCCAACGCAATTGACTTAAACGAGCTTGAAATCCCGACTCGGCAACGCCCGCAATGGCAGCACTGCACTCGAGATATTCGGGCACGCCAGTTACGGCAATATAGAGAATGTTCAAAAAGAGGCGACTCGAGGGACTGTATGGGCTCGACCGCGAGGGATCCGACGGCGCAAGGGCGTGAAGGGGATTCAGTCCGATGAAACTCGCCCCTAGGGGGGCGAGCCATCGAATCAAGTGCTCCAGGTCGGCGAAGTCCCCGATACCCCAGTTACCGCGGGAGCGAATTGCATAGAGTTGAAGTGCAACTCCCCAAAGGCGTTTTCCAGCAACGATTGCGGGTGGCTCGTAACAAATGGCGGGCGAGACGATTATGCAGCTTCCGGCGGTCTGAGTAGCTAAGGTGATCTGCAGGTTGTGATAGCCCGGCGGCAAATCCAACGGCAGCTCGAATGAGCGGCGTGAAATCAACGATCCGTCCCAATCGAACCGCGCCATTTCTGGACATCCGGCGATCGGAACAAGCCCTTGGCTGGTATCCCCGTTCTCTTCCTTTAGTGTCCAGTGAATTTCGCCGGCGAATGGCGAAGCAATGTTCAACTCGATCCGCACAGGACGGCTGTGCGCCGTCGCGATGCTCGGTGCCATGGTTCTCCACTCTAAAGCGTCGAGCCGGCGGCACTCCCCCTCAATAGCGCTCTCCTGATCCAGAGAGAACCCCATCGCTTGCAAGATCCGCGCCTTAGACTCAAGGGTGAAGGAAACCCAAGACCCACAGTAGTCGTGGTAGCCGTCACCGATCCCTAAGCGTCGAGAAAGCGAGTCGATCAATCTAGGATTCACGACGCTCAGACACGCTTTTGCTCTCGTCTCGACCTCAGGCGCCTTGCACTGAGGCCCACTTCGGCGAGCCGCGGACGTGTTTCATCACGTGATACACCGTTCCGGGATCGTGATTTACAGAAGTATGGTCGATCATGACTGTCTTGACATTGGGCCGCTTAGATTTATCAATGAGGGTTGGTGAGTGTCGGCTTAACGCAGCGCAGCCGGAAACGCCTCCGGTAGGAGCCGAGCCTTGAAAGGGTGCCACACATTTTCGACGCGATCCGTCTGCTAGCGCACATGCCAAAACAGACGGCTTAAACCTAGTCGCGTCACCGATGTTTCGTGGGGGCTCATATGAGAAACCCCGCTGTCTCTCGTAGGGCTACCAGTGATCCACGCACATCGCTACGTCGACAAATAATTTCGCGAATCGGATAGTTTCACCGACGAATTCATTTATTAGCGTGTCTTTAACGTCGGCGCCGTTCCTCGGCGGATGAGAAAATGGATCTTGGAACAATTCAGTAGTTTTTATGGGCGGCAAAAAGCCGCCCTTTGATGGCCTCGTTCATGACATTTACCGCGACGACCTCGAAATCGACGCTACGTCGCCAACTTCGGGGGCAACAAGCGGTCGTACTCTTTTTTGACAACTGCGTAGCACTCGCAGCTTCGCCGCTCTAAACCCTTTCGATCAAGCACCGTGATGTGCCCGCGCGCGTATTTAATGAGGCCGGCTTTCTGCAAGTTGAGCGCACCCTCCGTCACGCCCTCGCGACGTACGCCCAACATATTGGCAATTAGTTCCTGCGTCATCACTAGCTCGTTACCCTGCAGCCGGTCGAGACTCAGCAATAACCAACGACAGAGTTGCTTATCTAATGAATGATGGCGGTTGCAAACCGCCGTCTGCGACATCTGCGTAATCAGCGCCTGGGTGTATCGCAGCAAAAGATGTAGGACTGGACCTGCGCGGTCGAACTCATCCTTCATTATTCTTGCTGAGAGACGGTAACCCTTGCCGGCACTCTGGACCACCCCACGGCTCGGAGTCGATCCGCCGCCCATGAAAAGTGAAACGCCAACGAGGCCTTCATTACCGACGACCGCGATCTCCGCCGAGGCTCCGTCTTCCATGACATACAGCAGCGAGACAATGGATGTGGTCGGAAAATAAACGTGCCGAAGGGTGGCGCCCGCCTCATACATCACTTCCCCAAGTGGCATGTCGATCCATTCTAACTGTGGAAACCACCGTTTTTGTTCCGCTTTCGGAAGCTGCGCCAGCAAGTGATTTTGCACAGGTGATGGGATAGCGTGATCCACTGAGTGATCCCTAGTTTGGCCGGAATAGGAATGCTTGCTGACAACGGGAAAGGGCTCGTTGTCGAGCCGTCCAGCAAGAATGGTATGTGTTGTACCGTACACTGCACATGGAGATCGTGCAACTTAAGCTCTCAGGCAGAACAACATCCAGAGCTCTCAATCCATAACTATTGATCTTATTGGGGTTCCTGCGGCACGTCTGTACGCTACCGAGCGCGATCTATATCGTGCGACCCAGCTCAAACACTCGAGTCTTGAAATACTCGGGGCGGCCAGCAAGCTCTCTCATCCACGGCTTGGACGCCACCAGCAGCCGGATTTCTTCGTAAAGGTCTGGCGTCAAGCATCTTCGGCGACCTCAAGCCTCAGAACCTTGCTTTGTGTCTCACCGTACAGTAGCGCGGCCATATGTGGCTCATAGTATCTACATTCCGAAAAGGAGCTTTCACGTGAGCGATGCTTATAACGCAATTGTCTGGGTCAATCACGCAGAGGCAAAGGTGTATCGGTTTTGTGGCGATGAGGACGTCGAGGCGGATTTGCATTCCCACACCTCATTGCAGCGGTTGCATCATAGCCGGACAGGATGGGAAGCCGGCGGCAATCCGCCAGACGACACCGAATTCTTTGGACGCATCAACCGAGCTCTCGAGCATGCTGACAGGACAGTCATAACAGGCCCGGGGAATGCAAAATCCGCTTTAAAAGCGTATCTCGACCGTGCACGACCGAATGTCGACTCCCGTGTGTTGGTAGTGGAGACAGCAGATGATCACCGCAATACATTACTTGCCGTGGGTCGTAAATGCTTCGGTAGCACTCCACGCATTGTTTCAGACTCAGAAAGGCCTCACGTGTAGCCCTAGGTCAATCGAGACGCCGCAAAAATGACATGACGCAGATCGCGCATTCTCAAAAGTGCTCGGGAAGTCTTGCGAAGTTCCCTTCGGCCGGTGGAAAAATCCGCGCCGAACCCACGAAGTCTTTTTAGACGCGGCCCGATCACCAGGCATTGCGCCGATTTAATTGGCACGATGCGATGTTTCGAATGAGGTCGCCGCTTTTGTGAATGCCCGAACGGTCAAGTGTCCGTCCACTCGCGACACGAGATGTAGCTTGGTAAATCCACAACACTCAAGTAGCCGGCGCGCGAGCGCTGCTAGGCGCTCATGCCTCAGTTGGCGGCATTGAGCGCCGCATCTGCGACCGTGGGCCAGATCGCTGACCCTAAAGTTGCCCGCGGTCTTAGCTCCGCGGAGGCACAAACTCGCCTCAAGAAGGTGGGACCCAACTCGATGCCAGACACGACGTTGCATCCTTTGCGAATGGCGTTCGTGAAATTCTGGGCCCCCGTTCCCTGGATGCTGGAGGCGGCGATCGCGCTGGAATTGATTCTCGGCAAGTACGTGGAAGCGGCGATCATTGCGCTACTGCTGGTTTTCAACGCACTTCTCGGCTTCTTCCAAGAGAGCCGCGCGCAGGCGACGCTCGCTGCCCTCAAATCCCGCCTGGCCATGAATGCCTCCGTTCGACGCGACCACGTGTGGAAAACGGTGCCGGCAGTCAATCTCGTCCCAGGAGACGTGGTGAAGCTCTCTTTAGGCGCCGTTGTAGCGGCCGACGTTCGCATCTTCACAGGGGAAGTACTGCTCGATCAATCAATGCTGACCGGGGAATCAGTGCCGATCGAGGCAGGTGCGGGCGTACAAACCTTTGCGGGAGCCCTGGTTCGACGGGGCGAAGCAGTCGCGGAAGTGACAGCCACCGGCGCGCGGACCAAGTTTGGCCGCACGGCGGAACTGGTGCGCAGCGCCCACATTGAAAGCTCACAGGAAATCGCGGTTTTCCGTGTCGTACGAAACCTGGCCGCCTGCAATGGGGTCATCATTCTCTTAATGGTAGGCTACGCCGCTTTTCTGAAAATGCCGGTCGTGGAAATCATTCCGTTGGCACTGACAGGCATTCTCGCGTCCATCCCGGTTGCGTTGCCCGCGACTTTCACCCTCGCCTCTGCGCTCGGCGCACGCGCGCTCGCAAAGCTCGGCGTTCTCCCCACGCGACTTTCCGCTGTCGATGAAGCGGCCTCGATGGACGTGCTGTGTGCCGATAAGACCGGCACGCTGACGCAAAACGAATTAACCGTGACGAGCGTTCACCCATTCGCAGGGTTCGATGAAGCGCATGTGCTCGCGCTCGCCGCGCTGGCGAGCTCCGAGGGGGGTGAGGATCCGGTCGATGCCGCCATTCGAACGGCAGCCGCGGCTAAAAAGATCTCGGAGACGGTGCATCTGATTGCCTTTACACCGTTTGATCCCGCAAACAAACGTTCCGAGGCCACCTTTTCAGACACCACAGGAGCCCCGCAGCGCGTCTCCAAGGGAGCCTATTCGGCGATAGTCGGCCTTGCGCCCCTCGAGGCCAGCGCTGCCAGTGCCGCACAGGACCTCGAAGGCAAGGGCTATCGAGTTCTCGCGGTCGCAGCCGGATCACCAAAGTCGCTTAGAATGGTCGGGCTCATCGCCTTGAGCGATCCCGCCCGGTCTGATTCTGCCGGCCTCGTGACCGCGCTACTGGCATTGGGCGTACGCACCATCATGGTCACCGGCGATGCACCGGCAACTGCTGAGATCGTGGCTCGTACCGTCGGGCTCAAGGGAGGCGTGGCGCCACCCGGCATTGCTGCACACGTACCCCCGGAACAATTCTCGGTCTACGCGGGAGTCTCACCCGAGGACAAGTACAAACTTGTCAAGGCTTTACAGATGAGCAAACACATCGTAGGGATGTGTGGCGATGGCGCGAACGATGCACCTGCCTTGAGGCAAGCTCAAATCGGCATCGCCGTCTCTACCGCCACGGATGTGGCGAAATCCGCGGCCGGAATGGTGCTCACCAAGCAGGGACTTGAGGGAATCGTGGCGGCCGTCCAAGAAGGCCGTCTGACCTTCCAGCGCATCCTCACCTATACGTTGAATTCCATTACAAAAAAGATCGTGCAGGTGTTGTTCTTGGGTGTGGCCTTGATCATGACCGGACACGCCATTCTCACACCCATGCTGATGGTCATCATCATGATAACCGGCGACTTTCTCGGGATGTCATTGACTACCGATCGCGTCCGGCCCTCGCCGAGCCCGAATGCGTGGAGAATACGCAGCCTCACCATTGCAGGTGCGCTGATGGGAATCGGGGAGTTAATGTTCTGTACGGCATTCCTCGCTTTTGGCAAGTACGCCTTGAAAATGGATTTGAATACCCTGAGGACCCTCGCGTTCGTGCTCATTGTCTTTGGCAATCAGGCCACGACGTACAACAACCGTGAGCGTCGTCATCTGTGGGCATCGCGTCCGAGTAAGTGGGTACTCTCGTCCTCAGGCGCAGATATTTTGATTGCGACCACCTTATCGGTGGTGGGAATAGCGATGAGCCCGCTGTCGATTTTGAGGCTGGTAAGTGCACTGGCAGGTGCGGCGGCGTTCGCCATCTTATTCGATTTCATTAAGGTGCCGGCTTTTCGTCGCTTGGGCATAACCTAGACGTGGGGCGCAACGTCCTCGGTCGCCGTGGACTTGGCATCCATCCGTGCGCTGTTTGCGTTGCGTTGCCGGTAGGGGATTTTGTCGATGGGTCGAAAACAGACCCCGAGACCGGATCGAGAGCGTTGGACGCATTCGGATGTCACGGTAAAATTGTGGGGAATCAGCCGGTCGGACGCATGACGAACGGCCTTCCCGCCGGCTATCACCCTTCCGACGCGTCACGCCCCTGTCTTGACTATCGTAAATCGATAAAGTGTTGTGGTAGCCCAAGATTCTCAATGAGCTCTTCAACGTTTTCAGGCCTCACGAGCAGCATCGGATGGTCTTTTAACGTAGGCGACACTCCGAATAGGCCCTCCCGTATCCAAAATGTCAGCTGATCACCGCGCTCAAGATCGTTAACTTTCTTACCCTGCCGATCTATAACGACCTGACCATCCTTGCCCATCAGAAAGGCTATTGTACTTATCGGCATACCCGCGATATCCAGCACGTTCACTTGGACTAAATCGTGATTCACTTGGGAAACCGTTCCTCTAAACTCCGCAAACTCGATACCGCGTTTCACGGCAATACCCCGGCAAGCCGCCGCGGCGGTCGGATACGACTTCAAGAAGTCAGGACTCCATTGAATCGTAGCGCAGGTGCGTGCCAGTGAACGAGGCGCAGCCGTGGCCCGTTCACCGGTAACCAGGCATACAGTCGTGACGGTGCACATTAGAGCGACTATGAATAACTTCATATTGAAAATACGACCGATGGTGAGCGAATCTCAGACATACGTCTGTAGAAACGGTGGCGATGAGAGAGAAAGCATTTGAAGTTATCAGCGGCACACAAGGGCGCTTCGCCGATGCACTACGCGGCGATGATAAGCTGATTGGCGACGTGCTGTACTCCGGGAGAATTCCAGGCCGCCGTACAGGCAGAATCCAGTTGCCACCAACTCGTGACAGTGCCGCTAAGCGTCACATCGGGGCCTCGAACGGTGACCGATATATCTTGACCGTCAGCATCGTAATGACGCTCCAGCGCCGCCTCAATGTCTAACCTGATCTCAGTTGACTGCTGTGATTTAGCTTTGATCGCAAGCAGATCGCTGACGCCTTTCACGCCACACAAATGACGGACAGATTCTACGGCATTCCTCCGTTGATAATCCCAGTCGAGTTTGCCGGATAGGGTGATCCAGCCGTTCTCGACTATGACCTTCACCGAATCCTTGGGCATATAGGTTACCCAGCGCAAAGTTTCTTCTGCCGTTCGTGCTATATCAATATCCGCCCGCGCGTCCCCACCCGCCAGGGTGACGTCGATATTGATCGTCATCGCCCTAACCCCGCCA
>Ga0182030_10008389_pt1 | contig 21398 bp, 19 predicted proteins | sample 812S3MmetaG_FD_121299 | JGI IMG/M metagenome (GOLD analysis project Ga0182030, IMG submission 121299) | Permafrost microbial communities from Stordalen Mire, Sweden - 812S3M metaG (Illumina Assembly) | ecosystem: Environmental > Terrestrial > Soil > Wetlands > Permafrost | place: Sweden...
AGGACGAACCCGAAAGTTCTTCCACGCCGATCACCCCAACCGCGCACCACTGATTTCTCATGGAAATTCCCTACACAGTTCAGATCCGGCCGGACACCGGCCTTTACAACGCCAAGCTCGGCATCTGGTTGTTTCTGGCGTCGGAAGTGATGCTCTTCGGCGGGCTTTTCTCCGCCTATATTTTGCTGCGCGTCGGCGCGGATCCGGGCATGTGGCCGCACGGCTGGCTCAACGTCACACTCGGCACCGTCAATACGCTGCTGCTCGCGCTTTCGGCCATCACCACGCTGCTCGCCTGGGCCGCGTGCAAAGTTCGCGACTTCGGCAAGTTTAAATTTTTCCACGCCTGCACCATTTTGCTGGCGCTGACGTTCCTGGGAATCAAATCCTACGAATATCGTGACAAGCTGATTCATTACGAAGTCCAGTTGACCAACGGTAAATTCGCCGACGGCCATCTCGTGGAAAAATCCGCCGACTTCGACCTCGCGAAAAAAACCGGCGCGGTCACGCTGCACGGCCGCATCGTCGAGGACGAAAAGGAACTGATGGATTTGCGCGCAACGCCGGTCGAGAAGCCCGCAGAAATCACCGTTGCCGCCGCCGACATCAAGAAGATGGAAAATTACGGCCCGAAACATAACACCTTCACCGCGATTTATTTCACGCTGACCGGCCTGCACGCGCTGCACATCCTCGGCGGCACGATCGTCATTTTTTACTTCTGGGCCTTCGGCGGCGCGATGTGGAAAACCGATCCCGAACGCTTCACCAACCGCATCGAGGTTTCCGGCCTGTTCTGGCATTTCGTGGACTTGGTCTGGATTTTTCTGTTTCCTGTGCTTTATTTAACCTGATGATTGTTATGAGTGAATCCGAAAAGCCCGTTTGCCTGAAAAGTTACCTCCGCCTCTGCGCGGTCGTGTTTCTCGTCGTCGTCTGCACGACCTCGGCGATGATCGCCACGTCCTTCTCGCATATCGGCGAAGGCTGGACGCTGAAGGTCGCGCTCATCCTCGCCATCGCGGTGGTGAACGCGTTTCTGGTCGCCGGTTACCTGATGCACCTGCTGTCCGAGAAAAAGCTCATCTACACCGTGCTGGTCTTCACCGTGTTCTTTGTCATCGGCCTGATGGGCCTGACCGTCTGGGCCACGAACGGATTTCCGCCCGGCACCGCGACTCACTAAAACCCTTATGTCACTCAAAGCCGTTCATCTCATTTTTGTGACGCTGCTCACCGCGCTGTCGTTCGGGTTCGCGGCGTGGGCGTTTCAAGCGGGCAGCGTGCTTTGGGGCGCGGCGGGAATCATCGCCGGCATTTTGGTGATCGTTTACGGGGTTTATTTTTTGAAGAAACTGAAAAACGTCGGCTACCTGTGAAGCCACTTCGCACCATTTTATTTCTCGCGCTCGCCGCGTTTGCACCGGTGAAAACTTTCGCCTGCGCGGCGTGCTACGGCGGCAACATTGATTCGCCGATGGCCGACGGCATGAACTGGGCCATCCTCACGCTCGGTGCCATCGTCGCGACGGTGCTGGGCGCGTTCCTGACCTTTTTGATTTACGCCATCCGCAAAAGCGCGGCGCTTACCGCAGCGGCTGAACAAAAGAATTCTCCCGAAGCTCAAAAAGTATGAAAGATTGGTTTGCTCACAACGTCCTCGGCCTGCCTGAACTCGCCTCGGCCAATGGCCAGGCCGTGGACGACCTCATGGTTTATCTTCACTGGCTGATGCTGGCGCTCTTCGTTGGCTGGATCATTTATTTCGGCTATGTGCTCTGGCGGTTCAACGCCGCGCGCCATCCCAAGGCCGATTACACCGGCTCCACGAGCCACCTGCCCAAATATTCTGAAGTCGGCGTGGTGCTGATCGAGGCGGTCCTGCTCATCGGCATCGCCATTCCGCTCTGGGCGAAAAATGTGCGGCAATTCCCGAAGCCCGAGGATTCCACCGTCGTGCAAATCATGGCGCAGCAGTTCGCGTGGAACGCCCGCTATCCCGGCCTCGATGGAAAATTCGGCCGGCAGGACATGAAACTCATCACCAGCGACAACGTCTTTGGCGTGGATCCCGCCGATGCCGCCGGCAAGGACGACGTGCAGGTGCTGAACGAAATCCACGTCGCCGTCAACAAACCCGTGCTGATTTATTTGAGCTCCAAGGACGTGATTCATTCGCTGAAGCTCGTCGCCATGCGCATCACGCAGGACGCGATTCCCGGCCTGCGCATTCCCGTGACGTTCACGCCCACAAAAATCGGCCGCTACCAGATTGAATGCGCGCAGCTCTGCGGCAACGGACACGCCGCGATGTCCGGCGGCTTTGTTGTTGTGCAAAGCCAGGCCGACTTTGACGCGTGGCTGAAATCCAAGTCCGGCTCCGCCACGCCCGCGAGCTTTGAATAGTCGGCCGGCGGATTTTCCTCGCAAAATGGATTGATGCCGGATCGCCGGACGTTTGCCGGAGTTCCCGCCGGGGAATCTTCTGCGGTTGCCAAGTCGTCTGGTGAAGTGCGCGGCTGCGTCCGTGCTTTCCGGCAGAACCGTGTCAAGATGCACCCAAGGATAAAATGTCTTAAGATAAATGTCTTGACATGTAAGACATATATGCTAACCTTTCCCGCTGATACAAGTCAGGCGAGACTCAATCAGCCGGGTTTTCTGAGTGGTGCCAATTGAAGGCGAGGTGAGGTGACTGCGATATGAAGCTAAACCGCATGAAGCAAAAAACCACACCGGCAGCGGCTCGTCCACGCCCTGCGCCAATGCCCCGGCCCGCCACCGACTCGGTTGCCTTGCGGCAGGCGGCGGAGGCTCAACTGGAAAAAACCCCGGCGGCCAGCCTGCCGCCGACCCAACCCGACCCACAGCGGCTGCGACACGAACTGGACGTCCACCAGATCGAACTGGAGATGCAAAACGAAGCGCTGCGCGCCGCCCATGCCGAAGTCGCCGCCGCGCTGGAACGCTACACCGACCATTTCGATTTCGCGCCCGTGGGCTATTTCAATCTGACGGCCGATGGCACCATCCGGGTGGCGAACCTCACTGGAGCCAAGCAGGTGGGCATCGAACGCGCCCGGTTGCTGGGCCGGCGCTTCGGGTTGCTGGTGGCCGAATCCCATCGGTGCGCGGTGGCCGATTTTCTCGCACGGGTTTTTGCGACCGGGGAAAAACAGTCGTGCGAGATTGTGCTGGAACCAGCGGGCCAGCCGCCGCTGACCGGCCACTTGGATGCCAGACTTTCGCCCGACGGTCAGGATTGCCGCGCCGTGCTGGTGGACATCACGGAGCGCAAACGGATGGAGGAGCAGCTTCGCCAGTCACAGAAAATGGATGCCATCGGCCAGTTGGCCGGCGGCGTGGCGCACGACCTGAACAATATTCTCGCCGCCATCATTCTGGAAACGGACTTGGCCGACAAGGTGGAACAACTGCCGGAAGAGGTTTTGGCCGGATTAAAACAGATTCACGCAGATGCCGAACGCGCCGCCAACCTTACCCGCCAGTTGCTGCTGTTCAGCCGCCGGCAGGTGCTCCAGATGCAGGTGCTGGATTTGAATGACACCGTCACCAGCCTGGTCAAGATGCTCCAGCGCATCATTGGTGAAGACGTGCGGTTGGAACTCCAACTCCATCCGACCGCGTTGCTGACCCTGGCCGACGCCGGCATGTTGGGTCAAGTGCTGATGAATCTGTCCGTGAACGCGCGCGACGCCATGCCCGAAGGCGGCCGGCTGCGCATCGAAACCTCGGAGCAAGTCGTGAACGCCAAACTCGCGAAGGAATATCCCGACGCCGTGCCGGGATGTTATGTGTGCTTGAGCGTCAGCGACACCGGTGGCGGCATTCCGCCGGAAATCCTGCCGCAGATTTTCGAGCCGTTTTTTACCACCAAGGAAGTGGGCAAAGGCACCGGCCTGGGGCTGGCGACCGTTTTCGGCATCGTCAAACAGCATCATGGCTGGATCAAGGTGGAAAACCAGGTGGGGCAAGGCGTGACCTTCAGAGTTTTTCTCCCCGCCCACGCTCCGCTGGGGCCAGAACCAACCCAGACCATCGCCCCGCCCAAAAGCTGCCGGGGTGATGAAACCATCCTCTTGGTCGAGGATGAAGCGGTGGTGCGCACGCCATTGTGCATGATGTTGCAGCGGCACGGCTATCAGGTGCTGGCCGCCGCCAACGGCGACGAAGCCCTCAAGCTCTGGCAGGAGCATCGGCAAACCATCGCCTTGCTGCTGACCGATCTGATCATGCCGGGAGACTTGTGCGGTCAGGAACTGGCGCGGCAGTTGCAGGCGGAGCAGCCGAAACTCAAGGTGGTTTTCACCAGCGGCTACAGCGCCGAGATCAGTGGCCGGGAACTGCATTTGGGCGCGGGCGAAAACTTCATTCAAAAGCCATTTACCAGCATCCAACTGCTGGAAACGATTCGCCAATGTCTGGATGGTTGACCGGGGCCGCTGAACCGGCGGATTGATTTTCTCTTCAAGCAGGATAAAAAGCGAGGGCGGGCATCAAACCGCTTTTTGCAAATGCGAGCCGGCTTGAATCGCTTTGCCATTCCATCGCGTTGCGCCCACTTCGGCCGGCCAATCCGGCCACAACCCGGTTGCACGTTCGCTTGCGGTCAATCGCCTTCGGTGCATAATCCTTCGACGTTATGACGGAAAACTCACCGCGCCCGCCCCGCACCATCTGGATCGGGTTTGTGATGTTGTTCGGTTTCATGGGGCTGGCGTTCGTGCTGTGGTTTGTGGAATTCACCCGCAGCTATCATCCGCCACTCCCGGTCATCGGCCCGGTGGCGGACTTCACGCTAATGAACCAGGACGGGAAAATCTCGACGCTCGCGGATTTCACGAACCACGTCTGGGTGGCCGACATCATTTTCACGCGCTGCGCCGGGCCGTGTCCGCGCATGACCGGCCAGATGCGGTCGCTCCAAAACCTTTTGCCGCCGGACAGCGCCGCCAAACTCGTCACGCTCACGACCGACCCGGAATTTGATTCGCCCGCCGTGCTGAAAAAATACGCCGAACGCTTCAGCGCGGACTCTAATCGCTGGACGTTTCTCACCGGCACCAAAAAAGAGATCGCCGCGCTCGCCAGCGGCAGTTTGAAGTTGAGCGCCGTGCCGGTGAAAATCGAAGAGCAAAAGGACGCCGCCGATTTGTTCATCCACACGACGATTTTTGTGGTGGTGGACAAGCACGCGCAATTGCGTGCCAGCTTCGAGACCGGCGGCGACGGCGTGGACTGGACGAACCAGGTGCAATCGCGCCTGCTCAAAACCGTCCGGCAACTGGAAAATGAGTAGCAGCCGACGTCAGGAGGCTCTAACTTTTCCTGCAAATTAACGTGAGCCTTCTCACGTCGGCTGCGACAAAATAAATTTATGACCATCCTTGATCTGCCCGCCGTCAACGCCAGCCTCAACGGCTTGAGCGCGGTTTTCCTCACGCTGGGATTTGTCTTCATCAAGCGCGGCAACAAAATCGCGCACCGTAACTGCATGATTTCAGCGTTTGTCACCTCGATCATTTTTCTGGGCTGTTATCTGACGTATCACGGCTACCTCGCCTACGCCTTGCATCGCGGGCCGACGCGGTTTTTGGAACCGCAATGGTTCCGTCCGGTTTATCTGACGATTCTGCTCACGCACACCGTTCTCGCCATGGTCATCGTGCCGCTGATTCTCATCACGCTTTGGCGCGCAAAGAAGGAACGGTTTGAACTGCACAAAAAAATCGCGCGCTGGACCTGGCCGCTGTGGATGTATGTTTCCGTCACCGGCGTGGTGGTTTATCTTTTGCTCTACCAGATTTTTCCGCAAAAGTGAAACGTTTCCAAGATTGACCTGTCCGGGAGAGCGGCGTAGCTTCAAATCGTGAAGAATGAAAATTCTCCAGTTGAATGGCCGGTTCACAAAGTTGTGGGCCGCCGCCCGGCGCACGTCACGCCGCTGCGCCAGTTGGAGGATTTGAGTTTTTTTCTTTTTCAACACGCTAAAAATGTCCGCCCCAAACGAGAACTTTTTCCGGTTCGGAAATCTGTTGGTCGAACTCGCGCGCGCCGGGGTTGATTTTGCGGTTGTCGGTGGCGTGGCGATTTCTCTGAACGGATTTGTCCGCGCTACCGAAGACGTGGACATCATCGTGCAAAATTCGGCGGATAATCTTCGCCGGCTTCTTGACTGCCTGAAAAATTGGGGCGAAGGCTGGGCGCGTGAATTGAAGATCGAAGACTTCGCGGTCGAGGAGGGCTCAATTCGCGTGATGGAAAGTTTCGACCTGGATATTTTTGTGAAGATGCGCGGCAAGACGCTTGATGATTTCCGCTTGAACTTGCGTCATTTTGAGTCCGGCGGTGCGCGCATCGCCTACCTTTCCCCGGCGGATTTGATTTTTTTAAAAACAGGTTCGTGGCGAGAAAAAGATCAACTGGATGTTTCGGCCATGAAAGAAATTCTGGCGCGTGAAACGGAGTAAAAATGAGACAGTCTTCACCTTTCGCCAGCGTCGTGATTCACGCCAGCCAGTTTCCCGCCAGCTTGCGGCGCGATTTGCTCATCTCGCTCCGCACGCGCAAAATCAATCACAAATTTCACTACGACAGTGTCAAGCAGACGCAAAAATGGCTCGCGCTGCATCAAATCTATTCGCCGTCGCGCCACGACGCGGATTGCGCGGCGACCTATGATCGCGCGTTCGCCGAAGCTGCTGGAAAAATCAACTCGAAGCGTGTTCATGTCATCGGTCTCGGCTGCGGCGGCGGACAAAAAGATGTGCGGCTGTTGAAATTGCTGAAGGCTGGCGGCAAAGAAATCGTTTACACGCCGTGCGATGTCAGCACCGCGATGGTTCTCGTCGCGCGCCAGGCGGCGCTGGCGGTGGTGCCGGAGAAAAAATGTTTTCCGTTCGTCTGCGATCTGGCCTCGGCGGACGATTGGCAGAGATTTCTCGTCACCCGTCACCCGTCACTCGTCACCTTCTTCGGGATGATTCCAAATTTCGAGCCGCAGGAAATTTTGCCGAAGCTCGCGTCGCTGATTCGTCCGAACGACTTTTTGTTGTTCAGCGCCAACCTGGCACCGGGGAAAAATTACGACGCTGGTGTAAAAAGAGTTTTGCCGCAATACGACAATCTGCCGACGCGTGACTGGCTGCTGACTTTTTTGCTCGACCTTGGTGTCGAACGCGGCGACGGCAAGTTGCAGTTCAAAATTGAGAGCGGCGCTGGCGGCTTGAAACGGATTGCCGCGCATTTTGTTTTCACCCGCGCCGCGAGTTTCGCCATTGAATCGGAGCGCTTTGATTTTCGGCGCGGCGAATCCATCCGGCTGTTTTTCTCCTATCGCTACACGCCGGCCCTGATCCAAAAAACGCTTGAAAAGCACGGTCTGGAAGTTTCCGGCGAATGGATCACGCAGTCCGGGGAAGAAGGTGTTTTTCTCTGTCGCAGAAAATAAACATCCGTGCCATCCGCTGATTAAAACACCTTCAGCGTGTCCAGCACGGCCTTGATGCGCGGAACCTCGTGCGTGCGGAACAAATCCGTTTTGCCCAGCGCGGCCAGCATCGCGAAGAACGGCTCGGCGCAGCGGACCTCGTCACCGAAAAATTCAAAGGCGTGCGGCAGCGCGTGGCAGACGGGAAAACCAAGTTCCCGCAGCCGGAAGGTGTTCAGAAAAACATTCATTTGATGCCGCACGCGCACCGCGCTGTCCTGCAAATTGCGGTAGTAAAAGCCCAGGCCGGGATCTATGAAAATCTTCTCCACGCCGTTGCGCTGCGCGATTTCAATCTGGCGCGAGAAAAAATCACGCAACAGCGGAACCGGATCGGCGCTCAAATCAAAGTCGCCGACTTCGCGGACGTTTTTTCCGGCGACATAACAGATGATGACGGCGGCATCGTGCGCCGCGACCAGTTTGAAAATCTCCTTGGAACCGGCCGTGCCGGTCAGGTTCAAAATGTTCGCGCCGGCCTCCAGACTCGCACGCGTGACGGCGGGCGAATAAGTCTCGACGGAAACGAGGATTTTCGCCGCGCGCAACTGCCGGATCACCGGAATCAATTTTGATTTCTGCGCCGCGCCGCCCGCGCGTGCGGCGTGGGCGAGCGTGGATTCCGCGCCGACATCAATGATCTGCGCGCCCTGCGCCGCGAGAACTTTTCCGCGCTGCACCGCCGCCGCCGTCGTCAGGCAGACGCTTTCGCGATACCACGAATCGGGCGAGAGATTGACGACGCCCATGATGGCGGGCTGGGAGTTGAAATTAAACTTCTTCCCGCCGATGGAAAACTCCTTCACTGGCGCGGCGGCGGCGGCGCGGTTTTTTTTCAGCAGCCCGGAAAGATGTTCTAGTTTCAGCACGCAACGGAATCGTAAGCCGGAAATGGCGAATCGTAAACGGAAAGTGGCGCGCCCGGCGCGATTTGAACGCACGACCGCCTGTTTAGAAGGCGGATGTTCTATCAATTGAATTAACATTCATATGCGAAATTGACCGGCATGAAGCAGCCCAGTGGTCGCAGTTTTTTGCAATGGACTGAATTTTTCCGATTTGAGATTGAACAGATCGGCGACATCCCTGTCTCAATCATGTAGGTTTTCATGTTTGTTTAGATTGGTTATGGGTTTGAGAGCTTGGTCAGGGTTTGGCCAAGCTCTTTTTTATGCCCAAAGCCGATGTGGCATACGCGCGCTTGCCTGATATTCGCGGGCAGTTCACCCTTGGACCGTGCAACCGTCACCGCCGCCGCACCCATCGCCGCCCGTCGTCCGACAGATTCCTGCACACACCCGGCGTCAAGCGATGGATTGGAGCCTCGTTCTGGCCAGTCAGGGAATCGAACATGTTGTTGATCGTGACGAAGCCAAAGGCTGGACGCTTTCTGTTTTGGAGCAGGATCACGAAAGAGCACTCGCCCAAATTCACCTATATCGCCTGGAAAACCGGCACTGGCGCTGGCGGCGACCGGTCTTCCAGCCGGGATTGTTCTTCGACTGGAGCTGTCTCGGCTGGGTGTTGCTGAACATTTTCTTTTATGGGTGGAGCGAAGCCCGTGCCGATCTGCGGACAACCGGCATGATGGATGGTGCCGCCCTGGCGCACGGTGAATGGTGGCGCTTGTTTACGGCGACCTGGCTGCACGCGGATCTCGCCCATCTGGCGATGAACATGGTGTTTGGGTTTCTGTTTCTGGGATTGGTCATGGGCCGCTACGGGCCGGGAGTGGGCTTGCTCGCCGCGTATTTTACCGGCGTGGGTGGCAATCTTTTCGCGTGGCTGGTTTATGGTGAAAATCATCGCGGCCTCGGGGCTTCCGGCGTGGTGATGGGGGCGCTGGGTTTGCTCACCATTCAATCGGTAACGCTTCTGAAGCGACGAAATACAAATACGTTCAGGCTATTTGCCAGCGGTATGTTTGCTGGCGTGCTGTTGCTCGTGTTTCTGGGTTTCAGTCCGGAGGCGGATGTGGTCGCCCATCTTGGCGGATTCGTCACCGGCTTGCTGCTCGGTTCACTTTTGGCGCTGGCACCGCGTCTCAACCACCGGCCGCTGGTCAATCTCACTGCCGGAATTTTGTTCGCGGCCCTTGTCATCCTGCCTTGGTGGTGGGGCCTCGCCCATTAAGGCTTTCATCTTTCTTCTCAATGGCACCGATAATCAGTAGAGTTCGCAACCTGTGGCCGCGACCCTTTACGATCTGATTCCGCGCGATGAGAAATTCAGCAACGACGTGTTGCTGGAAAAATTTCTCGATTACGTCGCGGGCCGGCGGCTTCAGCTCTATCCCGCGCAGGAAAACGCCATCCTGGAATTGTTCGACGACAAGAACGTCATTCTCAATACGCCCACCGGTTCCGGCAAATCGCTCGTGGCGACGGCGCTGCATTTTCAGGCCGTCGCCAAGGGCCGATGCTCGATTTACACCTGTCCGATCAAGGCGCTGGTGAACGAAAAATTCATGGCGCTCTGCCGCGAGTTCGGGCCGGACAACGTCGGCTTGAGCACCGGCGACGCCTCGGTCAACCGCGACGCGCCCATTCTTTGCTGCACGGCGGAAATTTTGGCGAACATCGCCCTGCGCGAAGGCGGAGCCGCAAATGTGCAGGACGTGGTGATGGACGAGTTTCATTACTACGCCGACCGCGAGCGCGGTGTGGCGTGGCAGGTGCCGCTGCTCACGCTGCCGCAAACGCGTTTTCTGCTCATGTCCGCGACGCTTGGCGACACGGCATTTTTCGAGGAAGAACTGACGCGGCTCACGGGGCGGCAGACGGTTTCGGTCGTTTCCACCGACCGGCCGGTGCCGCTGGCGTTCGAGTATTCCGAACTGCCGCTGGCAAAGACTTTGGAATCGCTCGTCGCCGGCGGCCGCGCGCCGGTTTATGTCGTCCACTTCACGCAACTGGAAGCGGCGCAGAGCGCACAGGATTTTACGAGCATCAACGTCTGTTCGCGCGACGAAAAAGCCGCCATCGCGAACACGCTGGAAAATTTCAAGTTTACCAGTCCCTACGGCCCGGAAATTAAAAAGTGGCTGCGGCATGGCATCGGCTTGCATCACGCCGGCCTGCTGCCGAAATACCGCGTGCTGATCGAGCAGCTCGCACAAAAGGGTTTGCTCAAAGTTATCTGCGGCACGGACACGCTCGGCGTGGGCATCAACGTGCCGATCCGCACGGTGCTGTTCACGCGGCTGTGCAAATTCGACGGTCAGAAAACCGGCATCCTGAACGCGCGGGATTTTCACCAAGTCAGCGGACGCGCAGGGCGAAAAGGTTTTGACGACCAAGGCTGGGTCGTCGCGCAGGCACCGGAGCACGTCATCGAAAATCTCAAGCTCGCGGAAAAAACCGCGCGCGACGGCAAGAAAACCGTGAAGCGCCAGCCGCCGGAAAAGAATTTCGTCAACTGGGACAAGAATACCTACCTCCGTCTCATCGCCGCGCCGCCGGAAAAACTGACCTCCCGTTTCAAGGTCACGCATGGAATGCTATTGAACGTGCTCAGCCGCAAAGGTGATGGTTGCGCCGCAATGCAGCAGCTCATCCGCGACTGCCATGAAACGCCCAAGCAGAAAAAAGCCCACACGCAGCGCGCTTGGCAGTTGTTTCGCTCGTTGCTGGATCGGAAGATTGTGGAGTTTATCAATCCGCGTAGCGGCGTCTCGGCAGAGCGCCGCGAGAATTCAGATTCAGAAGTGCGGCGCTCTATCGAGTCGCCGCTACGCAAGCTTCGCGTCAACGTGGAGTTGCAGGATGATTTTTCGATGGACCAGGTGCTGTCGCTGTATCTGCTCGAAACGATTCCGCTGATGGATCCGCCGGCGCCGGATTACGCGCTGGTGCTGCTCACGCTCGTGGAATCCATTCTCGAAGATCCGGACATTATTTTGCGCAAACAGCTCGACAAGGTGAAAGACCAGAAGATGGCCGAGATGAAAATGGAAGGCATCGAATACGACAAGCGGATGGAAGAACTGGAAAAGTGCGAGCATCCCAAGCCGAACCGCGAGTTTGTTTATTCCACCTTCAACAATTTCGCCGCGCGGCATCCGTGGGTGGGCGAGGAAAACATCCATCTAAAATCCATTGTGCGCGAGATGTTCGAGGAATTTCGTTCTTTTGCCGATTACATCAAGCTTTACGAATTGCAGCGCGCCGAGGGCGTGCTGCTGCGGCATTTGAACAGCGTCTTCAAAGTTCTCGCGCAGACCGTGCCGGACGCGGCCAAGAACGATCAGGTGCGCGAGATGGAACTTTATCTCGGCACGATGATCCGGCATGTGGATTCCAGCCTGCTCGACGAGTGGGAGAAAATGCGCGACCCGAATTATCGTCCCGGCGAAACTCAAGAAGTTCGTCCACCCGGCGCGGAGGAAGCCGCCGCCGACATCACGCGCGATGCGAAAAATTTCACTGCCGCGATCCGCAACCGGATTTTTATTTTCCTGAGCGGACTGGTGATGGCCGATTACGAAACGGCCATTATGAATTTGAATTCGCCGCTGGATGCCGACGACGCAGCTTGGATGGCCGACCGTCTGGATAAAATCATGGAGACTTACGAAACCGACCACCAGCGGCTCTGCCTTGATCCGAACGCCCGTAATGCGCGGCACACTTATGTCACGCCCGCCGCCGACAAAAAATCCTGGCGCGTGCAGCAAATGCTGGTGGATCCAGAAGGGCACAATGACTGGACCGCCGAGTTCGAGGTGGATTTGAGCGAGTCGCGGAAGCTGGGCGAACCAACCTTGCGATTGCGGCGGATTGGCCCGTTGCTGGGCGGCGCGGTTTGACGAACAAGCCGTCTGCGCGGGCTTCGTGGGCGGCTGGTTAAAAATTCTGCAGCTTCGCCAGCCGGGCGAAATGCCCGCCCAGCGCCAGCAATTCCTGCGGCGTGCCGGTTTCCACAATTTGTCCCCGCTGCAAAACCACGATGCGCTGCGCCTGGCGGATGGTGGAGAAACGATGTGCCACAATCAGCGTCGTGCGCCCTTGGGTGAGCCGGATCAGCGCCTCTTGCACCAGCCGTTCGGATTCCGTATCGAGCGCGGAGGTGGCTTCGTCGAGTAGGATGACGCGCGGGTCGCGAATCAGGGCGCGAGCGATGGCGAGGCGTTGCCGCTGGCCGCCGGAAAGCCGGGTGCCGTTTTCCCCCAGCGTCGTGTCAAGCTGCTGCGGCAGGCTGCGCACGAATTCGGCCAGGTTGGCCTCCGTCAGAATTTTCCACAGCGTCGTGTCACTGACCTGCGTTAATCCATAGGTGACGTTTTCGCGCAGACTGCCGTTGAACAAAATGGTTGCCTGCGGCACCACACCGATCTGCTGGCGAAAAGTGCGCAAATCCAGGTTCCGGATATCGTGCCCGTCCAATAAAATCTGCCCGCTGGTGGGCGAGCGAAAACCCATCGCGAGATTCACCAGCGTGGATTTGCCGGCACCGGATTCGCCAACGAACGCCACGGTTTCGCCCGGCGCTATCCGCAGGGAAATGTCCTGCAACGCGATTTCCCGTCCGCCCGGATATTGGAAACTGACCTGCGCGAACTCAATCTCGCCCCGCAACGGCACGGGCGCGGCGGGCTTGCCGCTGAAATCCTCGACCTGCGTCGCCTCCAAAATTTCGCCGATGGAACGGACGGCATCGCGGCCCTGCGCCAGTGCCGGAAACACGCCGAGCGTTTGCTGCACCGCGCCGATGAGCATGCCAAAATAAGTCTGATACATCACCGCGTCACCCACCGTGATTTTGTGCTGCGTGACCAGCCAGGCCGAGAACACGAGGCACGCCAGTTGAAACACGATGAAGGTGAACCACGAGCTGGACGCGAACATTTCCGTCAGCGTGTCCACCTGCAGGCCGCGTTCGCGCAGCCGTTGGAACACCGTGCGCACGCTGCGCGTTTCCTGTTCCTCCAGGCCGTGGGCGCGGGTCACCGGCAGCATCAGCAGCATTTCGCCGACGCGCGTGTTCATCTGTTCGGTTTCAATCCGCAGCGCCTGGTATTGTTCCCGGAACCGGCGGTCAAACAGTTTCAACAGCGCGATGCCGGCGGGCACCGTCAGCAAAAAATACAGTGCCAGAATCGGCTGCCGCACCAGCGCGATCACGGTGACATAGACGATGACGAGCACGCCGTTCAGGCCGTTCAAAAACAGATACCGGCATAGGCTGTCAATGGCGTCCACGTCCCGGAGGATTTTCGTCTGCAACGCGCTGGACTGTTTCTCTTCGTGAAAGGTCATGGCCAGTTGTTGCAACCGTTCTACCAGCGCGCTGCGTAGGTTGAATTGCATGTGGCGCAACAAGCCGCTCATCATCCGGGCGAATAGCGTGTGCAACAATGGATTTTGGGCCAGCAACAGCAGGTAAATTCCCGCAATCCAGAGAATCCGGTGAAAGGATCCGGCGGTCACCGGTGTCAGCGCGTCCACAATCAAGCCCACAGCGAAAGGCATCAGGGAAGCCGGGGATTGTTTGATGACGAACAAGGCGACGGCTCCGAAGACCTTGCCGCGCTGGTCGGCAAACAAACGCCAAAGCGTCCGGCCCGGCCGGGTCGAATCAAAGCGACCATCAAGCAAGGCGTGCCAGGGAGCTGAACTCCGTTCGTCAATCATCGGAAAAATCATGCCTTACCCAAAGTGGTGAATACAGCGGGAAGTGGCATCAGCCTCTTGAGTTCGGATGTCGCCGGCGGCTCGCCACGGTTTTTGCGGGCGGCAAAGTTTTGTTGGCGTCCTTGCGCCGTCGTGGTTAAATTTTCTGCCAGATCAGAACCAAAGGAAAAACTATGGCTGCAAATTACTCTTGGAAATTCTTTCGCGCCGGTGGATTCAACCAGGTCGTCATCGGCTCCGGAACCGACCTCCTCAACCTCGACCAGCTTGACCAGAAACTTTGGGTCGCGCTCGCGTGCCCGACTACGGGCGTGGAGTTTGACAAGGCCACGCTTGCGTTGATTGACACGGACAAGGACGGCCGCGTGCGCGCGCCGGAACTCATCGCCGCCGCCAGGTGGGCCGCCGGTCTCATCAAAAATCCCGACGATTTGCTCAAGGGCAGTTCCACGCTGAAGCCGTCCGCCATCAACGACGCCACGCCGGAAGGAAAATTAATTGCCAATTTTGCGCGGCAGGTTTTGGGCAAAACCGACACCGGCGAAGTTACGTTTGATGAAGCCGCCGCCGCCGCCGCGACCTTCGCCGCGAAACCGTTCAACGGTGACGGCATTGTGCCCGCCGATTCCGCGAGCGACGACGCGACGAAAGCCGTCATCGCCGACATCATCAATTGTCTCGGTGCGGACAGCGACGCGAGCGGCAAGCCCGGCGTGAGCCAGGCCAAGGTGGATCAATTTTTCGCCGAAGCCGTCGCATATTCCGACTGGTGGAAAAAAGCGGAATCCGACGCCACCGTGCTGCCGCTCGGCGTGAACACCGAAGCCGCCGCTGGCGCGGTGAAGGCCGTTAAAGCCAAGGTGGAAGATTATTTTGCGCGCGGCCGGCTCGCTGCGTTTGATCCGCGCGCCGTCAGCGCGCTGAACCGCGACGAAAAAGAATACGCCGCGCTCGGCGCGAAAGATTTGACGAACAATCACGCCGACATCGCCGGTCTGCCGCTCGCGCAAGTCGGCGCGACCACGCCGTTGCCGCTGGCGCAAGGCATCAATCCCGCGTGGGCCAACGCCATTGCCGCGCTGCAAACGCACGCCATCACGCCGCTGCTTGGCGCGAAAACGGTTTTGACCGAGGCTGATTGGAACGCACTCGTCGGCAAGCTCGCCGCGTTCGATGCGTGGAACGCCGGCAAATCCGGCGGCTCGGTGGAAAAAATCGGCCTCGCGCGTGCGCGGGAAATTCTCGCCGGTAAGGCGAAGGAAACTTTGACCTCGCTCATCGCCAAGGACAAGGCTGAGGAAGGCAATTCCACCGCCGTCATCGGCCTGCACCGGCTGATTCATTATCACCGCGACCTCGCGAAGCTCTGCCGCAACTTCGTCAACTTTGCCGATTTTTACGGGCGCAAGGACAAGGCGATTTTCCAGGCCGGCACGCTGTATCTCGACCAGCGCAGTTGCGACTTGTGCCTCACCGTGGACGACGCGGGCAAACACGCCACGATGGCGGGCATGGCCGGCACCTATCTCGCCTACTGCGATTGCGCACGCAAGGGCAGCGGCGAAAAACTGTCCATCGTCGCCGCGTTCACCGGCGGTGACTCCGATAATTTGATCGTCGGCCGCAACGGAATTTTCTACGACCGCGCCGGCCGCGATTGGGACGCCACCATCACCAAGATCGTGGAAAACCCGATCAGCATCCGGCAGGCGTTCTGGTCGCCATATAAAAAACTGGTGCGCATGATCGAGGAGCGCGCCGCCAAACAGGCCGCCGAAGCGGATGCCAATGTGAACGCGCAATTGACTGTGGCCGCCAACACCCCCGCCGCATCGGCAGCGGCGGCCGCCCCGGCCAAGCCGTCGTTTGATCCGAGCGTCATCGCACTCCTCAGTTTGGCGCTGGGCACGTTGGCGGCGGCGTTCGCGGGCATTCTGGGTTTCCTCGGCAAATTTGAACCGTGGCAGGTTCCACTGGTGATCGTTGGCATCATGCTGGTGATTTCCGCGCCGTCCATGGCCATCGCGTGGCTGAAATTGCGCAAGCGCAATCTCGGTCCGATCCTCGACGCGAACGGCTGGGCCGTGAATGCCAAGGCTAAAATGAATGTGCCATTCGGCGGCGCGCTCACCGGTGTGGCCGCACTGCCGCCCGGCTCCACGTTTGGCGCGGCGGATGAATATGCCGAGAAACCTTCCGTCTGGCCCAAGCTGCTGGCGGTCGCGTTTGTTATCTGGTTTGCGTGGTCGTTCCTCAATGACAGTGAAGGCCGGCTTTACCACTGGACGGACGGCCAATACGGCAAGCCCTCGGCTGAAATCCAAAAACAAATTGACCAGAAGAAAACCGAGGACCGGCTGAAAAAAGCGGCGGACGACAAAACCGTCAGTGATGCTGCCAAAGTCGCAGCCACCGTTGCCGCCGTCACCACCAACTCACCGGCGGTAAAATAGTTTTTCATTTGCGCCAACCCTCAAGCCCGGACGTGCGCGTCCGGGCTTTTTTATTTTCCGGCGATGTGACAAAATCGTTTGGATGCCACGCGAAAGCACAGCGGCCAAAAAAGAACGCGCGATGAAAATCTGCGCCGCGCTTCAGCGGACTTATCCAAATGCGCATTGCGAACTGAATTTTTCCAGTCCGCTGCAATTGCTCGTCGCCACGATCCTTTCCGCGCAATGCACGGACAAGCGTGTGAACCTGGTCACGGCGGAACTGTTCAAGAAATTTCGCACCGCGCAGGATTTCGCCGCCGCCCCGCTGGCGGAAATTGAGGAAGCTGTGAAGTCCACCGGTTTTTTCCGCAACAAGGCGAAGAACATCCAGGCCTGCTGCGCCGCACTGGTGGAAAAATTTGGCGGCGAAGTCCCACGCACGATGGATGAACTGCACGCGCTTGCCGGTGTCGGGCGCAAGACCGCAAATGTCGTCTTGGGAAACGCCTTCGGCATCAACGTCGGCGTGGTCGTGGACACGCACGTCACTCGGCTTTCCAACCGGCTTGGCTTGGCGAAAGGAACGGACGCCGTGAAATTGGAGCAGGAATTGATGAGGCTCGTGCCGCAAAATGATTGGGCGCTGTTCAGTCACTGGCTGATCTGGCACGGACGCCGCCGCTGCGCCGCGCGCAAGCCGGACTGCGCCAATTGCGAAATTATAAAACTCTGCCCGCAAATCGGAGTGGAGATTAAAAACAAAGTAACGAAGGAACAAAGATGAGCCGCTCCCAAAACTTCGTTTTTTTGTTACTTTGTTGTTCATGAATTCTTGGCTGCTCATCAACTCCGGCAAGTGCGACGCGGCGTTCAACATGGCTCTGGACGAGGCGCTGCTGGAAGCCATGCCGCATTTGCAGCAACCGGTTTTACGTTTTTACGGCTGGACGGAACCGGCGGCGACGTTTGGCTATTTTCAGAAATTTTCCGAGGTGGCGACGGCGACGGAATTGCGTCCGCTCATCCGGCGGCCGACTGGCGGCGGCATTGTGCCGCACGATGCGGACTGGACTTACGCGGCGGTTTTTCCCGCCGGTCACGAATGGCATTTGCTCAAGGCGGAAGAAAGCTACCGCCGCATCCACGACTGGCTGCGGCGGGCGTTCGCGGAATTGAAGGTGGAAACAGAACTCGCGCCGTGCTGCAAAAAAACTTTGCCGGGCCAGTGTTTTGTCGGCTTCGAAAAATCCGACCTGCTCTGGCACGGCAAAAAAATCGCCGGCGCGGCGCAACGCCGGAACAAGCTGGGTTTGCTGATCCAAGGCTCGTTGCAGCCGCCGTCGGTTCCTGTTTTACGCGGCGAGTGGGAACAGGCCATGGCTGCAACAGCCGTAGCACAATTTGGCATCCGCTGGCAGACGTTTGCGGCCGATGCGGAACTGCGGGTGGCGGCCAGTCAACTGGCGGGTGAGAAATTTTCGCTGGCGCGTTACAATCAAAAGCGATAGCACTGGAGTCTGGCTGGACTCCGATGAAATCATTCCACGCCATTTTTATCGCCACGGTTTTGCTGGTGGATTTTGCCGACGCGCAGATTTCCATGAGCGGCGGAATTTATCATCAGGGCTTTGATTCGCTGGCGAACAGTGGCAGTGTGAATGGCTGGACGGATAATGCCACTTTGTCCGGCTGGTATGCTGCTAAAAGTGCCTCGCCTAATACGATCACGAATTACATCGCGAACGCCGGTTCGCTCACCACCGGCTCGCTTTACAGCTACGGCGCGGCGGCTTCGGCCAATCGTGCGCTCGGCGTTTTGGTTTCCGGCACGCCTGGCAATATTGCCTTCGGAGTTTGCTTCACGAACGATACCGCTTCGGCCCAGAGCAATATTTTGGTTTCCTTCACCGGCGAGCAATGGCGGAATGCCAACGCGCTGACGCAGACACTGGCTCTTTCCTATCGCATCGGAACTTCGCTGGCGGACGCGGATGCTGCGGGGAATTTCGTCTGGACGCCGTTCCCCGATTTGGATTTCACCACGCCGGTCACCGGTGGTGCCACCGGCGCGCTGGACGGCATGGCGACGGCTGACGAAATTAGTCTCACCAATGTTCCGCTGGCTGGAGTCGTGGTGCAGGCTGGCCAGGAATTGTTTTTGCGCTGGTTGCTGGCGCGACCAGGATCGGGCAGCAGCCATGGCGTGGCCATTGATAATCTCACGGTTGGTTTTCAAGCCATCGGCAATTCGCCGCCGGCAATCGCGTCGCCGCCGCAAAATGAAGCGGCGGGTGAGGGCGGGTTTGCGGTTTTTTCCGCGAATGCGACGGGCAGTCCTGCGCCGGATTTTCAGTGGCAATGCAACGGAACCAATCTTCCCGGTGCGATGAGTGCCTCGCTGGTATTGAGCAATCTAACGGTCAATCAGTCGGGCAGTTATTCGGTCGTGGCGACAAATTCCGCCGGCGCGACGAACAGCAGCGCGGCCACGCTCTTCGTCGCGCCGACTTCGCTGCTGACGACGAATGGCGCGATTAAAATTATGACTTACAACGTCGCCGGCAACAACAGCGGCACCGCCACGAACGCGGCGGCCTGGAGCACGAACGCGCCGCCGGTGCAGGCCATCGGGCGTGAACTGATGTATCTGAATCCCGACATCATTGCGTTCAATGAAATTCCGACGACCAACGGCGTCGCGCAGATGCCCGACTGGATGAACGCTTTTTTGCCCGGCTATTTTCTCGCGACCAATTCCACCGGTGACGGCCACATCCAAAGCGTCATCGCCAGCCGGTTTCCGATCATCCATTCGGCGAGTCATCTGGCGTATTCGAGCCTCGCGCCGTTCGGCTACGCCAGTTCCAGCTTCACGCGCGATTTGTTTGAGGCGCAGATTGCCGTGCCGAACTGGCCGCTGCCGCTTCACGTTTTTGTTGCGCATCTGAAAGCGACCGGTGCCACCACTCCGCAGGACGACGCGAACAAGCGCGCGGCGATGGCCTCGGCCATTTCCAATTATTTCGCCACGGTTTTTCTGCGGGGCACCAATGGCACGCATCCCTATGTTCTGGCCGGCGACTTGAATGAGGACGCATTTTTTCCTGACGCGGATTATTTCAGCGGCCAGCCCATCCAGCGCCTGACCGGTCCGCTGACTGGATTGCAAATGACGATTCCGGTGAATCCGTTCTCGCACGCCGACCTGACCGAATCCATCCAAGGCGCGCTCGACACGCGGTTCGATTACATCCTGCCGTGTGGTTTGCTGTTCTCGAACCTCGCGGGCAGCGAAGTGTTTCGCACTGATTTGCTAACAAATTTTCCGCCAAATCTTGTCAGCAATGATGACATTGTGGCTTCGGATCATCTGCCGGTGCTGATGGTTTTCAAGAATCCGTTCAATACGCCGTTCCGGCTACTGTCCATCACGCGCAGCAACCAGAGCGTCATGCTCCAATGGGAATCGCAGATCAACCGGAATTACCGCATCGAAGCATCGTCGAATTTGTTTTCGTGGACGCCGTTCGCGACGGATTTTTTCACCACCACGACCAGTTCGCCGTTTGTCTTCACGGCCGACAACATCGCCGACCCGATAAAATTCTTCCGCATCCGCCGCGTGCCATAAAATCACGGACACCAGATCAGGTCAGGATTGTTCGTGCGGCCCTTGTTCGTTGTGAAATTCCAATACTCCGCGCTGCGGAACCGCATGACGTGGCCATCCAGAAAAACGAACTGCGCGCCGTGGTTGTGCAGGTTGGTGTGGACAAAATTTTGTTCGCCGACGGCGGGAAGATTTTTTCAATCAAAAAGCCAGACAACTGCGGATGTCTGTCGGATGGCGGAAATGCGGATTGAAACATTGTTGCTGCCGGTGCCATTCACATATTCATTCAAACAATAGTGAAATAAATTGAGACCATTGCTTCGGCGCGGATTGCTTGGACAAATCCAGATGGTGTTTCCCACGTCCGCCAACGCATTGGTCCGCCACGGCATGTCGGCATAACGCGGCAAATTCATCTGCTCGGGAAGCTGCATATACCAGCCCTGATACATCGGATTGTTGACCTCAGCGTTGCTTGGATTGGGCGTGCCTTCTCGGGGGAGATAATCTTCGTGGTCGGTCGCATAAAGGTGCGTCGCTAGTCCCCACTGTTTGAGGTTGCTCCGGCACGCCACCGCCTGCGTCGTTCCCTTGGCCTTGCTCAAGGCCGGTAGCAGCAGCGCCGCCAGGATCGCAACGATGGCAATCGCCACCAGCAATTCGATCAGCGTGAAGGCACACCAAATTTTCATAAACAGTCCTGATTTCATAGTGTAAACGGATTAGCACAACGGCGGGCGGATTGGCAAAACAATTTTTCGTGGGCGATCGAGCCGCTCTCCTTCCGTTTCCCGGTTCGGCGTCCGACGCGTGAAATAATTTTGCCTTCGTGTACCCGGCTGGCAACCTGTCGTCATGTTGTCATCGGAAGAAATTCAAAATGCGCTGAAGGTCGTCAAGTATCCCGGCTACTCGCGCGACATTATTTCCTTCGGCCTCGTCAAAGAGATTTCCGTTGCGAACGGCGCGGTGAGCGTGACGCTGCAACTGACCTCGCCGAATCCCGACGCGGCGCGGCAGATCAAAATTGACGCCGAACAGGTTTTGAAAAAACTTCCCGGTGTCAGCCATGTCCATGTCGAGGTCCGCCAGCCGACCGCCGGCCAGGCCGAGACCGGCAAGTCGTTCGCAAACCAGACGAAAGTTCCCGGCGTGAAACGCGTCATCGCCGTCGCCAGCGGCAAGGGCGGCGTCGGCAAATCCAC
>Ga0182030_10008390_pt1 | contig 21395 bp, 19 predicted proteins | sample 812S3MmetaG_FD_121299 | JGI IMG/M metagenome (GOLD analysis project Ga0182030, IMG submission 121299) | Permafrost microbial communities from Stordalen Mire, Sweden - 812S3M metaG (Illumina Assembly) | ecosystem: Environmental > Terrestrial > Soil > Wetlands > Permafrost | place: Sweden...
AGCGCCTTGGCTCAACTTTGCACCGCAAAGCACGCCGGAAAGTTGGGAGGTAGTTGGGAGTAGCCAAATGCAAGTCCTTGATTTCGTTAGTAGCCCTGAGTCGGCTTGAGTAGGAGAAAGTCGTTTAAAATCAATTGCTTATGCGCCCTTTTAAGGCTTTGGTCCTGGGTTCGAGTCCCAGCCGTCCCACCATTTATCATTTCTTTCAGCTGGTTAGCTTGGAAATCTCGAATGGATATCGGGGAATTTCGCGGCGTCGTGAGCCGCATTGCCCGCTCGGAAGGGATCTTCCCGCACGTCGACGCCATTCGCACAACCGCGGGCTTCGAGGGGGCGCCGCCGCGGCCGGCGCTGCTCCCGTTTCGACACGTGCCGGATGCACACATGTCACGTGCCCGGCTGAGGGAGGATTCTTCGGACACCGGTAAACTTGGAACTTTACGGTCACGGCAGGGGTCTTCACTGATCAATCAATCGACCGGAGTCTCGATGCAAACAGTGATGCGAAAGACGGGCCGCTTTCCGTGAAGACCGGCGCGCTGAGTGCCGTGTTGGCGGCCTGCCTCTTCTCACCGCCGCCGGCGAATGCCGATTCGGACCTGTTGGGTTTGTACGTCGGAGCCGCCGTCGGGCAGGGACGCGTCAAGGCGTCACCGGGATCGCTGGAATCATCGCAACCCGATGCGACGACATTGGTGGATCCGGCGAATTTCAACGCAACGCACTCCGCCTTCAAGGTGATGGCCGGCGTGCGCCCCATTTCCGAACTGGGGGCGGAAGTCGGTTACGTCGACTTCGGACATCCCACGGGCCATCTGGGTGCGGCGACGTCCGACGTCACGCTGAAGGGCGCTGATGCCTTCGCGGTGGCCTACCTACCGATCCCATTCGTGGATTTCTTCGTCAAGGCCGGACTGGCCCGGCTCGACAACCGGTTGAGTGGCGCCGGCTCGTTCGTCACGGTGGGGTCGACCATCGAACATAGCGGACTGTTTCGCCTGGACCGCTCCAATACCAACTTTGCGGTCGGCGGGGGCGTGCAATACTCCCTCGGACCATTGGCCCTGCGCGCGGAATACGAGCGCTTTGAGGCGGCTGGCGGCAGCCCGACGCTCCTCACGGCCGGCGCCGCCTGGACTTTCTGATGAGCGGATTGGGACCGCTGCACCGGCGCGCCGCTCGCATGGAGTAAACTCGCCGGGCATCATTACCCCGCGGGATTTACCCTCATGATCAAACCCAACAGTTCGACCGGTGCGAAACCCGCCGCAGCTACCGGCGCTCGCCGCGGCGCCGAGGTCCTCGATCGCCTGCGCGAGAATCCGCCGAATATCTGGTACCAAGGCGAGAAGGTGACGGACGTCACCGCGCACCCGGCGCTGCGCGGCGGAGTCGCGACGCTGGCGTCGCTGTACGACCTGCAGTGGGCGCAAGCGGACAAAACGCTGTTCGATTCCCCGACGACCGGGCGCAAAGTGGCCCGCTCGTTCATGCTGCCGAAGACCCATGACGAGCTTCGCAGTATTTCGGTGGCGATGAAGGTTTGGGAGGACCATACCCACGGGATGATGGGTCGCGTTCCCGATTACATCAACCGCGCCATGTCCGGCTATGCGGCCGGTGCGCCGTTCCTGGGGGAAGCGGATCCAAGGTTCGGAGCGAATGCCGTCCGGTATCACGAATACCTGCGCGAAAATGACCTCTGTCTCACCCATACGCTCATCCCGCCCCAGGCGAACCGGGCGGTCAGCGCCGCAAAGCAGGCGGATCCCTTTCTCGCGGCGCGGGTGAAGGAGGAAACCGATGCGGGCATCGTCATCCGCGGCTGCCGCATGCTGGCGACCCTGCCGATTTCGGACGAAATCATGGTGTTCCCGTCGACCGTGCTCAAGAGCCCGGAGGAAGATGCGCCTTATGCATTCGGCTTCTCGATTCCGAACCATACTCCGGGCTTGAAGTTCATCTGCCGGGAGAGCGTCGACTACGGGCGATCTCACTTCGATCATCCCCTGGGATCCCGGTTCGAGGAAATGGACGCTGTGGTTGTCTTCGACGACGTCTTCGTCGATTGGGAAAACGTGCTGCTCTACAAAGACGTCAACCGCTGCAACCAGGCCTACGCCCGCACGGGTGCGGTCGTTCACATGACGCACCAGGTCGTCGTCAAGAACATCGCCAAGGCGGAATTCATGCTGGGCCTTGCCCATTTGTTGGTCGACTCGATCGGCGCCGAGGGATTTCAGCACATTCATGAAAAGCTCTCGGAACTATGGGTCGGAATGGAGACCATGAAGGCTTTCCTGCGTGCGTCGGAGGCCGATGCGGCCCTCGACGAATGGGGTGTCATGCGCCCGGCGTGGAACCCTTTGGATGCGGCGCGCAACCTGTTTCCGCGCCTGTATCCCCGGATGGTCGAAATCATCCAGCAAATCGGTGCCTCGGGGCTCGTTGCGATGCCGCTGGAGGCGGACGTCAAGGGGCCTCTCGCTGAGGACATCAAGCGTTATTATCAGGCGGCGCGTGCGGAGGCCTTCGATCGCATTCCCCTGTTTCGTCTGGCGTGGGACGCCTCGATGTCGGCGTTCGCCTCGCGTCAGGTGCTGTACGAGCGCTTTTTCTTCGGTGATCCGGTTCGTATGGCGGGAGCGCTCGTCGCCAGCCATAAATCCGAAATCGTGGAGCACGCGGAACGGGTGCGTGCGTTCGTGCGCGAAGGCCGCGACGAGGCCTTTGCGGCCGCCGAGTCCTGAGGCGGTCCGCCGGGCACACTGGGCCATGCACGAGACCGGGTTGGATCAGAAGGCGTTCCGCGAAGCCCTGGGGTTGTACGCCACCGGAGTGGCCGTCATAGCCACGACGGTGGAGGATCAGGTGCACGCCATGACGGCCAACGCGGTGTCGTCGCTGTCCCTCGAACCCATGCTGGTGCTGTTCTGCCCGGCCAAGCGGGCCCGCTTTTCACAACTCCTTCAGCGCGCGGATGGCTTTTCGATCAATTTCCTGCGCGATGAGCAGGAAGCTCTGTCGACTTATTTTGCCGGCGGCTGGAAGGAGCCTGTTCCGCCGAGCCACCGATTCGTCAGCACCGACGGTCTGCCCCGGCTCGAGGGCTGCCTCGGGTCATTGATCTGCACCAAGCGGGACGTCCACGACGGTGGGGATCATTGGCTGGTGATCGTCGAGGTGCGCCGGATCCACCGGGGCATCGACCCGTTGCGGCCGCTCTTGTTTTATCGGGGCAAATATCGGCGCGTGGATGCGGGGGCGGGCAGAAGCGCGCCCGATCTCGTCGAGACCGCCGACGAGCCTGCGCAGATGTACCACCACGACTAGTGGCCTGGAGGCCGACGCCATGATCACCGTTTTCACCGAAGACCATCTGCTGCGGAACGTCAAGACAGAGCTGTACGGCGGACGACTGGTGCCGCCTCACGAGTGTCCGGAGCGCGCGCAATTCGTGCTCGACCGGGTTCGGGAGGTGGGATTGGGCGACGTGATTGCGCCCGAGCGGTTCGGCCTTGGGCCCGTGCAGCGCGTCCATGACCCGCAGTTCGTCGAGTTCCTGAGCACGGCCTGGACGGACTGGGTGGCGGCTGGCAACCAGGGTGAGGCGATTCCCGATTGCTGGCCTGCACGCCGCATGTCCCCGCGCCGCCCGGACAGCATCACCGGCAAGCTCGGCTATTACGCCATGGCCGGCGAGACGTCGATCAGCGGCGGTTCCTGGGAAGCGGCCTGTGCGGCGGCCGATGTGGCGCTCACGGCGGCGGACCTGCTGCGCGGGGGCGCCAAAGGGGCCTTTGCGCTCTGTCGTCCGCCGGGGCATCACGCGGCCCGCGACCTGTATGGCGGCTATTGCTTTCTCAACAACGCAGCCATTGCCACGCAATCGCTGCGCGATCACGGCGCTGCGCGTGTGGCGGTTCTGGACGTCGATTTCCATCATGGCAACGGCACGCAGGACATTTTTTACGAGCGGCCCGACGTGCTGTACGTGTCCCTGCACGGTGATCCCAGCGAGGCGTTTCCGTATTTCTCGGGATACTCCGCCGAGACCGGCCAGGGGGAGGGAGTGGGATTCAACTTGAACCTGCCGCTGCCGCGGGCGACGGGATTCGGCCGGTGGCGGGAGGCGCTCGGCGCGGCATTGGAGCGGATCCGCGAGTTTCGCGCCGACGCACTCGTCGTATCCCTCGGAGTCGACACCTTCACCCGCGATCCCATCAGCTTCTTCAAGCTGGAGTCGGCGGATTTCTCCGACTACGGCCGCCTCATCGGCGCCGCCGGCCTGCCGACGCTGTTCGTGTTCGAGGGTGGTTATGCCGTGAGCGAAGTGGGTGTGAACACGGTCAACGTGCTCACCGGCTTCGAGGGGGAATGACCCACCCATTAACGGCTCCTGAACGGGTCGGGGCGACGGCCATTATGGTGAATGTGCCCTGATGCCCCTTTATGCCTCCGCGGCGATATACTTTGATCCCTTGGGGGGAGGCGACGAAGAAACATGGAACCAACCGATACCGGTCAGACCGAGTATTTTCACTCGGTCGTCGATTGCCAGTGGGCGTGCCCGGCCCATACGGACGTTCCGGAGTACATACGGCTGATCGCACAGGGCGAGTTCACCCAGGCCTATCTCGTGAACCGCGAGTCGAACGTGTTTCCGGGAATTCTGGGCAGAGTTTGCGACAGGCCGTGCGAACCGGCCTGCCGGCGGGGCCGCGTCGAGGAGAAGCCGGTCGCCATCTGCCGCCTGAAGCGGGTGGCCGCGGATCATCGCGACGACGTCACCGCCCATCTGCCGCACGCGCCCGATCGAAAGAACGGCAAGCGTGTCGCCTGCATCGGTGCGGGCCCCGCGTCCCTCACGGTGGCGAATGACCTGCTGCCGCTTGGCTATGAGGTGACGATTTTCGAAAAAAGCGCCGTGGCCGGCGGATTGATGCGCACCAACATCCCGGCGTTCCGGCTGCCTGAAAAGGTGCTCGACGAGGAGTTGGGATACGTCATCGGCATGGGCGCGGACTTGCGGCTCGGCACCCCCGTCGAGAGCATGAATGCGCTCGTCGGTTCGGGAGACTTCGACGCGATATTCGTCGGATCCGGAGCACCCAAGGGCAAGGAACTCGATCTGCCGGGCCGGCATGGTTCGGACCGGATTCACATCGGGATTGCATGGCTCGAATCCGTTGCATTCAAACACGTCGACCGGGTGGGCCCCCGTGTGCTCATCATCGGCGTCGGCAACACCGCGATGGACTGCTGCCGGACGTCGCTGCGCCTCGGTGCAACGGTCGTGAAGGTCATGGCGCGCAGGCCGAGGCAGTTCTTCAAGGCATCCGAGTGGGAACTCGAGGACGCGGAACAGGAGAGCGTGCAGATCATCGTCAATCGTGCGCCCAAGTCCTTCGTGGTCGAGAACGGGATCTTGAAGGGCATGATGTTCGATGTGCTGGAATACGATCTGAAGGACGGCGACATCGTTGCAACGCGCAATGCCGGCGAGGAATTTCATCCATGCGACGACGTCATCCTCGCCATAGGACAGGAAAATGCGTTTCCGTGGATCGAGGCCGACGCGGGGATCGAGTTCGGCCGGTGGAATGTTCCCCTGGTCGACAAGGTGACGTATCAGTCGACGCGTCCGGGAGTCTTTTTCGGTGGCGATGCCGCCTTTGGACCGAAAAATATCATCTGGTCGGTCGAGCACGGCCATCAGGCCGCGATCTCGATCGACAAGCACTGCCGCGGTGAGTCGGTTGCAACCCGCATGCCGCGGGGCGTGACGTTGAGCAGCCGCAAGATGGGGATGCACGAATGGTCCTACAAGAACGAATACAACGGGGCGGAACGTCGGCTCGTGCCGCACGTGGGTCTGATCGAGAGGTTCAAGAAGGTCAACGTCGAGGTCGAACTCGGCTTCACGGCGGAGCAGGCGGCGCTCGAGGTGCAACGCTGCCTCAACTGCGACATGCAGACCGTGTTCACGGCAAAATTGTGCATCGAGTGCGATGCTTGCATGGACATATGTCCGGTCGACTGTCTCACGATCGCCCCCAATGGCGCCGAATCGGACCTTCGTGCGCGGCTCCGGGCGCCCTCGACGCATCCCGGGCAGCCCCTCTTCGTTTCCGACCCGCTGCCGCAAACCGGGCGCATCATGCTCAAGGACGAGGATGTATGCGTGCACTGCGGTCTCTGCGCCGAGCGCTGCCCGACCGCAGCCTGGGACATGCAGAAATCAACGATCATCATTCCGCGCGCCGGAGCTGAGAGGGTAACGTGCCAACCCCGATGAATGCGCCCGAGCGGGTCAACGACTTCGTCGTCAAGTTCGCGAACGTCAACGGGACCGGTTCGGCGAGCGCCAACACGCTCCTCATGAGGGCGATCTTCCGCATGGGCGTGCCGGTGACCGGAAAGAACTATTTTCCCTCGAACATACAGGGCCTGCCCACGTGGTACGAGATACGCGTCACCCGCCAGGGTTATGCCGCCCGGGCCGGACACGTCGATATCATGGTCGCGATGAACGCCGAAACGTATTCGAAGGACATCCGGGAGGTCGCCTCGGGCGGTTATTTGATCTACGACGCCACGTGGCCCCGGAACGCATTATTGCAACGTAGTGACATCACGGTCCTCGGGGTTCCGCTCGCGAGGATCGTGAACGAAAGCTTCGATGGTGTCAGAAACCGCGTGCTGCTCAAGAACGTTGCGTATGCCGGAGTCATTGCCGCTCTGCTCAATCTCGACCTCGAGGTCATCGACGGGCTGCTTCGCGAGAGCTACGGGAAGAAACAGAAGCTGCTCGATTCGAACATGCGGGCCTTGCGGCTTGGCTACGACTACGCCCGCGAGCATCTGCAGTGCCCCCTGCCGCTGCGGGTGGAGCGCATGGACAAGACGCGCGGCCACATCATGATCGACGGCAACACGGCGGCGGCCCTGGGGTGCGTGTACGCGGGCGCCACCGTGGGCGCCTGGTATCCGATCACGCCGTCCACGTCGCTCATGGACGCATTCAAGGGTTTTTGCGAGCGGTATCGTGTGGATTCCGAGACCGGCGAGCGCAATTTCGCGGTGATCCAGGCGGAGGACGAGTTGTCCGCCATCGGAATGGTCCTCGGCGCCTCCTGGAATGGAGCCAGGGCGTTCACCCCGACCAGCGGGCCCGGAATCTCTCTCATGAACGAGTTCCTCGGACTCGCGTATTACGCCGAGATCCCGTGCGTCGTATTCGACGTTCAGCGCGTGGGTCCGTCGACCGGCATGCCCACCCGGACACAGCAGGCGGACATCATGCTGTGTGCCTATGCCTCCCACGGCGACACGCGGCATGTGCTGCTGTTTCCGGCCAATCCCGAGGAATGCTTCCACATGGCGCGTCAGGCCTTCGATCTGGCCGAGCGCCTGCAGACACCGGTGTTCGTGCTCTCCGATCTGGACATCGGCATGAACGACTGGATGTGCCCGGATCTCCAGTGGGACGACGCCTATCGTCCGGACCGCGGCAAGGTGTTGTCGGCCGAGGAACTCGACGGCATGGACAAGTTCTACCGATACGTCGATCGGGATGACGATGCGATTCCCTATCGCACGCTGCCGGGGGTGAGTGCGAAGGGGGCCTACTTCACGCGCGGATCCGGCCACAATCAGTACGGCGTTTACACGGAGGATTCGGCGGAATATCAGGCGGTTCTCGACCGGTTGCGGCGGAAATTCACCACCGCGGCGAAGTGGGTGCCGAAGGCCGTGCTCACCGGCAGGGGAGACAGCAGGATCGGCATCGTGAGCATCGGCAGCTGCGACGGGGCCGTGCGCGAGGCGATTGACGTGCTTGCCCGGGAAAAGATTCCCGTCGACTACCTGCGCATCAAGGCGTTTCCATTTGGCCTCGATGTCGAGTCATTCCTGGGCGCCCACGCGATGATCATCGTCGTCGAACAGAACCGCGACGCCCAGCTGCGGTCCCTGCTGACGCTCGAAACCTCCGTCGAGAAGTCGAAACTCCACTCCATTTTGAGTTACAGCGGGTTTCCCATGACCTGTCAACCGATCGTCGACGGCATTCGCGCCGCACTCGCGGAGGCCCCGCGCTTTTCCGTCGTTCCGCGCTGAGCCGCCACCAGGGAGCATTCGTGTCGTTCATCAACAAGCCGAAGATCGCCCATCCTTCGATGCCCCGAAATGCGCTGGGACTGACCCGCCGCCAGTACGAGGGCGCCATGTCCACCCTGTGCGCCGGGTGCGGGCATGATTCGGTGACCGCGGCGCTCACGGAGGCCTGCTGGGGGCTCAGCCTGCGGCCCGAACAGGTGGTGAAGTTGTCGGGAATCGGATGTTCGTCGAAGACCACCGCCTATTTCATGAGCGGCGCGCACGGCTTCAATTCCGTTCACGGCCGGATGCCCTCCATCGCCAGCGGCGCGAACGCGGCAAACCGTGAACTCACCTACATCGGCATTTCCGGTGATGGCGACTCCCTGTCGATCGGGCTCGGCCAATTGGCGCATGCCATCCGGCGCAACGTGAACATGCTCTATGTGATCGAGAATAACGGGGTCTACGGGCTGACCAAGGGACAGTTTTCCGCTTCCGCAGACGTCGGGACGCAGTCCAAAAGGGGTGATGTGAACCAGACGCCGCCCATCGATCCGGTGCTGCTGGCCCTGACCTTGGGCGCCACTTTCGTTGCACGCAGTTTTTCAGGGGACAAGGCCCAACTGGTCCCCCTGATCCAGGCAGGCCTGCGCCACAAGGGGTTCGCCCTCATCGACGTGCTCTCGCCCTGCGTGACGTTCAACGACCACGAGGGGTCGACCAAGAGCTATACCTTCACGCGCGAACACTACCACGCGGCAATGGAGGCGGATTTCACCGCGCCTGCGGCGCCGATCTCTGCCGACTATCCGGAAGGGGAGGCGCTGCCGGTGCAGTTGCACGACGGCAGCCGCGTCGTCCTGCGCAAGCTCGAGTCCGGATATGACCCCAGCGATCGCAGGTCCGCCCAGGCGTTCGTCGAGGCGAAGCTCGGACAGAACGAATACGTGACCGGGCTCATACATATGGAAGAAAGCGGCAGCACCGAACTGCATACGCTGAACAGGTCGAGCACGGTGCCGCTCAACCGGATTCCGTACGAGCGCCTCTGTCCCGGGTCCGCCGCGCTGGACGAGCTCATGCAGCGGTATCGCTGAGGCCGTCGGAGGACGGCCGGCCTGGCTTAGGCCGCTCCCTGCAACCCGAGTCCAAATTGCGCGAAATACCACTGGTGGAAGGTCACCACGCGCCGCTCGTGCTCGGAATACCGTCCGGGACGGTAACGCTTCGAGAGAATGCCGGCCTGGTTGTTCTCCGTGATTTCCTTGTCCTGCAACGTCGTGCGGTCCCAGCCCCAGGTCATCTTCTCGACGTCGACTGTCGTGGCCTTGCCGTCGACCAGCCAGTACAGGTCGACGTCGGTCTGCATCGTGGCGCGGGGCGTGAATTGGAACAGCACGGCGAAATCATTCGTCGCCACCAGCTGTGTGAATGGACTGAACGAGAGGTACATCCGGCCCTGGTCGAAGCCCAGACGCTTGCCCATGAGCGGCGCGGCGGGCCGGCCGTCCTGGGTCTCGCTGTCGTACCCCTCGCGGATGGTCCTCTGCAACAGCAGCCGCAGATGACTGGACTCTGGCCCATCGTCGACGGTTCCGATGGGGCGGCCGAGAGTGGCGGCGCGGCGCTCCCAGGCCTGGACGGTGGGCAGGTATTGTTCCACGGCCTCCGCCGGGCCGGAACTCGGGCCGGCGCCGAAGGCGATCAACGCCTCCGGCGGGTGCATGGAACAAAATTCCGGGTGGGCCGGACCGCAGTGATAGCACTCGACGAAGTTCTCCACGATCAGCTTCCAGTTGGCCGACGTGGGATAGGACCGGGCACACGCAATTTTGGCGTCGGCGAACCCATGGAAATCCAGGTAAGGAGCGAGATCGCCGAAGGTGGCGTCGAAGTCGACCGGCGCCTCGTCGGACAAATTGACGAAGATGAACCCGTGAAACACCCGCACATGACAGCGATGAAGTCCGTTGTCCTTCTTCGAAAAATCGGCCGGCATGAGACGGGCCGCGAGCAGGGCGCCGTCCAGCCCGTAGGTCCATGCATGATAGCCGCACGTCAACCGCGTTGCGTGTCCCTCGGGCGCGGTGCAGATGAGCGAGCCGCGGTGGCGGCAGACATTGTAGAACGCGTTGACGGTGGATTCGTCGCTGCGCACGATGATGATGGATTCATCGCCGACTTTGAACAGGAAATAGTCGCCCTTGTTGCGCACGCGGTCCACGTGCCCGGCGACCAGCCATTTGCGGCCGATGACCTGGGCCATGTCGGCGGCGAACACGGCATCGTCGCAGTAGAAGTCACGCTCCAAACTGTATCCGCCCCTGGCGCGAGCGGCCAGCGGGCCGATGATGCCCGATTTGCCGGTGGTGTCGATTGCCGAATGCGTGGAAGTCACGGTGCTCATCGTTTTATTCGCTCGTTGCGTGGGTCGTAGAGGGGACTGAAGGATGCCGTGGCGCGCTCGCGAACCCCGGCAACCTCTATTTCGTAGTCGTCGGCGCCGATGGCATCGACGCCGCCGCCCGGCGGCGCGGTGACGTAGCCCAGGCCGACGGCAGCGCCGAGGCTGTGCGCGTACATGCCGGAGCGGATGAAGCCGACCAGGGCATCCCCGCGCCAGACCGGCTCGTTGTGATAGAGAAGTGGGTCCGGAGATTCGAGTTTGAACTGCAGCAGCCGCTTCGTGCAGCCTGAGTCCCGCTGACGCAGCAACGCCTCGCGACCGATGAATCCCCCGGCCTTGTCGAACTTGACGGCGAACCCCAAGCCCGCCTCGAGCGGCGTGTCCTCGTCCGTGATGTCGTGACCCCAATGACGGTAGGCCTTCTCGATCCGCAGCGAATTCAGGGCGTGATACCCCGCATGCACGAGCCCGAAGGCGGCACCGGCGCCGACCAGTTCGTCGTACACACCCTGCAGGAATTCGGTGGGGACGTACAGCTCCCAGCCGAGTTCCCCGACGTACGTGATCCTCGAGGCTCGCACCAGCGCATAGCCGATTTCGATCACACGGCTGGTGGCGAACGGGAAGCCCCGGTCCGACAAATCGTCCGGCGTCAGCGATTGCAGGAATTCGCGTGCGCACGGCCCCATCACGGACAGCACGCCCATCCCCGAGGTGACGTTCGTGAGCACGCAGTGCGCATCGGAATCGATGTGACGGCGCAGCCAGTTGAAGTCCTTGCTCTCGGTCTCGGCGCCGCCGACGATCAGGTACGAGTGCTCGTCCAGGCGTGTGACGGTCAGATCCGCCTCGATCCCCCCCCGCTCGTTGAGCCATTGCGTGTAGACGATCCGGCCGGTGGGCACCGCCACGTCGTTGGCGCACACCCGGTTCAGGATCCGCCCCGCGTCACGGCCCTCCAGCCGGAATTTCGCAAAGGAGGATTGATCGAACAGGCCGACGGCGCTGCGCACGGCATGATGCTCGCGGGCGCTGTGCTCGAACCAGTTCTGGCGGCCGTAGCTGTACTCGTAGCTCGGTGCCACACCCGACGGTGCGTACCAGTTGGCGCGTTCCCAGCCGAACGCCTCACCGAAACACGCGCCGGCGGCGGCCAGCCGGTCGTGCAGTGCCGACTTGCGGACGCCCCGCGCCGTCTCGAACTGACGGAACGGCCAATGCGTGGCGTAGAGCAGACCCAGGCTCTCCGACACGCGCGACCGCAGATACTTGCGGTTGATCTGGAACGGCAGATTGCGCCGGACGTCGACCTCCCACAGGTCGATCGGGGGGTGGCCGTCGCGCATCCATTCGGCGATGACCTTGCCGACCCCGCCGGCCGATTGCAGTCCGATCGAATTGAGACCGGCCGCGACGAAACAGTTGGCAAGTTCGGTGGACTCTCCGAGATGGTAGCGGACGTCCGGGGTGAAGCTCTCAGGCCCGCAGAAGAATTTTTGGATTCCCGCGTCCTCCAGGGCGGGGACGCGGCGCATCGCGTCGAGCAGCACGGGCTCGAAGTGGTTGAAATCGCCGGCAATCTCGCCGAAGCAGAAGTCCTCTGGGATCCCCTCGGCACCCCAGGGGCGGGCATGGGGTTCGAACGCCCCCACCAGCAGCTTGCCGGCGTCATACTTGAAGTAGCTGCAATGGTCGTAGTCGCGCAGCACCGGCATGTCGGGCTTGAGGCCCGGCACGTCCTGGAACAGCACGTAGTAATGCTCGCAGGCGTGCAACGGCACGGTCACGCCGATCGATGCCGCGAGATCGCGGGTCCACATGCCGCCGCAGAGCACGACGAACTCGGCATCGATCCGGCCGAGCGGCGTTTCGACCCCGCGGACACGGCCGCCGTCATGATGAATGGCGCTGACCTTGACGTCCTGGAAGATTTGGACCCCTTGGCTGCGGGCGCCCTTGGCGAGGGCTTGGGTGATGTCCACGGCGTTGGCGTAGCCGTCGCTCGGGATGTGGATGCCGCCCACCACGTCGTCGAGACTGGCCAGCGGATAGAGCTCGCGGATCTGGGCCGGCGAAACGACATCGACCGGCAGGCCAAACACCTTGGCCATGGAGGCATTGCGCCGTAGCTCCTCCATCCGTCCGGCCGTCGTGGCGAGCGATATGGAGCCGCATTGACGATAACCGGTGGCCTGTCCCGTCTCGGCCTCGAGCCCGCGGTACAGGCCCGCGGTGTAGCGCGCCAGCTGGGTCATGTTGATGGACTGGCGCAGCTGGCCGACGAGGCCGGCGGCATGCCAGGTGGTTCCACTGGTCAGCTGCTTGCGCTCGAGGAGCACCACGTCCCTCCATCCCAGCTTGCCGAGGTGATAGGCGACGGAGCAACCGATGACGCCGCCGCCGACGATGACGACCCGGGCCCGCTTCGGGAGATCCTGCGCCACGCTTCAGCCCTTCATCCGACCATTGGCGGGATCGAATGCCGGCCCGGCGAGCACCCGGGCGGGTCGGTTCTCACCCTGGATCGTCACCTCGAAGGTGCTGTCCGGCGCGGCGAAGTGCGGCGGCACGCAGGCGAAGGCCAGACTCTTGCGCACGCGATGGCCGTAGGCACCCGAGGTCGTCACGCCGATGCAGCGTCCGCCGGAGATCACCGGCTCGCCGCCGCGGGCATCGGTGTCTGTGGCGTCAATTTCAATGTTCACGATGCGCAGCGGCCGCGGCGGCGCCGTCGTGGCATCGCGGCCGACGAAATCGCCCTTGGCGAGATTGACGAAGCGCGACATGTCCGCTTCGGACATCGTCAGTTCATTGGTGAGTTCCGTCGACCAGGCCTTGTAGCCTTTCTCGAGGCGCATGCTGTTGACGGCGTAAAGGCCATAGTTGGCGATGTCGAACGGCGTGCCGGCGGCCCACAATGCGTCGTATAGGCCGCTCATGGCGTCCATCGGCGCATGCAACTCCCAGCCGAGCTCACCGACGTAGCTCACGCGCAACGCCCGGAGCGCGCGGCCGGCGACCGTGATTTCGCGCGCGCTCAGCCAGGGAAACGCCGCGTCGTCCAACGGCGCGGCGGTGAGCTTGCCGAGGACGTCCCGGGCGCGCGGGCCCGAGAGCACCAGCACGCCGCGGCTCTCGGTGACGTTGTCGATCCGCACCTCCTCGCCGGGCATTACGCTCTGACGCAGGTGGTCTAGGTCACGCAATTCCGCGGCGGCGGCGGACTGGGCGTAATAGCGGTCATCCGCCAGCCGGGTGACCGTCATCTCACCGAGGATCCGGCCGTTGCGCGACAGCAAATGGGCGAGAGCGATGCCGCCGGACTTGCGTGGCATGCGATTCGCACAGACCCGGTTCAGGAACTGCTCGGCGCCGGACCCGCCGATCTCGTATTTCGCGAACCCCGTGAGGTCGAGCAGCCCGACGCGCTCGTGGACCGCCGTCACCTCGTCGCGCACCACCTCGAACACGTTGTTGCGCCGGTAGGAATACTCCTCGGCACTGCCGTCCGGCGAAAACCATTTTGGACGCTCCCAACCAAAAGTCTCGGTGTGGACGCAGCCCTGGCGGGCCAGGCGTTCGTGAACAGGACTCGTCTTGCGCGGCCGCCCCGCCATCTCCTCCTCGCCCGGCGGGCGGGTGGTGAAGGTGGTCCGGTAATCGAAAAATACCTTCTCGCGCGTGTATTCGGCGTCCGCGAAAGGGCCGAAGCGGCGTGGATCGAATTCCGTCATGTTGATCTCGGCGTCCCCGTGCAGCATCCACTGCGCGAGATATTTGCCGCACCCACCGCCCTGAGCGATGCCGAACGAAGTGCCGCAGCACAGCCAGAAATTCTCGAGGCCCGCGGCGGGCCCGAGCAGGGGCGCGCCGTCGGGCGTGTGCGGAATCGCCCCGTTGATGATGCGGCGGATGCCGGCGTCGCCGAACACCGGCATGCGCTCGAGCGCCCGCTCGAGCCACGGCGCGATGCGCTCGAGATCGTCGGGAAACAGCTCGTTGGAGGACTCCCACGCCGGCGTTCCGTAGGGCGCCCACGCTTCCTTCAGCTCGGTGCTCTCGTAGACCCCGATCAGACCGGATTTCTGCTCCTGGCGGAAATAGCCGGACGTGTACGAATCGCGCATTACGGGGATTTCGCCGTCGCGGTCGATGAACGCCTGGATTGGATGGGTGACGACGTAATGATGCTGCATGTTGGTGATCGGCGCCTGGGCTCCCACCATCGCCGAAACCTGCCGCGCATAGCAGCCGGCGGCATTGACCACCATCTCGGCAATGATCGATCCCTTCTCGGTGAACACTTCCCATTCGCCGGCCGGCCGCCGGCGGATGTCGAGAACCCGGTTGTGGCGCACCACCGTGGCGCCGAGATCACGTCCGGCCTTCGCCAGGGCGTTGCACAGCCCCGAGGGGTCGCCATGGCCGTCGTCGGTAGTCCAGGCGGCGGCAAGCACGTTGTCGGTGGTGAGGAAGGGGTTCAAGCGCCGGATCTCGTCCAGGCCGACGATCTCCATGTGGAAACCGATGCTCTTCGAGAATCCCTGAACGTATTTCAGCCAGGCGAGTTCGCGTGCGTTGGTGGCGAGGCGCAACCCGCCCGCCGGATGCCAGCTGACGTATTGACCCGTCAAGGCCTCCAGGCGCGGGTACAGCTGATTGCTGTACGCATGGATCTTGGCGAGATTGTAGCTGCCGGTGATGCTCGGACACTGTCCCGCGGCGTGCCAGGTCGAACCCGAGGTGAGCTCGTTTTTTTCGATCAAGACGGTGTCGGAACAGCCTTCGAGGGCCAGGTGGTACAACAGGCTTGCGCCCATCATGCCGCCGCCCACGATGACGATGCGTGCGTGTGTTTTCATGAATGCCGGCTGGAAAAGTATGAGGGCACAATAAATTGATCCTTGCGGCCGCGCAACGTAGTATTTTGGGTCCTTTGGCCACAAATTATTGATGCATAGGCCCGCATGAACGCAGTGCGACCGGTTCTTGGATTGCCCAATCTCGGCTGGCTGCGGTCATTCGAGGCGGCTGCGCGCACCTCGAGTTTTGCGGCGGCGGCAACCGAGCTGCGTGTCACGGCCGGTGCAATCAGCTATCAAATTCGTGCGCTGGAGGCCCACCTCGGTTTTTCATTGTTCGAACGCCTCCCCCGCGGAGTCCGGCTGACCCCGATGGGGGTGGCGTATCTGCCGCCGGTGCGCAAGGCGTTCGAGGAGCTCGCGGACTCGACCCTGGGCCTTTTCGGCGGGTCCGAGCGGGTGCAGATCGCGGTTCACGCCCCGGTGTCTCTGGCGGCGCTGTGGTTGGCCCCACGGCTGCCGGCGTTCAACGCCGCAAACCCCGGGATCGAACTTCGGCTGACTTCCGTGATCTGGGACAACGCCGTGCCGGATGAAGCGACGGACCTCGAGATCCGGTATGGACTCGGGCACTGGCACGGCTATCGCGCCGAGCATCTCATGCATCAAAACATCCTCGCGGTATGCAGTCCGGCGTTGCTGCGCTCGTCGCCCGCGGAGGGCGGCGGCGGCGCGCGGCTGCTGGCACGCAACCTCATTCACATCATGGGGTACGAGAACCATTGGCTGACGGTTCGCCAGGGCCTCGGGCTGGATCATGTCGGGGCAAGTCCGGGACCCACCGTCGACACGACGCTGGCGGCCCTCGAACTGGCGGCGAGCGGCGCGGGCTGCGCGCTGGCGCATCCGCTGTTTCTCGGCGCGTATTTCTCGACGGGACGACTCGTGACGGCGATCGACCGCGAGTTCGCGGACGACAACTCCTATTTCGTGGTCACTCCCGAGCGGCCGCAGCGGCCCCGCCGCGAGGTCCAGGTCTGCCGCGACTGGCTCATCGCGTCGGCCACGGATCCCTAGGGTCCGTGTGAACAGCCTCTAAGCCACGGCTTCCGTCAGGCCTGCCGCCAGGGCTGCGATCCGTTCGCGGACTTCGGACCGCCCGATTCGCTCCCGGGAATCACGAATCTCCTCGGCGGAGAACCAACCTCGGGCGCTGCCTCCAGCGGCGGATACGGTAAGGGTTGCGCCGTCGGGATGCGGATGGATGCTGTGCAGGTCGAACATGACCGAATGCTGGTCGATGCCGAGGCGCCGCAACGCCTCGCGCGCCTCCGCCATGATGCGGGTCTTGCCGTGCTCGAATTCCTCGATTTGCATGAGAACCTTCTCCTAACGCACGGTGATGTAGGCGGCACACTTGCCGCTCTGTGCGAGAATCTCGAACTTCGCCTGGGCTCCAGCGTATTCGCAGATCAACAACGGACTGCCGGGGAGCGACGCATTCATGCGTCGTCCCGTGAGGGTCGCGCGCGATCCGGAGGCGGCGTTCGCGGCGACGGCCAGCAGCAGCAAGGCGCAGAACAAGGGCGTTTTCACAGTCGACTCCCGCATGAATGATCGTGCGGGTATTGTGCGCAGGAGGCCGCCGACCCGGTCTCTACGGACGTCTCAGGTCAGCCGCTGCGCGACGTGGCTTGCGTCACTGTTTGAGGGAATCGAATTCGGCGATGTGACGTAATCTCGGCGCCGCGAAAAATGCGCGGCCCGACACGCGCTCGCGATGAAGCAGCGTGTCGGGCCGGCGGCAGTTCGGGAACCCTCAGCCGGCGGGACTGCCTTCCACCTGGATCTGCAGCTTCACGGCCATCTTGAAGCCGTAGGCCTCCCCGTAATTCACCCCGAAGTCGGCGCGATTGAACGTGGCCGAGGCATCCGCGCCGCAGACTTCCTTCTTCGTCATCGGGTTCGGTTTGCACAGGAACGAGTTGATGGTGAGCGTCACCGGCTTGGTCACTCCGTGCAGGGTGAGTGTGCCGTCCGCCTCCGTGGGGGTGGCACCGTTCCATTTGGTGAACTTGCCGGTATACGTCGCAGTCGGATATTTCGCGGCGTCGAAGATTTCCGGCGACTTGGCGTGTTCGTCCAACTTGGCCATGCCGAAATCGATGGAAGCGATTTTCACCGTGACGTCGAGGGTGCCCGCTTTTGCGTCCTTGTCATACACGACCGTGCCGGTGGTGTCGGTGAATTTGCCGCGCCAGTTCGACAGGCCGCCCATGTGGTCGGCCTCGAAGCTCGGATAAGTGTGATGCGGGTCCAGCACGTAGGTGACGGGGGCCGCGAATGCGGACACGGTCGCCAGCGTCGCGATCGACGCGAATACAAATCGGTTCATGAAGGCTCCTTGAAAAACAACGGCTATAATTTTCTATCCGGTCGACACGGCGGGCACGCGAGGGGTACCGTGTTTAGACCTTGACCCCACAGCATAACCGATATGAGGTATTTGGATGGAATTACTGACCGCGATCGACAGCCGATCCTCGGCGGCACGACTCACCCAACCAGGGCCCGACGCCGCGGCGCTCGCACGCATTTTGGATGCAGCCAACCGCGCCCCCGATCACGGGCGCCTGCGGCCGTGGCGACTGATCGTTCTGGACGGGGAACTGCGCCAGGCGTTCTCCCTGGCGGCGGCGCACGCCAAGCGCGCGCGCGTACCCGCCATGAACGAGGTCCAATCTGCGGCCGAACGGGAGAAGATCGACGGTTCGCCCACGATCGTCGTGGTCGGCTGCGCCGTGCGCCGGGATCAAAGCAAGGTGCCTGAAATAGAGCAGGTGGTAGCGGCCGCCGCGGCGGCCGAGAATCTGTTTCTGGCAGCTCACGACCTGGGCTTCGGTGTGATGTGGAAGACCGGCGCCGCCGCTTACGATGCCGCGGTCAAGGCGACGGTGGGCCTCGGGGCCGATGACCACATCGTGGGCATCATGCATCTCGGAACCCGGCTCAAGTAGGCCTCAAGTAGCCGTCACGCCCGCGCTCCGACCAGGTGCACGCGGATCGAGACAGACTTGATCAATGCCCAGACAGCGAGACCGGTCTTGAGCCCGAGATCGCGGCTCGCCGCCTTGGTGACGCGCGCCAAAATCTGTTCGCCCCCGACGTCGATGGCGACGAGCTCCGCTTCCTCGTCGTCGTCCTGAATGCCGGCCACGGTCCCCGCAAGGTTATTGCGCACGCTCAGATGCCGCGGCAGTTCCGTCGACACGATGATGTCCCGTGCGAGGAGTTGCACCCGCAGCGAGGCGCCCGCGCCGAGCTCCGCGCAGCGCACGTTGAGCTCGCCGGCGCCCACGCGAACCCGCATGAGGTGGGTGACCGGATCGACGCCCAGGGCGGTGCCGGTCACGATGGCGCCCACGGCATCGGGTCCGATGATCCGGCGCAGACTCGCATTCAGGCTCATCGGCCCGATCGCGCCCTGCGCAATCACCGCTCCGGCATCGATCAAGACGACGTGGGTCGCCAGACGCAAGACTTCCTCAAAGTCGTGGGTGACGTAGACCATGGGCACACGCAGCTCGTCGCGGAGGATCTCGAGATAGGGGAGCACCTCCTCGCGGCGGGCGCGGTCGAGATTGGCGAGGGGCTCGTCCAGAAGCAGCAGCCTCGGCTGGGTGAGCAGTGCGCGAGCGATGGCGACCCGCTGGCGTTCGCCACCCGACAGCTCGTGCGTGCGCCGGCGCATCAGGCCCCCGAGATCCAGCAGCTCCACGACCGCCTCCAGAGTCACGAAGTGCGGCGCAGCCGCACGGCGCAGCGCGTAGCGCAGATTGGAGTCGACCCGCAGGTGGGGAAACAAGCGGGCATCCTGAAAGACATAGCCGAAACAGCGCCGCTCCGCCGGCACGTCGATGCCGGCGGCGGCGTCGAACAGGACCGTGCCGTCGAGCGTCATCCGGCCGGATTCGGGGCGCAGCAGTCCGGCCATCAGGTTGACGACCGTGCTTTTCCCGCATCCGGAGCGGCCGAACAGCGCGACCACGCCGGGTACGGGCGTCTCGAATCGAACGTCGAGGGAGAAGCTCCCGCGTCGCTTGGCCGCCTCCACGGTGAGCATCAGCGGCCCAGCAACCGGCGCACGCGGCGCGCGAGCCATTCGGAGAGCAACAGGCCGAGCAGTCCGAGACCGATCGAGAGGGTGGCGAGACGCGCGGCGGCCCGGTCGCCGCCCGGCGTTTGCAGTGCCGTGTAAAGCGCCAGCGGCAGGGTGCGCGTTTCGCCCGGGATGTTCGACACAAACGTGATCACGGCGCCGAATTCGCCCAGCGCCGCGGCGAACGCGGTCACCGCGCCGGCGAGGATGCCGGGCAACATGAGGGGTAGCGTGATGGTCGTGAAGCGGTCCAGCGCGCCGGCGCCCAAGGTGCGGGCGGCATCCTCGAGGCCGCGGTCGACATTCTCCAGCGAGATGCGCATCGCGCGGATCATGAGAGGGAACGACATGACTGCGGTGGCGAGGGCAGCCCCGTTGCGGGTGAACACGAGTTCGATGCCGAACATCCGTGAGAGCCAGCCGCCGAGCAGGCCCCGGCTGCCGAAGATCACCAGGAGCAGATAGCCCACCACCACCGGCGGCAGCACCAGGGGAAGATGGACCAGGGCGTCGACGAGCGGGCGGCCGACGAAGCGGCTGCGGCTCAGCAGCCAGGTGACGGCGACGGCCACCGGCAGGCTGAAGATCACGCTGCGCGCGGCCACGACCAGGCTCAGCGAAAGGGCCGCGCTCTCCGCGGGGTCGAGCCACGTCACGCGCGGCCTTTCACACAAGGGTTCATGCGGCAGGCAGTATACTGTTCCGGCAAATATTTAAAGGATTGGATCAATGGCTCACTATCGCGCCGCGGCGCCAGCGGCGGCGGCGACCCCTGAACGGATCGGTGTCTTGCTCGTGAATCTCGGCACGCCGGATTCGCCATCCTATTTTGCCGTACAACGTTACCTGCGCGAATTCCTCGGGGACCGGCGCGTCATCGACACCTCGCGTCTGATCTGGCTGCCGCTGCTGTATGGCGTGATTCTGCCGTTCCGGCCGATACGGACGGTGCGCAATTACCGCAAGATCTGGATGAACGGCGGATCGCCGCTGGCCGTCTATTCGAACCGGCTGACCGCCAAGGTGGGATCGGTGCTGCAGAGCCGGCTCGGCGCGAACGTACGGGTCGTGCTCGGCATGACCTATGGCAACCCCAGCATCGCCACCGCGATCAAGTCGCTCGCCGACCAGAACGTCCGCAAACTTCTCGTGCTGCCCCTGTATCCGCAATATTGCTCCTCGACCACCGGCTCCGTATTCGACCGCACCTCCGCAGCCCTGCAGCGCTGGCGCTGGCTGCCCGAGACGCGCTTCGTCAACGATTATCACGTGGATGAGGGCTACATCGGCGCGTTGACCCGCAGCATCGAGACGCACTGGAGCCGGCAGGGCGGACCCTCGCATCTGCTGTTTTCGTATCACGGCATCCCGGCGGTCTACGTGAAGGAGGGGGACCCGTATCAGGCTCAGGCGGAGGCGACCACCCGCCAGGTCGTCGCCCGGCTAGGATTGGCGGATGGCGACTATTCGCACTGTTATCAATCCCGGTTCGGCTCCGTGGTCTGGCTGCAGCCGTACACGGAAGACACGCTCAAGGAACTGGCGCTGCGGGGCCTGCGCAAGCTGACGGTGGTCTCGCCGTCCTTCGCCGTCGACTGTCTCGAGACTCTGGAGGAGGTCGCCATGGAATACCGCGACAAATTCCTCGAACTCGGCGGCGACTCGCTATCCCTCGTGCCGGCGCTGAACGACCACGACGATCACGCCGAAGCGCTCGCCGCCATCGTTCAGCGACATCTCGGGGGCTGGCTTCCCTGAAGATCCCGTCCCTAGTAACCGATGGTGAAGCGCTTGCGGATGTGCCGCGGTTTTTCGAGCTCGTCCACCAAGGCGATCGCATAGTCGTCATACGAGATCGCGCTCTTGCCCGCCGCATCCACGATGAGTTGTTCGAGGCCGGGCCGAAACTTGCCCGGTCGCTCCC